>Ga0209700_100374_pt1 | contig 81273 bp, 80 predicted proteins | sample SiratroredBW_FD_187528 | JGI IMG/M metagenome (GOLD analysis project Ga0209700, IMG submission 187528) | Root nodule microbial communities of legume samples collected from California, USA - Siratro red BW (SPAdes) (version 2) | ecosystem: Host-associated > Plants > Roots > Nodule | place: USA... | reverse complement strand
CCGGCAAGAAGCTGCTCTGTCCGATGCCGGGCCTCGTGGTCTCGATCGCCGTGAACGAAGGGCAGGAGGTCAAGGCCGGCGAGACGCTCGCGGTGGTCGAAGCCATGAAGATGCAGAACGTGCTGCGCGCCGAGCAGGACGGCACCGTGAAGAAGATCCACGCCAGCGCCGGCGCCACGCTCGCGGTGGACGCGCTGATTTTGGAGTTTGCGTAAAGAGTGTGAGTCAGGCGGGCGGTCTGCCACAACCACCGTCATTGCGAGGAGCGGGCGACAAAATTGCGAAGCAATTTTGCGCTGAAGCGACGAAGCAATCCAGTTTGTTTCCGCGGATACATTTCTGGATTGCTTCGCTTCGCTCGCAATGACGGGGTATGCTGCGGCCTCCGTGATTTAACCGAGACAGCACCATGGCCTTTCGTTCCCGCCGCGAGAAACTGCGATCGATCCTGTCGGGCGGGACTTGCGTCCGTCCCGGCTCGGTCTACGACGCCATCTCGATCCGCATTGCCGAGGACCTCGGCTTTCCGCTCGGCATGTTCGGCGGTTCGGTGGCCTCGCTCGCCGTGCTCGGCGATCCCGATGTCACGCTGATCACGCTCACCGAGCTTGCCGAGCAGATGCGGCGGATGTCGCGCGCCTCCGCGCTCCCCGTCCTCGTCGATGCCGATCACGGCTATGGCAATGCTCTGAACGTGCGCCGAACGGTGCAGGAGCTGGAGACAGCGGGGGCTGCCGGGCTCACCATCGAGGACACGTTGCTGCCGGCGGCGTTCGGCGAGGCGAAGACGCAGCTGATCCCGCTCGAGGAAGGCGTCGGCAAGATGAAGGCGGCGCTCGACGGCCGCAGCGATCCCTCGCTCGTGATCATGGGCCGCACTGGAGCTGCCTCGATCACTTCGATCGAAGATGCGATCCGGCGCGCCGTGGCCTATGAGGCCGCCGGTGTGGACGCGCTGTTCTTCACCGGCATCAAGTCGCGCGCGGAGCTTGCGGCCATCGCATCCGCCACGCACCTGCCGCTCGTGCTCGGCGGCGCTCCGGAGGAATTGAACGCGACCGACTATCTCGAGAGCCGACGCGTGCGCATCGCCCTCCAGGGGCATGCCCCGATCGCAGCCGCAACGCAGGCCGTGTACGAGGTTCAGAAAGCGTTGCGTGACGGCACGGCGCCGAAAGCGCTGAAGGGATTGCCCGCAGCGGAACTGACCAGCGGCGTCATGCGCGAGGCCGACGTGAGGGCGCGCAGCGCCAACTTTCTTGGGCTGAAAAAATGAGCAGGGCGATCCTCCAGGTCATGATCCGCGGTCGCGTCCAGGGCGTCGGCTACCGCGCCTGGGTCGAGTACCAGGCGACCACCAGCGGTCTCGAAGGCTGGGTCCGCAACCGCCGCGACGGCAGCGTCGAGGCGCTGTTCGCGGGCGCGCCCAAGCACGTCGCCGACATGGTGGCACTGTGCCGCCACGGCCCGCCGTCCTCACGCGTCGACAGCGTCACCAGCGAGACCGCCGGTGCGGACGAGCTAAACCTGCGCCGGGCAGGGGAGGCGTTTTCGGTGTTGCCGACGGTGTAGGTGTATCGACTCCCTCGCCCGCACGCGGGGGAAGAGGCGAACGAAGCCTTCACCGTGGCAGCTTGGCAATGGCCTCGCTCAGCTCGTGGATCTCATAGGGCTTGCGCAGGATCGGGAAATCGCCGCGCACGCCTGCGGCGACCTCGCTATAGCCGGTGGCGAGCAGGATCGGCAGGCCGGGTCGGATCTGGCGCAGATGCTGGGCGAGGCTGAGCCCGTCCATCTTGCCGGGCATGACGATGTCCGAGAAGACGAAGTCGACGCCGTTCGTCTCGATCTCGCGCAACGCGGCTTCGGCATCAGCGACCCTGCGCACGCTGTAGCCGAGCTGTTCCAGCAGGCCGACGCTGACGGATGCGACCTCGGGATTGTCCTCGACCAGCAGCACCGTGCCGCTGCCGCGGAACGGTGATGCTCCCGCCGTCTCACGTGATGGCGCGTCGTCTGCGCGTGGCAGGAGGATGGTGAAGGTGGTCCCCTTGCCGAGCTCGCTTGCGACTTTGACCGTTCCACCCGCCTGATGAGCAAAGCCGTGCACCTGAGAGAGGCCAAGGCCGGTGCCCTTTCCGATCGGCTTGGTCGTGAAGAACGGCTCGAAGATCTTGTCGAGGACGTCATCGGGAATGCCAAGCCCGGTATCGGTGACGTTGATCGCGACGAACCTGCCGGCGAAGGGGTCCTCATGCAGCACGACGTTGTGCGCACCGATCGTCACCGTGCCCCCGTCGGGCAGCGCATCGCGCGCGTTGATGACGAGGTTGAGCAGCGCGGTCTCGAGTTCGGAAACGTCGGTCTTGATCGGCCAGAGATCGGGGCTGATGTCGAAGGCGAGGCGCACGGAGCTGCCGACGCCGGCATCGAGCACCTCGCGGATCGCGGCGATACGCTCGGCGAAGTCGATCGCCTGCGGATTGACGCTCTGCCGGCGCGCGAAGGTGAGCAGCTGGTTGGTCAGCGCCGCGCCGCGCTTGGCGGCGGTCTCGATGGCCGAGATCGCGCGCTGCAGCTTGGCCTCGTCCTTGGCCCCTCTCTTCAGCATGTGGAGGCTGCCGCTGATGATCATCAGGAGATTGTTGAAGTCGTGGGCGACCCCGCCGGTGAGCTGCCCGAGTGCATCGAACTTCTGGGCTTCGGCGAGCTGCTTCTGCATCGTTTCGAGCTTGATCTGCGTATTGCGGCGTTCGGTGATGTCGCGCGTGATCTTGGCGAAGCCGACCAGCTCGCCGTCCTCGTAGATCGGATCGATCACGACGCTGGCCCAGAAGAACGTGCCGTCCTTACGGACGCGCCAGCCTTCCTCCTCGTAGCGGCCCCTTTCCCGCGCGATGCCCAGAGCGCGCGCGGGCTTGCCATTGGCGCGGTCGGTCTCGGTGTAGAAACGGGAAAAATGCTGGCCGAGGATCTCCTCGGGCGCGTAGCCCTTGATGCGCTCGCCGCCGACGTTCCAGCTCGTGATGATCCCGGCGGGATCGAGCATATAGAGGGCGTAGTCCGCAACGCCTTCGACCAACAGCCGGAAACTGCGTTCGCTCTCGAACAAGTCTCTCTGTTGATTAGACTTTTTTACCATTCCGGACCCCGCCTCGACGGGGACAAACGCGGGGGGCGGCGGATTGGTTCCCGGGATCTGGGACATTTTTAGGCAAACATCAGGGGCCGTATGCAGATCGGCCACCACCCCCACGAGACGCCACGCAGCGCGCTCGAAGCGATCCTGTGAGCGTTCGCGGTCTCAAGCCGGCATGCTCCGGAAGGTCGCCGCCACTGCGCGCAGCGCCGCCAGCTTGGCGGGATCGCTGACCTTCGAATGTAGCATCACCTTCGATCTGCCGAGTTTCGGCAGCTTCTGCGCCGGCCCGATGTCGACCAATCCGGGAGGTGCGATCCGCCGCGCCAGCGGTGCGATGGCGAGCCCGGCAAGCGCGGCCGCCACCACCGCGGCGACGCCGCCGCCGACAAAGCGTTCGCGCCAGGCGATGCCGGCTCTGTCGAGCGCGCGCACGGCGATGGCGCGGACGCCGCAGGGCGGGGCGAGCGTTGCGAGCGGCAGCGGCTCGCCCTTCGGCAGCGTGAGGCGGCGTGCGGCAAACCAGCCAAACTCGTCCTCGGCCAATTTTTCGCCGCCGCGGCGGCTGCCTTCCTGGCGGACGATCACGGCGTCGAGTTCTCCCGCGTCATAAGCATCCTGCATTTCGCGCGAGAAGCCGATGGTGACGGCGAGGGTGAGATTCGCAGACATCGCATGCAGTCGTTCGAGCAGCGGCACCAGCTCAGGGCCCGCGGCGTGGTCGGAGATGCCGAGGGAAAGCGACTGCGCGGTCGCCGCCTCACCCGACAGCGCGCGGTCATGCGCCGCGATCAGCGCGCGGGCGCGATCGAGGAACGCGGCGCCGTCGGCGGTGAGCCGGACCGCGCGCGGCGAACGCTCGACGAGACGTTTTCCCAGTAACGCCTCCAGCCGTTGCAGCTTGAGGCTGACCGCCGCCTGCGTCGTGCCGAGCGCTTCGGCGGCGCGCGTAAAGCTCTGGAGGTCGGCAACCAGCAGAAAAGCCTGAACGGTGGCGATGTCGAGCGTAGCTGTCATTATAAAGCTTTATCACTGGTATCAACAGAGATAAGATACCAAAATGATGAGGGGAGGTCTAGCTTCTCACCGACGCCGCGCAAATCGCGCGACATTCTTGGGAGAACCAGCATGCCCCTGATCACCGTATCCTACACCACGTCCCGCCAGTCGCCGTCGCTGAAGGCCGACATCGCGAACGCCGTGTCCGAGCTCACCGCAAAGATCCTGCACAAGGATCCCGAGGTGACCGCCATCATCGTGAAATCGGTCGATGCGGGCGACTGGTTCGCCGGCGGCAAGTCGCTCGCCGAGCAAAAGCTTGCGAGCTACTGGATCGACATCCACGTCAGCGAAGGCACCAACACCAAGGACGAGAAAGCTGCCTATCTCGCTGCCATGTTCAAGCGCATGGCCGAGATTTTGGGCCCGCTGCATCCCGAGACCTATCTGCACGTCGACGAGGTCAAGGGCGATGCCTATGGCTTTGGCGGCCTGACCCAGGAGCGGCGCTACATCGCCGGCAAGCTCGAGGTTTCGCTCAAGGCGGTGTGAGACAGGAAGCCGCGGGTGATGATCTCACCCGCGGCCCGAATTTCAGCTCGCCGCCCGGAACTGAACCTCGGAATTGTTCAGGAAGCACGTCTTGTCGAACAGCTTCAGGTCCAGCGGATTCGGCAGCCTGACATCGCTGAGATCGGGGCAGGGCTTGACTGAGGGATCATAGGATCGATCGATCTGTGCGATAAAGACGACGATCAATCCCCCGTCGCGTGCGAACGATTTCAGCGCGCGCACCTGAACGGAGAGGTCGGGGTTGTCCCGCCTCTGGTCGAGCAGTTGCAGATAGTCGATCACCACGACTGTGCCGCGGGGAGCTGCGGCCATTTGCTTCACGACGTAGTCGGCGCTGATGGCGTCTGAGCAATCGATCTCGAACAGTTTGTCGAACTGCACGGGGTCTACGCCGATCGCGCTGAGGCGGTCCAGAACGTCTTTCTCGGTATATTCGAGCGAGAAGAACGCAGCGCGATGGCCCGACCGCATGGCTTCGACGGCAAGCTCGAGGCTCATCAGTGTCTTACCTTGCCCGGGGCGCGCGCCGACCAGCACGAGGTCGCCCGGCCGGAATTGCGGAAGCAGCCTGTTGGCCGGCGTCACCGCGGCAGCTTTCGCCGCCAGCATGCTCCAGGCGGAAAAGCCTTCCGCCGTGGCGATGCGGTCAAGCGCGGCGTGGAGCGGAATGCCTTGCTCGTGCGACAGGCGCTTTGCGTTTCGCTTCAGACGATAAATGGGTGCAGACAACTTCATCGAGAGAACCTCCCATTGCGAGCAGAAAGCGCAATCCCTCCTTATGCCTGGCGCTCGAACAGTCGGTCCGATGATCGAATCGCCCGGCATGACGTCTGCTTTCCCGGCGGAGGGGGGAGGCGTGGGCGGCACCAGAATCAAACATAGCCGATTCCGCGGCGAGCGGAGAACACGCGCGATCGGCCTCGAACAAATAAATGTTAGACTGCCGCTTCCGGCAGCAACGCGCGGGTCGGCCCGAACAGCTCCTCGAACGCCTGCCGGAGCGCGATGTCGACATCGGCCATGGTCACGAGCTGGCCGAGATCGACCAGCGAGGTGACGCCGTAGCGGGGATCGGCGACGCCGCAGGGCACGATGCCGTCGAAGTGCGACAGCTCCGGCTCGACGTTGATGGCAATGCCATGGAATGACACCCAGCGCTTCAGCCGGACGCCGATCGCCGCGATCTTGTCCTCGTGCTCAGGCCCCTTGTCGGGCCGCTTCACCCAGACGCCGACCCGGTCCTCGCGCCGCTCGCCGCGGACGTTGAAGGCGGCCAGCGTGCGCAGAATCAGCTCCTCCAGGCTCGCGACATAGGCCCGGACGTCCGGCCGGCGGCGCTTGAGGTCGAGCATGACATAGGCCACCCGCTGGCCGGGGCCGTGGTAGGTGAGCTGGCCGCCCCGTCCAGTCGCAAAGGTCGGGAATCGGGGATCGAGCAGGTCGGATTCCTTGCCCGAGGTGCCGGAGGTGTAGAGCGGGGGATGTTCGAGCAGCCAGACCAACTCGGGAGCCTCGCCCGCGGCGATCGCCGCGACGCGGGCCTCCATGGCGGCCACCGCGTCCGGATAGGGCACCGGAGCGTCCGAGATAAGCCACGCGACGGGCTCGCCGCCGGCGGCGGAAAACGACGTCAAATCCAGCTCTTGACGCTGGTTTTGGCGGGGGCTTTTAGGCGAATTAACCATTGGCTAACCATAACGTGGTGATCATCACGGGAGCAAATACCAAGTCCTTTGGTTCAAAGTCCCAAGTTGCGGCGGTCCTGACAGTGCCCACTCTCGATAAAGTCACCGTGGATCTCATGGTCGTCCTCGGCACGACCACCATGCCGATCCATCAGGTATTACGCCTTTCCCGCGGCGCCATCATCGAGCTGGACGCAACCGAGGCCGACGAGGTCAAGGTCTTGGCCAACAATTTGCCGGTCGCCTCCGGCGTCGTGCTGGTCGATCGCAACCGGATCGCGGTCGAGGTCAAGCAGATGCTGCCGCGCACGCCGGGGACGCGGTAGCGCCCCGGGGACGCGGTCGCGGGCCGGGCACGCGGGAGCGTCCTGGCGCCCGATAGGGCCGATCCCTGGAGAAGGGGCCGAAAACTTTCCTGCCAAGCTTGTGGAATTCGGGGCCCTTGCAGGCTTGTATCCCCCTGATGGATTTGTTAGATCGGCGGCCGCTGATCCGGCCAGCCTAACGACCTCAGGCCGGCATCTCCTAGCGCTCGTGGCGGAACTGGTAGACGCGCTGCCTTGAGGTGGCAGTGGGTAACACCGTGGGGGTTCGAGTCCCTCCGAGCGCACCAAGCGCGTAAGTCATTGAAATATATGGTAGTTTCTTTTTGAAACTACTCGAAGAGCACTTATTCGCCGTCGTAACCCACTGGAAAGTGGTGCGCCGCCCTAAAGAGATAACCGCACGCAGCCTGAAGGCCGCATCTTTTTCGCGCTAAGGTGTCCAGCCCTCTAGTTGCGGTCAGCCAGCTAAAATCCTTCACAATTGTCTGGCCCATTTCATCGCTGTTCTGACGAGCACTGGGATTCGAGTGCGCTCCATGCCGCGTCGTCCTGCCAAGATCACTCAAGGTGAAATTGCTCGCGTGATCCGCGCCGCCAAGGAAGCTGGCGCAGCGGAGGTGGTGATCGACGGTGAGGGGCAAATCCGCATTCCGCTATCATTGAACGGAGTGGCTTCGCCTCCATCACAGGAGTGCGACGACGGTCAAGCCTGGACGCCGTCCGTGCTCGCAAGAAAGAAACGGTGGTCATCTCGAGATGCCACGTCCTGGCCGGATATTCCAAAACAGCTACTCAGACTCGTCGGTCGAGCAGTTGGTAGAGGATGAGAAGCCAGAATGCCTGTAGGCGGAAAGACATCCCAGCCGATCGGCGCAGCAAGCTTGCGCTCTGGATTGTCCTTGTTCATTGCCTTCTGATGAAATCGGTTTTGGTGCGACGCCCTTGCTGTAGACGCGAACGTCTGATCGACCATCCAACACCGCTTTGGATTTACTTGGGCAAAACCTATATTATCGCCTTATGAGAACGGCCGCTAAGCTCGAACTCGATGCCGGCACCAAGACATTTGCCTCGGGCCTGCTGGCTGATTTGATAGACGCGCTGCGCCGCAGCCGTAAGGGCGACCTGGTGGCCTTGATCAGCGGCGATCCAAGCATCGGCCCCGACCTTGAGGCATGGTGTCGCTTCACCCGTAACAGTTTGGTTGACGTGGCGGTCGAACAAGGTCGCACCCGCTGGGTAGTTCGGTACGGAGAGGCTCCTGAAAGCGTCGAAGATCGGCCAGTCGGCTCTCGTCTATGGCTTTATACGAACTTCGACTGCAACCTAAGCTGCGATTACTGCTGCGTGCGCTCCTCACCCAAAGCTCCGCGGCGGGCTCTTGGTATCGAGCGCGTGCGACGTATCGCTGTCGAGGCGGCCGAGCTCAGTGTGGGGGAAATCTTTGTGACCGGCGGCGAGCCATTCATGTTGCCAGATATCGGCGAGATCCTTGCCGCATGCGCGGCGGCGGCGCCGACCACGGTCCTCACCAACGGCATGCTGTTTGCCGGACGTCGGCTCGCAACGCTGCGCTCATTGCCGCGCGAGCGCGTAACATTTCAGATCAGCCTGGATAGTCCGACGCCGGAGCGCCACGACGGCCACCGTGGAAAGGGAACCTGGGCACGCGCCTTGAGAGGAGTTGAGCTGGCGTGCGCCGAAGGATTCCGGGTGCGATTGGCGGCGACGGTGTCAAGTGACGCGGAAGCCGAGGAATTCCGCAGCTTCCTAGATGCCTATCACGTCGGCGAGGAGAACCGCGTAATCCGGCGGATTGTCCTGCGAGGCTCCGCCACACAAGGCATTGCGTTGGCTAGGGCGGATCTGGTTCCTGAAGTAACGATTACCGCCGAAGGCGTGTTTTGGCATCCGGTCGGCGCAGAGGATAATGACCTGCTGGTCAGCCACGACATCTTTCCGCTCGCCGAATCCTTTGCAGCCGTGCGCCGTGCCTTTGATCGCGAAAATGAGCATCAGCGCCGGTTGGCAATGATCTTCAATTGCGCCTGATAGGGACGGAGCTCTCTATCGCTAAGCCGAGGGGCGCGTTAAGAAGCCTTGTTGCGCCGATGCTTCCCGCAATTCGGCGTAAGCTGCAAGCTGCGGCGCTATCCACTGGCGCAGCCCTTCGGCCTCGAGCACAGCGCGATGCGTCGGGTTTTCGTAGCTCATGGCGAATAGTGCTTTGGCAAAGTGCTGCTCCAACGCGGGGTCCAGATCGGATCGGGCAGTGAACATGCAGTGATTATATGGCGGCGAGGTCCAGATTTCGGTCAGCGCACCTTCCGGCACCAGACGCTCCGTACGCACCGCGTTCCAGAATGGGCTGCCGATTGCGCCGGCATCGGCGCGGCCGTCGAGCACCGCGCGAACGACGTTGGACTCGCTCGTCCCCGTGTCACCGTGCTTACCGAGGTCCGTGTTGAAGCGCAGCGTTCGGTAGTCTTCCCCCTCAATCAGTCCCTCGCGCTCTAGAAAATAAACCGGGAGGATTGCCGCATGGCCGCTGTCGCGGCTGCCGAGCGCCAGGGTCCGGTTCTTGAGATCGCCAAGCGTAGCGACCGGCCCACCGGTGACCGCAACGATCTTGGTCATCCAGCCGACGTCGGTGTCGCGCATCGCGATCGGGCGGCAGCGCTTGTCGCTCCAGGCATCGGCCTGGATATAGGCGAGGTTCGTGTTCCATGCGATGTCGATCCGCGGCAGCCGCTCGCCCGGCAAAGCCAGCAGCGCTGCGACCTGGGCCTCGTAGCTCTGAAACAATACGACCTCGACGGCGAGATGCGCCTCCTCGTGAAAGTAGCGTCGCATGCCCTCCCAGATACTGACCACCTTCGGATCGTATGCGACGGCACCTACCCAGATCGTCTGGCTCATGATTACTCCTCGCCTGTCACGCCTGATTTCAAATGCGATCAATCGCGATCCGAGCGCGGCCAGCAGGGCAACCCTGCCGCGCTCAGAACAGCGGTATTCCCAACACGGCCTTGCCGATGAATTCACGCAGAACATCGCCCGTCGGCGCCATGACCGCGCCTGCATGGGCATCGCGGAACAATCGCTCGATGGCCAGATGCTTGGAAAACGCAGCACCTCCGCACACCCGCATCGCCGCCGAAGTGACGCCGATAGCAACATCACCCGCCGACGCTTTGCACTCGAGCACGCGCAGCATGGTGGTATCTCGGGGGCGCTCGAGGTGACCGACGAGATCGTCGACGCGCGCGGCGAGCCCATCAGTGTCGATTTGCATTGTCGCAAGTTGCGCGCGAAGCGTCGGCAGGCTCTCGCCGAGGGTCTGGCCCAGATGCTCGAAGCGAGCGCTCTTGAGGTGAGCTGTGGTCCCCGCCACGGCGGCCCGGCAAAGGCCTAGCGCGACCGCCGATGTCCCGAGGTTGAACAGCGGAAGCACGATTTCCAGCATCGCCTTGAAGCCCGCTCCGTCGTCGGTCAGCTGAAGACTCGATCCGACCTCGGCGTCCTCAAGGATCATCGGCGCGGAAGCGTTGGCGCGCATCCCGAGACCATCCCAAGGGCCGGCGACCGACAGTCCAGGCGCACCAGCGGCGAAAAGGTAAAGGGTTGAATCGGTCGGACTCTTCCCTTCAGGAGCCAGCGCCGAGACAACATAGCTTTGCGCGTGACCGGCGCTCGTCACCCACGATTTCTTGGCCGTGATGCGCACATTGGTGCCACTACGGATCGCTCGCGACACAGGCGCCCAGAAGTGGCTGCGGGATCCGGCTTCGCTGAATGCCAGCGTGGTGAGGTGCTGACCGGCTGCAATATCTTTCAACGTCTGCACGACGGCTGCACCGGGACGGGCCGCGGCGATCGTCGCGGTGGCGCACATGTGCATCAAATAGACCATCGCGGCCGACGCGTCCGCTTCCGCGAGCGTCGCAATGATGGCAGCGAGGGTCCTTGGTCCGAGAGCCGAGCCGCCGACTTCGGTGGGCAGCATCATCCCCAGCAGTCCGGCCGAGCCGAGCGCCGCGACTGCCTCCGACGAAAATCGAGCATCCTTGTCGTTTTGTCGTGCCGCCGGCGCCAGTATGCGGTCGGCGATCTCCCTGGCCTGCGAAACTGCAGTCTCGTGGTCCATAACAGCCCTCCGTCGTGCTCGGTCGAATTGAACTAGCTGCAGGCGGCTGTATTGCACTGCAGCGGATGTTGTCGGGTCGGAACGCTCAGCGTGCGGCACAACCGCTTCCGTATACTCGCTGTGGTTTCTCCGCCAAAGTACCCCCAAATTATTACGCCGCTCAAAGCGATCTGGTTACGTCACCCGGAGGATATTTTTTAGACGCCGGTCGCACCTTTTGCTTGTTCCGGCTGCGGCCGGCGGAGACAATCATCGCACCAGGGGGCGGCGCTGGTCCGCTGTCGCGAAAAGCGCTGCGAGCGACCGGCGATTGCGTAAGGAGGTTTGCCTGGCGTGGCGGCAATTGATCGCAATCCCGGCCGATCGCCCGCGGCCCCGGCTCCTGCTATGAGCGTTGCGGCGATTGGGATCATCTGTAAGGCGCCGCAGCCTGGCCGCGCAAAGACCAGGCTTGCGACGGCTATTGGCGCGGTTGCCGCCTCGGAGCTCTCGGCTTGCTTTCTGCGTGACGTCGCCGACGCCATCGAGACGGTCCCGGAGAGCCTCGGCAGGCGCGGCTATGGTGTCTATGCGCCCGCGGGGGTCGAGCACATCATGCGGGAGCTGCTTCCCGCAACGTTCGGGCTTCTGCTGCAAGTCGGTGACGATCTCGGAGATGTGCTGTTCGGTGCCGCGCGCGATCTCCTCGACGGACACGACTGCGTTTTGCTCGTCAATGGCGACAGCCCAACCCTTCCTGCCCGTTTCCTGGTCCGGGCTATCGAAGCTCTTCGCGAGCCCGGCGACAGAATGGTGCTCGGGCCAGCAAGCGATGGCGGTTATTACCTCATTGGGTTAAAGCGCCCACATCGGCAGCTATTCACGCGCATCGCATGGGGGACGGAGACTGTAGCTCGCAGCACATGCGATCGCGCCGCCGAGATCGGACTTGCCACGATACTGCTGCCGGAATGGTACGATATCGACGACATTGAAGGGCTAACTTGGCTTAAGGACGAATTGGCTGGCAATTCGGCGCGCTTTCGCGGCGGTGGTCTGGCGCGGGCGTGCCGAGTTTTTCTCAAGGCTGCGCAGCGGATAGACCCATGAAGCCAATTGCGGGAACCATTGCGAGTCAATTCGGCGGACTGGCGCGCTCGGTCACCACAATGCCTCCGCTTCATCGGCTGGCCGGTATTGGCGTTATCCTGCTTGGTCTCACTCTGGTGACCCCCTTTGCCTTCGAGGCAGCCGGTGATAATGCCTTCATTGCTCTGACCATTCTTGCAGGTCTGCTGACGATCTTCGCGACAAGTATGGCCGAACAGGCTCCACCCGATCGCGCGCTATGGCTCATTTTTGGATTGGCGATCGTTCTGAGAGCCTATGTGCTGGCGTTCGATCCCCTTCTGTCCAATGACATCTATCGCTATGTCTGGGATGGCAGGGTTCAGGCCGCAGGTATCAATCCGTACCGCTATTTCCCGGCTCATGAGGCATTGGCATCTCTGCGCGACGGGGCGATCTTGCCGCACATCAACCGGGCCGACTCTGCCGTCACCATCTATCCTCCCGTCGCGCAGTTTTTCTTCCTCGTTGTCACGCGGATTGGTGAAAGCGTGACGACGATGCGCCTCGCACTGTTGGGGTGCGAGGCCGTCACCGTCACGATGATCATGCTGCTGCTGCGGCGCATGCGCCGCCCGGTGACGCGCGTGATCGCCTATCTCTGGCATCCGCTGCCGCTGTGGGAGATCGCCAACAGCGGCCACGTCGACGCGCTCATGGTCGCGCTGGTGCTGCTGGGCCTATGGATTGCCCTGACCGGCTCCGCCCTGCGCGGGGCCGCCGTGATCGCGTTATCGACGCTGGTGAAACCGTATGCGGCGCCGGTGCTCGCCGGGATCTGGCGGCCGTGGGACCCTAAAATGCCGCTCGTTGTGATCGCCGTCATCGGGCTTTGTTACCTTCCTTATCTGTCGATCGGCTGGGGCGTTCTCGGGTTCCTGACCAAGGGCTATTTCAACCAAGAGGGGATCATTGCCGGCAACGATATCTGGCTGTTGTCGCTCTGGCGGCTTGTGTTCGGCGAGCATGAGCGCGACGTTGCCGTCTACGTGGCACTGGCCGGGCTGGTCCTCATGCTCAAGGGGCTCACGGTTGCCCGCAGCTCTGATCACAGCATCGCGTCGCGTGTTGCCGACATTAACATGCTGTTGCTTCTTGCTTTCCTGTTGTGGTCGCCCAACTACCCCTGGTATTTTCTGATTGTTGCGCCGTTTGTCGCCTTGTGCGGCTCCGCGCCCACCTGGGTCGTTTCGATCGGAGCGCTGTTGCTATCCGAACAACTCGACTGGGACTTCTACATTCCAAGGGTGGTAAGCAAATCAATCCTGTTTGGAGGTCTTTTGCTGGCTTGGGCCTTCGTCGTCTGGAGGACCCGCATGCCGCGGACAATAGAGGCAAGGCTGTTGCAATGAGCCTTTCCCGCGAAGCGCAAAACCCTCACGCGCCGTTCGACCCGCGCCGCTACCACGAGTCGGTCGCGGGCGAGCGCACCGAGGTCGCCCAGCGCCCGCCAGTCTGCCTTTATCTGGAGGTGACGAACCGCTGCAATCTTTTGTGCACCACTTGCCCGCGCACCTACGAGCAGCTCGAGCCGCCGGCGGACATGAGCTGGGACTTGTTCGTATCGATTGTCGATCAGGTCCCCGGTCTTGCGCGGGCGGTTCTGCACGGCGTCGGCGAGCCGATGCTGGTCGCTGATCTGCCCCGAATGGTCGGATACCTGAAGGATCGTGGCGTTTATGTCGTCTTCAACACAAATGGAACGGTTCTCAGTGAGCGCAACGGCCGTGCGCTGATCGACGCCTGCCTTGATGAACTGCGCGTCTCTCTCGACGCGTCAAATCGCGAGAGCTTCAAGGCGATCCGCGGCAGAGATTATTTCGGCCGCATCATCCGCAACGTGCGAGCATTTCGCGAACTACAGGAGCGGGAGGGCCACTCTAAGCCGCTGGTATCCTTCTGGCTGACCGGTCTGAGAGAGACTGTCGAGCAGCTTCCGGCCTTTGTGCAAATTGCGGCGGAGATCAGCGTCAAGGAAGTCTATCTGCAACGGCTCGTATTCTTCGATGAATCCGCCATTGGCAAGGCGCGGCCGGATCAGGCGCTGTTCGAGCGCCTGACGGAGGAGGAAGCGGCGTACCTGAAGCAGGCTGAGGAGCTCGCGCGCTCCCTTGGCATGACCTTCAGCGCATCAGGCGCAACGAGCGAGCCCAGCTTAAGCCTCAAGGGTGGCGGAGACCTTTCGCCATGGTCGCTCTGCCGGCGGCCGTGGTCGTTGATGTACTTTACGGCCAATGGCCGTGCGCTGCCATGCTGTATCGCGCCGTTCTCGCAGCATGGCTATGACAACTACACCCTCGGTCATGCCCGGCAGCAGGCCCTGCGGGACATTTGGAATGGGCCCGCCTACCAGCACTTTCGGGCAGCGCTCTTGTCAGACGAGCCACCCAAGTGCTGCGCCAATTGCGGCCTGCGCTGGAGCCTGTGAGCCAGGTGATCAAGGAGAGCGAACAGAGCGAGCGCCGGCCGGTGGTTTCGGCGATCATTCCCTGCATCGATGAGGAAGCGGCCATCGGCGGGGTCGTGACGGCGGTGCTCGGCCAGAATGTAAGCGAGGTCATCGTGGTCGACGGGGTCTCGCGAGATCGTACGGTCGAGCGCGCTGAGGCCGCCGGAGCGCGCGTAATTGTCGAGCCGCGACGCGGCTACGGGCGCGCGATCCAGGCTGGCATCGCCGCTGTGCGCGATAACGCCGACATTCTGGTTTTCCTCGACGGCGACGGCAGCGATCCTGCGGAATTCATTCCTGATCTGGTATCGCCGATCATTGCTGGGCAAGCCGACTTCGTACTCGGCTCGCGTGTTCGCGGCCCACGTGAGCCCGGCAGCCTGGCACCACAGCAGGTCATCGCTGCCCACGTCGGCAGGCTTCTGCTGCGCTTCGTCTATGGCGCAAACTTCACGGATCTGTCGCCGTTTCGCGCTATCCGGCGGGATGCGCTCATACGTCTCAATATGAAGGAAGAGACATTTGGCTGGAATCTAGAGATGTTGATGCGGGTCGCCGCGGCGCGTGTACCGATGCTTGAGATCGCTGTCGGACAGCGGCGTCGAATCGGCGGGGTGTCGAAAGTCTCCGGCAATCTCATCGCTGGCATCAAGGCAGCCTGGTCGATTTCGGCGACGTTTGTTCGTCTCGCGTTCGAGCTGCGAGACCACGGCAAGAGGAGCTAGTCAGTGCGTGCCGGCACGATCTTCACAGGCAACGATATCCCGGGGAGACTTTCGATTTTCCTTATTCGGCGGGGAGAAGACAGCGAGGTATCCGCCATCGCCTGCGAGCTGATATGTGGCGATCTCGCGATAACCGACGGCGCTCGCTTCGCAACGCAACTGCTCAATTGGCGTGCCATGTTCGGAGGTCGGACGCTCAAGGTCGACAATTCCGATCCGCGCGCCCGGTTTCAAGGCAGGCGCGAGATTATAGAGAAAGGCATAGGGTTGGGCGATCTCGTGATACATGTGCACGAGGATGGCAGCATCCAGCGAGGAGGCGGGCAGGCGTGGGTCGTGCGGTTCGCCCAGCGCTAATGTGACGTTTGTCAGTTGAAGACGCTCGACGCGCTTGGCGAGCTCGATGAGGTAATCTCGGGTGACGTCCTCAGCAATGACGGAGCCTTTGGAGGCGAGGAGGGGCGAGAGCCGAACCGTGTGGTAGCCACGGCCGGCGCCGATATCACCGACCGTCATGCCGGGCTTCAACACAAGACGCCGAGCAATCTCGCCGGTCTCATCCAGGGAGTCACGGTGCCTCTCGTCGGAGCGGCCTGGGCTGACAATCGGCGCAACCGGGCGCTGGGGCGGGGGGAACTCCGATGCCGAGACCCCTGATGGGGCCAGATAACCGATATCGGCCGCGTACGCGCAAGTTGGGCCCAGCACCGCAAGAAGCGAGGCTGCGCGAAATAGAGCGATCAAATGCCCGCCATGCATCTCGTGCGGCCATTCGGCTCTTGTGAGTTCACGAGGTTGGCTCAACGTCGTCACTCTCTCACTCACACGACCGCAACTACCCCGCCATGTGGAAAAACCTGCCGATTAATCCCTTCCCGTCGCGCACCGCAGGGATTTGGCGGCGCAACCAGGCATCAAGGCCGAGACTGCGGCCGGCGCCATCGAGTGTGAACAGGAACATCAGCATGGCCAAAAACATGTACGTCCACGGCCACTCGGACGAATTGCCATACAGGCCGAGCCAGAGCTGCAGCACATAGGCGATGGCCAGCACGCCCAGCAATCGCACCGCAAGCCCGAGCATCATCGACCCAGCGAATGCCAGCTCGGCAACAAAGACGATTGGCCCAAAGATGGACATGTTCGGGAGCACGACATCCTTCATGAAGCTGCGGTGAAACTCGAACGCCGCGTTGGTCGATTCCTGTTCGGTCCAGTATTGCAGACCGCCCGACAGAGGTAGCGGCAGCTTCCATAACATGCCCTGAAACCACATACAGCCGACCAGCACCCGAACCAGCCAGATTCCGAGATGTCGGCCGGTACGTTGCTCCGAATCCTCCTGCCAATTCCGCAAGGCCACTGCAATGCTGGCGAATAGCAGCGCCCAGAACAGCGCCAGGATCAGATAGCGCCAGTTTCCGAGACTGAGATAGTCGCCCGTCATCGCACTCAGGAAATGACCGATATCGATGAAGGGATTTGTGGGCATAGGCGCATGCTCCGGAGCAGTGCACAGTAACTCCACAGTATCCGCGTCCGCAACTCCATCTCGGCGTGCGCGGGTTCACTTCGCTGCGCTCTGTCTGTCGGAGCAACTGGCTGTAGCCAGCGCCTGAAACGCCTCATCCGCGAAGCCGAGACCAAGGGTGGCGATCCGCGTAGTCAGCTTCCAGCCAGAGATCAAGGCGCATATGAGGTTCGGCGTACTCCTGATAGTGGGCACGATATCGGACCGCGCCAGAGGTCCAAGTTGGGGCTAGGTCCAGGTGCGGACGTATCAGTGGCGTTTCGCGACGCGCTATGTGGATTGTCGGCGCGATGCTCTAGGCGTACCCTCAGTGCTCGTTCAAGGGGACGACGAAATGCGATCATCCGGGCAGAAGCCTGAGGATCTTTCCATCAACCCACAGAGCGCCGTCATCGCTGTCGATATGCAGAATGACTTGGCTCTGAGGGCGGGATGTTCGCGCTTGCGGGCGTCGACATTTCCGGCATCCGGAACGCCATTGCGCCCAAAGCTCGCGACTTGGCTGCAGCGCGGCATGCCGGCATCAGCATTATTTACTTGAAAATGGGTTTCCGGCCGGATCTTTCGCGATCAGCCACTATTTTGTGATGGACTGGGCCGCGGTGTGGCCCGCCACGCCAAGGTGACTGAAGCATCGATCGCACTCAACTACACCACCGTGTTGAATATCGCCGTTCTCGCGCTAGCAACTGCGCTTGTCTGGAGATTTCTAAGGACCGGCGGTCCGGCAATGCTGCGCATGATGAACGAGCCAAGCCATCGGGCTACTTAGGGAGTGTGAGGCATGATGGATGGCATGATGAACATGATGGGTGGCATGGGTTGGGGGATGGGTCTGATCGGAGTACTCATCCTCATCCTTCTCATTCTCGGCGTTGCGGCGCTCGTTAAATACCTCTCGGGACCGTAAGCAGTGCCACCGGGCGCAGATGGGGATCGAAAGCCAGCCTGTTACCGGCAGGATATCGGGCTCACAAACCCGTGAACCGCAGCGCCGGTTGATCTTGCGGCTCCTGCCGATGGCCTAGCTATTCTCGGCGCTGGTCGTTATCTTAGTCGTATGTCGGAGAAGCTCGGCCGCGTCATGAGATTGCTGCTGGCGCTCACGTTCATCGTGGGGCTGGTTCCGCATGGCATACGTGCTGCGCATGCTGACGTGAGCATGGTCATGGCTGCCGCGACCGACATGCCGATGAAAGGCAAATGTCACGGCTGCGGCGACGATCAGAAGGCCATGACGGCCGCGGCATGCTCCGCCTTTTGCGGAAGTTTCGTGGCCTTGCCCGTCTTTGGACCGCTGTTTGAGCTGTCCTCGGTCGAGACGGCGCGAGATTGCTTCAGCCCAATTCTTGCGGGGCATACGATCCCGCCTGACCCGTATCCTCCCAGACCTGCCGTCCTGAACTAAAGGCGCATCGCTGGTCGCGATGTTGACCTTTGGCGCGCGATGCCCACCGCATCGACAGCGCATCGTGATGACGCACGTGGGCTCTTGGCCACGGGCATCGGATCAACGTCCAGGATCGGCTTTCATGCATTCCGATTTGAGTCCGACGATCAGTCGCCGCGCACTGCTGCTAGGCGGTACCGCAGTTGCGGCCTCCGCCCTGTTCCCGGGAATACCGCGAGCCGCACCGGTAGAACCCAAGGTTATTGAGCTCTCCGCGGCGCCCGGTCGCGTGTCCCTCGTTGGCTCGCCTGACACGGAAACAAATGTCTGGTGTTACGGGAATCGCATCCCTGGTCCCGACATCCGGCTCCGCCAAGGCGAGCCCGTTCGGTTGGTGGTGCGAAACCAGTTACCGGAAGATACGACGGTCCACTGGCACGGCATACGTCTGCCGAATGCCATGGACGGCGTTCCCGGCCTCACGCAGCCGCCGATCAAGCCTGGCGAAGCCTTCACCTACGAATTCACGCCGCCCGACGCCGGCACGTTCTGGTATCACCCGCATGCCGACAGCCTGCAGCAACTCGGCCGTGGCCTGGCCGGTGCTCTGATTATTGAAGAGCCGGAACCCGTTCCGGTCGACCGCGACCTTGTTTGGGTGTTGAGCGACTGGCGGCTTAGATCCAACGCGCAGATCGCGCCCGGATTCGGCAACGGCATGGAAGCCGCCATGTCCGGGCGCGTCGGCAACACAGTCACGGTAAACGGCGTCGTCTCGGAAGACGAGCCGGTACGGGCAGGGGAACGCGTTCGCCTCCGCCTCGTCAACACCTCGCTCGCGCGCATCATGGCCCTACGGTTCGAGGGCCACCGTCCGACAATCGTCGCGATCGACGGCCAGCCCTGCGAACCGCATGAGCCGGACAATGGGCGTCTGCTTCTTGCTCCCGCAATGCGCGTCGACCTTATCCTCGATATGCAGGGTGAACCGGGACGGCGATACCGCGTGGTCGACGATTTCTACGACGACCTGTCCTATTGGCTCACTCAAACTCGCTTACAAAGACGAGCCGCCGCTCCGCGCGCATCCACTCGATTCACCGCTCCGTTTGCCGCGCAATCCGTTGCCAGAGCCGGACCTGACCAACGCCGAACTGCGCGAACTCCGGCTGCAGGGCGGCATGATGGGTGGCGGCGGCATGATGGGGATGGGCGGAATGATGGGCATGGGCAACCAAGCCAACTGGTCCATCAATGGTCATTCGATGACAGGCGACGGTCACGCTGGGATGCCGCCGCTGCTTACGCTGCGGCGCGGACGAAGCTGCGTGCTGTCGATGCGTAACGAGACCGCTTGGTGGCATCCGATGCATCTCCACGGCCACAGCTTCCGCGTCCTGAGCCGCAGCGGCGCACCGGTGCCGCACCGGCAGTGGGCCGATACCATTCTCGTCCGGCCGAAAGAGACGGTCGAGATCGCTTTTGTCGCCGACAATCCCGGCGACTGGATGCTGCATTGCCATGTCACCGACCACCAGGTGTCGGGAATGATGACGGTGCTGCGCGTTGCATAACCAACCCGCTCTTGCAAAGGAGAAACTACATGAACAGGCGGACATTCTTCCTTGGTACTGCGCTAACGACGCTCCTGCCGCCGCTGCCGGTGCTTGCCGCGCCAACCCCAGCGACCTTGTACAAGAACCCGCAATGCAGTTGCTGCGAGGGGTATGCCGCATATCTGCGGCAGAACGGCTTTACCGTTGATGTGAAGCCCACTAACGACCTCGCCGAGATCAGCGAGAACGCCGGCGTGCCAGCGAAGTATCAGGGCTGTCACACGATGTTCGTTGGCAACTACGTGGTCGATGGGCATGTCCCGGTGGAGGTGGTCCGTAAGCTTCTGTCCGAGCGGCCGCCGATTGCGGGGATCACCCTTCCCGGGATGCCGACCGGCTCCCCCGGCATGACCGGCCCCAAGACGCAGAAATTCGTCATCTACGCCGTGACCAAGGATGGCAAGGCACCGACCGTCTACGCCACCGTGTAGCCAGTCAGTAGCGGGCGAGGTCGGCCCGCATCGCCCCACAAGCACGTTGGCCAACGATCGTCCCCAAACGGCTTGTGGATGCGATCCTGCCATCGATCGGAAAGGTTGAGCAGCAATGATGCTTGTCCCCTGTATCGGCCGGATTCAGTCCGCGATCGCTGTCGCAATCGCACTCGCAGCGGCCACTCAATTGGCCGTTGCTCAGGAGCCAGCGAAAAAGATGGTCCTGCATAACAGCCCAAGACCTGTCGCCGCTGTTCAGTTCAGTGATGGGGAAGGCCGACCGCGAAGTCTGGCTGACTTCAAAGGAAAGGTCGTGGTCCTCAATCTCTGGGCCACCTGGTGCGTGCCCTGCCGAAAGGAAATGCCTGCGCTCGATCGGCTGCAAGCGGCCTTGGGCGGGGCCGAACTCGAAGTTGTACCTCTCTCGGTGGATCGCGGCGGGCACGAAGCCGTCCGTAAGTTCTACTCCGAGGTCACCATTCGCAACCTTGCCGTTTACACCGACCCTTCCGGGCAGGCGTTGCGTGCTGTAGGCGCGATCGGCTTGCCGACGACGCTCATTATCGATCGCGCTGGCCAGGAAGTCGGGCGCGCGCTTGGCCCGGCCGAGTGGGATTCCCCAGAAATCGCCGGCACGCTCCGAGCCGTCATGACCAATACCGGCGATCGCTTCGCTCAGCGGCAAGACCCTGATCGATTGCACACGTCGCTCGGCCTGCTCCGGCGTGTGTTCGACTGGCTGATGTCGCCCATTAACGAAGTGATCCTCGATAGAGAAACAGCTGATGACTCCTCAGACGAAAATAAGAGCAGATGATATCTCTGCTGTACGCGCGTGGTGGCCCTGGCGTTATCTTGGGGAGCGGCGCGCGCACTGGTTATCCTCGCGGTTATCGCCGTGATCGCCGGCACCGCGTTCGGATGGAACTGGCTCGTGGCTGCCGGTATTGCGCCCGTCCTGCTGAGCGTACTGCCATGCTTGGTGATGTGCGGGCTCGGTCTGTGCATGAACCGCCTGATCGGCCGCTCTTGCGCAACCTCCACATCACAAAGCGCAGCGAATGTCGGCTGGCAGGCAACGAATTCTCCGGTCTTTGACCAGGCAACGGCAGATGTCGCTCAGGGTCGGGGTCCGGACCGAAATCCTGGGGACGCCGCCGAAAGAACGCGCGGCGAGCCTGCGGAAATCGGAAACCGACGAAAGGAGACCGAACATGCAATCAACCGCTAGAACTCTGCTTGTATTCGCCGCGTTCTCGGTCGCCGCGGTGACCATGGCTCCGGCTCTCTATGCCGACGATCACGCCTCGTCCAGCTCCACGACGATGGTCGGAATGATGGGTCGGGGGAGCGGAATGATGGAACGGATAGGGATGATGAACCATTGCGGCGCGATGATGGGCAGAGATGACAGCGGTGGCCGACCCAACGACCAGTGGCGCGCTCCTCGATCGCCGGATGCCAAGGCCAAACAGTAGCTGTCGATGAAGACACGAACCAGACGCCTGACCATCATAGCTCTTGTTGCGGCCGCCGGCGCGATCGCGCTGGCTGAGGCATGGTTTGTGGCGACTCCGTATCCGAAGGTCGTCACGTCTGGCACGGCAGCGATTGGCGGGCCGTTCACGCTGGTAACGACCGACGGCAAGACAGTGAGCGATGAGACCTACCGCGGCAAGTGGCTTCTGATCTACTTCGGCTATACCTTCTGCCCGGATGCGTGTCCGACCGCGCTCACCAACATGAGCGCGGCCTTGGAAAAGCTTGGCCCAAATGCCAGCGAGCTCCAACCGCTCTTTATCACGGTCGACCCCCAGCGCGACACCCCTGTCGTCATGACTGATTACCTGAAGTCATTTGATTCTCGCATTGTCGGCCTGACTGGAAACCAGGCGCAGATCGACGGCGTGCTGAAGGCATATCGCGTGTACGCCGAAGCGCAGAAATCCGAAGTGGATAACGCCGATTATCCGGTGTCGCACAGCGCGTACCTCTATCTGATGGATCCACAGGGACGATTCGCGAATGTGATCCAGAGCAGCGAAGGCGGCGAAGAGATTGCTGCTTGGCTGCGCAAGCAAATGACCCACAGGAACGGATAGGACGATTGATGAAACGACCATTCAAGCTGATCTTGAGCATCGCATTGGCTTTGATAGCCGGCGCTCAGGTTAACGCGCAGACCTCAAGCGCGAGTTCAGTCGTAGTCGAGCGCCCATGGGCGCGAGCAACGCCCGGAGGAGCGAAGACCGGCGCAGCCTACTTGATATTGATCAATAACGGCGAAGCCCCAGACCAGTTGTTGGGCGCGACGACGCCGGTCGCAGACAAGGTTCAGTTTCACAGCACCACAGAAGAGAATGGCATGTCCCGTATGCGCGAAATGCCTATCGTCGATCTGGTACCTCATGCAAAGACCACATTCGATCCGGGCGGCATGCACATTATGCTCGTCGACTTGAAGCAGCCGCTCAAAGAAGGTCAGACTTTCTCTCTAAGTTTGACGTTTGCCAAGGCGGGCAAAGTCGACGTCACGGTTCCGGTCGCGAAGGTCGGCGCCATGCGGCCCAGTGACATGGCTCCCATGATGCATCATCACGACGACACGATGAAAGAATGAGGTTGGTTGAGCTTGAGCCTGATGATGCGGCCTCCAGCGAACTGGCAATCTGTCGCCCAAGGATCAGTGAAATAGCGTCTTCAGGACGACCGCGATGTCGCTATGGGCCTTTATCAAGAGCAGATCCTTCCGATCCTGATCAATTTCTCGATGCGGCAGAAGAACCTCGCCGCCTACCGCCGACGCGTTGTCCCGGCGGCTCAGGGCCGCGTGCTCGAGATCGGGATCGGTTCCGGGCTGAACCTGCCGTTCTATTCGCCGACGGTACAGCAGGTGATCGGCCTTGATCCTTCGCCGAAGCTTCTTGCCATGGCGCGCCGCACCGAGCGTCCGGGGTCGGGCAAAGTTGAATTCGTAGAGGGTTCGGCCGAAGAGATCCCACTGGAGGACGCAAGCATCGATACCGTCGTAACGACCTGGACGTTGTGCAGCGTTCCAGATGCCTCGCGTGCGCTGGGCGAAATGCGCCGCGTACTTAGACCCGCCGGGCGTCTCTTGTTCGTGGAGCACGGACGCGCCCCCGACCCAAGCGTGGTGCGGTGGCAGGATCGCCTGACTCCGATTTGGAAACGGATCGGTGGCGGCTGCCATCTCAACCGCGCCATCGGAGTGCTGATCGAGGGCGCCGGTTTCCAGTTCGATCGACTCGAGACCGGATACATGCGCGGCCCGAAGCCGATGACATTCATGTACGAGGGCAGCGCGCGACCACGATAAGCGCCTGGCTCCGAGGGAGGCAATGATGAACCGGCTTCTTCCGATTGCGCTCATCACGATGTTCGCAAGCGCGGCCGGGCGAAGCAGATGCGACGCGTATTTACCGCGTGCGCCGCCTGCCATTCGCTCGAGCCAAACCGAAATATGACGGGCCCAAGTCTGGCGGAGATTTGGAATCGCAAGGCAGGAGCCTTGGCAAGCTTCCCACGCTACTCTTCCGCCCTGAAGAGTTCGGGAGTGCTCTGGAACGATCGGCACCCTCGACCAGTGGCTTAAGGACCCGCAACATTTCGTACCCGGCAATGAGATGACGTTCGCAGGGATCAAGAATGATCAGCAACGCGCTGATCTCCTCGCATTTCTCAGACAGGCCACCCAGCGGGGGCCATATACTTATCGCAATCGGCACAGCGGGGCAGATTGCATCCAACTCTCATCCGGCGAGAAATTGCTTCAGTTTTCGTACTCAATGGTCCCGGTGTGGCGGTCGACTTTCAGGTTTTGCACGTGAATTGTCGACAGTAACGATCGCGGCACTAATACTCCCGCCGTCGGCACTGACGTTACCAATCTTCAGCCGCTTATTGTTGAGCCGCTCGAGCTGCACGCCGAGATGGCTTCGCACGTCCTCGACGGACAGGTTCATCATCGGGGTCACGTGCGATCCAAACATTCCGCCTGTGCCGCCGCGCGTCGTGTCGGAGCCCATCATTCCTTGCCCCATCATGTTGGACCCCATCATCCCTTGGCCCATGCCGCCCTGCATCATGCCGCCCATCATCGGACACATCATGCCTTGCTCCATGCCGCGTCGCATCATCCCGGAATCCATCATGCCTTGTCTCATCCCATGCTCGGGCATGTTGGAAGTTGTAGCCCTGGACGCGCTGCCTTCTTGCATCATGTCGGCACCCATGCCTTGCATTCCTTGAGCCATGGCGAGAGTTGAGCTCGAGGTTGCGATGCAGAGAACCAACGCCGCCCCCAAGCACAAATTAGTGGTGGTTTTCATGGTCGTTACTCCTGGTTGTTGAGGGCCTGCCTGATCTCGACCAGTAATCCGATACGGGACGCACATTCTGCTGACATTTTACACCCGCGCGAAGCGCGAGCGGAATGCTTATGCAGATGCCGCTCCATAGTTTCAGGGACGCGACCGCAATTGCTGCAACGCGCTTGCACCAAATGGAGGCAGCAATCCGGAGGTGAAGTCCATCGGTCCAATCGTGCCGGACGGGCAGGGGCCGATGAACCAAGATTAAACTTGCCGTTCCGATCTCGTTCAGCTCGCCTCTTCGAAAATGTCCATCGGATGGGATCTCTTACGGTTCCGAGTCAGTTCGCGCTTGCGGAGGACGATGATGGATGCGAACGAGCTTCAAAAGAAGAGCCTAAGACCGGTGTTGTGCCTCCTCGGCGCAGCCGCGCTACTTGTGACGTTGACGCACGCCGCGAGTGCCCATGATGAGGAAGGCTGGTACCGACCCCGCGAACACGATTGGCACTCCGGCTGGCACCACGATTGGCACTCCGGACCGCATTATGGTCAGCACAGCGGGTTCCATTGGGATCCGTACTATGGCTGGCACTATGGCAGGCACAACGGCCCGCACGAGGGGCGCCATGACGATTGGCACCGTGGCCCGCACCATGACTGGAATGGTGGCGATCACGATGACTAGGACATGATCCGCAGGCGCCTTGCGCCGCAAATGGATTGTGCCCAGCGAAAAAGGCTGATACGGCGACCGGATTTGGACATAAGGCGATATCCAAACGTGCGCGAATTAGCCGAACGAGTGCGAATTAGGTAGGAGAGACGATGCTACGTGTTGTCGCGAGCTTGGCTATTCTTGTGAGTGGTCTCATGGCCGGATCGGCCTACGCTCACCCGGCCCTCCAAGCCAGCAATCCCGGACAGGATGCCACGGTACCGCCTCCGAAAGAGGTTCGATTGACCTTCAGCGAGAATGTCATCCCTAAATTCTCAGGGCTGACAATCAAGGACAGCAGGGGCGCTCTCATCCAGACGGAAAGTCCATCCATCGATCCGAATGATAAGCGACAGCTTGTCGTTCCGATCGTCAAGTCGCTGTCTGCCGGAATTTACGACGTCGAGTGGCATGCTGTTTCAGCCGATACCCACAAGGTGAAGGGCCACTTCTCGTTCAAGGTTTCGCAATGATGCTGGAGGCGGGCCTCGTTGGCGCCCGCTTCGTTCATCTGGCCTGCGTCATTATTTCCTTCGGTGCTGCACTCTTCCCGCTCTATTCGTGCCTGAGCGCCGACAGCTCAGAGCGACTTGGGCGCCAACTGAATCCTATCCTGATCACGGCCGCGCTTGGCGCGCTCTTAAGCGGCCTTGCCTGGTTCGGCTTGACCGTGGCGAACATGTCCGGGGAGCTTGCAGACGCCGTGGATCGTGACACGTTGGCATCAGTGCTATGGGACACCGATTTCGGTCACGTATGGGCGGTGCGCGCACCGCTTATGATTCTCCTCGTTGCGGCGATCCAGTTGCCTGGCGTATCTCACTTGAACCGTCGTGCGATCGCAATTGTGACGTTTCTCGCAGCGATCCTCCTCGCGTCATTGGCCGGAATTGGGCACACCCAGGTCAACGAAGGGACCTCGGCACGCATTCACGTCACTAGCGACGTAGCGCACCTGCTTGCGGCTGGCGCTTGGCTGGGCGGTCTTTTGCCTCTAAGTCTCTTTCTCGCTTCCAATCAGAAGGTCAGGGTACCGAATAGAGGAGTCGTGCGCGTCTTGTCGCGTTTTTCAGGAATGGGCTACGCTGCGGTAGCGGTCCTCCTTGCCTCCGGTTCGATCAATAGTTGGTTCCTCGTCGGCTCTCTGTCGCACTTGATCTCTACGACTTACGGTCAGCTGCTGTTGGTGAAATCGGGGCTGTTCGTTCTAATGGTGCTGTTGGCTGCCGCCAACCGGTTCTGGCTTGTTCCGGCTATGGCCCAATCGCCGACTGCGAACGGGTCCGAAAGCATGCTGGCAAAGCTTCGCGGTCACGTTCTTGGGGAGCAGGTGGTGGGCCTAGTCGTCGTGGGCGTCGTCAGCGTGTTGGGGACATTAGACCCCGCCATGCATGGTTCGTGAAGTTAATGCATAGTGGGGACGCCGATCGTGCAATCGCAACGAACCGTTGACGATCAAGGAAGCACCAAGCGTCCGATTCTGCTCCCATAATACTCAGTGAACCACAGCGCGCCATCCGGCCCGGTCGTGATGCTGTGGGTTTCGCTACCGTCCGAAGGAATCGCGAACTCGGTGACTGAACCGCTGGTCGTGATCCGACCGATTCTGTTGCCAACGATGCAGCGCGAAGCTTGCTGGCGAACGCAACTGGCTTCGGTAAACCACAAGGCACCATCTGGCCCCGTCGCGATGCCCCATGGCTGGGCATCAGGATTAGGAAGGGCGAATTCGGTCATCTCGCCATCGGTGGTCATTCGCACGATTTTGCCACTAACCGACTCGGTGAACCACAGTGCGCCATCTGGCCCGCTCGTAATACCCCCCGGGGCTACTATTCTCTGGGGAGATCGTGAACTCGGTGACCGCGCCCGTTGTAGTCATCCGCCCCGACTTTGCCGCGAAAATATGTGAACCACAGCGCGCCGTCGGGCCCAGTTGCGATCGCGCCGCTCCTGGCGGTGGGAATCCTGAATTCGGTGACCTCGCCGGTCGTCGTGATCCGCCCGATTTTATCTCCAACCGCTTCGGTGAACCACAAGGCGCCATCTGGCCCGGTCGTGATGCCAAGTGGTCCCGTCGATCCAGGGATTGCGAATTCGGTCAGCTTTAGGTTTTCGACGGTGGCGGTCGTCGGAATGCGCCCGATCTTCTTCGCCGTGAACTCGGTGAACCACAGCGCGCCGTCAGGCCCCGTCGTGATGGAATGCAAAACGCCGCCGCCCTTGATCGGGAATTCGGTGATGTTGCCATCGATGGTCATTCGCCCGATCTTGCCCGCTGCCTCGGTGAACCAGAGCGCACCGTCTGGTCCAGTGGTGATTGCGGACGGACGGCTGACGGGAGGCAGCATGAATTCAGTGAAGGTCTGGGCAGCAGCAGGCATAATTCCCACGGCCGCACCCAATCCGAGCGCAATTGCCAGCAACAATGAAGCGACCGCAAATCTCATGGCCTTCTCCACGTAGGGTGGGTCTTGCGCCGAAGCACGATCTCACGAACTCCGAAACTTAAGTCTAGCAGTCTTTCGGACGCCGTATCGCGTTACTTGCTGGCGCGCCGGAGAAAGGGCGGAGCCGATGGCGCAAAGGCGACGCTTGCTGTCGTCGCCGCTACTCGCCCGGCGCGGTTAGCGGGAGCGCTTACCGCGGCGAGAAGGCCGGCGCACATGCCTCAAAAGAAGTTGACCTGGAGCTGAATTAGAACGTCTCAAATTGCACCGATCCGAAACCGGCGGTACGACCGTCCTCGGACCCAACCTTCAATTTGGCATCCCGGTGAGCATGCTATCTTTACCGCCGCGTCTCGCAGTGCTTGCCACGCTGATCGCTCTGGTATTCTGCGGCGCAGCGAGGGCCGAGACGAGCGATGTCGAAACCACGTGGCGACTGTTGGATTACATTGCGGTGGATTACGCCGGCGCCGTATCACATGGCTCGGTCTTAAGCCCTTCCGAATATGCCGAGCAGAATGAGTTCGCGGCGACCGTTGCCGCAAAGATCGCTGCACTCCCACCTAAGCCGGAACGGCAAGCGCTTGCGACGGAAGCTGCCCGCCTGCAGCGCGCCATCGCAGACAAGTCTGACGCCGAGCAAGTAGCAGCTATAGCGCATGGCCTGGCGGCTGCGTTGCTGGCGACCTACCCCGTGCCGCTGGCGCCGAACAAGGTTCCGGACTTCGCACGCGGCGCAGCGTTGTTCGGTCAGAACTGCGCCGCCTGCCATGGAGACGCGGGCGACGGCCATGGACCAGATGCCGTCAAGCTTGATACGCCGCCCATAGCGTTCACGGACGCCGAGCGTGCTCGCCAGCGCAGTGTGTTCGCCCTCTATCAGGTGATCACCCAGGGACTTGATGGTACGGCGATGCCGAGCTTCGACGGCCTTCCGACCGATGACCGTTGGGCGCTGGCCCTCTACGCCAGTCATTTCGCCTTCGTCGATGCCGCTGCGGCCGAAGGCGAGCGGCTGTGGAAGCAGGACGCCTCGCTTCATAGGCTCGTTCCCGATCTGAAGACGCTCGTCGGGACGACGCCCGCAGCGCTCGCGAGCAAGATCGGACAGGACAAGGCCGACGCTCTCATGGCTTATTTGCGTCGCCATCCAGAAACGGTCACGCAGCAGCAGACCGGATCCCTGTCGCTGGTGCGCGGCCACTTGACCGAGAGCCTTGGCGCCTATCGTGCGGGGGACCGCCAGCATGCGGGCGAGCTGGCTTTGTCTGCCTATCTCGATGGGTTTGAGCCGGTCGAACCGGCGCTGGGGGCGCGCAATCGTGCGCTTCTGGAGCGGATCGAGGGCGCGATGGGCGACTACCGTGCCGCCATCCAGAGCGGAGAAAATGCCGATGCGCTCGCCGATCGCGTACAGGTCCTCGACGATCTTTTCGATGATGCAGAGGCGTCGCTTTCCCCCAATGCGGCAAGCGGCCTCTCAACGTTTCTCGGAGCGGCAACGATCCTGCTGCGCGAAGGACTGGAAGCGCTGCTGATCGTCGTTGCGATGATCGCCTTCCTCCGCAAGGCCGAGCGGATGGAGGTCATGCCCTACGTCCATGCGGGTTGGGTAGGCGCGCTCGTCGCCGGCTTCTTGACCTGGGTCGTTGCGACCTGGGTGATCGGAATCAGCGGCGCGAGCCGGGAGCTGACGGAGGGATTCGGGTCGGTGGTCGCCGCCGTCGTCCTGCTATCGGTTGGCATCTGGATGCACGGCAAGGCACAAGCCGATCAATGGCAGCGCTACATTCGCGAAAGGATGGCAAAGGCGTTGTCCGGTGGTTCGGCCTGGTTTCTGTTCGGGCTCGCTTTCATCGTGGTTTACCGCGAGGTATTCGAGACGATCCTCTTCTACGCGGCGCTATGGACCCAGGGAAACGGCGGCGTGATACTCGCAGGCGCGCTGAGCGCGTGCGCGGCGCTGGCGCTTATCGCGTGGGCGATGCTGCGCTATAGTCGCCGGCTGCCAATCGGCAAGTTCTTCACCTACAGTTCGTGGCTCATGGCGGTTCTGACGGTCGTGCTGGCTGGCAAGGGCATCGCAGCCCTGCAAGAGGCCGGCATCGTTAGCATCGCGCCGTTACGCTTGGTGCCACGCATCTCGTTGGTTGGTCTGTTCCCAACCACGCAAACGGTCGCGGCCCAGCTACTCATGATTGCGGCTCTGGCGATAGGCTTCGGCCTCAATCGTCGAAAGGTCGCATAGGATGAGGCTGGCGGTGGCAGTGACCAGGATGACGAAGTCGGTTTTGCCCATTTCGATAAGCCGTTGAAATCACAGCAAATGCGGCCGCCATCCGACGCAGATCGCGCAACTGCCAAGGGCGCTCCGGCGGAGCGCCCCATCTTGTGCAGAACGGCGAAGACTAGGCGACCCTTGGGACAGGCAGCTCGGTGACTCCCGGCAACACCGTCTTGATGCGGATGTTGCGGAATTGCACCTTCGATCCATCGTGATGGTTTTGTAGCGCGATGTGGCCGCGAAGAGACCGGGACGTGGGATCCGTGAAGTCGTTCACGAGCACATCGTTAAGCGTCACTTTGATGCGGTTTCCGACCGCCTCAATCAGGAACCTGTTCCATTGCCACGGGCCTTTCGCAACATCGCTGCGGGTCGCGGCACTGATGTTGTAAATGGCGCCCGTGCTTCGCAGCGGATCGTTCTCCATATTCTTTTCGGAGTTGTATCCACGGGGATCGATTTGGATCTCGTAGCTTTGGTCGATTGCGGCCGTCCAATCGTTCGGATTCGAACTGTTCAGGTCGGGCACGCGGATGAAAACGCCGGAGTTGTCCGTGCGGTTGGCGTATTGCCATTCCAGCTCGAGCACGAAGTCGGAGAAGCTCTCGCGCGTGTACCAGAGCAATCCGGGCCCGCCGACGGACTCGAGAATGTCGAACACCTGCAGGAAGCTTCCGAACCCCGACATCTGCCAGTCTGCCAAGCTTCCTGCGTAGAGCGGCTTGAAACGCGCCAAAGGCGTCGGCGTCGATGCCGCAACGACGGCGGCGCTCGTCCGACGCGCGAGCGTAAGGCCGGTCAAAGACGGATTCGCCGAGCCGACGGTGGGGAACACAGCAGGGCCAGCAACATAGGCGTTGGAAATGTGATGGAATCGTCCGTTGGAGTCGGTGATCGATGTGGCCGGATCCTCGCCCATCCACAACGTGCCCGCTTCGTGATGCGTATTGCCCAACTGGTCCTTGGTGGCACCAAACGGATCGGCGGGCGGGGTGCTTTGCCAGCCGCCATTGTACAGGTACTGAACGTCGCCGGCGTTCTTGCCGAGGCGTCCGGCCAGGCTGACCGCCGCGCTGGCGAGTTTGCTCCAGGCCGCGTAGTCGTTTGGCGTCGGCGTGAAATTGACCCACGCGCGCGCGCTCATGCCGTCGTTTTGAAGCGGATCGGCCGCATTGGTGAGGTTCACGAAGCTCGTGACGCCGCCCGGGCCTGCGCTCTTGTCGCCGTCCATTTCACCGAGACCGCGAAAAACGATCGCCACCCAATCCGGGTCCTCGTTCGAAAGCAGGTTCCGCAACAGGTCGATGTCGGGCACCATAGTCCACATCGTAGCTTCCGGGTTCTGTCCTTTCTCTGCCGATGCGAGCACCTGGAAATGATAGCGGCGTTTGCTGCCGTCCGGATTCGTGATCTCGCCGCGCACGATGGCTCCGCCCTGCTCAAGTGTGGTGACCGCTCCGAGCCCGAGCGCGCTGCGCTTGACGCGCACGGTCAGATTCGTGCGCAGATGCGCCATGAAGTTGGCGCCCATCTTGTACGCACCACGATTGATCGGGAACGACTCGATCGCCAGCCGTGTCGACTCGATCGTCCCCGCCGCCAGAATGACCTGGCAATCGGGACTGAGGTTTGTCGGAACGGAGAGCGATCGAAACTGACCATTGTAGGTGAGATCGATGCCCGTGACCTTGCCCCCGCTGTTCTGTAGCCGGATCACGTGGCACCGCGGAACGAGGAAGAATCGCCGCCGCGAATTATCGTTCAACGTCCAACGTTTCGCGATATCGTCGCGGATGCTCTCCAGCAGCATGGGGCCGCTGCTGAATTTGTCGAAGGAAAAGAGGCCGGGCCCCGGTGAGCCTGCCTGCACCGCGATCGGGGCCTCTTCGACGACATCGACGGTCACATTGGGAATGTTCGCGCCGCTCGCCACGCTTTGGAGCGCTGCATTGACCGCCGCATTGAGCGGACCCGAGAGGTAGTCCGCCTTGTCCTGAACGCCGATTTCGAACTCGACGTCCGGGTAGTTCGCTGTCAGAAAATCGCGCGCGCCTTTGGGCCACGCAGCCAGATCAGCCGGCGTGAGCCGCGGAGACCAGCCTCCCCAGAACAGCGATCGGCCTCCCGGGCAGTAGGCTAGCCCGGTGAACGGCTCGTTGCTGTGCCAAGGAATGCCCCAGACGCCATTGCGCCCACCCGGATCTTGATCGTTACGCGTGACCAGCGCGGTATCCGGCGCATTCAGCCCGAGATGCGGCATGTTCTGCACGTGCGTTGAAGCAAAATAGCCTCCCGCGTCGAGCAGGAGCACCCGGAGGTTCTGGTCGGCGCTGCCGCGATAGACCTTGTCGGCGACATAGGCGCCGAACATGCCTGCGCCGATGACAACTACATCAAACGGCTTGCCGCCGTTATTCGCTGCTTCGTCATAGGTGCTGCACACGTATCGGCCGAGCAGATCCCGCGTGAACTCGGTGTCTTGAATATCGACCGGAATGGAAGGGTCTTGCCGCAGAAAGGTGAGCATGGAGAGTTCCTTTCGAAGCGTTGAGATCGCCGCGGTGCGCGAGACGGTTTGGTCCGGCCGTGTCGCTTTCGATCGTTAGGCCGCGCCTCCGCAGCAAGGCAGAGGAGGCGCCTCAGGGGTCAAGCGAGACACGCGACGAAGACCTGCCACACGCTTGGAGCGCGATCGGGGAGAAATGATACGACAAATTGCCGGCACAATTGGTGAGCCGGTTCACACATGAGTGCGATTTCAGCTCCGTGACCCCGCGGGTGATCTCGCAGGGCTGATAGACTTCGCGGCGGTTGCAGTGAGTTGCTCCACAGAAGCAGACCTAAGCGCCAGAACGACAGAAATGCTGCCAGTCGCCTGCGGGTGAAACTGCGACTTGGCCGGGAGGGCCGCTTGGGCGCATAGCGGCCTTGTGAGTGAGCCGCCGGTCAACCAAGAGCCAGACCGAAATGTGTTGCCGCTCGATCGCATCGTCAGCGCGAGCGAAAGAGACACTCAGCGCCTGCGCTGGCTGCACGCCGGAGCCGAGCAGCGCGATGTGGTCAGCTTCCGAAGCTATGACACAGTCGACATTCAGAGCTTCGCCTGCAGTCTATCCGCGACGCGGCGGGCGATCTCTGCCGGCGCGTCATCCGGGATCGGGAAGACTGAACTGACGTTGATCTCGCCGAGCACGTAACTGTCGCTCCCGTCGGAGCAAGGCGGGCCCAGCATGAAGTCTGCATCCCAGATCATCGGGAGATCGCTCCTCGGGATGTCCAGCAAGGACATCAGCTGCGGCGTCCACTCGTCTTCCATCAACCGGCGCAGGCCCTGGAAGCGCGGGTCGGCCTTGTTGGCATAGAGCCGCGGTCCGGCTTTCGCGCGCGCGGTCGGTTCGTCAACCAGGGCCTTGACCTTATGATAGCCGAAGCCGGCGCAGCGATCGCCTGCCATATAACAGCGGACCACCCCTTCGCTCAGGCGTGGCTGGAACGGCTGATCGATCACAGGACCGTCTTCGAAATACTCGATGCACCGCTTAAGAAACTCGTCCAATGCGATGTCCTCCGATCCTTCCTTGGTGGCATCAAGCACGCGTACCATCAGCCCGTCGGGTGGACTTGCCAGCGCCTCGACTTTCCAGACACCCTGGCCGCCATTACCGCGGTTGCGCTTGATCACGCGCGGACCTGCGGCGAGTCGCAAGGGCAACTCCACACTCATCTGCTCGAGCGTTCGATAGAGGGCCGTGTCACAGCCCCAGCTCATCATGCGGGTGCGATGGAGCACCTCTTTGGTGCCCATTTTGAGGATGACATCGGGATGGGCGCTCACCCAGACGCCGCGCGCCGCGACCTCGCGCAGCAGCGCGTCAAGATTGGCGCGGTTGCGCCCCTCGTGAATCGGATTGACCCAGACGAGCACGCCATCGAACGTGGCGAGCTGTGTTCGGACGGCGTCGAGGACATCGTCCTCATAGACCACCGGTTCCGCATCAACGCCGACATCGGCGAGCGCCGCGAATACGGCACTGAACCGGCTGGTCTCTGGCGAGGCACTGCGGCGCGCCGCTTCATCTCCGCGCCACAGGATGGCGGTGCGGCCGAGGCAAGCTGTGGGTTCAAGCATGGAAAACGGCTCCTGATTCATTGATCCATATGATTGTGTGTTGGTTCTGCACAGGACAAGGGCTAGGCCAGCGCGACGCTAGACGACTAGGACCGCGCCCGAAGCCAACAGCAGCACCAATACAATCTTGCGGAATGCGGCCTCGCTGACACGGCCGAACAACTTGAGACCAAGCCAAGTGCCGGCGAACAGGGCCGGCAGTCCGATCAGAAAGAGCTTGATCGTCTCCGCGCTCAACGCACCTTTGGCGCCGATCCAAAGCGCACTCAGTAGGAACGTCGCCACCGCAACGGGTTGAAACACCGCACGCTGCACATCCTTGGGCCACCCGCGCAGTCCGCACCAGATTGTGACGAGGATTCCGGCGAGCCCAGTGATGCCGCCCAGCGCCCCGTTGAGGAATCCGACAACGGCATCGACTGCGGTGCCCGGCGATTTCAAGGGCTCGATCGCAGGACGAAACAGGGCATAAAGGCTATAGAGAACGAGAAACACGCCGACACCCGCGCGGACGTGGCCAGGATCGCCCCAGGTCAACATTGTTACCCCAACCGGCACGCCGGGTGCTGCACCAAGGATGAACGGCCAGAGCCGTCTCCAGTCCAGAGCACCACGTAATTTCCATACGGAGTATCCCTGCACGATCAGCCCAAAGGCGATGATCAAGCTGGCGGTTTGCACGGGAGTAAGGATGTAGAGCCAGATCGAGGCGGCGATCAGGCCAAATGCAAACCCGGAAAGGCCGGCAACGAGCGCACCGGCGAAGGTCGCAACGATGAAAAGCGGAAGTTCAAAAGACATCCCATCCATGTGTTCGCTCCAAAACAAAGCGAACAGCTCTTGCATGGGATGACCCACTTGACGGGGAGGCTGCTACATCCCCAGAGGCACACTAGTCCGAACGCCGAGAAAGCTCAATTGACGTTTTCAATGTGCGCAGTGAGCGACCTTTTGTCCCTGAAGGGTCGATCAGTTGATCTGCCTACAAGATGGCATCAGAGAGCAACGCTCGACATATCCCCTCAGGGGGGATAGGATATGTGCATGGCGAAAGAACACGTTCACGAAAGTCATCCGGAGATCGTCAAGCGGCTGAAGCGCGCCGAGGGGCACCTCCACAGAGTCATCGAGATGTTCGGCGAGGGGCGCGGCTGTCTCGATCTCGCTCAGCAGCTTCATGCGGTCGAGAAGGCCATCGGCGAGGCGAAGAGGGCGCTCATCCACGATCACGTGGATAATTGCCTCGACGCGGCAGCGAACGGCGGCTCGTCGAAATCCACGAAGACCGTGCTCGCCGAATTCAAGGCGATCTCGCGTTACCTCTGAGCGGCGGCGCGCCGCGCCGGTATTGAAGAGAAACATATGTCCTTCCGACCGTTTATCCTGGTCGCGGTGTTCGCAGCGGGCGTCGCATCTGCCCTTTGGGCACCAGGCATGCCGGCCCTGCGGAAAGCCGTGGGAGTTGCCGCCGAGCAGCCGCGGCAGGAGGCCAAAACACCCGAGGCCGAACGTCGGCCTGTCGTCCGGATGGACGACGAGCGAATTGCTCTCGCCAAAATCGAGCAGGTGCAGGTGGGACCGGGCAGCATCGCCAGGCGACTTTTGGTGCCCGGAACCGTTGCTCCAGACGCGGACCGGGTTGCGCACGTCTCGGTGAAGCTGTCCGGCACCGTTGCCGAGCTTCGCAAGAACATCGGCGATATCGTCGCACAGGGCGAAATTCTGGCTTCGCTTGAGAGCCGCGAAGTTGCGGACGCCAAGAGCGAATATCTGGCCGCTCGACTTGCGAACGAACTGCAACAAGATCTCGCAGGACGAGACAAGCTCCTGTGGGAAGGCCGCGCAGCGCCGGAGCTGCAATATATTCGTTCCCGCAATGCGGCAGCGCAGACGGCCATGCGCCTGGACATCGCCCGCCAAAAGCTGCTGGCGTTGGGCGTGCAGGAAAATGAAATTGCGGGGCTGCCGCAGGCGCCAGAAATCTCGCTGCGGAGCCAAAACGTTCGCGCGCCGATCTCGGGCCGCGTTGCCGCGCGCAGAGTCGAGCTCGGAACGGCAGTCGGCCGCGACAATCTTGAAACCGAGCTCTTTGTCATTGTCGATCTGAGCCGCGTATGGGTCGAACTGGCTGTCTCGTCCAGCGACCTGCCATTGGTGAAAGAGGGCCAAACTGTCCGGATCACGGGGCGGGGAATGCCGGAAACCGCTTTTGGCAAAATCGTGTTCGTGTCGCCGCTGCTTGAGAAGGAGACCCGCAGCGCGCGCGTCGTCGCGGCGCTGGACAATCCGGACGGCCGCTGGCGGCCAGGGTCCTTCGTTACTGCGGCGATTGCGCTGAATGATCACCGGGCAGATGTCGTGGTACCGATCGGCGCGCTTCAGACGGTGAATGGACGGAGGGTGGTCTTCATTCGCAGCAAGGATGGGTTCGAAGTGCGCGGCGTGATGCCCGGCGAGCGCGACGGTGAGGTCATTGAGATCGCCTCTGGTCTTGCTGCTGGTGAGACCATCGCCGTGTCGAACACGTTCTCGCTGAAGGCAGAGCTGTCCAAGCCCCGCGACGAGGACTGAGCATCGCCTGGATTGTCGACTTCTCAGTTCGTCGGCGCTGGCTCGTGGTGCTGGTGACGCTGGTTGCCGCCGGCGCCGGCTTCTGGTCGATGACGAAACTGCCGATCGATGCCGTCCCCGACGTCACGAACGTGCAGGTCCAGGTCAACGCGACCGCCCCGGCCTTGACGCCAGCCGAAATCGAAAAGCAGGTGACAGTCGCGCTCGAGACGGCGCTGGCGGGCACGCCAGGCCTGGAATCGACGCGATCCTTCTCGCGCAACGGCTTTGCGCAGATCACGGCCGTATTCGCCGATCGCACCGATATCTACTTCGCGCGTCAGCAGGTTTCCGAACGGCTGAACGAAGCGAAAAGCAATCTTCCTCCCGCTGTCGACGTTCGCATGGGGCCGATCTCCACCGGCCTTGGTGAGATCTACTGGTGGGCGGTCGAATATGCCAAGCCGGGCGAGGTGGCGCCGGTCGAGGACGGCAAGCCGGGTTGGCAGAGCGATGGCAGCTATCTCACGCCCGAAGGCGAGCGGTTGACGGATGACTTTCAGCGTACCGTCTATCTCCGTACGGTGCAGGACTGGATCATCCGCCCGCAAATGAAGACAGTGCCCGGCGTGGCCGGAGCGGATGCGATCGGCGGGTTCGTTAAACAGTTTCAGGCGCACCCCGATCCGCTCAGGCTGAACGCCTACGGGCTATCGTTCGGCCAGGTGATCGCCGCGATCGAGGCCAACAATGTCAGCCGCGGCGCCAACTTCATCGAGCAGAACGGCGAGGGCGTCGTGGTCCGCGCCAGCGGCCGGGTCGAGAATCTCGAGGACATCAGGCAGATTGTCGTGACGACGCGGGGAGGAATTCCCGTGCGCATCCAGGACCTCGCCGATGTCGAGATCGGGCGCGAGCTGCGGACCGGCAGTGCCAGCGTCGATGGGCAAGAAGTCGTGCTCGGAACAGCGCTTATGCTGATCGGCGGCAATAGCCGCACGGTGGCAGCCGCTGCCGACGCCAAGATCAAGCAGATTAGCCGCACGCTGCCGCCGGGCATCAAGGCGCGGACCGTGCTTAATCGCACGCAGTTGGTTGACGCCACCATTCGGACTGTTGCAACCAACCTCGCCGAAGGTGCGCTGCTGGTGATCGCGGTGCTCTTCCTGATGCTCGGCAATTTCCGTGCGGCGCTGATTACCGCTGGCGTCATCCCAGTCACGATGCTGTTGACGGTAACAGGCATGTTGGGGACCAAGCTCAGCGCGAACCTGATGAGCCTTGGCGCGCTCGACTTCGGCCTGATCGTCGATGGTGCCGTCATCATCACGGAGAACAGCCTGCGCCATCTGGCAGAACGCCAGCGCGAGCTCGGCCGGACCCTTAGGCCTGCCGAGCGCCTCAACACCGTGACGGTATCGGCAATCGAGATGATCAGACCCACGGTCTACGGCCAGCTCATCATCATCCTGGTCTATGTGCCGCTACTGACCTTCACTGGCGTCGAAGGCAAGACGTTCGAGCCGATGGCGTTGACTGTGATGATCGCGCTTGTTGCGGCCTTCGTTCTGTCACTGACCTTCGTGCCTGCGGCGATTGCGATCGCGATGACCAAGCCGGTGCGCGAACAGGAAAACGCAATTGTCCATTGGCTTAAGCAACTCTATGCGCCAGTCCTGGCGAAGGCAGTGGTGTCGCCGCGGCCGATCATGGCCACGGCGGCGGTTCTCTTCGTCGGTGCGGTGATCCTCTTTGGTCGACTTGGTCAAGAGTTCACGCCGACGCTTGACGAAAAGAACATCGTCATGGAGGTCAAGCGCGTGCCCAGCACGGCGCTGTCGCAGGCTCAAGCGATGCAGCTCATGATCGAGCGGACGATCAGCAAATTTCCGCAGGTCTCCTTCGTGTTCTCGCGCACGGGAACGCCCGATCTCGCTGCCGATCCGATGCCCCCGAGCGCCTCCGACACCTACATCATCGTCAAACCGCAGAGCGAATGGCCGGATCCGTCGCTGTCGAAGGACGACCTGATTCGGCAGATCGAGGCAGAAGCGACCAAGTTGCCGGGCAACAAGGTCGGCTTCTCCCAACCCATCGAAATGCGGTTCAACGAGCTGATCGCGGGCGTCCGGGAAGATCTTGCCGTCAAGGTGTTCGGCGACGATTTCAGCGAAATGCAGCGGACCGCGCAGGAGATCGCCAATGTGCTGCGTCGTATCGAGGGCGCCGAAAGTGTCAAGATCGAGGAAACGACTGGCCTTCCATTCCTTGAAATCCGCATCGACAAGGCCGAAATCGCCCGCCGCGGCCTCAACCTCGCAACCATCCAGGACTTGATCGAGACGGCCATTGGAGGCCGAGTGGCCGGGCTTGTCTTCGAAGGCGACCGCCGCTTCCAGATTGTGGTTCGGCTCGACGACAAGCTGCGTTCCGACATTACCGCTCTGGAGGCGCTTCCAGTGCCGTTACCGCACGCCGATCCGAATACGCCGGCCCCCTCCGTTCCGCTGCGCACACTGGCATCCTTCGAGCAGACCGAGGGGCCCAACCAGATCAGCCGCGAAAACGGCAAGCGTCGGGTGGTGACGACGGCCGAGGTTCGCGGCCGGGACATCGGTTCGCTCGTCGCCGAAGCACAGGCCAAGGTCGCAGAACAGGTCAAGCTTCCCCTTGGGACTTATCTGGCCTGGGGAGGACAGTTCGAGAACTTCTCCGTCGCGCGGCAGCGGCTGATGGTCGTGGTGCCCGGCTGCTTCCTTCTCATCTTCCTGTTGCTGTTCGGCGCCTTGGGTTCCGCGCGCGATGCGCTTCTGGTCTTCAGCGCCGTGCCGCTCGCTCTGACCGGCGGTATTGTCACGCTATGGCTGCGTGGCATGCCGTTCTCGATCTCGGCTGCGGTTGGCTTCATCGCGTTGTCGGGTGTCGCCGTCCTGAACGGGCTCGTGATGTTGGGCCAGATCCGCAAACTGGTCGAGGACGGCGCCGAACTTCGGTCCGCGATCGAAGAGGGGGCGTTAATACGCTTCCGACCGGTGATCATGACTGCTTTGGTCGCATCGCTCGGCTTCGTCCCCATGGCGCTCGCCACGGGAACTGGCGCTGAGGTGCAGCGGCCGCTGGCCACCGTGGTGATCGGTGGATTGCTCACGGCGACGCTGCTGACCCTCGTCGTCTTACCAGCTCTCTATGCCTATTTCGCGCAGCGGCCGTTGCGATTGAAGAGATCCGATCAGTTCCTCTCGCGACGCGCAGCCGAATAGACCAGAGGGCTATCGAGCTTTCAGTCCTTGCCAACCGAACCTATCGCCACCTGTTTGCCGCTCAGGTGATCGCCCTGATTGGCACGGGTTTGATGACCGTCGCGCTCGGCTTCCTGGCGTTCAAGATCGCCGGTGATAAGGCGGGCGCCGTGCTCGGCACCGCACTTGCAATCAAGATCATATGTGTCGGCATCGCGCCAATCGCCGGTAGCCTGGCAAGCCATCTGCCGCGCCGGCCGTTCCTGATCACGATGGAACTTATGCGCGCGCGCTGAAATCAGGCTGGCTGTGAGAGCGAAACGTGATTGGCCGCATTTTGCCGCTACAGAGAGCTGTGAGCGGAAACCCGATCAAGCTGAAGTGAACAAACCGCCAAGTTGGCGAGCCTCGCTTCCGCTGGTTCCTAATTGACAAGCAATTCCGCTTTGGCAAGGTCGCCGCTATGGGGACGGCGATCTCCCCATGAGGCGACATGCCCAAGCATCGCGTCCGGAATTCTGAGAAGGACGCTGCATGTCAACCGTCAACGACGGGTTTTCGCCAGACCGTTCAGCGCCTTTGCTGGGCGTGAGAAACTTGACCAAGCGCTATGGAAGCGATGGCACCGCGATCGACGGTGTGACGTTCTCTGCTGTCGCGGGCGAAATCCTCGGCATCATCGGTCCAAATGGCGCCGGCAAGACGACGTTGCTGGAAGCCGTTGCCGGACTTCTACCGGTGAATTCAGGCGACGTCTTTTGGCGCGGAGAGCCGCTGCACGTGGGCCGTCGACGCGACGTCCTGTTCTACCTGCCTGATGGCGTCCGTCCGTACCAGGACCAATCGGCCCTGCAGGTCGTGTGGTTTGTCGGCAGCGTCTTTCGACGGTCAGAAGCAGACATCAAGTCGACCATCGAAGCGCTCGGGTTACAGCCGGTGCTTCGAAAGCGCGTCCACGCTCTGTCAAAGGGCTATGCCCGACGGCTGATGTTGACCATCGGACTGCTCGCGCCGCATGACCTGTTACTGATGGACGAACCATTTGACGGATTTGACCTGCGGCAAACGCGCCACGTGATGGGTCTATTGCGTGACCAGACGGCGCGCGGACGCACGCTGATCCTCTCCATCCATCAATTGCCGGACGCGGAACGGGTCTGTGACCGTTTCATCCTACTCTCGGCAGGGCAGGTGCGCGGATCTGGAGGACTTGCTCAATTGCGTGCGCAGACTGGACTGCCGAACGGCTCACTGGAGGATATCTTCCTTGCGCTCACGTGAGGCATACGTGCGGCCGACCGCGCCGATCGTTCCGCTGCTCGCAAAGGAGCTCCGCGAGGTCACGGCCGGGCGAGCGCTCTGGACCATGTTGCTGCTGGTCTGTCCGCTCGTCGGATACTCTTTCGTCCAGGCAGTCTCGCTCTACAGCGAGTCAAGCGCCGCGGCCCTCCAGTCGCCAGTCCCGGCGAGGAGCCTGTCTCCCCTCGATGGAATCCTCGTTCCGACATTCGGCTCATTCTATGTGGCTGTGACGTTGCTGTTCCCTTTCGTGGCGATCCGCGTGCTGGGCCAGGAGAAGGAAAGTGGCGCTTTGCGCCTGCTGGTCCAATTGCCGTACCGACCCTCGACGCTGATCGCCGCAAAATTCTGCGCCGTGCTGGCAGCCTGGTTCATGGTTAGCATTCCTGCGCTTTCCGCGCTGGCCGTGTGGGCTATATTGGGTGGCCATCTGGCTGCGCCCGAGACGCTGAATCTTATATTGGGTCATTTGCTCTACGGTCTGCTGGCCGGCGCCATTGGGCTGCTCGCCGCGGTTATCGCCGACAATTCGGCTACTGCAGCCATCATCGCGCTCGCCGTCACGATAGGATCATGGGTGTTGGATTTCACGCTCGCGGGCCGCTCTGGTCTGTCGGCCTGGCTTTTGCAATTGTCGCTAACCCAAACGCTGCGTCCCTTTGAGCAGGGGCTTCTTTCGGCCGGCCTCGTGCTAGGCATAGCGGCCGTCATTGGCGGGCTCGCTGCGCTGACAGTTGTCTGGCTCCCTCCCGGTACATCGGTGCGGACGAAAGTCATTCGCTCTGTGTCTTGTGTGCTTGTGATTGCCGTTGCGCTCACCGTCGCGGCGCAGATCAGGGCATCCGGGGATCTCAGCGAGGATCGTCGCAACTCCTTTTCGTCTGCAGATGAACGTTTGCTCGCATCGCTTCGGCGGCCCTTGGTCATCAAGGTCAATCTCGCTGCCGAGGACCCCCGCTATATCGATCTTCGACGCAACGTCCTCGCGAAGCTCGAGCGCGCCATGCCTGACGTCACCGTTGTTCTCGCAAGCGAGCGGTCGAGCGTTGCCAATCCATCAGACGCCTATGGTCAGATCGAATATGTCTACGGTGATCGAACCGACGTAAGCCGCTCCACCAGTTCGCGGGAGATACTGCCGCTACTATATGCGCTCGCGGGCACGCAGCCGCCGGCGCCTAGCGTCGGCGAAGAGTACCCCGGTTATCCCCTGGTCGTCAGCGCAGACGCGGTGCTGCTGTGGTTCTTCGGCGGATTGCCGCTCCTGATCGTGCTCGCGTGGCGACGGATTCGCCGGCTCCCTCCAGACAAAGGCTCTCTCGTTCATCAAGGAGTTAAGCCATGAGATCCTGCAAGAAACTCGGAATGATCATCCTCGCGGCAATCGGCTTTGCGGTGCCGGCATTGCCCTGTTTAGCCGCGGAGCCAATCAAGATTGACCTCTCGAATGAAACCGTCGGTGGGGAACCAAAGTCGCTGTTGCCAGTGGTTGGCTTCTGGAGGATCGAGCAGGACGGCGGCAAGAAGGTGCTCACTGTCGATGGTCGGCAGTGGAAGGAGGGGCAATCGTCGGCAGGTATCGCCGAGAAGGCACGGGCTCTCTACGGTGAACGCTACGCTGAGTTTCTCGATCGCGTGCAGGCCTACGCCTACTATCCCTACGCGGTCGCGCCAAAAATCGAAAATTTCAGCGATGGCGAGATTTCGGTGCGCTTTGAAGGGTTGTCCGGTCGTATCGACCAGGGCGCCGGCATCCTATTCAATCTCAAGCCAAACGGGGACTACCTGACAGTCCGCGCGAACTGTCTGGAGAATAACATCGTGCTGTGGAAGTTCGAGAACGGCAAGCGCTCTTCCGTCAAATGGGTACGCAATACGCCGACCGCGACACGGCAGTGGCATGACCTCAAGGTCCGCGTCAAAGGCACGAAGGTGGAAGGCTATCTCGATGGCAAGCTCTATCTGGAGCACACGCTGACCCAACCGGTCTCGGGCCGGATCGGGCTCTGGTCGAAGGCCGATAGCCACATGTATTTCGCGGACTACACAGTAGCCGCCGGCGGCAACTGAAAGGATGACAACGGAGAGATTCGTCAGAAAAGGAGATGGATGAACAGGAAATGGATTCTGGCAGGCAGCGGCGCGCTGTTCGGGGCGGGCTGTTCGCGCGCGCCCCCTCCGCGCGACGTAGAGGCGTTGCTCCGCAGCTCCCCTGCGAGCGATTCCGCTGCTTCGAAATGAATGTTTATCGGCATTGACAAGTTGTCGCAGCCGGCTCTATTTCTTGGGTATGGGGAAGCGATCTCCCCATGAGGCGACATGCCCAAGAATCGCGTCCGATTTCACCAAGGGCGCATCATGTCTGCCGTTATCCCAATCACATCCAACAAGTTCCCAGATCTTACTAGCGCGCTGCCGCCGGTTGGCACTCTGTGCGCCCGGATGCCGCCCAGGCCATGCGTCGGGAGGTTGCCATGACCTATGTCGTGAAGCCGTTGTCCTGCGACCCGAGCCACATCCGTGGGATGTCGGAGCGGATGATTATCAGCCACTACGAGAACAACTATGGTGGCGCGGTCAAACGGCTGAATCTGATCGACGAAAAGCTTGCTGAACTCGACTACGCGAGCGCGCCGGGCTTCCTGATCAATGGGTTGAAGCGCGAGCAGCTTATCGCGACCAACTCGATGATCCTGCATGAAGTGTTCTTTGATGGTCTTGGCGATGAGAGCGAACCGGGCGCAAATCTGAAGGAAGACCTTGCTCGCGACTTCGGTTCGTATGACCGGTGGCGGGCCGAATTCATTGCCATGGGCAAGGCGCTTGGCGGTGGCTCCGGGTGGGTGCTGCTGACTTGGTCACCCCGCGACCGCAAGCTCGTGAATCAGTGGGCGTCGGATCACTGCCACACGCTGGCCGGTGGCACGCCGATACTCGCGCTCGATATGTACGAACACTCGTACCACATCGACTACGGCGCCAAGGCCGCGAACTACGTGGACGTGTTCATGGCGGCGATTAATTGGCCGGCCGTGCAACGTGCCTTTGACGGGATACAGAAATGAGGCACGGCCTACGATACGTTCGGTGGATTCTCTGTTCGGCCGCGCTGGCTTTCATAGCTGACGCTCGCGCCGAAGATCAGTTCAGGATGCTCGGCGGGAAGCAAATCCGCGCTCGCGTTGTCGGTCAGGACATCACGGATGGATCCCACTGGTCCATGTATCTCCGGCCGGATGGCGCTCTCGTCGGTTCAGAATCGGGAAGTTCTTGGACCGGGACCTGGAAAATTCGAGATGATAAGCTGTGCACAACGATGCCAAGCAGCCCGTCGCCGGTGTGCAATGAAGTCTGGATGTCAGGGACGCACATCAGGATGCGCGCCAACAAGGATGAGGAGACATTCGACGCAAGGGTTATGGCGCACCAAGCCAAGCAATGAACAGTGCGGACTCGCGATGCTCTGAAGCTGGCAAAGGGTCTTCGAGCTGCCTTAGACATGACGGCCAGCACCAAGAAGTCGCAGAACTGATCGATCCCATCGGCCAGACGGTTGGCCCACGTGATCGTGCCCTCAGGAAAGGAAGATCGAATGCGAAATGTGCCTCTTATATTGTCTATATTGGCTGGTCTCTTTGCGCTGAACGCGACGGCGCAGGCTCAAACATCCTGCAAGGTATGCGCGGAGCAGCAAAAAGCGTGCATGAAGAACTACGCCGGACCGGCCTGCAAAACCGAGTACCAAATGTGCCTTAAGGCCTGCAAGAAGTGAACGAGGCTTAAGTTGCGCAGCTTACATACAAGGAGCTTCATCGCGGTACTTGCCGGCATTGGGAGCCTCGTTGCTCTCGATGCCGGATTTGTTGCCGCGGAAAATCTCAAGAAATTATCTGGCGCGCAAATACGAGCAAAATTGTCGGGCAAGGAAGTGACCGACGAGGTCCATTATCGTGATGTCTATGAACACGACGGGACCCTCCGAAGCTATTCGATGGGCAGCAAGAAGCGCGGCAAGTGGACCATTCAAGGGGATGACCTTGCATCGATCTTCCGGAGCCCGACGGCGGCTGTTTCGAGGTGACCGCGGCGGGAAAGAACGTCGTCCTGACGCCGAAAGAGCTTGGCTCGCCGTCGGACGGGATAGTCCAGGCGATCTCCGATCCGAAGTAGTGGTCACCAATAGCCGATTTCTTCGAAGGATTTGAAATGACAACAACCACTATCCCCGAGCGTGGCCGTATGGCGAAGCTTACACTCTACTTCCTGCATCTCGGCTTTCTTGGCTTCGGCGGTCCGGTTGCGCTCGGCATCGTGGAAATGCCAACGTGCAGGGGGGCATCGTATCTCTCGCGGTGCTCTTCCGCTGGAAGGTAAGCAATCCCGCGCTGATTGCGGCAACTGCAGTCGTTGGGCTTATCGCCCATCCGCTGCTGCAATCTGCGTGGTTGATGGTGAAATAGCAGTTTCTGCAAAGGGCAAGGGGGCACCTCGATCAATGTAAGGCAAAGTGGAACTAACAGGCAGCCATGTCTTTACACTCTGAGACAATCTGACCGACAGGTGCGAATCGAATGGCAAGCGCAAAGGATTGAAGCGGTAGGCAGCCGCCCGGACAAAAAGTAAGTTCGCTCTGCGGTACACAACCTCTCGCATTGAGCCGTGAGTGCGCTCGGATGGCGAAGAATGGACAACAACAGAGCTTAAGACGGGAGCTCGGGCCGATAACGGCAACCCTCTTCACCGCCGGCATGATGGTTGGCATCGGTATCTTTGCCACGATCGGTGCTGCCACGGCAGCCGCAGGGAGCGGCATCCCGATTGCCATACTCCTCGGTGGCAGCGTTGCCCTTGCCACCGGTATCAGCGCCACACAATTGGGTGTGAACAATCCGACTGAAGGGGGCGCTTTCACATGGGCGCGCGATGTCCACCAGCCTACGCTTGGCTTCATCGCAGGCTGCGGGTATCTCGGGAAGAACCTCATCTCGATGAGTGTGATCGCGCTTGCCTTCGCCACGTACCTGGGACAGGTCATTCCGGGGATTCCTGTTCACTTCGTCGCGGCTGCTGGGGTGGTGGCCATCACCATTCTGAACCTGTTTGGAATCCAGCTGACGTCGCGGGTGCTCATCAGCCTTCTGCTCTTGGTCATCGCTGTGCTCTCGATCTACGGAGCGTTCTCGCTCCACGCGATCGAGCAGGGCCATTTTGTGCCAGTCTTAGGTGCTAATGGACTTATGGGCGTCGCCAGTGGCGCGGCTATCTTTTTTTGGACCTGGGATGGCTTTATGCGGATGGCCATCATGGCCGGGGAGGTCAAGGAACCGCGTCACACCATTCCTGTCGCCATCATTGGAGGTGTAACAATCGCGGCAGTCATGTTTGTCGGCGCGGCAGCAGTCACTCTCGGCGTGCTCGGGGCAGATGAGGTCGGCGCGCAGGATACCCCTCTGCTTGGTGCCGCCTTGAAGGCGATCGGCCCGTGGGGCAAATGGGTCATCCTGGCCGGCGCGATCGTCGCTGCGCTTGCGGAGATCCTGGGCGATATGCTGAGTGCTTCGCGTGTCGTTCTGCCGATGGCAGAGGCCCACGAGCTCCCGAGCTGGCTGGGCAAAATTCACCAGCGTTCACGGACGCCTCGTCGTGCAGTCATCGGCCTTGGCCTGCTCAGTGCAAGCGCCGCTCTCATCTTTGATCTTCGGCCACTCATCGAAGTTGGTGGCTCCTTTATGCTCGTCTGGTATTTCATCACGCACTATGCTGCGCTGAATCTGCCGGTCCGGAAGCGCCACTATCCGGCGATCTTTTCCTGGTACGGGATCATGGGCTGCATCGGATTGACCATCGCGATGCCTCACGCCGCAGTCCTCGTTGCAGTAGGGACCCTGACCATATTAACGCTGGCCCGTCTGGTCCTGCATCGTCTGCACCCGCAATGGCGGTCTGCCTGATCGTCGTCGGCTGAGACGCAAGGGCTTACGCCAGTTGGCGCAGGGCTCGCGCGGCCGTCGTGTACCTGAGCAGCGGACCTTCCTCCGGATCATCACCTTGGAAATGAATCGCTGCGCCAGCCGGGATTCTGCGTGGCTTTCCGTAGTGCTTCACGGACGCCGTCTCGACCACGTGTAAGCTGGAATCCTCTGCGAACGCGGTCAGAGCGGCGAGTTCGGCAGTGCTCGCGCCGCCGGAGCGCCAGGACGCCTCGAACACTCCAGATCGCCATTTTCCGGTGCCATCAATGCCTTGTCCAACATCATAATTTCGGCGTGAGGCCAGGAAGCCCCGATATCTGGCGGCGTTCCGATCGTATATTCGAGCTTGATCTACAGCCAGCCTCGCCTCCATCTCCATGGGAAGACTGTCGAGCGCCGACCAGTCGCCGCGAACGCAAATGATGTGCGAGCCGCCATAGACCCGAAGTCCATGATTATTGGTAACCGACCGTTGCGTGCCGTGATAGGCGATCGACCGGTCGCCGATCATCGTGCAACCAACGCTTCGGGTTACGACTTGACGCAGGTTGACCTCGAGCGACAGGCCGTGAGATGCCAGTTTATCTGTCGGGAATTTCTCCAGGTAAGCTTCCAGTTCATCAATGTTCGTGATGACCGTCTGTCCATGACCTCCGTCGCCCAGCGGCTCCTTCACGCGAACCGGCCCTAGCGCCAATAGCCGCTTGACCGCCAGCCTTGCACCGCCGACGTCAAATGCGGTGTAGCCCGGCAGAACCGCATCACGGACACCGTCTCCGAAGGCAAATGACCAGCCGCGCGGCCGGGCCGCGTGCTTTGCGACAAGGGGATGCGTGATGGCCTTCGTCTTGACGAAGGAATATGGCACCACGGCACCGTAGAGCTGATGCGGAGACTGAATTCCGAGATCTCGCGCCTCGTCGAGCATGAGCGTGTCGCTGGGAACGAAGAAAAGACCAGCGGCCACATGCGTCTTCGGGCCGTATTCGCCTACAAATCGACAGCCTTTAAGGCGCGCGATGCTCTCAGCCACCACGGAAAGCGTGACCTTCTCGTGGGTGTACATCGGCGCGCCCAGACGAGGGAAGAGGCAGGCGACCGTGCGGATTCCGTGCTGTTCGCGCGCAATCTCACGAACCGCGGATGGCCGCGTTTGGCGCGATCGATGCTGAAGCAGATGAGGGAATGTGGGTCGGTCCATGCGCAACCACCTCGACAACCGAGCATTGGCCAGTGCTTGGACGGAACCGTCTGATGGGGAGACTGCACATCCCCGTTCAGATAACGTAGATCACTGCAAGATGTGCCAAGGGTAAAAGGTAATATGCTCACTGTCAGCGCGCTGAAGCGCTTGCATATCGTGGTCTCGTTCGAACTCGCGGATGGAGAATGTATTGCGCTGCAGGGCCCGTCGGGCGTCGGCAAGAGTTTGCTGCTCCGCGCCATTGCCGATCTCGATCCGAATGAGGGCTCCGTCGAGCTGGACGGGGTGTCGCGGGAAACGATATCGGCCCCTGTTTGGCGCAGGCAGGTGACCTATGTAGCTGCCGAACCTGGCTGGTGGGCTGACACGGTGCAGGAGCACTTTACCGACTGGGATCTGGCCACTCCGTTGGTGGATCAGTTGGGGCTGCCAGCGAGTTGCGGAACCTGGCCAATCCGGAGACTTTCTACCGGCGAAAAGCAGCGCCTTGGCCTCGTACGGGCTCTGTTGCTGCATTCGCGGGTGCTTCTGTTGGACGAGCCCACGTCGGCGCTTGACGCGGCATCGACCGCATCCGTGGAAGCCCTGGTTGCCGCGCGTGTCTCGGCCGGAACAAGCGTCCTATGGAGCACTCACAACAGTGGCCAGGCTCGTCGCGTCGGATCTCGTCTGTTCGTGATGGCGAGCGGCGGCCACCTCGAGGAGCACTCGCTTTGAGTTACATCCAGCTGGCTTACAGCGACCTCATATTGCCTGCGCTCCTTGTTGTCATGAATGGCGCGCTCTCGCTCGCGCTGCACCTGAAGCTTGAACGACAGCTTGCCCTTGCGAGCATGCGAATGGTGATCCAGCTCGTACTCGTTGGATATGTGCTGACGTTTCTGTTTGCCGCGGTCTCTCCGTTCTGGACGGCACTCGCCGCCTTCATCATGGTCTTGTTCGCATCGCGAGAAATCGTCGCCCGTCAGAAGCGACGGCTGAAGGGTCTTTGGACCTACGGCTTGGGCGCAGGCTGCACCTTGCTCGCCGCCGGCACCGTCACGACGTTTTCGCTGCTCTCGCAACTCCGTCCTGAGCCCTGGTATCATCCGCGCTACGCGCTGCCGCTGTTGGGAATGATCCTGGGCAACACCATGACTGGAGTGAGCCTGGGTCTGGATGTGCTCGTCAATGGCGTGGTGCGCGAACGAGCTGCGGTGGAATCCTGCCTCGCGCTGGGAGGTACCCGCTATCAGGCGCTCCTCCCGGTGATCCGCGATGCGCTGCGAAGCGGCTTCATGCCGACCATCAACGGCATGGCTGCAATTGGCCTGGTCTCTCTACCAGGGATGATGACCGGCCAGATCCTCGCGGGCGTCGAGCCCGTCGATGCCGTCAAATACCAGCTATTGATCATGTTTCTGATTGCAGGCGGAACAGGTTTGGGCACGCTTGCGGCAGTCATCGGCGGCGGACGTTTGCTAACTGATCATCGACACCGATTGCGCCTGGATCGGATCGCCAGCGAAAAATTGCCGTAAGTCATCGCAAATCAATGAGATGGCGTAACACGTTCGGGATGGATTGCTCACGTTCGAACAGATCGATGATGTCGTCGGCGGGGACTCGGCGGGTCTCCAGCCGAGCATGAAAATGATCCAGGGCCTGACAATCAAAGCCCCAGTGGCCCAGCGCGCTCGGTGCGTTCGACAAGACTTCATGAGCGCGCTCGCGAGCACTTTCGGCATGAAGGCCAAAGCGGGCAACCTGTCCCATGTCGTAGATTCGCGTTTGCTCCGTCGCCCGTCCCAGCAAGCTCTCATCAAGAATCAATGCAAGCCACAGCAGAAAATACCCGTGATAGTCGATGCGATATGGAGTCATTTCGAGTAGCTTGAGTTCGAGGCGCAGGTTTTCCTTTGGATGAATAGAAATAGCCGGTGCAATGGTGCTGCGGTGATAGGTGCGCACAGATTTTCCGACCTTACCGCGCATCCGCCAAAGGTCACCGCGATATAACGGCGAGGCAACGGTGAGGGCGGTGAGGGCAGGGGCGTAATAATTCACCTTGCCATGCAGCTCGTGCAGGTCCAATCGCTCCGCCACGTCGGAGGGCACGCTGACATTGATATCCGGCCCGTACGTGGTCATTGCCTCCATGGCCCACTGCCAATGATCGTATCGCCGCTTGTTCTGCGGCCCTTCAAAATGGTCCTCAATCGGATGGAAGGAGAGGATTGCCGCACGGTATCCATGCTCGGACAGTGACCGCTGCATCCGGCCGTGAAGCGTAACGAATGCGTCGATGCACTCTTCGATTGAATTGCACACCGGAGTACGAATCTCGAGCCCCTTCGGCAACAATGCCGTGGGCACCAAATTCGGCCCGGGAAGCTGATAGCCCTCGACAACGAATGGCATTCTCTTGCGGTGAAGGGGGATGAGATCAAGTCCATTTTGATCAAAGTCTCGGACTTCGATTGTCTCCAGAATTGCATTGAGTTCTTCAAACCGAAGTTCGGGATGCCATAGCGGACGGCATGATGCATCCACCAGAAGGAACTCCGTTTCCAAGCCAAAGTGAAAACCTGAACGGTGGCGGGTCATTTGCTCTTGGCTCTGAAGCCATCACAAACCATCGATGCCGGAGCCACTCCTGCGGAGACTGCTGTTCGATAACGGTCGTTACAGGCCGGCCTTCCGCATGCCGCGATCAACTCGTTGTGAAGGGTGAGGGCCCTTTCGGAGTGCTCGCACCTGCATGAGGGAATTTTCGGCACTACCCCGGTCATTCGATTAGGCCTTCGGAATTACATGACCTGGATTACGAGGACGAGGAACCGCCATCGGAACGGCGCATTGGAGTTTTGGCAGAGTGGGAGAGGTACGATGGGAGCAACTTCAATGTGGTGCTCTCGTTTCCGCCTGGCTGCGCTAATTGCAGCCGTTGCGGTGGTCGGCCTCGTCGCGGCGACCTTTGACGTAAGGGGTGCCACGGATGACTTGTTGGCCCAAGCGCAGCAAGTCTTCCAGCCACTGCCCAAGGATATGGCGACACCGGAGTTCCCGATCACGCCCGAGCGTGTTGAACTCGGTCGCACGTTGTTTTTTGATCCCCGCGTCTCGGTGGACGGCACCACGAGCTGCGCTCGCTGTCATCAGCCTTCCCTTTACGGAACGGATGGCTTGGCTAAACCGCACGGCGCACACGACAAGATCAATCCACGCAACGCGCCGACCATTCTCAATGCCGCCCTGCAGCTCAATGCACATTGGCGCGGCGACAGGAAGAACGTCGAGGATCAAGCGACACAGGCGTTGGTCGGCCCGACAAGCTTTGGCAACCTCGACTATGCGTCCGCAATGAGCAGAATTAAGGGTATTCCCGGTTATCTGGGGATGTTCGAAAGGGCATTTCCGGGAGAAACAGATTCTGTAACGCCGGACAATTGGGGCAAGGCAATCGGCAGCTACGAGCGCGCGCTGGTCACGCCGTCTCGCTTCGACCAATATCTTTCTGGGGATGCTCGGGCCCTTTCAGCTACAGAACAGCGCGGCTTGAGAACCTTCCTCGAGACCGGCTGTACAGCCTGCCACAATGGCCCTGGTGTCGGAGGAGGCAGCTTCCAGAAATTCGGAGCTGTCGAAGATTACTGGAATGAGACGAAGAGCGCCGAGATCGACAAGGGCCGCTTCGATGTGACCCATGACGAAGCCGACATGTACGTCTTCAAAGTGCCTGTTCTGCGCAACGTGGCCGTGACGCCGCCTTACTTCCACGACGGATCGGTCAACGCGCTACCTGAAGCGGTGCGGATTATGGCGAAGGTACAGTTGGGCAAGGATCTTGCGGAGCAAGATGTCGCGGACATCGTAGCTTTCCTGGGAAGTCTAACCGGAGAGTTGCCGGATCATTTTCGCAACGCCCCAGTGCTGCCCCCCAACGCCTTCGAAGCTGCAGGGGATCAAGCAACTGGGGAGGGCCGGTGAACGTCAGCCAGACCGCGGACCAACAGTGGATTGAGCAGGTAACTGGCGGAGCTCTCACCAGCTGACGTCGCCGTCTCACGATCACTTCTCTTCAAACTGGAACCCGGCGAGAACCAGCGTGCGCCCATGATGTTTCATGCGACGCGGTCTTGCGCCCGGGAGTAGGGCGCTATCGTGGGAGGCGTTGCCGTGGACCGCCGGATGAAAGCCGATTTCACCCGCAAAGCTGCGGCCTGATCGTGACCGCAACGCCGGCCCGCGGTCTTTCGGTGCGAGCCTCAATGCTGTTTGCGATAGTCCGATCTTTCCATTCACTGGCGCGAGGGCTGCTTAGCAGGCGGGCCGCTCTTATTGCCCGGCAGTCCCTTAATGTTCGACGGGTCCTGCATCCGAACCGTCGGGTTCTCCTGGTTCGTCGTCGAGCTAGAACCAACGGTCTCTCCAGGCTTGACGGCAGGACCGCTCTTGTTTCCCGGTTGACCCGGTATTCCTGCGCCGGAGCTCTGTGCGCTCGGAGCACCGGAGACGTCGGGTTTGGTCGTTTGCGCCAACACCGCTGAAGACAGAACCGTCAGCAGAAGGGCGACGGCACTTATAAGCAACTTCATGGCGCTTACCTCCTTACGAAAGGATTGTGTCAGTGCGAACGTGCGCCTGCTCAGCGCGTTCCGACCCCGGGTGAATTTAAAGAGCCGCGCATCCGCGAGTGACGCCAGCGCCTCGGCTCGGCAGAATGGGAGTATTGTCCTAATCGAACGGACAGTGCACTGATATTGTTGTAAGTTCCTTCGAGTTTCAGCTTCGGAACTGACGTTTTGGAGGAGGTTATCGCGCCTATTATCCTGGCGGCGGGACGGCCACATTCAGCTTCGCGTCGAACTCCATTGCGCCGACGAAAAAACGGCAAGTGAACGAGCCAAGCAGCTCGCTGATGATCATGACGTCGAGCTTTGGGAAGGCGCACGCCTGATCCGCACGCGCATCCAACGAATGCATTGGCGTCATCCGGGCGGCCGCCTGGCGTCCCGTCCGTCCGGATGCGATAGGGCGCGGCGCCCGTTGTCCGGTCGGGCGGGCCACGCCCTATCCAGATTCGCCCTTCACCTAGTCGTGAGTTGGGTCCGCTGTCTGCGCGGGTCTACATCAAGGGTGGGTTGATCGAGACGGTCTCTCGCACCACGAGCGCTACAGGAGCAGGCCGACAGTGCCAGTGCCCGACGGGGCCAGCGCCGACAGTGCCAGCGTCCTTGCGGCCAGAGAAAGCGAGCATCAACCTCCGCGCCCCACGCGGCGCAAGCGCTTGCGTCCGCGGCTCGGGCGCGGTTGGTTGATAGGCCGTTTTCGTCTGATGATCCTGTAACCCTTCGCGAGCCTCTTGCGCGGTGGTGCGACGCGATGGCGCTTGAGCCGCGTGCACCATGCCAATGTGAGCTTATCATGAGCGAAAGCATCTCATCGGTATTGCTCGATGCGCACCGCGCAAGAAGGCAAGGTCTCAATGCCATCGCGCAGCGACAACGCGCTCGGCTTGGCGAGGCCGTCGCCTTCGCTCGCGCCAACTCGCCCTATTATCGCGAGCTCTATCAGGATCTACCGGAGCGGATTGAGAGTTCGTCCGTGCTGCCGGTGGCTCATAAGCAAGAGCTGATGCGTCATTTTGACGACTGGGTCACCGATCGCGAGGTTAGTTTCGCGGCAGTGCGAGCGTTCGTCGATAACCCTGAGCTGATCGGGCAACGCCTCCTTGGCAAATATTCAGTGGCAACCACCTCGGGCACCACCGGGACACCTGGAATATTCCTGTTGGACGAGCACAATTGGACGGTCACACTCGCTTTTTCGCTGCGCATGATGATCGGCGCGCTTAGCGCCAGCGACATGCTTCGTCTCCTCGTCGGCGGCGGCCGCGCGGCGTCGGTGCTTGCGATGGGGGGCCATTACATCGGCGCAACCAGCTTTGCTGCAATCCACACAAAATCGTCGGCCCGACGATTCCGGGCGCTCCCGGCACAGGCGCCGTTGCAGAATCTGGTCGCCGAACTCAATCGGTTCTGCCCGGCTCTGCTCATCGGATACGCCAGCGTCATGGCACTCTTGGCCGCCGAGCAGGATGCCGGTCGCCTGCATATTCGGCCGGCGCTGGTTCTTCCGACTTCGGAAGGGCTTTCGCCGGACGGATACGACCGGATCGCAAGGGCATTCCACGCCAAGGTCCGGACTATTTACGTCGCGACGGAATGCCTGTTCATGGCGATCGGCTGTGAACACGGTTGGCATCACGTCAACAGCGATTGGGCGATCCTCGAACCCGTCGATGCGAGCTATCGGCCGGTGCCGCCCGGTGAGGAGTCGCATACGGTCCTCGTGAGCAACCTCGCCAATCGCGTGCAGCCGATCCTCCGCTACGATCTCGGCGACCGCATCCTGCAACGACCTGATCCCTGTCCTTGCGGCAACCCGCTTCCGGCGATCCGCGTGCGGGGCCGCGCTGCCGACATCCTCACGTTTCCAACCGAATGCGGCGAGAAAGTCGCAGTGCCATCGCTCGCGCTTGAGATAGATCATGTACCTGGCGTGGAGTTGCTTCAGATCGTGCAGACTGCGCCAACACAATTGCGCGTTCGGCTCCATCCCGCAGCCGACGCTGACCCAAACCGGGTTTGGCGGGCGGTGCATTCCGAATTGACCAAGCTATTGAACGAGCATGGGCTTGGTCAGGTGTCTGTTGAGTTGGCCCCCGAACCACCAGTCGCATCTTCCGCCGGAAAATACCGCACCGTCATCCCACTGGTTCTGAGCGCTTGAAAATCGTGAGAGCTTCGGGCGGATCGCGCTGCTGCTGCCCTACACCCGCGTTTCCATTGACGCGAAGCAACGAGCTGCCGCTGTAGGTGAACGGTTGGCGATGGCCTTGTCAGGGCAGGCCGGTGTGAACCGGGCGCTGGCACCCGGCTTGAAAAGCGCCTATAGGCCCCGAACTGCACCTAATCTTTTGCCCATCTCGGCAAGACAGCTTCGCGCGTTCAAGCGAACGAGCTCGCCGCCAATGGCGCCGACTTCAAGCCGCATCTTGATTTCGGTTCGGGCCGTAGTCTTCCGGTTTTGACACAAATTAACCTGGTGTGGTGAAAGCTAGATACACTTCTCTTGGTTGCGAAGACGAGTCTGCGATTGCGATGAAGCTGACTTCGGCTGGCAGCAATGCTGCCGGAATGCTCAGTGCCTCACACGCAGACTTCATGACAATGCTGGGCGGGCCGCGTCGATTGGCCTGCCTTTGCTGAGGCAGGCGCAGCGACCAAAGCCCATTGGAGATCCAGTCGTGGTCCGCTTGCATGTCGAACGCTTCATTCGTAGCCGAACGGTCCGACGATCCCTGGCGCTCGGCATCATCGCTCTGAGCGGATGGGCCCTGTTGCCGTATGTGACCTACAGAATCGCTCCCTCCGCCTTCGTCAACGCCGAGCTCATGCGCGTGACTGCACCGATCGCAGGTCAGCTCGCGCCTGATCTTCCACGCAAAGGTGAATATTTCCAGCGCAACCGGGTGGTGTCGCTGGTCGAGGCGCGTTCGCCGGATCGCCGGCACCTCATGGACCTCGATCAGCAGCTTGCCGTGTCCAGCAAGCGCGCAGAGCTCGCACGTCGGCAACTTGAGGAAATCGCCGAGCTCGATCGCAAGCTCCGCGAGCGCAGCGAGGACTATCGTTTGGGAGCGGTCGCACGCCTGAGCCACGAGATCGGAGAAACGGAGGCCGAACGAGGCGGCTGTCTCGCCGAGGCGCGGCAGCGGAACGATGTCGCGGGCCGGATGGAGAAGCTCGTCAAGCTCGGCATCAGTTCACAGATCCGTTCTTCCGAAGCCCAGGCTTCCCAGGAGGCAACCGCAACGCGGTGCCAGATGGCCGACGAACGCCTGCAGCGGTTCAAGACGGAGTTGGCGGCGGCTGAGAAGGGCATTTATCTTCGTGGCGATGCCAATGACGTGCCCTATTCTCAGCAACAGCGCGAGCGACTTGTTCTCCGTCGCCAGGAGCTCGAGACGGACCTGTTGCAAAACAGCTCACGTTCCGCGCAGCTGGCCGCGGAAATCACAGAGGAGCGCGCTCGACTTGATCGCCTTCAACACTACGATCTATCGTTGCCTGCGGCCCATGTGGTCTGGTCGGTCGCGGCCAGCCCGGGCTCGATGGTCACGGAAGGGCAATCGGTCTTTGATTTTGCAGATTGCGAACGCCGATTCATCGTCGTTGAACTGCCCGAGCGCGATTTCGAGAAGATCAAGGCTGGAGATCCTGCGACTGTCCGCCTGATCGGGAGTCGCGAGTGGAAGACCGGCCAGATCCGGCAAGTTCGCGGCTCGGCGGCGTACGCCGATGATCGACTGCTCGCGGCTCGGGTGCCGCGACCTGATCCGGGCAACATTACTGTTGAGATCTCGTTGCCGCCTAACGAGACGGCGGCCGACCACAACGGCTCCTGCGATATCGGACGGTTGGCCGAAGTGCGCTTCGAGCGCAGCTCCGACGGCCTGCTTCGATTGGTCAGCTCGAAGCTGAAATGGCTGACCGCTCGACTGGACCTCGACCAGTCGTCGCTGTGAGCGAGAAATTCCGTGCAGGTCATGACTCTGTCTTTCGCTCAGCTGTTCGCGCCGATGTTGGGCGTCTTTGCGGCGATGTACCTGTTGGCGCCAACCTTTGCAGTCACGCGCCTTTGGGCGCGTATCGCGATTTTTGTCGCGGTTTGGCTTGTCGTTGCCCGCTATCTCGAATGGCGCATCTTCACCACAGTGCTGCCGGCAAGCGGGACCTGGTATCAGGTCGGCTGGATCTGGCTCTGTCTCTTCGTCGAGTTCCTGACCTTCACGGATCAGTTCATTCTCTATCTGACCTTCCTTCGCAGGACCGATCGCCGCAGCGAGGCAGATCAGCACGAACGTCGGCTTCGCGGCCTGCCGGATGATGAGTTGGCCTCGGTCGACGTCTTCATTCCAACCTATGACGAGCCGTTCGAGGTGCTGGAAAAGACGATCACGGGCGCACTATGTCTGGACTATCCAAACTTCCAGGTCTGGGTCCTGGATGATGGTCGCAGGCCCTGGCTGAAGGAACTCTGCGAGCGCAAGGGTGCCGGGTATCTCACCCGTTCCGACAATGTGAATGCGAAAGCAGGCAATATCAATCATGCGCTGACGATGACGCATGGCGAGTTCTTCGCGATCTTCGACGCGGACTTCGTGCCGCAGCGCAATTTCCTGATGCGCGCAATGGGCTTCTTCGCCGATCCAAAGATCGGAATCGTTCAGATCCCGCACGCCTTCTACAATGAGGACCCGATGCAGGCGAATCTCGGCCTGCACAGGGGACTGCCGGACGAACAACGATTCTTCTTCGATAGCATCATGCCCGCGCGCGATGGTTGGGATGGTGCGTTTTGTTGTGGATCCAACTCCGTCACGCGTCGTGCAGCGCTCCGCGCGGTAGGCGATTCCTTGCCGACCCAGTCCATTACGGAAGACATCCTGCTGACGCTGGTGCTGCTGCGCAAAGGATACGTCACCCGCTATCTTTGCGAACCGCTGGCAATTGGATTGGCACCGGAAAGCCTTGGCGCCTTTTTCGTGCAACGGCAACGCTGGGCGCGTGGCGCGATCCAGACCCTGTATCTCGCCGCCGGCCCGCTCGGCCCCGGACTGAGCTTGATGCATCGGCTCCTCTTCTTTCCGACGCATTGGCTCTCATTGGGCTTGCGGGCGCTCATGGTCGTGGTGGTTCCGATCGTGTTCATGTGGACCGGCCTCGCGCCTGTGGTCGACGTCACCCCTGAGTCGGTCTTCTATTACTTGTTCCCCGCGATCCTGGCGCTCAACGGTGGTATCTCCTGGTTCGCGCCGCACGCGCATTTTCCACTCGCTGCCCAGGTGTCGGCGACCATCCAGAGCTTCAAGATTCTACCGACGGTGCTCGGGACTCTCGTCAAGCCGAAGGGACATGCGTTCAGGGTGACGCCCAAGGGAGCCGCCGCGCGGTGCACAAGCTATGCCACGGAGATATTCTGGCCGTCGGCGGCCCTGATGGCGTTGACGGTTGTCGGCCTCGTTCTGAACACCATCCCGGAATGGCGGATCATCGATCATCCCGCCGCTTTACCGATGGTCGCCTTCTGGTCGGTCGTGAACATCGTCGTGCTGTTCTTCGTCTGCATGACCTCGCTACAGGCGCGGATGGGGCGTTCCGAGGAACGCTTCGATGTCGACGAATCAGTCTTGATCCATACTGAGACCGGTAAGCTGCTTTCCGGGCGCATGAGCAACATCTCTCTTTCCGGCGCCGGCGTCCTGCTCGATTCCGGCATCGACTGTCCTGGTAGCGGAGAACCGCTACGCGTACACATCATGCAGGTCGGCTGGGTCGACGCGATGATCGTGCAACAAAGGGGTCAGCTCGTCGGGGTGCAGTTCAAATTGCCGCAGTCGCTCGAACGAGACCTGTTGATCCGCAAGCTCTTTACCGTCGCCCGCTTGAAGGAGAACAGTGTTATCGCATGGTCGGTGAACAGAACGATGCTCAAGAGCATCTGGTCAATGGCCGCGCCGTTGCCTCAGCTTGAGACAAGTGGCGCGAAACCCGCGGCGCCTTCGCCGGCTGAGCGTCTCCCGGCCGAGAGCCTGGTCATCCGGCCTCAACCGCGGTTCGGCGATTTGGCACATCTCGCCGGAGCTCGAAGCCTGCATCCGACGAGTTTCACCAGAACCTTTCCTTAGCCGGGTCGGCGGCTCGGTACTCCAAGCCATCGGCTGAGCTGATGATGTTGATCCCTGTGCTCATCGACCTCCGCGAGCTGTCGATCGCACAAACCGGCTCCCGATGCAGTCAGCCGACTTCCATGTTCTGCCACAAACCTCAACCGGAAATGGTCAAGCCTGTCATAACCCCGAATCGTCCTGGGGTGTCAGGGTAGAGGGAACGTCTCTTGTCCGATCATCGCAGCGATTTTCGCCAAGGGCGTCTGACGTTCTGGGCATCCATATTTGTGGCGGTCGCCTGCGTGGCGATCATCGCAGTCAGCGGCTGGCGGGAGTGGTCGTCGCGACAGGCGACGTTGAAGAGCTCCGAGACCGACATGGCCAATCTGGCCCGATCGCTGACGCAGCACGCGGACGACACCTTCGAGCTCACCGACACCGTTCTGAACGTGCTGGTCGGCCAGCTCGAACTGGAAGGAACTGGCCCTGCGGCAATTGCCAAGATTCAGACCTTCCTTTCCCGGCGCAAGGCCGCGAATCGAATCCGGGCGGTGTTCATCTATGACGAGACCGGACGCTGGCTCGCTACCAGCGAGCCCGTGGAGTTCGCCGGCCTCAACAACAGCGACCGCGAGTATTTTCAGCATCATCGTGCCGTGGCTGACCGGGGAACCTTCATTGGACATCCGGTGAGGAGTCGATCAGGCGGGCAATGGATCATCACAGCGTCGAGACGCTTCAATCATCCTGACGGCAGTTTTGCCGGCGTCGCCCTCACCACAATCAACGTTGATTACTTCCTGCAGTTTTATAGCGGGTTCGACGTTGGCCAGAATGGTTCAGTTGCGCTGGCGGCCGCAGACGGCATTGTCCTCGCACGTAGCCCGGACAACGGATACACAGGCCGCGATCTGTCTGGCGCCCCGCTTTTTAGGAATCTCCGCGAGCGGCCGGTTGCGGGCGCCTACTACTTCACGTCGCCTCTCGACGGGGTTCGGCGTCTGAGCTTTTATCAACGGAGCAGTCGCTATCCTGTTCTCGTGGTTGCCACCGAATCGGAAGACGATGTCTTGGCCCCCTGGCGCAGAGCCGCTCTGGGGCGCATGGCTGCAGTCCTGGGACTGGCAGGAGGGCTGGCGGTTGCGGGGCTCTTGCTGGTGCATCAGCTGCACCAGCGGCAAAAGATGGCCGCAGCTCTGGTCGCCAAGGAGGCGGATTTTCGCCTCCTTGCAGAGCAGTCGGGCGATATGGTGATGCGCATCGCGATCGATAGGCAGATCCTCTATGCGTCGCCGTCCAGCGCCCAGATTCTTGGCTGGGCTCCGAACGAGTTGGTGAATACGTCAGCTCTCGCCGGGATAAATCCCGCGGACCTGGCACGGGTCGAGCAAACCATCTCCGCGTTGATGGACGGCGAAGCCGAAGAGGCGAGAATTGCATATCGCACCCGTCATCGCGAAAAGATCGAGGTCTGGATCGAAACTGCGCTGCGCGTCACCAGGAGCGCGCAGAGCGGAGACATCAACGGCGTGGTGGCGATCTCGCGCGACATGACCGAACGTAAGGATCTCGAGGATAAGCTGTCGGCTCTCGCGATTTCGGATGGCCTGACGTCACTGGCAAACCGCAGGCACTTCGACGAGCGGCTGGCGGCGGAATGGGATCGCGCCAGGCGCGAAGGAGCGCCTTTATCGCTGTTGCTGATCGACGTCGATCATTTCAAGAGCTTCAACGATCAGTACGGACATCAGGCCGGTGATGCGTGTCTTCGCTCAATCGCCAGGGTTCTGGCGGAGCAGGCCAGACGTCCGGCAGACGTGGCAGCCCGCTACGGTGGCGAGGAATTCGCCTTGCTGTTACCGAATACTGATGCAGGAGGGTGCAAGCAGGTCGGCGAGCAAATTCGGCAAGCGATCCAGGAACTCGGCATCCTGCACGCGTTCAACCCACCGTCCAAGCAGGTCACTGTGAGCATTGGCGGCGCAACGCACGTGGCGCTGACCGACAAAGCGGATTGCGCGTCACTGATAGCGGCTGCGGATAAGGCGCTCTATGCCGCCAAGGAGAGCGGGCGCAACGGCCTCGTGATGTCAGGGCAAATCATCGCGTGGCCCGGCTCGATACGGGCTTGAAAGGGGGCAGCAATCAGACCAGCGCCATCGCTGCACCCGTAGCGGCGCTGAACGCGACGACGACGAGCGGAGGAGCGCGCCAGGCGACCAGCAGGACGAAGCCAACGAGCGCGATGCCGAAGTCCCGTGGCGAGTGCACGGTCGCGGTCCATACCGGATCGTAGAGTGCCGCCCCCAATACGCCGACGACCGCGGCGTTGACACCCCGCATCATGGCCTGGGCGCCGGCGCGCTTGCGGAACGAATCCCAGAACGGCAAGGCTCCGAGCAGCACCAGCATCCCCGGTAGGAAGATGCCGACGAGGCCGAGAGCCGCGCCCGCGAGCCCATTCGGCTCGGCAGAAACCACCGTGCCCAGATAGCCTGCGAAGGTGAAGAGCGGGCCGGGGACGGCCTGAGCGGCACCATAGCCGGCGAGGAATGCGTCGTCGGCCTGAGCGGCACCATAGCCGGCGAGGAATGCGTCGTCGCTCAACCAGCCCGGCGCGACGAATGCTTCGCGCAGCAGGGGGAGCACGACATGGCCGCCGCCGAAGACGAGCGCGCCCGAACGATAGAAGGCATCGAACAGGGCGATGCCCGAGGATCCCGTCAGGCCGCGCAGCGCGGGAAGCCCCACCAGCAGAACGACGAACATCCCGAGCGTGATCAGGCCCACGGTCCGCGACACCGGAATCTCGACATGTCCGGACGGGGCCGGCGCCTCGCGGCGGCACAGCCACAGTCCGGTCAGTCCGCCGAGGACGATCGCTCCGATCTGCGCGACCGACGACGTGCTGAAGAGGATGATGAGCGCCGCCACCACCGCGATCGAGGCGCGCTCGCGGTCGGGACAGAGGTTGCGCGCCATGCCCCAGACCGCCTGCGCCACGATGGCGACGGCCGTCAACTTCAATCCGTGCAGCAGGCCGCCGCCGAGCGGTCCGCTCAACACGCCGGCGCCGTAGGCGAACAAGATGAGTGCCGCGGCGGAAGGCAGCGTGAAGCCGGTCCAGGCGGCGAGCGCCCCGAGATATCCGGCCCGCATCAGGCCGATCGAGAAGCCGACTTGGCTGCTGGCCGGGCCTGGCAGGAATTGGCACAGCCCGACCAGATCGGCGTAGGCGTGCTCGTCGATCCACTTCCGTCGCACGACGAACTCGTCGCGGAAGTAGCCGATGTGCGCGATCGGACCGCCGAAGCAGGTCAGTCCGAGCTTCAGGAAGATCCGCAGGACCTCCAGCGGCGAGCCGGCGCTGGACCGGACTCCGGTAGAGGTATCGGTTGATGAATTCAGATTGGTCACGGACGTTTGATCCGATTCCGGCTGCACACTGTAAGAAAGAGAAGGCATGGCGCTGATCGGCAGTGTGCATTATGGGACCGGTCATGCCAAGCAAGCGCCGTTTGCTTCTGCTCGGAGGGAGTTGGCGGCCGTTGCAGCGCCCGCCGGTCTCGCCAAGCGAGCCTCCGCCAATGAGAAGGGCGTCGGCGAGAAGCTGAAGGAAAGCGATCACAGGAAAGAAGGATGAGGAGGTCACGCCACCTCTGAACCGATTCACTAACTCGCAATATGCCGTGTCGTCTTTCGTGACGACGCCAGGCGTCGCCTATTCGGCGATATCACCTACGGCGGCATAGTCGCGGAACCAAAGCCTTTGCGTTCGCATTGCCGTCGCTGAACTCGCCGCGGAAATGCCCGACTGGCGGCGTGGGGCCGAGCGCCTGACGGTGGAGGACGATGAGGGACAGTGCGTCGGAGATTGCCGAGATCAGGGATGGCGTTCACCTCTGCATCGACATGCAGAACATTTTCGCCCCTGGCGGGCTCTGGGCGACACCCTGGATGGAGCGCGTCCTGCCGACGATCGCCTCGATTGCGTCGCGCCAACCAGCCAGAACGATCTTCACGCGCTTCATCACGCCGCAGGATCCGGAAGACCGTCCGGGCCAGTGGCAGAGCTATTTCCAGCGCTGGCACCAGGCGACCCGAAGACATCTTCCGCCATCCGGGCTCGAACTCGTGCCAGCCTTGGCCGGGTTCGTTCCGCCGGCCGCCGTCATCGACAAGCCGGCCTATTCCGCATTCAGCAATCCCGGTCTTGTAAGCCTGCTGATCAGAAAGAACGTCGGCACGGTCGTGATCACCGGGGCCGAGACGGATGTCTGCGTGCTGTCGACGGTCCTGAGCGCCGTCGATCTCGGCTTCAGGGTCGTCATCGTCGAGGACGCGCTGTGCAGCTCGTCCGACGTCGGGCACGATGCGCTCATGACGATGTACCGCACTCGCTTTCACGGCCAGGTCGACCTCGTCACCGCGGAGGAGCTGGCGGAATTCTGGCGGGAGTAGATTCGCTGGACATTCCGACGCAGCGCGTCGGCCGATTCACATAGCCTAATGCACGGGTCATCCGGAGCGGCCAGACTATGCCGGCTGGAAAGGGGGCTGCGATGACGATGGATCGCATTGAACAAGCCTTTGTCGCGACCGCGATTACGGGTTTCCTGGTGATGATGGGAGCGATCATCTGGATGATGATGGGCTAACGGCCGGGAAGGGTCCTGTCTTGCGCGTCGCGCTACCTTACGCCGCAGTTATCCTGTGCCTGGCGGTGACCGTCTGGATCGCCTTCGCGCATTTGTTCTGATCGTCGTCGGCTGCGATCTTCCGAGGCAGCGGTGTTGTCCGGATGCTGCCTGTCCCGGCGGGCCGGCTTGCGGCGCTCTTGCTCCAGCTCATCGCGCAGGCGCTGCCCGCTCACGATATGATCGCTGCTGCGCAGCAGCGCCATGGCCTCGCGCACCAGCTCCTGCGAACGGGTCATGAGTTGCCTGTCGACGGCGGGATCGGGTGCGTAGATCATTGAACGTCACTCTCTGTTGCGAAGAAGTGGTTAGGAAGACGCGCCGCGCTGGCGTCATGCTCGCCGGTCGCCAACGAGCCCAGCCAGATTCCGTGCCATGGCCACGATATCGATCGGCTTCTCCCAGAGCGGCACGTCCTGGAATTCCGGCTCGATGCTGATCTTCTCGTACCCCGTCGTGAACACGAAGGGCACATCGCGCGCCCTGAGCTCCCTGGCGATCGGAAAGATCATCTGGGTCCGGATGTTGACGTCGAGCACCGCGGCATCCAGAACGCCGCCATTGTGCAGCATCGCGACTGCATCCTCGATGTGACCGACGGGACCGGCAATCTCTGCGCCGAGCTTGCGCAGGGCATTGCCGATGTCGTCGGCGAGAAAATATTCGTCCTCGACCACCAGGATGCGGCGCCCCGTCAGCGGCGTACCTGCAAGAGACGACGCGGGCGAAACTGACATGATCCCCTCCCGGGAGCCCATCGGTGCGATTGGAACATAAGGCCAAGGGCCGCCTTGGTCCAAACGACGCAGTCGGAGGCGAGTTCCATGAGCAACCGCGACATCATTGTCATCGGGGGCTCGGCCGGAGCCACCCAGCCCTTGAAGCAGATTCTGGGCCGCCTGCCGGCAGACTTGCCGGCCGCGATCTTTGTCGTCCTGCACATTCCTGCGCAGGGCATCGGGATCCTATCCACGGTCGCCAGCAATGCCGGCCCGCTTCCGGTGCGGCAGGCCAAAAACGGCATGAAGATCGAGCCCGGCCAGATTTATCTCGCCGCGCCCGACCATCACCTACTGCTGTCCGGGGATCACATTTTCCTTGGGCGGGGGCCGCGCGAGAACCTGGTGCGGCCGGCAATCGATGCCCTGTTCCGCTCCGCCGCCCTCTATCACGGCCCGCGCGTGATCGGCGTGCTCCTGAGCGGCCTTTTGTCCGACGGCGCCGCCGGCCTCAACGCCATCAAGCGCTGCGGCGGGATGACGGTGGTGCAGGACCCCATGGACGCCATTTCCGATGAAATGCCGCGGCGCGCCATGGAGGCGACCACCATCGATCTCTGCGTTTCCGGCGCAACCATGGGCGACGTTCTCTCCGAATTGGTCAAGGAGCAGGCCGGAGCCCCGCTGCCGATCCCGCCCGAGATCAGGCTCGAGGTCGAGATTGCGGCCGGTGAACGCATCGGCAGTGACAATCTGATCTCGGTGGCCGATCCCGTTGCGCTGACCTGCCCGGCCTGCGGGGGAGTGCTTTCCGAGGTCAAGGAAGGTCGCCCAATGCGTTTCCGCTGCCAGGTTGGTCACGCCTTCACCGCGGATGTGCTCGCCAAGGAGCAGGAAGGGCGGGTCGATGAAGCCTTGCGGGTTGCGCTCCGCATCATCGAGGAACGGGCGGAACTGGTGCACCGCATGGCCGCCGACGGCCGGCGCAGCGGCCGGCCTGCGGTCGCCGAGATGTACGAAGCCAGGGCGGCCGAATACCGCGAATATGCCGACATGATCCGGCGCGTCGTGCTAAAGTCGCTCGATCCTCCGGTTCATAAGCGGGAGGCTTGAGGGCTCTGCCATGGCCACCTCCCTTGCCGAATGGACCGAGCAGCTCCGTACCGAGCAGCGCCTGCTGGTGAAGGCCGATCGGGATATCGAGGAGGGCTCGCAGCGCATCCGCGATCAGGAAGATCGCGTGCGTGAGCTGACGGCGGAAGGCCACGACACGCGGCAGGCAGAACGGCTGGTTGATCTGCTCAAGGAGACCTTGGTCGAATGGGAGCGCCACCGCGTCTTGATCGAGCAGCGCGTCACTTACCTCCGGCGGCAGGTCGAGGCGGGTTAGCCGGCGGGTGGCTGATTGCCGGTCTCCTGAATTCTGCACTGAGCTCGAACATGTAGTCGAGCTGTCGCTCCACGCGGCGGCGCCAGCGGTCGTTCTCGGCGAGCAGGCGGCGTGTGGTCGCGGTGGCGCGCTCGGCGCGCCCGATCAGGGTCGCGAGTTCCTTGGAGATTTGCATCGCGCGTTCCTGCGCTACCCGCCGAGTATGGACCTTCCGACCGGGGCTGACAACGATCGGGCCAGGAATCGAAAAGGGGCTTCGGGACATTTTTGCCTTTGATCTGTTGGGGTAATATCGATTTCTGCTATTTGCAGGGGCCGGGCGCCCATTGGTCCCGGTCAGCGAAAGAGAGCTACCAGAGCCATGAAGGAAGTCGGCGACCGGCCAGTCGATGGAGAGCGCCAGATCAAGGCCCCGCTGATCATCGGCGTCGGCGCCTCACCCCGCGCCCTGGACAGCATCGAGCGCTTCTTTGGCAAGCTGATCATCGGCGCAGATCAGGCGATCGTGCTGGCACTTCAGCATCACGAGTCGTTCGACGAGCCACGGCTGCGCCGGATCGTGCAGGGATCCAACGGCGCCAAGGTCGCCGACATCAGTGACGGTCATGCGATCGAGGGTGGCACGATCTATCTGTGCCCGCTGGCGATGATCACCACGATTCAGGGCGACCGGTTCGCGATCCGCAAAGCCGAGCAGGCGCCCGGCGAGCGCGCCACAATCGACAGCTTCCTGGTGTCGCTGGCCGAAGAACGCGCCGAGCAATCCATCGGCGTCATCCTCGCCGGCACCGGCGGAGACGGCACGCTCGGCGCCGCGACGCTGAAGGACCACGGCGGTCTCGCCATCGCCGAGAAAGCTGCGGGCCCGGACGCGGCTGAGCACCTGCTCGACGGCAACACGCCTGCCGCGATCGCCGACTATGTACTGCCGCCGGAGGAGATCCCCGAGCACATCCAGGTCTACGCCCGTCATCTCAGGCGCCTGGATGAGAAGCAGGGCTTCGACGAGGTGCTGGCCGCGGCCGCGACCTCGCTGTCGCGCATCGCCGACATCCTGCGCAACAAGACCGGCAATGATTTCCACGGTTACAAGCAGAACACCTTCCTGCGCCGCGTGCAGCGCCGCATGCAGGTGGTCCAGATCGACGACATTCCGGCCTATGTCGATTTGCTGCGCAACGACAAGGATGAGGCGCAGCACCTCTTCAACGACCTCCTGATCGGCGTCACCGAGTTCTTCCGCGACAAGCGCGAATTCGAGGTGCTGGAGACCCAGATCATTCCGAAGATATTCGAGGGCAAGGGCGCGGGTCAGCAGGTTCGGGTCTGGGTGCTCGGCTGCGCCACCGGCGAGGAGGCTTACTCGATCGGCATTCTCCTGCGCGAATACATGGCGCGGATGGATTCGGTGCCGCAGGTGCAGATCTTCGCCACCGACATCGACGGCCGCGCGCTGGCGGCCGCGCGCGTCGGCCGTTATCGCACCAGCATCGAGGCCGACATGACCAGCGAGCGCCTGGCGCGCTGGTTCGTGCGCGAGGGCGACACCTATTGCGTGGTCAAGGAGCTGCGCGAGATGTGCATCTTCTCGCAGCACAACGTCATCAAGGACGCGCCGTTCTCCAAGCTCGACCTCGTCTCCTGCCGGAACCTTCTCATCTATCTCAATGCCGAATTGCAGAACCGCGTGATCCCGCTATTCCATTTCGCGCTGCTGCCGGACCGCTTTCTCTTTCTCGGCAATTCAGAGAACGTGACGCGGCATCCGAAACTGTTTGCGCCGATCGATCGCCGCGCCCGCATCTTCAAGAAGCTGGAGACCGGAACGCGGCTGCCGCCGGAATTTCCGATCACGACCGCGGCGGGCAGGGCGCCGGTCGAAGTCCCGCCGGTGCGCTCCTTCGGCCCCGACGTCGGCCTGGAGCGCCGCGCCCAGCGCATCGCGGAGCGCTATGCGCCGGCCTATGTCATCACCGATGACAATTTCCAGATCCTGCACTTCTCCGGTCGCACCGGCCGCTACATCGAGCCGACGGCGGGCACCGCCACGCTCGACCTGCTCCAGCTCGTGCACCGCGATCTCCGCCTGGAACTCCGCACCGTGCTGAGCCGTGCGGCGGAGACCAACGAGCCTGCCCATGCCGAGCAAGTGCAGCTCGGCGTGAACGGCCACCGTGTCGTCGTCGACGTCACCGTCGAGCCGATCCAGGAGGGCGCCGGCGGCCACCGTAATTTCGTCGTTCTGTTCAAGGACGGCCCCATCCGCGCGATCGAGACCAACCAGAGCAATCCCAACGCCCTCGTGCGCACAGAGCATGTCGAGAGGCTCGAAAGCGAGCTGCGCGCGACGCGGGAGCGCCTGCAGGCTACCATCGAGGAGCTCGAAAGCACCAACGAGGAGCTGAAGTCCTCGAACGAGGAATACCAGTCGCTCAACGAGGAGCTTCAGTCCGCGAACGAGGAGCTCGAAACCTCGCGCGAGGAATTGCAGTCGGTCAACGAGGAACTGACCACCGTCAATGGCGAGCTGGCGCATCGCGTTCAGGAGTTGACGCGCGCCACCAGCGACCTCAAGAATTTCCTCGAGAGCACGCAGATCGCGACCGTATTCCTCGACAACGATTTGCGCGTGATGAACTTCACGCCGGCGATCACGCAGGTTCTGCATCTGGTCGAGACCGATACGGGGCGCCCCATCGCCCACATCAAGGCGCGCATCCCGATCGAGGAGCTCTATGACGACATTCGCCGCGTGCTGCGAACGCTGGCGAGCGTCGAGCGCGAGCTGAGCGCGCCCGACAGCGGTACACGCTACATCGTCCGCATCCTGCCCTATCGCAGCATCGACAATTTCATCGCCGGCGTGGTCATCACCTTCATCGACGTCACCGCGATCACCCGGGCCGAAGAGCGGCAGCGCCTGTTGTTGGCCGAGCTCCAGCATCGCGTGCGCAACACGCTTGGCGTGGTGCGCTCGATCGCCCGCCGCTCGGCGGAAGCCAGCACGACCGTCGAGGAATATGCCTTCCATCTCGACGGCCGGCTGAACGCCTACGCCCGCACCCAGGCGCTGGTAACCCGCGATCCCGAGGGCGGCGTCGACCTCGAATATCTCGTGGTCGAGGAGTTGCTCGCCTACAATGCTCGCGAAGGCGAGCAGATGAGGGTTTCTGGCCCGAAGGTGCGCTTTCAGCCCAAAGCCGCGGAGACCTTCGCGCTCGCGCTCCACGAGCTTGCGACGAATGCGCTGAAATATGGCGCGCTGAGCCAGCCAACAGGCCGTATCGAGGTCTCATGGCGCGTCGATGAAAGCACCGAACCAACGCGGCTGGTGTTCGAATGGCGGGAGCGGGGTGGGCCGCAAGCGGCGCCGCCGCCGCGGAAAGGTTTTGGCACCGAGCTTCTCGAGCGTACGCTGGCCTTCGAGTTCAAGGGCCAGACCACGATGGCGTTCAATCCAGGGGGGCTGCAATGCACGATCATCATTCCCTTCAGCAAGCGCACTTTCCACACGCCGTCATTGGCTGACTGATGTCGTTGTCGATAGCCGATCGCAGCCTGTTGGAGCCGGCCGCTCGCCGGCTGAACGCGTTGAGGCCGTTGTCGGCAGAGGCGCGCGCCGCGCTTGACTATGCGATGCTCGAAGGGTTGCAGCGCGCCGGCTCCGGCGAGGACCTGATCTCGGAAGGGGATCCCGTCGACAGCGTCCGCGTCGTGCTGTCGGGCTGGCTCTGCCGCTACAAGACGCTCGAGGACGGAAGACGCCAGATCGTCAATTTCATCTTCCCGGGCGAGAGCTGCGACGCGCATGCGTATCTGCTCGCGGTCATGGACCATTCCATCGCGACGCTGACGCCAGTGGTCTACGCTGAAATCAAGCGCGCGCGTTTCGAGAGCCTTATTGCGGGCGACCGATCGCTTGCGGAAGCATTCTGGTGCGAGAGCCTCGTCAACAACGCGATCCAGCGCGAATGGGCCATCAATCTCGGCCGCCGCGTCGCGCTGGAGCGCGTCGCGCATCTGTTCTGCGAGATCTTCGAGCGGCTTCGTCCTGTCGGCATGATCGAGGCCAATTCCTGCATCATGCCGGTGACGCAGATGGATCTCGCCGATGCCACGGGCCTGTCCGTGGTTCATCTCAATCGCACCGTGCAGGAGCTGCGTGCGTCCGGCCTGATCGTGCTGCGCGAGCGGACGCTCACCATCAACGATCTCGACGCACTCAAGGACGCGGCGCTGTTCTCGCCGAGCTATCTGCAACTCTATCGGAGTGGATGACCAAAGATTGGCGTCAGGTGCTGCTTCGGGTGCTGGCGGCAGCGGCGCTGGTGAGGTGGGAGGTGAGGGCTCGCTACGTTGTCCGCCGGGGCGAGCATCGCGCCTCATTGTCCTGACGTGCCTTGATCTCGGAGCGGACGCTTGCGCTTTCGTAGATCGACAGTCGAAGCTTCTCGCGCGCGTCGTCGAACTGCGTCCGAAGAAGGTGACGCTGCTTTCGAATTTCGCCGTTTTCTTCGAGCGCCAGTTGAGCGCGTGCGAACAGGGCGTCTGTCATTTCTTGATTATGATCGATCCCTCCGCTTTCGACCACCACCCAGGTTAATGTTCTTCGTTCTCGCTTCGGCGAAAGGCTCATAGCTCTTCCCACCAGAGCGAACTGGCAGCATATGTAAGTCGTGCTGACCAAACCAGCACGTCTCTCTGGCAGCGCGCTTGCGTTGAGGGCGGCTGGAGACGCGTCAACATTCCACGTTAAGCGACGCAACCGCTCCCGATCGGGAACGTTAATCTCCCGCCGCAGTGAGGACTGCGAAACTGAGGAGTGACGAGAACGCAACGACGCGCTCCGCCCGGAAACAGGGAGAACGCCTGATGTCGATGCGGCATCGATTCAAGCAAACGGAATCGCTGGAAGCCCGTTTGGCCGCCGAAGCAGAGCGGCTACGCGAAGAAGCCAAATCGCTTCCGCCAGGCGCTGCGCGCGACGAGATGTTGCGCAAGGCGCGTCAGGCCGAAACGGGATCGCAGCTGAGTGAGTGGCTGAGGTCGCCAGGCTTGCAGCCGCCGGACTAATGCAGCCGCGATTGGAGCGTGCAGCACTTCAGGCTGCACGCGCCGGGAACAGGTTAGATGTCGGCGCGCACCGATGCGCGGATGTCTTGGGCTGATGTCTTGGGCAGAAACCCGAAAAATGATCACTCCGTCCTGTTAACTTATTGAAATGCCGGAACCGGCTGATGCGGCGGAATCTACAATCTGCCCCGGCTGGGCCGCCCTCAGCCGGCAATTTCCGTCCATCCGAATTGCTCGTGAAAGTACGATGACCGCCAAACGTAACCGCAGGAAACAGACCCAATCGCTCCAGCAGCGGTTGACGGCCTTTGCCGAAAGCGCCCGCGAGCGCGCGCGTAGCCTGCCGCCCGGCAACGAGCGCGACATGTTGCTGCGCCTCGCCAAGCAGAACGAAGTGACCTCGAACCTGACCGACTGGCTGAGCGCACCCGTCTACCCACGACGAGGACAATGAAGATGGGAAGCATGAAGCACTATCGCGCGTTCCAGATCGAGCCGGACGGGCGTGTGTTCGGATGCGTCAATCTCGTCTGCGACAATGACGAGCAGGCCAAGCGCGAAGCCGCCGCGCTCGTGCTGCTGCATCGCATCGAGCTGTGGCGGCTCGACCAGCGCATCGCGCGCTTCGATCTGCCCCAGGAGGTGGTGCGCCAGTAGAGTTATGGGAACCGCGCGCAGCGCCCCGGGTTGGTCGGACGGTACCTACTTCGCCAGGAGCCAGCATGACGGACGCCGACATTCGCAAGGGGATGCCGCCCGTCAGGTTGTCGCGCGAGGAGTTCGAGCGGCGTTACAGGAGCCAGTTCGTCGATCCCGCCTTTGCTCCGCTGCAACGCGAACTCGATGCCGTTGTCGGCGCTGCCTGGGACGCTTACAGCCATTCGCGCAAGGCGCCGCTGACGCGCAAGGCGGGCGCGGGCTTCGCCGATCCCGATTACGACATCGCCGTCGATTGGCTGGAGGCGCGCGCCGCCGTGCTTGCGGCGCAGCAACGGCATGACGATGCCGCCGAGACGCCGCGGATCCTGATCATCAACGGCTCGGCCCGCAGCGAGCACACCTGTCCCGGCGAGATGTCCAAGACCTGGCGCCTGGTCAAGCTGGCCGAGCCGGTCTTCATCGAAATGGGATTTGCCGTCGACATTCTCGATCTGTCACGGCTCGCCTCGGAGTTCGGCAAGAATATCCATCCCTGCAAATCCTGCGTTGCGACCGCGATGCCGCTCTGTCACTGGCCGTGCAGCTGCTATCCGAACTATTCGCTGGGGCAGACCGGCGATTGGATGAACGAGATCTACCCGCTGTGGGTCGCCGCTCACGGCATCCTGATCGTGGCGCCGGTGAACTGGTATCACGTGCCGGCCGGGCTCAAGGCGATGATGGACCGCTTGGTCTGCGCCGACGGTGGCAATCCCGATCCGACCTCGACCCACGGCAAGAAGGCCGCAGAAGCCAAGGCCATGGAGCTGAAGGGCTGGTCTTATCCGCGTCATCTCGCCGGCCGTCATTTCGGCATCGTCGTTCACGGCGATGCGGTTGGCGCCGAGGACGTGCGCCGCGCCTTGTCCGACTGGCTGACCGACATGCAGCTGATCTCGGCCGGCCGCTTCGCCGAGCTCGACGGCTATGTCGGCTACATGGAGCCGTACGCCACCTCGCATCGCGAGCTCGACGAAGACGACGAATTCCAGCAGCAGGTGCAGAATGCAGCGCGCGCGCTCGGCAAAGCGGTCCGGCTGGCGCGGAGCGGGCGGCTCGAGGAGCCTGGCGCCCGTCTTGCGGACCCAAACCCCAAATGACCAGCGCAGCGACCGGAACCTGGAACGAAGCGCGTTGCCCCGCTTTGGTCGAGCGGAGTGGGGCGCGCGATTGGAGAGAACGGATGGCTCAGTCCGAAGACATGACGCGCTGCATCGGGCTCTGCATGAGCTGCTACCAGATCTGCCTCGGCACGGCGATGAACCACTGCCTCGAGACCGGCGGCAAGCACGTGGAGTCGAAGCACTTCCGCCTGATGATGGCCTGCGCGGAGATGTGCCGGACGGCCGCGCATTTCATGCTGATCAACACGCCACATCACAAGCACACCTGCGGCGAATGCGCGGAAATCTGCGCCGAATGCGCCGAGGACTGCGAGCGGATCGGCGGCATGGACGAATGCGTCGCGATGTGCCGCTCGTGCGCCCAATCCTGCCGCGCGATGGCGGCCTGAAAGGACAAAGCCCATGCTGGAAGAGAAACTCAAGGAAGCCATCATCGGCGAGCTGCAAAGACAAGCTGCCGACCGGCCGCAAGCGCTCAAGGTTCAAGGCTCGGACGATGTGAAACGCTCGGAGGAGCTGACCGTCAACGGCAAGGTCGACCTTGGCGCCCTGGTCATGGTGATCGCGGGATCGGTGGCCGGCGGCCCTTAGCGCGGTCGTCGACCGGCCCGTTTAGCCGTATTCCTCCCCGATACCGTATTCCCGGTAGATCTCCAGCGGATCGAGGTCGGGAAACAGGCGGCATTTGGCCTGGGCCAGGTGCAAACTCACCGCCGCCGGCTCCTTGCCGTTCGAGAGCATCTTGCGGATGTCGTCCATATGCGCGTTCGGCCGGTGCTTTGGCTCGAGCTGCTCCAGCGCGACCAGCGCGGTCGCAAGCGCCTCGGTCAGAACCCAATCGTCGTGGCCCGTGATTCCCTTCTTCGACATCGGCAGACCCCACGTGTGGCGGCGGTCGATAGTCTATCGCGACTTTCGCCAAATCGCCATTGAGCCGTTGCGGGCAAGCGGCGCGGGAATGGGGCGACGGCGTGCTCCGGCTTGCAATATGGCCGCGTGTGGCTAAAAGGCGGCGAGTTGCGGGGCGAAAGTATCTTTGTTGAAACAAACTTGGCGTAGACGGGCCTGCACGGCATCCAGGCCGGCTGCTCCGGTCTGGCCCCTGATCCCGTAGGCGCGACGATCCGGTTGCGCTACCCCTTCAAGGCTCGAGCCAGCATGGTTTTTCTTAGCTTCGTCTACCGCTTCATCACCAATTTCGCGTTCATGGCGGTGGTCTATTTCAGCCTGAACTTCATGGAGAAGTACCCGAACCGGGCGATCCTAGCGATCCTGGTGCTGGTCTATGCCGCCATGCGCGCAGCCTCGACGCTGCGCGCGTTCTATTTCTTCCAGAAGATCGAAAAGCTGGAGGCCGAGACGCGGCGGCTTCAGGCCCCGATCAATGATGGTTCGGGCGGAACTTCGGCACGCAAGCAAGTGGTCGCCGACGTTGCGCGGCTGCGGCGCGACGGCGAGCTCAAGTCCTATATGGACCTGTTCTTCCTGGCGCTGATCGTGCTGCTCTGCGTCGCCGCAATCATGCGGCAGTAGGGCTTTAAGCGCGCTTCTTCAGGCTGGCGACCCCGGTCGGACGCGGCGCGGCGGCCTTGGGCGCCGTGGTGTTGGCCTGCGCAGCGCGCTTCGGTGTGCCATGCGCGGCATGCGCCGTCCGCCGTCCCGGCGATTTGGCTGCCTTGCCCTTGGCCGGATGAGGCCTCTCGGCTGCCATGGCCAGCCGCGTCGCGGCGCGCCGTGAGGCGGTCGTCGACAGCAGCACCTCGACCGAGCCCTCGGGAATCGCAAACAGGTCGCGGTCCGGCACGGGCAGGGTGGCCGCGACATTCGCCTGCGCCATGGTCCGGCGCGGCAGCAGCGGCTGATGCTCGGTCTGCGCATTGAGGTCGGCAACAGCGGGCGCCGGCAGCGTTCCGGTCTGCGCGAACACGAAATTCGGCACGCGCGGCCAGCGCGCGATCGGCGTCGTCTCGGTCGGCGGATGCAGCAGCCACTCCACTGGCGTCGTCGGCGTTGCCGGCCGATCGGCGGTCGCAGGCACCACATGGACGATGCGATAGCCGCGCGCCTTGAGGTCGCGAATGATCTTCGGCAGCGCCGCCACCGTGCGGGCCTGGATGTCGTGCAGCAGCAGGATGCCCTTGCCCTTGGCCTCCAGCCGCTGGATCGCGAGCTGATAGACCCGGTCGGACGAGACATGGCGCCAATCGTCGGCCGGGAAATCGGCGCTCCAGACCTGGATGCCGCGCGAGATCAGGTGGTTCTCGACGCCTTCGGCGCGCATCAGGCCGGGAATGCGGAAGAATGGCGCGAGCTTGGACGGATCGGTCATCGCGGCCGAGGTCCATTCGATGCCGCCATTGATCTCGGCCTCGGCCTTCTCGATCGGCATCCGGTCGAACGTCAGCGGATGGTCCATGCTATGGGTGCCGACGGTGTGGCCCGCCGCCACCAGCTTGCGCACCCCTTCCGGATTGGCCTTGGCCTGGTTGCCGATGATGAAGAAGGTCGCCTTGATGCACTCGTCGGCGAGGATCTGGAGCACCTGGTTGGAATATTTCGGCAGCGGACCGTCGTCGAAGGTCAGGACCACCTCATGGTCCTTCAGCGGCAGCGTCTCGCGATATTGCATGGTGCCGATCAGCGGATGCTCGCGCGGATCGACCACGAGGGTTCGGGAGGTCCCGAGCGCGTCCGGATGGCCGGGACAGTCGGCCGCGAGCGCCGCCGGCGAAGCGGTGGTCAGCAATCCCAACAACAGGCCCAGGGCGCTCCACGATCGCGTCCGCGAAACAACGCTACTTCCGATCATGAACCTTCGTCTGCCCCCATATGCGATGGCCGCCTTAATAGGTCGGAGACGTCTGGAAACCGGTTCAGGCGCAAAGAACCCTTTCCCATGACAGGTCCCCCGACCATTTGCATGGGCTAGCATGAACAGAGTGTTAACAGGGCCTAAATCACCCCATTTTGCGCCGGAGTGACATTCCGGCATCAATGCGTGTCGGCATGCTGCTGCGCGGGGCCGGCCGGCGCGATGTGAACCACCCGATAGCCGTTCTCCCTCAGATACCGCAGGAAGGCCGGCATGATCGCGGCCGTGCGCGCCTTGGGGTCGTGGAAGAGGATGATGCCCTTGCCGCTGGCGGCAAGGCGCTCGGTGACGAGCTTCAATTCCTGCTCCGGCGTCATCTCGTTCCAGTCGCTGGCCCAGAGGTCAGCCCCGAACACGACGATGCCGCGCGCCTGGAGCAGGTCGAGCTGTCCTGGTGTTGCCTCGAAATAGGGGAAGCGGAAGAACGGCGTCGATGGCGTCGTGGTCGACACCCCGTGCAGCGCCATCTCGTCGGCCGCGATGCCTCGGTCGATCTCGCTCTTCGCCTTGTCGAGCGGAAGCCGCGCCATGAACGGGTGCGAGAAGGTGTGGTGGCCGATAGTGTGGCCCTCGCTGGCGATGCGCTTGACCATGTCTGGATGCTGGGAGGCGTGCAGGCCGATCAGGAAGAAGGTCGCACGCACGCATTCCTGCGCCAGCGCCGCCAGCACCTTTGACGTGGTCGGCGGATGCGGGCCGTCATCGAAGGTCAGCACGACCTCGCGATCGGCGAGCGGCAGCGTCTGCGGAAAGCTTTTCAAGCCGACGCGCGGGGTGGTCTTGGCGTCGACGCTCAGAACGCGCGCGGTGCCGAGCGCGTCCTTGCGCGGGCACCCGGCGGCTTCTGGCGAGGTTGCGCCGACGAGGCCGGCCAGCACCGCGCCCAGCGCCATCGAGGTCCATTCCGGCCGATGCATCTTTGTCATTGCGCTCGCAGTTCGCTTGTGGGTATTGCCTGAGCCGTCAGCCCAGACCATCTGATCCAACCTGTCAAACGGCGAGGCGCGCCATGGATGAACAAATGGACGTTGCCCCTCCCGCTGCGGATTCGGTACTCGAGCACGTGCCGATGCGCAATGAAGACGGCGAAATTCGGCACGAATTCGTCGAGGAGATCGCGCATGCGATCGAGGCCGCAGACTCCGCACAGCTGCGCGCGATCGTCGCCGAGCTGCACGAGGCCGACCTCGGCGACCTGATCGGCGCATTGCAGCCCGACGACCGGGTCCGCCTGGTCGAGCTGACCGGGCGCGACTTCGACTTCTCCGCGCTGAACGAGGTCGACGAGGCCGTGCGCGAGGAGATCCTCGAGGAACTGCCGCCGGAGACGGTCGCAGAAGGTGTCCGCGAGCTCGAATCCGACGATGCGGTCGAGCTCTTGGAAACCCTCGACGCCGAGGATCAGGAGGAAATTCTCGAGAAGCTGCCGCTGCGCGAGCGCGTCGCGCTCGAGCGCAGCCTGCTCTATCCGGAAAATTCTGCCGGCCGCCGGATGCAGACCGAGTTCATCGCGGTGCCCCAGGACTTCACCGTGGGCCAGGCGATCGACTACATGCGCGAGACGCCGGACCTGCCCGATCGCTTCTACGAGATCTACGTCGTCGACAAGGACCAGCACTGGCAGGGCGCGGTGCCGCTCGACGTGCTGCTGCGCGCACGCCGTCCGGTGCCGCTCACCGAGCTGACCGACGAGGACCGCCGCCGCGTCTCCGTCCTGGAGGACCAGGAGGAGGTGGCGCGCATGTTCGGCAAGTACAATCTCGTCGCAGCGCCCGTGCTCGACACCCAGGACCGCCTGGTCGGCGTCATCACCGTCGACGACGTCGTCGACGTCATCGAGGAGGAGGCGGACGAGGACCTCAAGGCGCTGGGCGGCGTCACCAGCGACGAAGAGCTGTCCGACACATTTCTCACCATTGCGCGCGGCCGCTTCAACTGGCTGCTGGTCAACCTCGCCACCGCGTTCCTGGCGTCCTCCGTGCTCGGCCTGTTCGAAGGACAACTCGAGAAGATGGTGGCGCTCGCCGTGCTGGCACCAATTGTGGCGAGCCAGGGCGGCAATGCCGCGACCCAGACTATGACGGTCGCGGTGCGGGCGCTCGCGACCCGCGAGCTCGGCTCCTTCAACGCCTGGCGCGTCGTGATCCGCGAGAGCCTGGTCGGCCTCGTCAACGGTCTTGCCTTTGCCGTGATCACGGGGATCGCGGCCGTGGCCTGGTTCAAGATCCCCGGCCTCGGCATCGTCATCGGACTTGCCATCATCTGCAATCTCGTCGCCGGCGCGCTTGGCGGCATCCTGATCCCGATGGCGCTCGACCGTGTCAGGGCAGACCCGGCGGTGGCGTCCGGCACCTTCGTCACCACCGTGACCGACGTCGTCGGCTTCTTCTCCTTCCTCGGCATTGCGACGCTCTGGTTCGGGTTGAAGTAGGAGGCAGCCTCTCTCTCTCTTCGTCATTGCGAGCGTAGCGAAGCAATCCAGAAACCCTCCGCGGTGGCAGTCTGGATTGCTTCGTCGCAAGAGCTCCTCGCAATGACGGGGTGGGCACAGGGGCCCCCTCACTCAGCGCTGCGCCGCGTCCGGGGCACGAGACCTCGGTATCTTTAATCCGAACTTAAGCGACCTGCCGCATCATCGTCCGTGCTTGGGGGAATGAGCATGCGGTTGCGGCTGAAGGCGGACGGGCGGATCGTCGAATTGCGGGACGGGCAGGAATTTCCGGTCCGGCCGGCGGCCAATGCCGCGTCGGGCGACACCGGCCCGCTCGCGGTGCGCGATTTGCGCCGCCGCGCCCGTCTCACCCAGATGGAGTTCGCCGCAAAACTCGGCGTCCCCGTCGAGACCATCCGCAATTGGGAGCAGGGCAAGCGCGCCCCGCGGGGACCGGCCCGCGCGCTGCTCGCCGTGATCGCGCATGCGCCGGATACGGTGTTCCAAGCGCTCGCCAAGGTCTGATGACCAAGGCCTGACGCCAAGAGCTCGACGCGAACCTCACGTTTAGTATTGCCCTGAATATCCGGCCGAACTGCCACGGGCTTGCGTTGGCAGTGACATGGGCCGGGTCCATAATGACGCCTGGATGATTTGGGGCTGCCGCAACAGAGAGGATTCCTCATGCTGTTCGTCGAGGCCAATGGTGCAAGGATCCCGGCGATCGGGCTCGGCACCTGGGAATTGGACGGCCGGCCGGCCGCGCGCGTGGTCGAGCAGGCGCTGCGGCTCGGCTATCGCCACATCGACACCGCGCAGGTCTATGACAACGAGCGTGAGGTCGGCGACGGCTTGCGGTCCTCGGGCGTGCGCCGCGACGACATCTTCCTCACCACGAAAGTCTGGACCAACCATTTCGCGCCCCACGATCTCGAACGCTCGGTCAAGGAGAGCCTCGCCCGCCTGCGGCTTCCCTCGGTCGACCTGTTGCTGCTGCACTGGCCGAATTCGCACGTGCCGCTGGCGGAGACGCTTGGAGCGCTATCGCATGCGAAGACGATGGGCCTCACCCGCCATATCGGCGTTTCCAATTTCACGGTGGCGCTGATCGAGCAGGCGGTGGCGTTATCGCCCGAGCCGCTCGCCTGCAACCAGGTCGAATATCATCCCTATCTCGACCAGGCGAAGGTGAGGGCGGCCTGCGACCGGCATGGCCTTGCACTCGTCGCCTACAGTCCCATCGCCAAGGGTCGCATCAAGACCGACCAGATGGTCGCGGAGATCGGCCGCGCCCATCGCAAGACGCCGGCGCAGGTGTGCCTGCGCTGGCTGGTGCAGCAGAATGTCGCTGCGATCCCGCGCACCTCGCGCGTCGAGCGCCTGTCGGAAAACATCGAGATCTTCGATTTCGAGCTGTCGGAGGACGAGATGAGCCGGATCGCCGCGCTGGCCCACCCCAAGGGCCGCCTGACCGATTTCGGCTTCGCGCCGAAATGGGATTGAGGGGGGCCTGGGGTATGCTAGGACCAGCGCGGCAACCCGAAGTCAGTCGATGGAACTGCGGAAGATCATACGGACGGACGTCGCGGCGTCGGCGATCGCGCATCTGACGCTGGTGGCGCTGATCATCCTGATCAGCGAGGTCCATCCGTTCCACGCCGCAGCGCCCGAGACTGTTTCGGTCGACATCGTCACGCCGGAGCAGGTCAAGGACGAGATCAAGGAGCAGGAGACGAAAGAGACGGCAAAGGAGAAACCGCCGGAGCCGACGCCCGATCTGAAACTGCCGAAGCTGGATTTCACCGACAAGTCGGATGCGGCGGCCAAGCAGCAGGCCGCGCCATCGCCATCACCGCAGGCGTCGCCCGAGCCGCAACGTCCCCCGCAGCAGCAGCCTTCGCCTTCACCGAAGCCGCGCGAGGCCAACGCACAGCCGCAACAGCCTCCGCCGCAGGCCCCGCCTCAGCCGATGCCGCAATCGCCGCCACAGGCGATGCCGCAGCCGCCGATACAGCCGCCGTCGTCACAGGCGATGCAGCAGCCCCAGGCTGCGCCGCCACCGGCCTACCAGGCGCCGGAGCCTGACGTCACCGTCAAATACGGCGTCATGCTGGGCCTGCCGCCTGAATTGCCGACGGAGCTGCCGAAGGACACTCCCAAAGACGACGGCGGCGACGCCAAGGATTCGATCGCCGCCAAGCTTCCACCGGAAGTCATCGCCGAGCTGCGCCGTCACCTGAAAAGCTGCGCCAAGCTCCCGGCCGGGGTCGCGCCGACGGACAACGTCCACATCAAGCTGCGTACGGTGCTCGCCACCGACGGCACGCTTGCGCGCGAGCCGATCCTGATGGCGGCCCCGCCATCCGCGAAGGGCGTGGCCTTGGTGAAGTCCGCAATGAGCGCGCTCCAGAACTGCCAGCCCTACAAGATGCTGCCGGCCGCCTTGTACGGGGAATGGAAGGTGTTGGATTTGCCGTTCAGCCCGCGGGATTTTGGTGGGTAGCATGTAGTTTTGTAGCCCGATGGAGCGCGCAGCGTAATCCGGGCTGCGGGATTTTGCTGTGTCGCTCTCTGTCAATCCCAGCTCGCGAAAATATTCCTCTTTACCGAAATTCGGATTTGTCGTATGTGTCGCCCATCCCGGCTCACCCTTGAGGGGCGATCATGTGTCGTGATGATCGCAGAGCCGGGGAGCGGTGGACGCGGCAGCGTCGGGCGCGAGAGCCAAGGGCAGGGCGGATTGCTCTCCGTGAGCCCTGAAGGCTTCGCGCGGACGGACGGCGCTGTCAGGTTCGTCGCGTCAGCATTTCGATGGCAAACGTGCACAACGCCATCGAACCCTGTGGCGCAGGCGAACCGCGCGTACGGCAAAACCGTGTGGTCCTGGCCGTCGTTGCTACGGTCAAGCCCTGGCGGAGGCGGCATTGGCGTCAACCGGCGCGGTGTCCGTGACTTTCGCCGGGGTGAGGGAGGCCAGAAGGAACTCGGCTCCCGGGAGAGCGCGGCATAAGCCGTCAAACCACTGCGCAGGGAAGGCCGTGTGTTGGGCTTCACCTGTATGCCGCTGTGCGGTCTTCTCTGCGTGTGCTTTTCGCGCAGCGGACCGCGGGTGCCGCCGGCACCCGGCCTTCCCTGCGCCCTTGTGTCCCAGAAATCTGTCAGAATGTGCAAACGGGCGGTTGGATCAGAACCGCCCGTTGCTGGAACTGAGCCCGTTGCGCCCAAAGGCGAGAGAGCCTGTGAAAGAGCGAGGG
>Ga0209700_100373_pt1 | contig 81399 bp, 38 predicted proteins | sample SiratroredBW_FD_187528 | JGI IMG/M metagenome (GOLD analysis project Ga0209700, IMG submission 187528) | Root nodule microbial communities of legume samples collected from California, USA - Siratro red BW (SPAdes) (version 2) | ecosystem: Host-associated > Plants > Roots > Nodule | place: USA... | reverse complement strand
AAAAAAAAAAAAAAAAAAAAAAAAAAAAAAACAATTTATTCGGGATAAGTTAAGTGCCATGCATCTACAACTCGGATCCCAAGGTTATTTTGGTAGGATCCCACCAGTATATATAGAAGCAAACTTATATAATTTCAGTATTTCACTGATAAATTCAATGCAGTCTCTTGTAATTACTGTAACACTAAGATAAATGGGATTCTACAAAGAAAAACATACCTCGTCAAGGATGTAAAGTGGAGCAGGTTTGAACAGCAGCAGTGCCAGAATCAGAGAAAGTGCAAGCAGCGATCGCTGCCCTCCACTTAATTCAGACAACGACTGCTTCCACACACTTCCAAATGCAACACGAACCTCAAGACCGTCAAGGAAGCTGCATCCTTCTGGAGGTTCTAGCTTAGCCATTGTTCCCGGTAATAGTGTAGAAAAGATGGACCCAAAGTCACTGGATGAACAGAGTAAAAACGTGATACTCAACCAGTGCATTAAATGAATTATTTTGTTTTTGAGAAACCCATTCTGTTTTTAACAGATTAGATTTGTTTACTTTGATAGGGATATGAATTTCTTTTTTATGACACCAAGTTTGTTTACAGCTTCCATTATTTATTCTTCGTCCTGTGATCCTATTTTTAATGAGAATACCACTTTCAAAATTCTATACTGGATCGACCTCTTGGCATGACTATTTGATCACAACGGATCTGATATCATGTTAACCAACTCAACTATCAAAAAGCTGAACTTAAAATATATACAACAAACAAAAATAGGGTGGTTCAAATTATATTAAACAATTAATAACTCACCTATTCACTTTGATCCACGTAACATTTAGTGTCTCCTTCTTCTTCTCATCTAGCTCTTCAATCACCTTCTTGATTTTGGACTTGTCATTCTAGGCCAGAAAAGAAAAGAAGATTAAGCACTTACACAAGAAAGTTAAAAAATTGTGGAATTAATTTAAAATTCACCTCAATTATGTTTTTTTTGGACATCAAATCATTGTACTCGTCCTCTGCCTTCTCAAACATTGCCATCACTTTCTTGTTCACCCTTTTCTCAAGCCTTAAGGGAGCAAAACAATAAAAAACAAAAGCGTTACAACAGTTAATTAGGACACATAATTTTAGTAAGCACATTAATCAATAATAGAAGAGTTTCAAAGCATCAGACCCAGATTGCTCAGCCTGAAGCTTCTCAAGTTCTTCCCTTGATTTACTTGGATCACAGGAAGAAAAATCATAATCAGTCCCACTTCTGCCAAACAATTGTTTTTCAGATGCAATCCAAGCATGCTTCTCAATTAATTTATCTACTCTAACAGAGCAGTCTTTCTGTTCCATCTCCATTCGTTTTACCTGGAATAATAGAATGAAGATATGGTTCTTAAGCACACAATTCCAAGTGTTACAGGCAAGAGCCGTTAAAAAATTACCTCATTTTCCATCCTCTTCCTTTCTAGATTACTCTCAGTAATTTTATGCTCAAGCTTTTGTTGCTCTTTAATAATAGCACTGATTTCCTTATCACGTTCCTTCATTTTTAGGCGAACTGATTTCAGCTCTGACTGAACTTGATCAAGATTATTCCGTGCAGCAACAACCTATAGCTCGTAGGGTTGAGAACACAATCTTGCACTACAGAAAGAGATCTAATCAAGATAAATAGAAATACTTACTGTGGATTTTTGTTCTTCTACTTCTGAGGCAAGATTGCTAATCAGTGTTGCCAATGACGCTAACTGATTCTCCAAGGATGCTTGCTCCTGGATAACAGCTTCCATTTCCATCACAAGTCTCTCCTTCTCACTATTATGCCCCTAAAAACCCGCATAAAACCAATTAACTTTTAAACTGTAATGACTATTTATGGTGTGTTTGGTAGGAGAGAATTAGTGGGGGAGGAGAGAAATTAGTTGGAGTATTTGGAAGGCAAGAAATATGCTGTAAATAATTTTAAAAATGGTAGGATTAGTTGTACTATTTCTCTCCTAGTTCCTTTTATCTCTCTCTCCCCTCATCTCTTTTCCATTTCTCTTCAACTAAACACATTTAACTTTCACTTTATTTTTCATCTGTTTCTACCATCTAAATTTCTCTCTTGTATACCAATATTACTTGGTTACACTATTTATGTAGGTTATCATTAAATTCTGAGCTCTGAATTTTTTGAAATTGTATCCGTGTTTTTTCTTCAACGAGCTACAAGCCGCATTCCCCACTCTAAACTTAAGATCGGGCATATGATTTTATTTTCATTCTAGCTACTAGTTGATTCCACAATCTATATCAATATTGCCCAAGATACCACTTTATTCACTCAAAATTTGACTCAGGCAGATGGGCAGACAGATCTAGTCAAAAACGTATCGAAGTTCTAAAAATTCATTTATGAAAGGTCCTTTCAACAATTGAAGGCCGCATTTTCAAATAAGGGAACATATGCAAGCCAATAGAAAGTATTCTCAAGAGAACGGAATAAGAACGAAAACTACTTTAAGTACATGTTAAATATGGGCTCATCAAAAGCTCCATTACATCTCAATCAGAATGAAAATGTTCAGTAGACCATCACCGAAAACCCAACCTTTTGTCCCAACATGATTTTGACTCATTCTAACAACTGGAGTTTTAAATCTACAACTAATTATCTGAACCATCATCCTAGGGTTGGTATTTATCCAGTTGTAACAAATCAGTTAAATGAATCATGATATGATTTAGAAAATCATTTTCAAACATACCTTCAGATCTTTTAAAGATGACTGCATTTGAGATTTTATAGATTTTATCTTTTTCTCCAATCCTTTTAGTCTACTTTCTCTGTTTTTGTCATGGTCTTTTATTGATTTCTCAAGAGATGAAACAGTTTTGACGCAGTCCTCATACAAAAGTTCCTTGTCCTTGACTGCCGATTTTGCTTCATTTAGCTCTTGCTCAATCTTCTTCACAAATTCTCCAAGCTACAAAGAAAAATGAGATGGTGATTGGGATGAAAAGGAGCAGACAAAAGGAATGAATAACACGGAGAAAAATATAACTACAAATTACATGGAACTGCAATGTTTATTCACAGATCAATTTTGGAGAAAGAAAAAGAAATCAAAACCTTATGATGCTCATTTTGCTCAGCTCTGCTCTGAAACAGTGAAAGGTCATACGACTTCAGTTCTAATTGTGCTTTGAGCTCTTTAAATTTTTTCTGAAGTGGAAGAAGCTTTGAGATCTGGATATCAAGATACAGATCAACGATTTATAAGAATATAATTATGTGGAAAATATGAAAAAATGATCTCATATACAAAAATGGGCTCAGAAAAATGACGGCCTCAAGACTATCAAAAGTAGTAAATACCAAAATAAATGCATACTAAGAACTACCAAGTCAAAAGAAAATCATAATGCGTTCAGATCCATTCATATAAACACCACTTTTTTTGCTTGTCTAACTCTGTAAAACATGGTCAAAATACTCCTAATAAGGCTTGGGGAACCATCCTCCCATGATGTAACTTTTGGGTTATCTTGGACCAATTCCATTTCTAACAGATGCTAAACAGAAACAATGTCAAACGACTAGCATGTACTTCTTATCCCCACCAAAATCCTTTCTCCTCTCACAACATTTCTCATATGAGCAATGAAGCTTTCAATCTTAAAATCTATGAAGCACGGACATGGCTCTTCAATGACATGTCTTACACCGAGATGTGTCAAACACTCTGCCGAAGTCTTGAATTTTAGAGAGATAAAAAAACTGTGATTTCCAAAAGGGTCCAACACAGCATTGAAAGTTGAAAAGCCAGAAACTTATTCTATAACTTTCTATTTTTCCTTTAAACAAACAAACTGTCTATTTCACATTTAAATTCTCTTTACCTTGTATTGTGTTTCGACTTCTCTATTTAAATTTGTTTTTAGATGAACCTGAGCTAGAGAGTGTCCTTCAATAACGATGATCAACACGAGGTGAAATGTTTTAAATGAATTAGATTCTCTTTTTGACTTTTTAGATTTTAGATGGATGGATTAGATCCTTTTTTTGTATTAAGCAACAATGTATTGAAATTGTTATATTTGACTAACTTTTGTATAGATGATTTTAATATATAAATCTCCATTGTGAATTTAAATAATTCATGATGAGATTTGGAGATTATAGATATTGTAGTGTCTGTGTCATGTTTGTGCTTCATAGCTTAAAAATCCTCCATTTCTTGAATTTTTTTCATGTTGAAATTGAAACTTTACTTCTTACGAAGCTTTAGAATTGAAAACTCTCTAAAGGGTAATTTTCTCTTTTCCTATAGCCTACAAACTTTAGATTCCACTGGATAATATAATTGTATTGGCCTATTTTTAGGTCAACACTAATTCTCCAAGTGTGGGCTTGCTGGTCAATTTTAGAAAGTCAAGGTTCCCCAATGAAATCTTTTAGTTGGACCACTGTACATAACAAAACTAATAAACAATATCTAGCAAGTATTCCCAACAATACCCAAAAAAAAATTGTTTTCATGTTTGTGTTTTGTGCTCTTTTGGTTGTGAAACAATTAACAATTTATTTGTATATTCAATACTAGCTATTTAATTTTAGCTGAGACGTTTATGATGTCTTGAGGAAAACTGAATATCTACAGAGAGCAAGTTATCGCATGGGTGCGAGGTCTTCGGCAACATGTTCCAAAATCAGTGATTTAGAGGCTTTGACTAAAGTGAAATGCCGGAATTTTTAAGGCTGAACTCCTAAAATACCCTTTTTTTAATAAAACGGTTTTGTAGTTTAGTCGAGGTCCTTACCTAGTACTAGTAACTATTTTAGAAGTGATTTAATAGACGTATGGTGAGTTTAATTGATGCCTTGTTTTTTTCATATTTTCTTTCTAAAGGAGGATTTGCTTGACCCTGCTCCTTTATTTGTACTTTCTCTACTCTGCTGATTTTTCTAAGAAAAACATAAAAATGATAATGCATACTATCATTATATAGATAATCTCCAGTACCACTATTAATTATAGTGAATAGGTGGCTTTTATTGCAACAAACGGGAAACCTACCTGCATCTTTCCTTCAAGCAATTGACCCGAACCCAAATTAATTAGGCTAATCATTCCTATATTCAAACTTGCAAACGCAGTAGCAGAAAAATAAAACAAAATATATATAAATTATTTTTAACAATGTAAAACCGTATTTTACTATGTTTTCAAATGTTCCATATAATTTTGGAAAAAGGGGTCTTCGGAGTCTACCTTTGCCTCGATCTCTGACAACCTTTTTTGATGCACTGAAAGTTTTGACTCAGCCTCAGCCAAAGCATGAAGTCGCCCCAAAAGATCACCACTTCCCCTGTTACAGCAAACCCGTCACAAAATCCAGAAGTATATTCAATTGATTAAAATGACATCAGATACAAACATTGAATAACAAAGTGGCTGCATCAATTACTAGAACCAGAACTCCTTTAAGGTAAATATATAAATTCTATAAGGTTGTCAAAAACTCTAGTCTATTATGCTTTACTGATCAGTGTATTGGACAGAAAACAATATGGCATTCTGGTATAGGACCATACTTTCTGCTTCCACCAGTCAGAAGACCCCTTGGCTGAAATATATCTCCTTCAAGAGTGACACTTGTTGTGTAAATGTCCCTATTAAATGCCACCTATTAGACATCCAACAAAAATGCAAGAGAATAAGAGCGAGAGGATCATGTGGCAGACTAGAAGAATATGATTGTAAAAAGGAAATAACCAGATGAAGTATATTATAATGGAAACAAGTAGAAGTCGCCTAACTAAACAGAGATATTGTCTGCCAAATTTTAAAATAACTTGCATTTTAAAAAGGTAAATTATATACAATAAGAAAATTATGGTTACCACAAAAAACACTAAGATCTGAGCAAACAATAGCCAAAAACTTCAAAGAAATTACCATCAAGGCTCAAGTCATACATTATAAGTAAAGAAATGCATATGAATGCAGATTTAAATCGCAACAAGTGGAAGACATAATATTAATAAAGGATTTTACCACATCATACAGACATAATATCAATAAAGGATTTTACCACATCATAAATCTAATGCTAATAGTAACACAACATTAAAAAAGGTCCATCGCTCGTTACCTCCTTTGCAGCATCAATGGTTTTGCAAACAAAGGTTGAACCAAATACATATTCCATTGCACTCTAGCAACAAATATAAAATTAAGTTAGAAAATGTAGAGTTGAACAAAAATGAAAGATAAAATCTGAGCCCCAAAATTTCCAGATCACTGATCAAGACAGAGACAAGATGATATGCAAAAATAAAACTGGAGAAGATTATTAGAACCTTCAATTGGAATGGAAAATGCTCAATAACTATGTAGTAGGCACCACTGCATTATTACAAAAATAAATTGCAATTCTAGGAGCAAACCTGTAATTCTTCTTCGTAACCAACCAAAGAAAGGGCTACTTCAGCATTCCCCTTCCCCACCTTAAATGGAAGTGACAAAAATCTTCAGCTTCTAGTGACGATAAAATAAGTACATAACTAATTTAAAAAGTAAAAAATTGCAGTGACCAACCAGCCTAACAGCAGCTTGTTGAACTCTTGAGGGAACCGGATGGGATTGTATTTTGTTCAGAGGTATAATTGTCACTCTTCTTTTAAGATTTCCATTTTGTAGTAGTTGCTTTCCAGTATTTTCTGTGTCAACGACAACATTATACAACTTTCCACCAGCTGTAACCTGAAAATGGCAATAATGCAGGGCTTGAACTAAGAATTTTCATTTATAAATTAGGTACAAGTTATCACGATATCCAACCTCTAGGGCAGTCATTGTGGACCCATCCTTTACTTTGATGAGTTTAGCAACAACACCTTTCACCTTTGACCTATCAAAGTTCTTGACAGGATCACGGTATGTAAATTCAACATTCGCCAGGTAAGCTGAAAGATTGCGTATTTCATCATTCCACTTTTGCACACAGTCCATCTCAGTCATACGCTCCTATAAGTTATTTTACAAGAGAATTTATTCAAACAACACTTGTATAAACATTATTAAATTGGAAAGAAACTAGCAGAAGATAAGCCAATCTAACCTTTTGTAAATCCTCCATCTCACCCTCCTTATATGGAAGAGACTCCAATTCCGTTCTTATATTCTCCACATCTTTTTGTCTGGAATTGAGCTCTTTTACGACAGCATTAGCTTCTTCACGTTTTGACTTTAATTGATTTGTTTTTTCCTTCAGTTCCTTTTCACAATGACTAATCTTGGCTTTCAGTTGTTTCAGTTCTGTCTCAGCACTCCCAACTGCTACCTTTGCATCCCTTAGTTGATCCTCTAAGCACTTCTCCTCATTACCACTGCTCTTGCCAGCTAAAACACCCTGTCAAAATTTGAGCAACAGGATCAAATAAACACCAAAAGAAATCCCACTGATGGACATCACAGACAACTTTAAACCAGTTACCTGGTATTCTTTTTCATGCTCCTCCAGACTCTTTGTAAGCTCGTCAACTGTATTTTTCAGATCCGATGCCCCCTCTTCAGCCTTTTTAACAGCAGACGCCTTCTCTTCTACAGACTGCTTCAACTCTTCAATGTTTTTAACAATCTTAAAACACAAAAGTTCAAAAACCAAATATTAGCTTCACAAACTAGAAATGTCTCAAAACATTAGTAGCAAAGAATTAACTACATAATCTTCAAATTGAACAAACAATGAATTCAGAACATCACTGACATACATTTGCTTTGTTGGCTTCTTCACTCCTCAAAGAGTCTTCTTTGTTATTCAATACAGACGTTTCCCTCACAAGATTTTGGGAAAGCGCATCTACCTTCTCTGAGAGAGATTTCATTTCTCCACCCATGCTAGCTTCCTTTTCAGCAGTCAACTGATCTATTTTGGCCTCCATTTCCTTTATTTGCACCTGATTTGTCTTAGCAACATCGTCAATCTCAGCTATCTTGCCTTTCACTTCCTCCACCTCCGAAGCAGCATTGTCTTTAATCCTCTCCGCTTGAACATAATCATAAGCAATACAGAACCTTCTCAACCTATCTAACTCAGCATTGCCATTAGCCCATTGCATGTACTGTGTCTTTTCTTTCCTTAACTTCTCTAGAGCAGGCAGTATTTCCTGATCAAGAAGCTTGTTAATCTCGTCAACCTTGCTCTGCTTCTTCTCAAGTGTTTTCAAAGCAGCCTCTTTCTTTGTCTCATACATTCTCGTCCCTGCAGCTTCCTCAAGCATAGACAATATCTCTGGCGGTTTCATATTCAAAACCTTAGTGATCCGCCCTTGCATTATAAGGAAATGTGGATTATTAACATTTAGCTGCACTGAATGAAAAAGGTTCTGAACTTGACTAGGCTGTGCAAGCTTCCCATTGATCAAATATTTGTTCCTTCCCCCAACAACAATCTGCATTGTACCCCAACACAACATAATAAGCAAAACAATAATGCACACAGTTAATCATGGATAGTTAAAATTTTCTTTTAAAATGGAATTGTCACTCAACCCAAGAACAAAATGAAACTTAAAAGGTAAACGCAGTGAATCAATCCAAGCAACTTCTAAACTTAAAACCCAAAAAAGATTAATTTTCCATTTTAAATTATAATTTAATCTTTTTAATGTTAATTATTAAACATAAGTTATATACTATTTCAACAAAAAAGTTGCTAAGTCGGTCGTACATAACTTAAGCCACAATTATGAGCAAAAATAACAATTCCAACAACTATTAAACTGAACTCTTCATCCTCTCTCGCCAAAATAACCTAATGCTATGTTTGCATAAGAAAAGAAACAAAAGAAAAAAACGCAGTATCGATACATTCTCATTTTTATTAATTTAGTTGAAGAGAAAATTAATAAAAAAGGGGAGAAAACCTTATCCTTAGCAATAAAAATTCACCTTTACTGATTTTTTTTTCTTAAAATATATAGTCACAAAACATCTATATTTCACTGGTATATTATAATAAAAATATCATCGCGATACCCGGTGTACCCAATAGATCCGAATCTCATAACACTGATTGTAACCTCAATGCCACCATTATCCAAAAATAAATAAAAATATTAAGAATTCAAATAGTTAACTGCTAAAAATAAAAACTCTTTTTATATTGATTTCCATTATCCTTTTAGTTAAAATATAAAAATCCTAAAAAAAACAGCTACAAAGCGTAAAACTAAAGCATCTTAAGCAAATAAACTTGAAAGAGATCAAACTGGGGGAAAACACATCAAATAAGGCCTACTAGTGAATTATATGAGAATTTGGTTCAAACTTTGTAGACTTCCTTTTACCCCATTCAAGACTTAAATATAAGCAAAAAATCAGTAAGCATAAACATAACCAAATCTAACTAATTTAAACCTTATTTAATGATATTAATCCTAAAAAATACTTCATCTAACAGAGATTCTATTTTCAATGACCCGTTTTGATTCACAATGTGATAATATTCAGCAGAAAAAGAAATTTATATCTTTTAGTAAACTTAAAACAATAATTGGGAAAAAAAAAAAGCGAGAACCTGTCTTGTGACTGTGATCTCGGAATGGGCTTCGTAGCCGAGAGGGCTCCGCGAGCGGTCGGAGTTGTCGAAGACGATGGAGACGGTGGCTTTGGTGATTCCGGCCTGGCCCTGCTTGTAGACGAGCTCCTGGAGGTTGGAAGCCCTAACCTGCTGCAAATTGGTGATGCCGAGAACGAAGCAGATGGAATCGAGAATGTTCGATTTGCCGGAACCGTTCAGGCCGGTGATGGCGTTGAAGAAGGGGTCGAAGCCCGGAACGACGGTGCGCGTGGCGTAGGACTTGAACCCTTCCAAGCAAACCTCCTTGATGTACATGGCGAAAAAGGTTCGCAGATCGGAGAAGAAACGGCGGCGTTTGGTTGAAGGAGGAAGAGAGAGTGAAGAAGAAAATGAAAAAAATTTGATTTGGGATTTTGGTTTGGTTTCAGTGGTTGAAGCTGAGGAAGTGAATGGGAAATCAAAGGCGGGAAAATTTAGGGAAATTCAAAATGGGACTCCTTTTAGGTATTCTGAGCTTCCCCTAATGAGATAAATTTAATTATTTATTTATTAATTAATTAATAATATTAAATTATGGTAAAAAATAGAATTTTCTCTTTTCATTTATTTGTTGCAAAAGTGCTTGCAACAAAGTGTGTGTAAGCATATATTTAAAAAATATAGAAGTGATATTATCTTTTAATAATTAAAACATTTGCATATCTTAAAATTTATATATTAAATTATTATGTAATGAAATGAATTTTATGTATGAGACTTAATTCAATATATATATTAAATTTTAACTTATAGAATTTTAGTATATATGATATTGTTCGCTTTCTTTTAAGTTTTTTTTTTTTCAGTTTTTTTCTTTCCAAAATTCTCACATCATTTCTCGTATTTTCATAAATAGATTTCATCATTATGAGCTTGAAAATTTTGTTAATCGAATAGAAGTTGAATCACAGTAACTATATGTTTGCTCTGCAAAAAAATTTATTATTCTTTATACTTAGGTTAGACGTCAATATTTATTTGTATAGTTGAGAAATCCCAACTAATTTAGTATTTATGTGAAATTTGAATTTCTTTGTGTTATTTAGTTCCTAAAATCTTAGAGTTTTTTTAATTTTTTAAAAGTTTTTAAGTTCAAAGGACTTTTTTAATATAAGGGAAACTATTCTTTGGGTTTGATTTAAGCCTATATTTAAAATGAAGTCACAAAAATAAAGAAATACAGTGTCTAATTCTTAAATGTCGAATTATATATAATTTAAACTTTATCAATGTTTGTATATCTTGTAACAATTGTAGTGGATTTGTTTTTCTTTTATTTTCTTTTGAATTCTACTTTGAGTTTTGTGTGAATAATTAAGTGTAATTATTTGTTTTAACAACTATCTAATGAATACTTGAAGATGATAGTTTAACTTGGTTGATGAAATTATGAATGATAGAAATTAAGCAATAAACTTTTGGATTTCGACATGAGTTATTATTTTCGACGCATTGTTAGTAAATGATTTATATTTTAAAAATTGTTTTTTGATTTTGATGCAAACTAATATAATAAGACGACATAATATTTGATAGGAAAACTATGTTGAATATTATTAATTTATTTTATTTAAATAATTTGAATTTCATATTTTTATATTTTGTTATAGGATAATAAACATACTTTTGCATGTTTGTTTTTAATGTGTAAATTATATATGAAGTAATTTTCATTGCAAAAACTAACAAAAAGGGTTGTAAAGTTATGACCTAAGTTTTATAAGAATTACTAAAATATGTTAATATCATATGAAATTTAAGATGTTTAATCTTACATAAAATCTTAAATTGTAGGAATAAAAAGAATATATTTCTATTTCAAAATGTCTTTTTTCTTTTCGACAATCAAATAAAACACTAATGTAAGTCTTATAATTTTTTCTATTTAAATAAAAATTATAAAAATATCTTTAATATAATACCATACTTAATCTATAAAAAATAAATTAGAACTCTATGAAAGGAACCTTAATAATGAGTACGACCAAACTAATGCATTCATTTCAATTAATCATCAAACTAAAATAATTATAGTTAGCTTTGTTCGTAAGTTATTATAACAAAGATATTCATTAAAATATATATACTAGACATAATTATCTTAATTGGTATAATTATGCATTTTGTTAAAGTATAAAAAATCATAATCACACTTAATAGCTATATCAATAAAAAAGTCATATAACAAATGTAGTAAATTGCCTTAATAGTGCATACTTAATAGTTACATTAATTAAATATTCCTACTACATTCAGTAAAACAAATTAAATACATTCATTTAATAATATATTAATTATTTACTAATTACATAATGCAAAATATTTAACACAAAATAAGGCGTCGAATTACTTTTAATACCATGTTTTTCTCTCGAGTGTAAATATTTATAAATATATATATATATATATATATATATATATATATATATATATATATATATATATATATATATATATATATATATGTGTGTGTAAGTGTGTGTATTATATTGTTTGCTATTATGTAACATTATTTTATTTATTTTTGTGTTTGATTCTCCGTTAAATAAATTCCATAATTTTTCACATACTTCTTGTATTCAATATTTTTTTTATCTTTTTTTTCTTTTCAAATAAAAATTATTTTATAGTAATTATATTAACTTTAAAAATTAACTATAAAATTTAAAAATACTTCTAAGATAAAATTTTTAACTTTTTAACCTTTTCACATTTTGATTCTTACTAACTAATGACTTTAATCTTTTTTTTTATCTTAAATTTAAATGTCTCAAATAATATATCAAATTCAAATAAAACTATACAAAAATATATAGATTGTAATCATTATTATAAATTAAATTTAAATTATTAAAAAAATAAATTTCATATTAATAAAATAAAATAAAATCGCATAATAAAAATGCGGACACATTAATGTTTGTGTTTATACCAGTATGTTTTATTGTTTTCGTATTTCTGATGTATTAATTTTCAGTTTTGTTTCCAAATTTTTTGTGTTTTAAAATTTTCAAGTCTCACTATCATATTTTTCTTATCACGGCGTTGACTAATAGTTAAAATTACAGATATTATATAAGGGTATGTTAAACTAAATATAGCATTTATTAATAATAATATTAAGTGTTGAAATATTTTGTAATGGTGTTAAATTTGAAGAGTTAAAAAAAAATAGGATAAAATAAAATGTAAAATCAGGATTTGTCTCCCCCACACAATTAAGAATCCTGGAGAAGGTGATTCTGACAAAACGTGACAATTGCTGTGCCAAACAAGGCACTAAGAAAATAGAACCATTGGAAGATTATTCAATTACTGACACCACCATTCATCAATTTTCACACCCTCTTGCTTAAAGGTCAAAGCTTTGTGGCAGTTTGATTATTCTGGCAAATGGGGATGAAGGAAAGAAGAATGGTGGAGAAGGTGGGTTGGTGAAGGTGGAACCAAAACCCAGCAATGGCTTCACCTCAAAAGTGATTGATTTGTTGGAGAAGATTGTGGTGAAGTTTCTTATTTAGGTTAAATATAGTTTTTTATTATTCTCTCTGTTTAGGTTAGATATCAATATTTGTTTGTGTAGTTGTGAAAAAACTATTCTCACAAATACTTTATCCTTTTCATGGAAAATTTGATTTTTTTAGAAAAAATCAAATTTCACCTAAAAGATAATTACTTTCCATTTTACACTTATAATATACACAAATGCTGTAATAGCAAAAGGTATTTTGGTAATCATCTGAAGTTTAAAAATTTAGGAAATTATTGTTTGTATGAAATTTGAGATTGAGTTTGAGAAAGTTGAAAAGAAATGACATAAGGTTTAAGTGCAATGAGAATAATACTTTGATGAAAAAGTAAAAACTTAAAACTTAATTGTGTGAAGTGATAAATTATTATTGAGATATGAGAGAGGAGTGTGATGGAGAAAATTAAGGTTTTGATAGAAGGAAGGAGAAAAATTGTGGAAGAGGTGAGGAGTGGATTAATAACAAGATAAATGGAAAATGAGGGTGAAAATTTGAGATAAACGAGTGAGATCTTTAATAAAAAAAAGTAGAATTTCATTGAAATTGAGGTTAGAAAAATAAAAAAATGTGATATTTTCATGAGTAATTTTTAAATGTTGAATTAGATGAAATTTTAAAATTATTTATAATTTAAGCTTATCAGAATATCATAGTAACAATTTTAGTGGATTTCATTGATTCTTTTAAGTATTTTTGAATTGTACTTTGAATTTTGCATGAATGACTAAGTGTAATTGTTTGTTTTAATAGTTATTTAGAAAATACTTGAAGGTTATATTGGTTGAAAAAATTATGAATAGTTAAGATTCAACAATAAAGTTTTGAATTCTATTCCATTGCTAAATTCACTTAAACTTGAATGGCTAGTTTTATGGTTAAAACTAATTGGATTGATATGAGTATTGAAATAATATTATTAGTGGTTAAAGTTAAGTATTTGAAACTTTATAGGAGTATATTTTAGTTAAAATAAATAATTGAATGTTAACATCATTAGATAAAAATTTGAACCAATAAATTTCATTTAAAAAGTTAACATCATTCTTAAACGTACAGTTAACCTGTAAAATAAATTAAATAGAGTCTACAGACTCAATTCGTAATGGATAATATATAAACAAACAAATTAAATTATATATAAATATATTTTCATTGTAAAATGTAACAAAATAATTATATAGTTATGACATAATTTTATAAGATTTCCTTAAATATGTTGATATCATATAAATTAAATTATAGGAATAAAAAAAATATATTTCTATTTCAAAATGTCTTTCTCTTTTTAATAATCAAATAAAACACTAATCTAAATGTAAGCCTTATAAAAATTTTCTATTTAAATAAAAATTATAAAATAACTTTAAAATAATATAATATATAATCCATAAAAAATAAATTAAAACTTTATGAAAGGAACATTAATAATAAATTCGACCACACTAATCCATTTATTTCAATTAAGCATCAAATTAAAACAATTATAGTTAGCTTTGTGCGTAAGTTATTATAACAAAGACATTCATAAAAATATTTATACTAGACATAATTATCTTAATTGATATAATTATGTACTTTAAAGTGTAGAAAATCACAATCAGACTTTTTTTACCTAATTAACATCTTTTCAGTTTTTATTTCCTAGGATAACATTTTTTATTTTTTACTTTTTTCAATAATACTTTTTATTCTTTAATTTCTGAAATAACATTTTTTATTTTTTAATTAATATACCGTTAGTACATTAATTATGATTATTATTATTTTTATTTTTTTATTTTTTATGATTTTGTGATTTTATTTTATTATAATAATTTACTAATTGTATTTTTTATATTAAAAATGATATTGGAAGAAAAAATTATAATAAATTATAAAATTGTTATTTAAATTAAAATTTGTATTTTTCATTTGTTAAAAATATATCTAAATAATTAATAGCAAAAATAAAATAAACTTGTTAAAGTAATTTTGTAAACAAATATTAACTAAATGGTTTAAAAATTTAAATAAAATTTAATTTATTTATGAATTGCTTTTGAATGTTATGTTTATTACTTAAAAATAATTAATTATTGAAATAATGTAATACACGTCGAACATAAAGGAAAAAATAAATAAAATCATATATTCATTAAATAGTTTAGTTAACAATATACAAAATATTTTGTGTAAAATGAAAACATAAATTTTATATTTATCAAAACTCAAATTTTATCTTTATCGAAAAATCAATTACATCTTTATTGAAAATCAAATTTTATCTTTATAAAAAATCCAACGATATCTTTAATAAAATATCAAGTTTTCTCTCTCTTAAAAATCAAATTCTATCTTTATCAAAAATAAAAAATTATCTTTATCAAACATCAAATTTTTATTTGATTTTGCCATTAATTATTTAGATATTTTTTAAACAAACTAAAAATACAAATTTTAATTAAAATAATAATTTTATAATTTATTAGAATTTTTTCTTCCAATATCAATTTTAATATAAAAATACAATGACAAAATTATTATAATTTATTTTAATATAATTTATTATGCCAAATTTAAATTTATTATAAGATATAAAATAAATAATTTATCATTTTTTTCTATTATAATTAATTAGTTTAAAAGCCTATAACATATTTAATTATTTTTACATTGTTTTTTATCTTAATTATAATAAACTAATAATCACATTTTTTAATAATTATTATAGAAAAAAGAGTGCTATTGTAGAAAATAAAAGAGTGTTATTTTAAGAATTAAAAAATAAAAAATATTGTTGAGGGAAATAAAAAATAAAAAGTGTCATTAAAGAAAATAAAAATTAAAAATATGCTAATTAGATAAAAAAAAGTCTCACAATCACATTTTATAAATATATTTATAACAAGTTATATAATAAATATAGTAAAATTATGTATACTTAATAGTTACATTAACTAAAATTCCTACTACATTCAATAAAAAATTAAATATATAAATATAATAATACATTAATTATTTACTAATTACATTATGCCAAATATGTAATAATACAAATATTTACTAATACATTAATTATATATTTATAAGTATATATATGTATTATATTTTTTACTATTTTGCAACATTATTTTATTTATTTTTTATGCTTGATTCTCTGTTAAATAAATGTCATAAATTTTTACATCTACCTTATTTACTATTTTACCTTTCATTTTTTTATAAATAAAAAAGTTATTTTTAATTTGAATTATTAAAAAATAAACTTCATGTCAATAAAATAAAATCACATAATAAAAATGCGGACGCACATTAATGTTTGTGTTTATACCAGTATGTTTTATCTTTTCGTATTTTTTATGTATTAATTTTTAATTTTGTTTCTAAATTTTTGTGTGTTTTACGATTTTCAAGTTCTTATCATGGCGTTGACTAGTGGTTAAAATTACAGATATTATACAAGGGTATTTTAAACTAAATATACCATGTATTAATAATAATAATAATAATAATAATAATAATAATAATAATAATGTCAAAATGTTGAAATATTTGTTAATAATGTTAAATTTTGAAGAGTTTAAGAAAAAAAAATAGGATAAAATAAAATGTAAGATCAGGATTTGTCTCCCCACACAATTGAGAATCCTGGAGAACGTGATTGTGACAAAACGTGGCAATTGCTGTGCCAAACAAGGCACTAAGAAAATTGAACCATTGGAAGATCAGCCACATCAGACCAAACAATGATTCAAATAGTGACACCTCCATTCACCAATTTCCACACCCTTCTTGCTTAAAGGCTTAAAGCTCAAAACTTTGAGGAAGTTTGATCATTCTGACAAATGGGTGATGAGGGAAAGAAGAATGGTGGAGAAGGGGGGTTGGTGAAGGTGGACCCAAAACCCAGCAATGGCTTCACCTCAAAGGTGATTGATTTGTTGGAGAAGGTGGTGGTGAAGTTTTGGTATGACTCTTCACTGCCCCATCACTACCTCACTGGAAATTTTGCTCCTGTCACTGAGACCCCTCCTACCAAGGACCTTCCTGTCAAAGGCCACCTTCCGGTTAATACTTTTGCCTCTTTCTTTGTTGAATTTTGTGCTTTATTCAATTCAATTGAAGTGTACTTACTCATGCTGTATAATTTGTTTGACAGTTTTTACTGTTATCCAATCATAGATTTTGTCAAGCAGGGAAAAACTGTTGTTTTTTGTTGTAGTTATCTGAAAAATCCTACTCAGGATAATTTCTGACCAGTTGATGGACAATGTTAAATCCTTCTGAATTTAAAGTAGGAATCTAGATGAATAGGGAAGAGAGAAAAGACAAAGGGATAATTTTGATTCTCTAACATGGAGTGAAGTTCTTTAAACAAACATAAAATCATGCCATGTTTTATACATCATTTTCAAAGTTGAATGCTAGTTGTTTTACTGACAAAGATCTCGTTATTGTAAGAATTACAGTGTCTAGATTTTTGTAATCTTTTATCACCGTGGAAGTAGTCCATGTCCATCTTTCTGGAAGTTCTTTGATTTTTATAACTTCACTTGTATAATGCTGCTTTATGCTTCTGTTTAAGTGCAACACCTTGTTGTGCTACTGCTCATGAAAAATGTGTGGTATATCTTTGGTTTTCTGATTACTGTCCTTGAAAAATGTTACCATGGTATTCACTGATATATAATTAAAACATTTTAGCGTAATAAACTCTGTCACTAATGGTCTATAGTCTAGAGCCACTGATTCTCTACCGTTTGAAGTGTCTTTCAGGATTGCTTGAACGGGGAGTTTGTCAGAGTTGGACCTAATCCCAAGTTTGCTCCTGTTGCTGGATATCACTGGTGAAGTTTTATTTATTTGTATATTTTGAACTCTATATTATGAGATATTGCACAAATCCTGGCAAAAAATGCATTTTTTTGGTGATCCATGTAGCTTACAAGTATATTGATTTTCTTTTTCCCATATTTACTTATTATGCAAAGTTTTGATGTTAACATGGAACTTTTTAAGTTAGTCTGTATTCAAAAATGTGATCTTAAAGTGGAATTTGAGGCTTATACGCTTTTTCTCACTGTTTTTGCAGGTTTGATGGAGATGGGTGTGTGCTTCTCTTCCTATATGCAAGCATACTTTTCTTCCAAGTTTGTTATAAATGAGTTTTTGTGTGAATAGACTGGCCATATTTTCTGGATCTCCTTCGAATTTGGAAATGCTTGGGGATATTGTTTAGCATCAAACTTCAATCAAAATCTCTACACTTTTTTTGCAGAATCCTTTTTCTTTGCATTTTTTAATATCCTTTTTCATTGACCTGCAAATATGTGAGCAATGATATAACTTAGTTCAGTGACTATTTGGATCAGTAACTACAATTTAATCTGCATTGTGGCCCCAGTTGTCTTGGAGCTACGCGGCTACATTCGCTTCTGACTTTCTGCATATAATGGCAATTTCACTGTTTCTGATTTTCTTTAGTTTTGGGCAGCCAGTTTATACAGCACAAAATTCATAGTTCTGGTGTCTGTTCCACAGATATTGATCTATGTAACAATGAATTGCAGAATGATTCATGGTTTGCGCATCAAAGATGGAAAAGCTACATATGTTTCACGTTTTGTGAGAACTTCTCGTCTTAAACAGGAAGAATACTTTGCACGGTCCAAATTTATGAAGGTATATAAAGAAAGTGAAAGCCTAGAAGCTCAGTAAAAGTTTTAGTAGTCTTAGAATTTAAAAATAATTTGTTTTAGATTCCCCAGACAAACATAGCTTGTTATGTCATTTTCAGATTGGAGATCTCAAGGGTCTATTTGGACTTTTAATGGTTAACATTCATATGCTGAGAACAAAATTGAAAGTGTTGGATGTTTCTTTTGGATCTGGAACAGGTAATCTGTGCTTTATGGTTGTTTTCAAATTTAAGGTTCCAGGAATTTCTTACATTCTGCAGTTTTGTTCAGTACCATTGAAATAGTATTTTATTCAGTACCATTTGAAGATTCAACTGTCGTGGCATTTTATAAGTATTGATACTTCACAAAATATATCACAAGCATGATGTCTAAGTTATCGTTCCATTGCACACATGCTTATATAAATTTTGACAAGCACATCCACGTAGACTTTTACATTCACACACTTTTCATTACTAAATGACTGGAGAATGCACTATGAGGTACTTTGCTTTGCTGATTACTGATACACATGCTTTGGTGAATCCTCTTGGTGGTTTTTGACTGGGAATATTAAGCTCTTGTGTAACACTGGAAGTGCTGAAACTAACTTGTGTTCATACTCCAATTTCTACCAGCCAATACTGCTCTTGTATACCATCACGGGAAGCTTCTAGCTCTCTCAGAAGCAGATAAACCCTGTAAGTACCATTTGTGTCCACCTTTTTTTTAGGAATGATATAAACTTGTTGATTATATCTGAAATGCAATGGACTATATACAACAAAGGGAATGAAAAGATTCATCAAGTTCTGATTTTAAGCGGCTAGAGTTCTTTCCTGAAGTAACTGCGGTCGAATTAACAACTTGACACTTATAGTAGTTTTTACTTCTTCTAGTCCAGGACTGAAATAGTTTCATTCTGAATTTTGCAGATGCGATTAAAGTTTTTGAAGATGGTGATTTGCAGACACTTGGAATGCTAGATTATGATAAAAGATTGGGTCACTCCTTCACTGCTCATCCAAAAGTTGACCCTTTTACTGGTGAAGCCCTTTAAATGAGTGATTAAATTGTCTGATTTAATGTAATATTTGTTCCAACAAATAAAATTTTCTGTATGCAGGGGAGATGTTTACATTTGGGTATGCACACACACCACCATATATCACATACAGAGTAATTTCAAAGGATGGTTATATGCATGATCCTGTACCCATAACAGTGTCAGATCCCATCATGATGCATGACTTTGCCATCACAGAGAATTATGCAATATTCATGGATCTTCCTCTGATTTTTAGGCCAAAGGTATTGCAGGTGTATCTGTTCTTATAGTCTGGAAAAAACTTATAGCTTCTTTTGTGTGTGTGGTGTTAAGGATGGACGATAATATAGAGTCTATTGACTTTGTACATCAATTGGTGGCAATTAATGAATTTGACATTGTATTGAAACCCTTTTTCAGGAAATGGTGAAGAATAAGACACTGATATTCTCATTTGATTCAACCAAGAAAGCCCGTTTTGGTGTGCTACCTCGGTATGCTAAGGATGAAAAGCTTATTAGATGGTTTGAGCTACCAAACTGCTTCATATTCCACAACGGTATGTTTGTTTATTTCGTCTCTCCTTAACATAACATGTTCATCAACATTCCACAATGATATATTTTTGTACAAATTCAACAGTCCATAATTGAAGTGCAATGTTTGTTCTTGGTTCCTCGAAAATAGTCTCCTCTTATTTATCAAAATGTGCTACATGTGGTGTTTGTCCTTCCAAAAAATAAAGTTGAAGATGAAGTTGTTCTGATCACATGCTATTTTTTTTATCAAAATTTCATGCCATCTTTTTTCAGCCAATGCTTGGGAGGAGGAAGATGAAGTTGTTCTGATCACATGCCGCCTTCAGAATCCAAAGTTGGACAATGTTGGTGGGACCGTCCAGGAAAAGTTTGATAATTTCTCAAATGAGCTGTAAAGGACTCGTTCTTACATGTAACTTTTGGAGTAAAAAAGAGTTTACTGCATAATTGTTCTTTATTCATGATAATTCTACTCTTTCCAGGTATGAAATGAGATTTAACATGAAAACTGGTGAAGCTTCTCAAAAGAAACTATCAGCATCTGCTGTAGATTTTCCTAGGGTGAATGAAAGCTACACTGGCAGGTAAGCTCATTCTCTCAATAACTTGTGAACAACTCTATCTCAATCATATGCCAATTTGATAATTGTAGTCTTCATGGTCACATATTACTCTTTCCTTTCATCAGGAAGCAGCGATATGTGTATGGAACCACATTAGACAGCATTGCAAAAGTTACCGGTATTATTAAATTTGATTTGCATGCCCAACCAGATCATGGAAAAGAAAAACTTGAAGTTGGAGGAAATGTTCAGGGTCTCTATGAGTTGGGACCAGGAAAGTTTGGCTCGGAAGCTGTTTATATCCCTCGTGTCCCCGGAACTGAATCTGAAGAAGATGATGGATACTTGGTCTTGTTTGCACATGATGAAAATGCCGGGTATCATCTTTCTCTACACACTTGAAGAGTGACTTCTGTGAACTTATTTTTGGGTTTAAACAAATTAAAAGTATATGAAGCTTGGACACTTTTTTTTTTAAGTAGCGTGTCCGGTGTCCGATACATATTGCACACTGACACTCGTACGACACATATCTATAAAGTGTCCAATTAAAGAAACATTTTTTTTAAGTATCTCATAATTCTAACACAGTTTCAACACAATTTTAAAAGGGACTAATCCAATAATTTTCTAAAAACTTATAAACTTATTGCTTAATAAGAAATAAATCCTACATATAATAAAAAATATTTAGATTATATATATTTCTTTTTGCTTTTTGAATTTTAGATAAATGAATTAGATTTATTTTTTGTAATATTTAGCTAACCTTATTCGTAGATAATTTTTTAATATATAAATATTGATTGTTAATTTATATAATTCATAGTGATGGAATATATAGATTCATGTTCCGATGTCTTATACTTTAGAGATTACACGTGTCTAAGTGTTGGTATCAGTGTCGTGTAATATCTGTGTCCATATCCGTGTTTCATAAGTACTTAGACAATGAAATCCTCTTAAAAATAGTCTAACAAACTTCTGTAATTTGAATTACAATCACTAACTAACAGAATTCAAATTACAAAACTGCAGAAAATCATTTGTGCATGTCATTGATGCAAAAACAATGTCACCAGAGCCTGTTGCTGTTGTGGAATTGCCCAATAGAGTTCCATATGGTTTCCATGCCTTCTTTGTGACTGAGGTTTGTGTTGCTTCATGTATTTCTACATTACATTTCTTCTTTTTCTTTCCTCCACATTACTCAGAAGGTTCATCAAGCAACCATTTTCTTCTAGGTCTATTCGGTAGAGTAAATGAAAATCTATAAGGTGAATGAAATAAGTGAAAATTAAGAGTGTTTGGCATAAGAAAAATTAGTAAAGAAATAAACAAAAAAGAAAGAGATGAATGGAAATATGCAGGAAATAAAGTAAAGAATTGCACCCTTTTTTGCATTCAACCAAACAACCATCAAGGTTAGCTGCTGAACTGATAAAAATCACTTTTTTTTTAAAAAGATGTATTCAGCAGTTCCTCATTCATTGCCTACTTTTCTTCTGTTGAAAATGTTTATACTACAAAATATTACCCTCATGTTTTTATTCCACTTTTAAGAGAATGCTACTAATTACTGTTACTGTTTCTCTTTGGGCAGGAACAATTGCAAGAACAGGAAAAACTGTGATAATGTTGGCAGCCTCAATCTCTGTATACATCTTTCTACAAATAATGGAATGTACTTTATATTATCAAGTATCACAGAAAACCAATAATCAAATTGTGAGTCCATGAAGACACTAATTGAAGGTTGAGTGATCTAATGCTTTAATAGATAATAATAAAATATTGTTTTAATTTTAAGATATTAATACATTAAGCAATATTAAAAAATAACGGAATATTCAAATTTGTTATTCGCAAGAACACAATTTTAATAAGAAGTATTCATATGAAAAATATTTTATATTATTTTTCATAATTATTGATATTTTTTATGAAAGGGTTCCTTCCTAAAAACATAACATTAATTAAACCCACGTTTTTGTTTTTCATTTTCTCTTAACCGTTATAAGTAATTACTTCTTAAAGTCACTAAAATAAGAGAAAATAAATAGTAAAGGTGAGAAAATTTAATTTAGATACATAATAATACATCTCACGAATTGGTCATATCATCCTATTCATGAACATGTAACAATAAGGTAAATTTTTATTGAAGATCTATATAGAAATTAAGCCATCCCAAGTTACAATTTTATCATTATTTTAACAAAGAAGTACTTGTTTTGTCTATTATTTCTTACATTACAAGATACAATATTCTTTTTTCAATTATACCTCTGATTTAATTAACATGAACAGAGAAAAATAAGTTATGATAACATTGGAAAAAAATATAATGAGATATACATTGAAAAAACAAAACTAAAAAATATACTTTTTCGATTTCTATATAATACTATTTTAAGGTTCCTTCATTCAAAGAAAAATATTTAAGTCTTCATTTTTAATAAATTACCTATTATAATGCTTTCAGTTTTCCGTATCCAATGTACAGTAAAAATGAAAAAAATAATACAATTAACAAATATTATCTTAAAATTTTAAAAATGTTTTTTCTTTAAAAAAACAAGTAATACCACAAAGAAAGTAGTACATAGCTCAGTTGAAATTGCGCTAAAAAAAATATATACTTAATTTAATTTGTGTTAAAAGCCTAAAACTCTGTTATGAAGGATTAGAGGGAATAGCATTTATAATTTACCTAAACAATAATTGATGTTCACAATTTACTTTAATAACTTTTTTTTAATTTTGCCTCACATAAACTACTTCGATAAATAATTAATAAGTGCAATAAATATAATATATTTATCAAAAAGGTGAAAATATTTCAATAACATAAATTCATAAAAAAAACATTTATTATTATTCTTAAATTTTATATAAAAATCTTGAATTACACATCTGGGACGAAAGTAATATAAATTAAACATAAATTTTGACCGAATAATTATATGATTAGGTAATGTGATTCCGCAAGCCATGGTTTTCTGCTAAAACTTTATTCCTATTCAGTATTTGCCAACAAGATCCAAAAATGACGCATGCAAACTTTAAGCATAATCATAATGTGCAAGAACATATAGAACGAAACAGAGAAAGTTTGTAAGGTTTTGTAGATCACATGTCACAACTCAGTTCACAGTTTAATAAACTGTCACATAACATAGTTTAAAGCATAAAAAAGTTCTGAAACCAAAGTGATCTTTTCCTTTCTTTGTCAGCCAATTCACAAATGGACTTGCAAAGAGAAACAAAAGCAAGGGGAGAGACCAAACAAGGAATAGAGTACACCATGACACTGGTCTCACCACATAACTGAGCCAAGAATGATTTGCCTTCAATACAGCATCATAAGTTGGATGAGATTAAGCCCTTCACCTGCATAATATGAAACTTCTCACATCAGACATCAGAAAGACTCAACAAAAGCTTTGTACACAACAAAAAACAAAATGTTTCTATAAGCACTTCTTGGAGTGAAAACAAATGAAATGAGTTTCTCCATAAGCTAAAATTTATAGAGAAATATGATTTTCATATGTATCAAACCTATATCTTATATATATATATATATATATAAATGAATTTCAGAAGGATTTGTTCCTAAAATAATTGTAATGAAAAGATACATTGTACGATAGCAAGAAATAATGTGATTGTAACAAAAACTATAATTAAGAGTGGATTATGATGCATGCGGTTGATTGTTTCTGATTAATGATGAAAGAGTCTATAAAATTAACATGCATAAAGCAATGTATAGAAATTCAGCTTGGTTAAAGACCTTCAATTAAACCTTAGTGTATATATAATTTTTTTTTTTGGTACCTAACTGTTGCTGTATGGCAGAGGGAAGTGCTATTTGAAAGCCCCAACAGGGTCTCTCTCTTTACCAAAGTAGTCTCCCTCCTTTTTTCCATTCACTTGTTGAAGGTATAGTGCTGTAAGACCATTTCCATTATGGTAACCATTGTTGAAACTCTGCACTCTGTGCATGTCCTGAACCGTGTTTGATGAGCCTAGATTCTCATTGTTGGTGAGCACATGTAGAGTGTGGAATGAGTTTGTTGAGGGGTTTGCACCACTATTGTTGCCTTCGTCAGAACTGACGCCAGAACTGTTATTTTCAAGCTTCTTTGTGTTAAGAAAGCGACCGCCATTGCCTCTTGCCCTTCTGATGGCGTGTAGGTGACGTGATTCGTGGAGGTATGGCTGTAAGAAATGAATGAAACACCTATGAAGCCATGACTATAGAGAAATATGATTTTTATATATTAAAAACATATATTGTACAAGTATATATATATATATATATATATATATGAATTATAAAAGGATTTGCTTCTATACAATTGTAACATAAAGATATGTATGAAAAGATATAGTGCAGAATAGCAAATAATGTGACTATAACAAAAGTTATACTTAAGAGTGAGTTACGATGCATGCGCATGATCTACGACTGATTGTTTCTGATGCATGAAAAGAGAGTCTACAATGACATGATCAATTCTACAACAATGGCAAGAAGTGAGATAAAACTATATGAATACAAAACACTCACAAAAACCTGAACAGTAACCAGGGTGAGTTACGGTGAAACTGATACAAAAATCAGGTAATTTGGATTCTTGTTCTCAAGAGGAAGAAATTCACTTTAGAGAACAAATGCATAGCAAGTCATGCATCTGTTGGAATATCCATGGTTGGTTTTCTCATCAAACATTGAGATCACTTTACCTCTACTTACTCTTGAGGAGTCAAATCCCATATTACAAGAGAGACTTCATAACAATAACAATGTATATACCATACACTTTTCCTTGTTGTGTTTTCATAGAACAGAAAACCACATATTACACATATAAGAAAGTTCAGGTTCCTTTGACTTATAGCTGATATTATAATCTTTTAGCCAAGATGGTTCTGATCGCCAATTCCTACATAAATCTTACAGTCAAGTAAAAGACCTTAGGGAGTTGGAACTGTTATGATTTCCTAATAGTGAAAATTCCAGAAGTATTCTGAACACAGAATTTTACACAGTAATTCCTCTAAGGTTTTTCTAGTGATATAATTATTCATTTGGCTTCTCTTTGATATGTTTCCTTTTAAAGGGTTTTCATTTTTACATACACCAAAGATTAAATCTAAGAGGTTAAAAGACATGGATTTTTCAACCCTACTGCTTGTTGCATCTTATAGAAACAAAGCAGGAAATGGAATTAATATTCCATTGGTTTTTAATCAGATAGCCACAAGAATCAGACATAAGCAAAACAATCAAAGAAATCATGAGAATAGAACAAAAATCATAGAATAACATCAGCTAGTCAACATATAATGCACGAGAAGATAATAAATTTTCCTAAATTTATATTGCTACTAAGAAGGTAAAGAGATTATCACTCACAAGAATGAAATACAAAATGTAATAGAAAAGATAAATAAAACTCCCTACCATGGAAAATATTGAACCAATCTAAGGTAAGATTTTCCTATCCAACATGAAGACAGTGAATGCATAAATAGCTATCTATGATCATACCTTTCTGTTTCTAATTACTTTCTTTTCAAGCTCGGCCTTAGCACGCGACTGTCTTCGCCTCAAAATACCATGATACTGCTTTGCATTTACATAAACAGGCTCCTCTTCCATTTCAAGTGGCAAAGGCATTCTAGCCTGATGCATTCCATACAATGGAGGGTTTATCTAGCATCATACCAATAGATGTTAGGACTAGCAATAAAGTAGTATTGCATTTACTTGGTTCAACAAGAACATTAGAAGTCATAAAAAGTCTCAGGAAAAGGAGTGAAAGGAAAGGGAGGTTATATTTAAATTTAGATGCAGAAGTAATATTCACAAAGAACAGAATTAATGGCACACAATCATGAAAAGATGTGCAAATAAATTTCTTATAAAAAGTTCATACCAAAGTGAAAATGACTTATATTAATTTCCATACCAAGCAATGTTTTAATTTATACAAATAAGCTTGTTATGCACACATATAAGTGCACAAAATATCCACCCTCTTGACACCAACAAAATGTATAAACAAATTTTCTTTCCATTGGAGAAAAAGAAGGGTGAGTTCTGGTCTGCAGATTTAAGAGACTGTTTCAAATGGATGAGACTTTCATAAATACTGTACAGAAAATTGCAAGTTATCATACCATTACTTGTTGGCCATACGTAGTCAATATTCGACCATACTGTGCATCTAAATAAGGAGATGTTAAAACCTGCATCACATATTGAAGAAGCTTATAATCTTAACTTTTACACCCCTAAAGATATAAAAATATTACATAATCTGGAAGAGATTAAGGAGCTATAAACTCACAACTATAATATAAAGGTTCATGCAGTATGTGACAAAAGTTCTCTGTGCCTAAATATCTTACAGAAAGCAATTTTAAAGGTCTTACAACTGAGTGACCAACAAATTCCCTCTGGGGATTGGGAGCAAGGTGTTTGTCCATGGTAAATGAGATTGAAGACAGGTCAAGTTTCATGTTTTGGTACTCTTTAGCAACACCTGAGGCCAACAAGAAACTTATCAGTATACATTATATTCATATATAATGCTGATGCATGTGGAGAGAAGCATTAAGGTGAACTCTTAGTTTACCAATTAGAAGTCATTATTTGAAACACAATTTCCTCACTTTTTAACACAATTAGAATTTTTTGTCAGTGAATTTCCTTTAAAAAATAGTTGTTGTATGCATGGAAGTTCCTCTTCCCTTAAAGTTATCAGAACTAAACCCTAATTTGAAAGACATGAAAGTCATTTGCTAACAACAACAAAAGTTAAAGTGCTATCCAAAGCAAGAAAAGGGATCTAAATCAATTGAATCCTGTTCTGTTCTAGCCGCTGAGGTTCTTGATCGCTCTTAACTAACTAAATAGAAGACGATCATTCCATACCCCAATACCCTGCATTTATAATAAGTGGATTACTTTTTGCACCCCATGATTTTATTTTGAGTCTCTAACAAACTCTTTCATGCCCTTGGATCACTTAATTACCTCAAGAATTACACTCTTCTCCATTACCATATATGGTGGAAAATTAACACTAGCAGGTTGGTTATTCCAAAACCAGTGTATAACACAAGGAGAAGTAACAACATAACATTATTATCAAACACAAGTCTTATATACAGGCACCTGTCTTATCAGTTGCAGGCAGTGAAGGAGAACCATTTAAGTGATCAGCTGAAGATGATTTGGAGGCATCTCGCCACCAAGGATGAAACTGAATCTGCTCACCATGCTCTACACGCCAATCATCAGTGTCAGGTTTTCCTGGCATCTTAGAAGAACTTTTTCCTGGAACCCCACAAAGATGCAACCAAACTCAAAAACCATGGATTCACAAGAACACAATCAAATTGAAAAAAGCATGCTGTAAAAGATGGAAAGATGCTCAGGATGAAATAAATCTCAATCTGTTAACTCCATTACAAAGCTGGAAAAGGTTGATGATGATGTTGAGACTAAATTGCATGCAGTGAAAATGAATCTATGACCGAAATGAAACAATTTTCAAGATTTACCCTCCACTCAAAATCCCAGAAAGACTTGAGCTTTATCAAGTTCTGTTGTTCTTCAGTAGGGATTGTAGCTAGCATGGAATCCTATACTGTAAAAAAACAAAAGTAATGCTATTTTGACTACCCTCTTTCATTGAAAACTCAAAAATCAAAATTTCTTTTCCCATGTTTTCTTCCCAACCTAACTCACATGCTGAAAACAAAATTTTCCAAAAACAAACAAACAAACAAGGAAACAGAGAAATACCCTAAGAAAGTTAAAGTCAACTTGAATAAAAAAACTAGAGATACTGTGATTCAAGAGAATAAAGGCAGGAACTTCAGAAGAACTTACTACGAAAAGCTTTGGTTTTCAGAATCCGAATTGCATTAAGATGAGACCCATTTTCTCTCTTTCCTTAAAGTCTGCAACTTCATGAGAGACAATGGAGCATGATGCAGTGATGAAAATAAAAGAATTAACTTTTACGAATAATAAGGAAATAAAAAAATAAATAATGTTTTGTTGCTGCCTAAGATAAAGATGTAAGAAATATATTTTTTTATTTCTACTTCACGCAAAGGTCTTTGTCAGTGTCTGATGTCTCCCCTTTGGAAGAAAACAAGAGAAAATGCAATAAAAAATGAAACTTTCATCACCTAATTACTTGAGTGCAATGTAAGAACAATGATGTGTTGACAAAAATTGCTCCTTTTCTCAATTATAGAATGAGACTTAAGAAGAAACATTGTTGAAAACTATATCTAGCTTCATCTTTATGTTACCTAGCTCAATATAACATGGAATAATATTTTAAATTTTCATTTTTTAGAAATCATAATATTAGAAAACAATCAATTATGATATATATAGTTTAGATTTAGATAAGTGTATGGAAAATCTTTGGTTTAATCTTCATATCTTATTATTCTAATAAAAAAATATTCCATTAGAGAGTAACATTGTCTATTTTTGGTTAGGAACAAGCCTTTCGTTTACTTTGCTGATAAAATAATAAAATAAAAGAAATTGATGAAAAAAAAAAGTTGTGAACTAATATTAAAATATATAATAATTAAAGTCTTACCTAACTGTGACACCTGTATATATTCCACAACGTGCATAGCCCCACCACGAAGACCCATCCACGTGTCTCCTTCTACACACTAAATTTAATTAATATTAGGTCATGTCATTATAAGGTTTAATTACATATTTATCATGAAATTAGTACCATTGATGAATTTTATACTAGTTAAACTTTGTTTCTTACATATCTTTAACTTATACCCATTTTATCAATTTAAATGTGTAAGACAATATTAACGTGTGTTCTTAATAGTAAGTGACTAGAAGAAGATAATGCAATAATAATTAAATAATCAAGATTTTTAAGATAATAATTTTATAAGATCACATCACAAAACTTCATATTATGGTGAAATTTCACACTTGAACCCAATAGTGGAATTTAAAATATGCTTTATAAGATTAATTAAAAACGAATAATGTTATACTAATGACATGTTTTAGAGATAATAATAATAATAATAATAATAATAATAATAATAGTAATAATAATAACTGAAGTTGGATTTAAATATATTATTGGAAAGTAACTGCAGTTGGCATAGCAGAGTTTGCAAGATGGAATCTGTGATTCAGAATTTTGTTGTGTTTTGAGGAGATTTTAACAAAGGAAACGTGGCACTATCTCAAACTCTCTTAGCTCACTCTTCACTCACAAAAACCTAAAATTCTAAATTTTATATTAAAAACCTTAACACTACACTTTATCCTGATTTTTTATACCATGATTTTTCTAAAGATTATCTTTGCATTGTACATAATTTATCTAAAATAAAGACCAGAGAATCTGTTTGCAGTAAAGTTAAATGTTGCTGTCATTGACACGTTTACCTAGCATGCATATTGTTGTTTCTTATAAAAGAAATGTGAGGTTGGTTTAGGTCATCACTAAAAAAAAGGTCTTGTGAAAAAGTTATTTTTCTAAAAAAATAAAATACAAAAAATATTACCAAATATAACAGTGGAAATAGAAAATAGCAAAAATAGTGTGAAAATAAAAACAAAGAAAACATTTAAAAAATGTTAATAAAACTTTCAAATCCCATTTTCTCTTGCTAAACTTAGTCTTACCATTTTATGTCAAGAAATACATTTTTCTCTTAGTTATATTACTCTCTTTTTTCAAAAATTAGAATTTAAATTTAACTTAATTTTATAAAATTAATTTATAAGATGAGGTTTGTCTTAAGTTATATTATTATATGATTATATTTTTAATTGATATGAGATTTTTAACATAAAATCCTGATAAACTCTTATATTATTTTAGAAAATACTATTTAAGTTTAATTGAACTTTACCAAACTGTTTAAGTAAGATAAAGTTTGTATATATTTATATAATTTTATCATATTTTTAATTAATGTAAAATTTATAATACACATCTTCACGATGATAATTGAAAATCTCTAACATAAGACTAGGATGTGTGTTAAAGATCTTATATTAACTAGAAATATGTCTTAATGTCTAATGTCTACTTTTAAAATCGTATCACAACCTATCATGACCTATCATAATAAGATTTGTTCGGCATGTCAAATTATACTAAATAATGTCCACTATCAAGTCTCTTTCTATTTTCATGAGTGTGTTAGAGATCTTGTATTAAATAAAGATATAATCATAGTATAATATATGCGTGAAACACAAATCAAACTTATTTTGTAAGATTAAATTAAGTTAAAATTTTACTTTAAAACCTTTTGTTGATTTTGTCTACATTCTTTCTAAACGAAACTCATTCTTATCACTTTTACATCAACTTTAATTAATAAATAGTTGTATTAAGTAAAATTAGGTGAATTATTTTGAGTAAACTCTCATATTTAAATTTCATGAAGAGAAAAGAAATTAATTGGAAGAAATTTAATAAAAATTATAAGATTCAACTTTTATCTTTAGTAGGGATGGTTTAAAAAGTAATAAAATTCTAAAATACATTATAAATTATAATTTTTAATTATTTAGTTATTTAATCTAATTTCGTGCTTAATAGTTTATTTTAAGTCTATTAGTATAAACTTAGGGTAGTCCTTAATACTATCCTCAAGTCTATATGGATTAGACACTATTACTTATTTTTAAAATTGCTAGTGTGTTTGTTAGAAAGTCAACAAATATTTAAAAATAATATCATATAGTATTAAGCTTGAAACTAATTATAGAAAAAATACGTCTTGATTTAATTAATAATCTAACAACATAAAATGAAAAATTAGACGCAGTAAAAAGTTGAAAGATGTTATTGTATCAAGTCTTTTTATGAAAGATGTAAAAAATTACTTTCATACAGAAAATTGAGGTTTGACTTTTACTAATAATATTTTTAATAAATTAGGTGTTAGTTTATGTTGAAACATATTCAATATGGATTTTGCAAAAAAACATGAAATGTAACAAATTGTTTTAAATTATTGAGATACATTTGATAATTCACATTGTCGGATAGAATTAAAATGTAATTGATTGTGTTTGTTTTCAATAGTAAACAAGAGTAATATTTTCTCTCTAAAGTAAATATATTAAAAATATTTTTATTTGTTCTACTATTTTATGTCTTATATATATATATATATATATATATATATATATATATATATATATATATATATATATATTATTTTCAACTACTATACTATACTTAGTTTAAGAAAATAAAGAGTTAATACTTATTCATTTTTTATATAAAAACTAACTATCAACTAATTAGTTAGATCTTTCATTAGGTCAGAATGCACGTTAACCCACCCCATTTTGTTTATTATTTTTTTTCATATATTTATTTAGAACCACATTCAATTCATGAACTTTCTTAACATATTTAAAAATATTTTTTATAAATAATTTGTTACTAACTTAAATGAAAAAAATTAATCAATTTAAGATGAATTAATGTTTTATTTTTTATATATTTTTTATTTTTAAAAAGGCCACGTACTTCTTCTTATATTATATTGGTATATACACGTATTTAATAACACATCAAAATCTTTAAACTTTATTTTCTCTTCATTTGTGAAATATCCACTCGTAAAATTTGTCTAAAATTTTTATTCAATAATATGATATAATATCGTAATCATATTAACAATCTTTCTTATCACTGTTTCGCTGTTCTTTTTTTAAAAAAATATATATAATAGAAACTAATATGATAAAAAAACAATACTTCTTTATAATGTGGAATATTACTTTTGGTATGTAAAGTAAAATAAACAATTAAATCATAATAAAATTGTTAGAAAATAGTGATATGATATAAAATCTTAATTTGAATTGTAGTAAACTAATGCAGAAAAGTTTTTTGTACTTGGGTGAATAACCACGACTTTTAGATTAGTGATAGTATCTTTCTTGACATGAAACGATATAAAAAGTGATGTATTTTATAATTAAAATGGCAATAATTTTTTAAAAAGTAAACTGAATTTTAAACATTTTAAAGGAAGAAAAACATGGTTTATCCTCAAAAGTTTAAATACTGTAATCGTTATTTTTTAACCTAACTTGTTTTGTCCTTATCCTTAAAAGCAGAACACGTTAAAATATACGACACTCTGAACATAACACAATATGCGACAAAATGACAGACACTTAATTATATAATCTTTCTTTATTTTATTTTTTTCCATAAACCAAACAAACCTTTTTTATTTTTAACGTGAATTTGTTTGGTTAGGTGAGACCTAATAATTTTAGGGTGAGTAGTGGATCGAGTTATCCACTCGATCAAATTTAAGTCAAATTATATTAGATTGTATTTTATATATCACGATTTAAATCTAACCTAAATAAGCCTAGATAAATTAATCCATTCTTATTTAAGTTTGGTAACGAGGTTAGTTCGTATGATTTGAGAGTCAATCCATTACATGTTTTGTATTTAAAAAATTGTGTTATTTATTTCATATCTTAATTTAGTTTAGATAATGTTCTAAAGTTTACGTATAATATATTTTTCAAGTTAAAAATACAAAAACTAAGTATATAATAAAAGTATTTAATTATTATATTTCTTATTACTTTTTGCGTATAATACGTGGACGTTTAACGTGTATGATTTCTTTATCTGTGATGTCATGAATTAATTTTAGTGTATCTAGGTTCCTCTCATGGTGGAGTATTTTCATAAACATTAGTCAGTCAATAATGTGTTGTAGGATCTGATGATCAAACTTGAGTATATTATACATTCATTAAAATGATATTAGTTATTGAATAGATTAAAATAAATAACCATGGTTAATAAAAAAAAATAAACAAGTGTGTTATTAAACATATTTTTTTTAACAAACATAAAATAAAAAATTTAATTATAATGCCAATATTATAATTTATTATAATTCTTTCATCCAATTTTAATTTTAATATAAAATATAGTTACAAAATTCTTGTAATTTATTCTCATTATAATTAATTGCTTCAAAATATCTATAAATAATTTTTTTTCTCTTTGTATGTTTATTATCACAAATTTATTTCATATAAATTTAATAAAAATAAATAATTTTTCGATTACATATTTTATTTATTTATCTCCTTCTCTCATATAAATTAAAAATAAATCCTTCCAAATTCTAATTGTATTTTTAATTAAGTTTTTACTGAAAAAAATACTTTTACTTATTTTTAAATCTATAAATTACACTACTTATATTTTTATTTAACATTTCTAACTTCAATTTTTCAATTTCATTTCAAATTTTTATTTTATCAATAACAATAACCATTTACAAAATTTTAATATTTTATATTATCTTTAAATCAATTTATATTTAATTTTAGTTAGCTTAATTTTTTTTTCTCTCACAAATAATTTTAAATTTATTCTCATCATTTTTAATTAAACTTTTTAAAACATTATTTATATAGTTAAAACTTATTTTCTAAAAAATTAATTTCTCATAATCTATCATAAACCATTTACAATATTTTATTTAATTTTAGACCTTTTTATACTAAAATCTTAAAAAAAATTATAAATTTCTCACTTTATTTTACTTTAAAATAATAAAAAATTATAAAACTTGAAAAAAAATTAAAAAAATTATAAGAATTCGTTTTATAGATAACTGAATTCTTATTATTATTAAAAGACCAAATATTAAATTTCAATTGGGAATTCGACCCGAGTCGAATTCCCCCACTTATACCGAGAACAATAATAGTTTAAAAAAAAAATGTTGGAAAGATACTAATTCGGAGAAATAATGTTCAAAAGTGTGTCCGTGTTGTAAAATTTTTTGATTTTGTTTGTAATGCTTGGAATGAGAGGAATCTTTCTTTTATGAGCTTAAAATTTGACTACTACATAGAATATTATTTATAACTTTCTGATTTAAATAAAATCATCAAATAGCTCTGATTGTTGGGAACAAAGTTAGAGTCGTTGGTTGTTAAAATTTTTTATCTTGATGCAAGAGTGTTAATTTGGTCATAAGGAAATTTGGTTATCAAGTTGAGTTCCGTAGAATTACTAAATTAAAAATTCAATAATATTAAGTAACTGAAATCATGTATGTATACACTGAAGGTTGCAGAATTGTTAAATTCAATCCCTACACTATTCTCATAATTAGTCAATATTTGTATTATTTTACATTGCTATTTTAACAACATTTCTCTTTTAAAATCACAATAATGAATTTTAGTATAAATGCATTTATTTTATGTAGGACTTTCAATTAGGATAAAAATATTACAGTGGTATCATTGTTTCCTATGGTTACAATGAAAAGGGCATTTCACTTTTAAATATTATGATTCCGTTTAGGAATATATTGAATTAGAAAAAATAATCTTCATAAAATTTGTAGCAATAAATGTTATCTACCTAATGACATTGGTTTTTTTCACTTAAACATAGTTTTTTGGAAATCAAGTTATGATTGTTTTAATGATCAAAGGTTATTAGAGTAGAAGTAGATATTTGAGATCAACAAAAGTTATAACTATTAATTTTCAAGCGATAAAAATCAACTTTATAATACTTATATATTTCTGAATATTGTATTTACACTACACAAAAATCATAAAAACATAATAGAATATTTAGAACTTAAACTATAGTGATAATCGTTTAAATTTATTTTTTGTGAGTTTTTTCAAGAAGTGATATATGCAAATGATTTTATTTTTCATTTTCTATATTTTTATTATTTATTTTAAAGGTGTCACATGAAATAAGATAACCCTTTTTCTCAATGTTACTTTGATTGATTGGTACACTTACCAACATACTAACACTAACTAAATTTAAAAGACTAATACCCTATATTGGCGAACTTCAATTAAAAAACCAAGTTTTGTGCATTATATGTGGTAAAACGAGTTCAGGGTCATAAAGCACATCATTCTGCTTTGCAATTTTTCATTATTCAGACACAACTATACAACTACAACCTGTACAGAATACAGACTCGCCAAGTATGTCAAATAACTATAGTCTGCATAAATGGAAATCATTTTTCAGGGTACAAGAGGATGAATAATTTCTTTGAAAGCAATTCAAGATCACCTTGTTCCTATATTTCAGACACAAATCTACCCCACCAGATCATCCACTTTTCTCCATCACTGCCTATCCTTTTTCTGTTTGCCAGCTTTGGTGCACGGAAGCACTTAGGTGTGACAGTCAATCAACCAAGATCAAGGAAACATCCCCTCAAGAAACTCGTCTAAGTTATCATCATCATCATCATCATCAATATTATGATTACTGGATGAAGTCAAAGCCTTTTTCCCTGTAAATACATGGTCAGGAATGTTTAAGTTTGTAACATACAATTAAATTTAAGGACATGATTTCTGAAACATACAAAGCATTTGCAAACATATAGATGGAGCAATAGAGAAGCAAGTCAAGCAGTGAGTGAGCTTTCATTCATCATGCTTAAACACAGAAATCACCATTCGAATCAGAGAAAAGACGTATGCTTTAATTTGACCCATTGCTTCCAGTCATCTTTTTACGCAATTACAACAACGTGTCATGTCATTGTAGAGATCAGTAAATAGTCCCAATATTTCCAGAAAAAGGCTTTTAAACAGTTTTATAACTGTTGAATATAAGGGGCTTAAGCCCATATTCTTTTTTATCCTGTTACTTTTATTATCTATAAATAAACAACCCTGTGTGTGTACTTTTACACAAGGGAAATTAACCCTATACCTATTGTTCTTTATTTTTAATATGGTATCAAACTGCTCATTAGACATGTCTTAATTTACAACTAAGATTAAGTATAACAAGTTGACAAGCTTTGAAAAAAGAGGCTAAGATAAGACCAAAGATTAGGAAAATATTCTTGTAAGAGTATAGAAACTACAATACAATACCCTCAGTTCCCCATACATTTTGAAAGCTTTGCAAATCCCCTCCTCAACATCATCCAGTGTCCCTTTCAAGTACAATTCAATCGCATTTTAAGAAAATATGATAGAAAATGAATTTTATAAAACCAAAAAATCCTACTAAGATATGAAACGCATTGTCACACTTCGTTGAATGAATTAGAGCATCAAGCATAACAATTGGTGCATTACACATTCAGAATGAATCGACAGGAATGGAATGTGTTAGGGCCACAGAAGCGATAACCCAATTGAGACGGGGACATTTATAAGTGCAACCAAATTATGGGCATAAGATTTGGCAAGTATATTGAAGAAGGGGTGGGAAGGAAATCTATGGGTTGAGAGAACCTATCACATGTAATGAGTATAACAAGGTAGTGGCAAGAGAAGGAAAGAAGCTTAGTATTCTATTATTTCTTTTGGTTGAAAGATGATCACAGGTGCTTTACACCCTGAAGGAACAGGACTCTGGGATACTTAGGGGGAAACTATTTAATCTTTCTCATACAAATGATAAATTATCCAGGTCGATTCTTCACCATTAATAAATGATACATTATTTTCATGCCATTATGTAAAACTGGCAATAAACTTATAGAGGCAGTTGAATTTCAAACCTTTTCTCCTTCTCTCTTTGCTTTCTTGGTCATCTACATCATCATCACTCTTTGAACGATTCCTATAAATAAAAGTACTTAATCTTCATGTCTTCTAGCCAAAGAAAAAAATAAGATGATTAGGGAGAGCATTGTTCTTACCTCTTTCGTCTATCTTGATCTTGTTGTATTTTTTCTAACTGCTCCTTTTCTTTCTGTCTCTTGTAGTTGAGTTTGCATGCACATCTATTAAAATATAACCAAGAAAAAATGAAACACAAAGTTGATTTATCCACAACCTTCAATCAGTAAAAAGTCACACAAAGCCCTTAATAGCACAAGTACTAACATTCAGTATAGAAGAAAAACAATGGCATATACACAAAACCAGCATTGGCACACAATGACTCACCCCTCACATGTTACCAATTTAACTAGGGCTTGTTTGTTTTCTCCAGCTTCAAAGTAACAAAAGTTTACCTGTAATATGAAGCAAATAGAATAAAGGAGTGAGAACACACTATGAGATATTCTCAAATTAATCTCCTTGGCCCTCAAACATAAACAAAGCTGCCGATAGAATAATCAACGGAGTGTGTTGAGAGAGAAAATATAAGCATACACAGAAAAACATATATAAAAACATATATGCTAATAGAATGTATATATACAATAAATCAAACATAAAATATTCATAATTAGAGGCGTGTTAATAACACACTATCATTGGTTGAAATTTATTAAGAACTCACAAAAATTATAAGTGGCACTAATGAAATTGGGAGTGGGACCCACATAATTTAAATATTTTCAGTTAATTTCAACCAATAAAAGAGTGTATTCGGAAGTGTGTTATTAGTGTTTCTCTTTCGGGTTACTATATTAACATGATACACTGAACTAACACATATTAACATGATACACTGAACTAACACATTTGCACTGAAACTAGCCACGATGCTGAAAAATGCATGTTTCGACTACACCAATGGATTCAACATTTATATTTATATAATGTGTATAACAAAGCAAACATATTCTATTCCTAATTAGAAGAGTGTTATGAACACATTTCTTTCACACTATCATTCGTTGAAATTTATTAAAATCACTATTGTAAGTGGAACTAAAGAAATTGAAACAGAACCAACATAATGTAGTGATCCCCAATAAATAACGAAGAGTTTATTTGAGAGTATGTTATTAGTGTTTCTCTTTCTAATTATTTATTACCATTATAAACTGAACCGAAACACCTGTACTGAAACTAAACATAGTAAACAGCATAACACATTCCAAAAAGAAGACAAATAAAATAACAAATCCTTTACCTACTAGGTAGGATCAATTGATGCGATTAGACTACCCAAAGCCAATTGTTCAGTTATCAGAATAAACTGCTTACCTCATAGCTTGCTAAACCATCTCTCTCATTGCAATGCTTGTTACCACATATGAACTGGCCTGCAAAGTTGCATAACCAATCAATTTTAAGATTGAGAAAGATTCTAAACCGAACAAATGAAAAACAACTACTTTTTTCTCACTCTATTGTGGACAAAGTTTGAACCCTAGTTTAGTAAATAACAAATATTATTAGTTGTATTCTCCCTTAACTTGAGTAACCTTTTATCCTGCACTTGGTCTATTTTTAAAATCAAATTATAACTCTTTTGGAATGTTCTGTTCCTCTATTTTTGCAAATCAAACTCTCGTGTAGGATAATAATGTCCTTTCGAAGGTTCTTTCCAGTCTTATTGTTTACCCATGCTATCTCCAATTTAAAGGTTAGACTTGGCACTTAGCTAAGAGTGAGCTGGCTGGTTCAAAAGCAAAGAACTGACATCTTTATTGACTGTGTGAAGTTGTGAACACAGCTGGTTGTCAGGTTATAAAAATATGTTGACTTTGGAGTTACTTAGTGTAATGCTAAAGCTGTTTCTTAATCTTATGAAAGTGGATGGTAATTTACCCTTATCCAGACCTGTTTTGTAATTTATTTCCACCTACTATCCTTTGCTTGATGATCAGGTGTGGACAAACACAAACAGAAGAGACCAATTTATTAGTTAGGACATTAGACCTGTTGCAGGCCTAAGAATGAAGGTGCATTAGGACTTCGAAATTTCATGTCTTAAAAGAGTTTCTTCTTCCCCTGGTTATGCTTTTAAAAATAAATAAATAAATAAAAATTTCTGCCATAATTTAAAGAATTAAACCTGTGAACACAAAGCCAACAACAAAGAAATTAATATCATTAATAGAGAGCATCCTTTCAAAGCCAACAAATTCTACTTCACATTTCAATTTTTTTCCTAAAAGGGTGTCTGTTTTTCTATTAAAAAGGTTCGCTATTGGCTACACAGAAGATTAGTTTATAAAACGAATAACATTTAATTGCCTGTAAAAGGTGGGTAAAGTGAAACTAAATTAAACTTAAATCAACTAGACACTAATTTTTAATCGACAAGTTTCTCTTGCCAGCAATTTGATATGGGGTGTCCAAGTTCCACGTCAAGTAGTATGGGATGTTTGATGAAGTATTTAAGTGTTTGGTTATTCCCCCTTAATAAATAGCTTTTGGAGGTGAGTTCCCCAAGTGTTTGGGTACTTATGAAATTGGTATTAATACTAGCCAGTGGAAGAATTTTTAATACCTTTGCCAGACATGACTTCCTTCTCTGTCCTCCACCTGAGACCAATCTAATAAGAAAAATGCAATTTATCAGCAAAAAACAATGATGTACTCTACTTAAAATGTGTTTCTAGACTTCATAAAAACCCTCCATCACCAGCATCCCATGAAAAAGATATGAATAAAACACCTCTTCTTTACCTCATTGAAAAAAAAAAAAAAGAAAGATTACAATCTTTTTAACAGTAATTTATGAATATAGTTGAGTCAGTAAGATACAGGGTATAATGACTACTGACTAGTGGCAGCTCATCAACGTGTTTAGGCAAAAAGGTGGAGAAATAGGTCAAAAATTCGTGCCCAAGGTGCCAGAGTGATTTACCAAAACTAAAATAAAATTATTAAACCATTATTTTGAATGTCCAAAGAGAAAGGGTCAGCATCACTCAAGCCCTCAATAGATTGAATCCTTCTGTACACTTGGCTATATCTGGAAAATTACAGAATGGCAATATTAAACTTCAGGAAGTAAACTGATGTAAAAAAATTGTCAGGGGCTCAATTGATACTGACCATATCTCTTGAAGACCAAATTAGAGTTTCAGTAATAAGAATAGGCACAAAAGATTGCAAAATTTAGCAAGCCGCAAGGATATATTCTAAAAGTAATGAATAATTACCTTACCACTCTTGTACTGTGACATGTCAGCTAGGCAGTATCTTGAAAGGATTAAGGTACAAGCAACAAGTATAACAAAATTCAATTGCAATAAAATTAGTTGGTTAATGCAAAGTTGCAAACCATGACAAAAACAAATAAACAACAGTATTTTCCCATCAACAAACACCAGACCAAAACTACTTTCAGGTAATATGTACAAATTATGTCAGCAAAAATTTATCAAATACAGATTCACAAATGCTTGGTATATGAGGCCAAGTAAAAAAGATCCAAATTGATAAGGCAAGAGAGAGATAAATCATTGAGAGAGACAAGAGGATGGAGTGCTCTACAGAATGGTTAGGATAAGTGCACATTTCTAAGGGCAATGCTTTGTAGTTATGGAAGGACAGATCATATATGTAATTAATGATAGTATTTCCTTAGTCTTGTTTGCCATGATGCCATCAGAAAGAGATTGCAGAATTAGTTCAATTATTTAGGGGAAAAAACGAAAAGAAAAGAAATTTACTCAAGAGAATGAAATATCAACATTTAATTATACAGGACAAAATGCAGGTAAGTACTTAGATTCCACTACACAGCTATCATTCTCATATCAGTATGTGTCAGAAGCTTATTCCTTCTATATAAGGTATTTTATATAAAGTGCTTTATGGAAGAGGACCAAGTTGGGTAAATTGGATGCAAAATCTAATCTATAGAAATCTCTAAATCTCTTACATGTGCTTTGTTCTCTATCGTGTGCATTGTTCGCATTCAAAAACCAACTAGTTTAACCAACCAAATGCTAATATTACATAAATAAATAAAAGAAACCATCACTCATACTGTATAAATAGTACTACTAAAATAATGAACATGTTTGCAAAGGATACTCCTTAAAAAGCTTGTCATAATAACGCTTGACTAGCCTTTGTTCCCATGATGGATCCATATCATCTTCCTCTGACCGGATGAATCTTGAAATATTTGGATTAGCAACATTAAAATTCTGACACATAAATAAACAAATTGAGAGAAGAGATGATAATGCAGGAAGGTAAAATTTGTTCCCAATAATAAAAAATAAATCCATTTTCACAAGGAAAGATTCAAAAGTATCTTATGTATAGGGTAAAAAATTTGTATTCATAAAAGTTTCAATGGAGTTGAACACGCATGAAGTGACAGAAACCCATTATGCTATTGCTAGGAAAAGGCTGATTTCATACGAGTGTCAAATATAAGTAAGGCCTCGAGTACTCCACTGATCATGATTTCACTCACATAGCTAGGTCAAAGCACAAGTTTTAGAGAAACACATGGAAATGTTGTAGATCCTATTATAAAAAAAATCTCAAAGATAAGGGAGATAGCCACTAAATGTGAAAAGGGAGTAAGGAAAATAATTGAAATTTAACAGGAAAAAATAAGGAGGGAAGGCTAAATGATTATGCTAGAACAAGAAAAGAAAAAACTATGGCAAGGCAATAGTTTCCAGGAATATAACAAAAGAAAAACTCCCAACAGCTTTAGCTTAAATAAGGCAATATAACAAGCTTACCTGTATCCTTCTCTTAGTGTATCTTGATCTGTTTTAATAGGCAACTTAAAGTTTGAAGGTCGTTCTTTTCCATAAAAATTAACTGTAGTCACAAAAAGAGAAAATCTAAGAAGAAATTATGGATGGGAAAGAATAAAGTTAAACTAAGAAAAAATACTAAGCTGAAATTTCACCGAAAACTGAAGTATTATCCGACCTAAATGGTAAATAACTACCAGCAGATAAATAGAAAATAACTTCAGTAAATTAGTAGATAATAGCATCCATCAGGGCAACAATGGCAATGGCAACAGCAACAGCAATAACATAAGCCCTATTCTCACTAGTTTGGGGTTAGTTAGACCAATTAAACAACGTCATTGTAGTTTTTTAGAAAATTAAATTATCCAAAAGGCCATTTGAATCAAGGTATCCTTTTGTTGGTTACTTATCGCTCCACCAAATTTCCAAGAGGTCACGGGAAACACAAACAAAACAAAGTTGCGAACACATTCCGATTACCAACACAAGTGAAAAAAGAAGAATACAAACAAACTTGTATATAGACTCTATACAACTTCTCCTTTTGCTCTGAATTAGTAGAACTTGCTAGTGACAAAAGAAAAATCAGTGGTACAAGTACGGATGGGTAGTTTTAAAGATACATATCTAGTGAACTAACTGAGGTATTGTTGCAAGATGCATCAATTATCCCGCGTATGTAGAGTTTGAGTTGTTACTCTCTTAAATAGAAAGAGTTGCATCTTGACTACCAGCTATAACTTTTGGTCTATCTATAATTTTAAGCATTCAATCTAACAATTTGTATCAAAATTAAGGTCACAAGTTCGATTACTAGTGAACAATTGTTGACAGGGAGATTGTTGCAGACAGCACCAATTATCCTACTATGTAAGCCACGTTGACCAAGTCATAATCGAAGAGTTTGATTCCTAGGAGGAAAATTGTCAAGAGGAAAATTGTTGCAGAGTGCATCAAATGTCCCGTGATATAGGATAAGTGGGTTAAGTCGCAATCAAATTGTTATGTTTGAGCTCTCACACTCTTAAGTGGAAAGAATTGTATCTTACTTATCAGCTATATTTTTTGTCCTAGTGATAACTAGTAATTTAATGAGAAAATGAATTGTTAATATATTAACACATTCATGATTTCTTATGCATGTGTGCTCTAACAAGTATATCAACAAATGATTTTCTCATCAACAATCGAGATTACTTTGCTCACATTTCACTTTAGAGAAGTGAGATCCACATTTGAATACAAGTGTGAGGATGATTGTAGCCTCCTTCCAACTCGGTGGAGGAAACTGTTCATCATCCATTCGCTATAGGACATTATTATAATGAACCAACCAAATACACAACTATAAATTTGTTCGGTTCCTTATTGTCCATCAACCCTAAACAAAACTGCATTTGTTATATAAAACCAAAAGAACTTTGTTTAGAAAAAAAAAAAAAACTAATAATAATAATAAATATTAAAGATTTTGTTGCGGAAACATTACCGTAGTCGCTGATGAATTTTTTGTGACGATCATATGCATTGAGTCCTCGAATATGCCACTGATACTGCCTGCGATTCCAATTAGGTTAACGTTAGGTTTATCAAAATAGAATTCAAACGAATCCAAATGAAGAAAATAATTGAAAAAAAAAAAAAAAGTGTTCACTGTTTTCTCTCTTCTTTGTCGAAAATGGTGGATTTGAGGGACCCAAAGGAAGCCATGGTTGTGACGCAAGCAAAGCAATTGAAAGGTTTTTCCTTAGTTTTGCCCTTTCGCTGGGAACACAAAACCCTCAAGCTGGGTTCTCATTACTTCAGCCCTTAACCCTAACCTTTTCTTTTTAAATTTTTAATTTAAATTATTCTTTTATATGATAATCTCACAGATGACAAAATTTTTTCACTAGTTAACGCCACAAAATTTTCTCAGAAAAATATAAAACAAATTAATTAACAAAAATATACAACTTTTTTATAGGGAAAAGCATTATTAAATCATGTATCTACTATTATTTTATTTCTCCCTAAACCACCATAATTTCAATTTGTACTTTCATATATTGAAAATTTCAAGTTTATCCCTTTGAACTTAAATTGCTTGGGGAGGCATTGAATGGGTTGAAGTTAGAGTGTTTGTATAAGACGTAAGGTTGTGGTGTATTTGGTGGTGGTGCTTCGTGATATGTTAGATAGTGGATGCTACATCGAATTTGTGGATTGTGTTCTCTAGTATATGATTCTTAGTCTTAATTTGTGTCATTGGGAGACTTCGAATAATTTGTAATGTTAAATAATTAAACTCTAAAGTAAAAATATTATTTTGAATTGTATAACTTAAAATATAAATTATGATTTTTTATTATAGATTTTAGAGATGTTTTTTATTTTAGTGCAAATTTTTTCAAAATTTTTAAAATAGGCAATTTTTTTCAATTTTCTTTTTAAATGGTGCTAAGTTGAATCAAAATGGTGTCATTATATTACAATTAATTCATAATTAAATTATGTTATTATAGCATGAATTTAGGTATTAATTAAAATCACACTAATATGATAATGTTTTAATTGTTCTTATGTGTCATGATTTCAATTCAATTTTATTACACTTAAATTGTGTTGATATAACATAATTTCAGTTAAATTTTTAAAATCGTGTCATGGTGACACAATTTTATTAATTTTTGGTAATGAAATTGTGTCAACCTGACACGATTATCCATAGTGAGAATAAATTTTTTTTAATCATTATGGAAATTTTGAAAAAAAAAATACACCAAAATAAAAAAAAATGATGTTTGAATACAAACTTATATATATAAATTTGTATTATAAAATGTATAAATTTGTAGTCCAAAATCAATATATAAGTTTGAAATACTATATATTTTATAATGCAAATTTATATTTTAAGATGTATAGTTTAAAATACAAATTTATATTTCAACAAATTAGAATATAAATTTTTTAATTTATTTTAAGATTTTTGCTTTTATTTGTTTTAAGTCGTGTAGTTGTAGTATATTCTTTAAGTATTATATTGATTTATACTCACTCTTTTGATTATTTAATCGATGATAGTTGAATATAAATCATAATTTTTAAATAAAATATCTAATGAAGGAGATATGTTGTTTCGTATGGATGAGTTTGATATTATAAGGTTTGCAAAAATAAAATATAAATTAATTAGAGAAAATTGTATTTCCCTTTTAAAACATATAAGGTAAGCAAATTTTCATATTATTTGTGTGGAAAATGTCATATACTTGTGTTGTGTTTTTATATAGATATTTGGTATAATCGATAACTTACTTAAAAGAGTGTGTAGGGTAGTCTTTCAACTTTATTTTGTAATTGTCAAATTGAGTTTTGACAATGCAAATGGACAATAATAAAAAAAATATATGAGTTGCTAGGTTGTGAAAGGGGTGGTAAATATAAGAAAAAAAATTCAGAAATCATCGTAACTGGTATAAGAAAATGAAAATGTGATTGTGTTTTTTGTTTTTTTAAATTGCGGGGTAAACAAGTTCACAATGAGAATGATCGATTAAAATTTAATGAAGATTCCATGGTTATTGACATGATTAAAAGTTTAGTGAAATTGATAAACATATTATTTAATTTGAAAGATAACAATGAAGATAATGTTACCATAATAAATATACAATTTTGTATATGCTTACAAAAGGATCTATAATTGAAATACAAATGCTAATTATGTAACATCTCATATTTTTCATATAATAATAAATATATTACACGAAAATTCTATATAATATATATATATATATATTCATACAATCATTTTAATATTTTAAAATATACATCTATACAGGACTTCATAAAAATATATTTATATAATTATAAAATAAAATAAAATTAAATATAATAAAGTTTCTCTATGTTAAGGAGTTACATCACTTTCTTCAAGTGTAAAATATGATCATCACATATTATTTAAAATCAAAACAAATATCACAATAATAAGCTAAAAAATTTTAAAATATATAATCATAAATTAAATTTTTATCCCAACCAAAATACAATACAATTAATTTTTACAATTCATTTCATACATCACATTATCATTATCATATTTCTATATTAACTTATATCATATGTACATTGACTAATATATAAAGATAATTTATTAACTGATATATAAAGATAATTGATTTTACTTTTGGAAGGCTAGTCTACTACATAAGACTTAAAGGTTTGTTCCTATCATACAACAATTTCATTTGTTTTAATTAGTCTTTACTTTACATTTCATATATATATATATATATATATATATATATATATATATATATATATATATATATATATATTTATATATATATTTAAAACTCAAACATGATTATATTTACTATGAGAAGTTGATACTTTTCAAAGACATAAAATTGTTGAATTTAGGTTATAATTTAAAATCTAAAAAGATATTTTAAATTTACCCATATTAAACAATTTATATATATATTACCATTTATTTTATGAATAAAGAACTAGATAAAAATTTTATAAATAGTAAATTAGTAAATAAAATATTAACATATTTCGTTTTTATTACAATAAGAAAACAATCATAATACAAAAAAATTAATTTCAATAGTATGTTTTTAACTGCTATAGTATGTTTTTAACTACTATTAACGTAATTATATATGTGTTTAGTAATTATCACATGTATTTACTGAAGAGAAAAATTAATGTTAATACATCACTTTTTATCTAATAACTTTTTATTTAAAAATATATTTAACTATATAAATATTTTTTAAATATTTAACTAGTTAATTAATATTTTTAGTTAAATAAATTAAAATAGTTATTAAATTACTCTATTAAGTTAGAATAATATTATATATTCACATCCTTCAAATCAAATTGGGAACACAGAAGATCTGAAAACTGAAAATGCCAATTGGATCAATGAAATTGTGGAGCACAACTTTGTCGTACCTAACCCGATCCACTTTAGCTCCTTTAATTAAAATAGAAATCCTTTAAAACAAAGTCTTAATTCTTTTGGGACAAGGTCTCACGTAAACACAACGCAACATAGTCAAAAACCAAGGTATACTTCTTCATATAACGTAACCATAACGTAACATAGTCAAAAATCAAAGTATACTTGGAAAAGTTTTTTTTGTAATTTAAATCTTCACATTTAAAAAATATCTGTTACTTCAACTAAATTCATATATTTGTTCATTTAAGGTAGATGAAAACATTAAAGCAAATTTAAAAGTTATAAAATTTGAAATGAAAACGGTGAAAAAAAAAATAAATAAAGAGACTAAGATGGTAGTAAAAAATTAAAAGGAAGCCAAAATTTTATATTAGTTTAAAGTTTAAGATATTTTTGCAAAAATAGTAAAATTATTATAAATAATAATTTTATTAATTGACAGCATAACTTTTTTCTATTTTTTTTTAAATGTATGCTTTGAGGAGTAAATTTTTAATGCGGTTTTAATTGCTAACCAAATAAAAACAATACACCAATATATTTTCCTTTTCTATTTTCTTTGTCACCTTTGTTAACATTAAAAAGAAGATTTTCTGACATAAAAAAACTTCTGTGTCAGTTCCCATCTGCACCCAGAAGATCAACAAGGCCTTTCTAAAAAACCCATTAAAAAGATTCCTCTTTTACATTATTATTATTAGATATGATTGTCACAGTTTATCTCATTATTGTTTAATGTAAGAAAAAACCATTTTTTTTAATACTCTTCCACAATCTGCTATATTTTATTTTATGAAAGTACATAATTACAAATATTAGATTTTTTGAGAATGGATGTTGGGATAAATGTTTGTGTGTCTATGATTTCAGGATACAGGTGTCGGTGGTAGCATACTAGTTGTACTGTGGTTGTCTTTTTCATCTGTTTTAAAGCCTTTCGTTTTCTCACTACTCATTTACAGCTAATACATATTTGTGGATACATAGAGCCACTGCAACTCAATTGATACGTTCGGGAGAGAGAAAGGGAGAGGGAGTTATCCATTGTTTTCATCACCTTTTCTTTGCTTCCCACTTAATTCTCGATCTGGGTTTCTCTCTTTTTATCATTTTGTTGGGGATTTGCTCAACTGGGGTGTTTTCTTTTGTCACTTGGAGGCTACAAAGTTGGGAGATTTTTGGTGATTTGTCTTCATTGCCTGAAAATTCATCTGGGGTTTTCGGATTCTCTTTGATCCGTTTGTTTTCAGTGGAAACTGGTGAAAAATATTGTTTTTTTAGGTGAGTTTGGTGTGGGTGTGCGGTTTTTAGTACATTTTTTTTTCTGAAATGGAGAGTGGATAGATATATGTTGTTCACTGTTGATCATGCGAGAATCTCAAGGAAAAATGACTTTTTTTTGTTCTTTTTTGTTGTCTGTGACGAGGAAAGTGCTTTGTTTTCTCAGCCATGTACATAAAGGATATTTCATTGTTTAGAATCTGACCCTTCCTTTTCCATCTTCCACCCAGCCTTTTCTCATCCACCAAACAAATTTTGATGTTACAGGTTTTGTTTTGCCCCCTCTTTGCAAACTGCTTGGAATGCTTGATAAAGACTAGATTTTGTTGTGATTATAATATCAATCTGTGATGAAAAGTGTTTGTTTTTCCATTTTGCCAACTGTTGAGAATGCTTGCTATAAAGGAGGTTTTGTTTGTGTGATTATAACTTCAATTTGTGATAGAAGTTCCAAAGTTTTTTGTTCCAACGTTGCAAACCGTTGAGAATGTTTGTTAAAAACTAGAATTTGTTTTTGTGATTATAGGTTTTCAGGAGAGGGGAATCTTCCAAATCGATCTTCTCAGGTATCGGAAAGTGTTGAAATTAATGAGTGTGGCCTGAAATACTACCCTTTGGTCCCTTATTTTCATTTGAGAAGTGTGGTGTAGAGGGAACTATGGAGTCTGAAGGCGAAGCTGGGGTGAGTATATGTATACACACTAAGTTTTCTGTTTGATTTCCTCCAATATTTTGTGATGCTGTTAAATGAAATGGTTGCTGGTTGATGCCTGATGAAGTGTTTTTTTGTGACATTTCAATTGTTCAGGCAAAGCCAGTGACAGCATTGAGTGCCCAAGTGTGCCAGATATGTGGTGATGGTGTTGGGAAGAATGTGGATGGTGAACCCTTCATTGCTTGCGATGTGTGTGCTTTCCCTGTATGCAGACCTTGCTATGAGTATGAAAGGAAGGATGGGAATCAGTCTTGCCCCCAGTGCAAAACCCGGTATAAGAGGCACAAAGGTAAATGAAACTAATTGACCACTTTTGCTTCAAGAACATTTATTCAATGAACTTCTGAATTAGAACTTTTAGAACTATAGCTATAGGCAAATTGGCTAAATTAGACTAAACTAAGCATGTAACCTTAGTACACACTGTAGGAGTGTACAAGAGAGGCACTCATACTGTCACCATTTACTAGTCCCGGGGGCAATTTCCATTTTCTTGAAGCCAAATCTGCTGAGTGAATAGATAGGTTATTGGAGATTACATTTATATGTTGTCAACTTTTCCTTATGTTGAGAGTACTCAGTAATTGGCTTTGATTATCTTTGTGTGTGATGCCTAGATAGAGACCTTTGTGTTTGTCATTAGGATTTTGTAGTTGCAAGATATATATTATTCTTGCACACTACTTCTTTATGCTTTTACATGTTATGTTTTGATCTTTGATCTTCAGCCATATTTGAAGAACTTGTATTTGTATGTAGTGATCATACTACTTGTTTAAATGATTCCAGGAAGTCCTGCAATTCTTGGAGACACGGAAGAGGATGGTGCTGCTACTGATGGTGCTACTGATGGTGCAAGCGACTTTAATTACGATTCAGACCATCAAAACCAAAAGCAGAAGATTTCAGAGCGCATGTTAAGCTGGCAATTGACTTATGCACGAGGAGAGGAGGTTGGTGCTCCACATTATGATAAGGAAGTTTCTCACAACCACATTCCTCTGCTGACCAGTGGACAAGAGGTCATTCAGTTAGCTTTTGACATTGTAGTTTTCTCCACTTTTCAACTTCAATTTCAGGAGTTTGATTGAAAATCAGTGTATCTTTGATTGCAGGTATCTGGAGAGTTGTCTGCAGCCTCACCTGAGAGGCTCTCAATGGCATCTCCTGCAGCTGGTGGAGGAAAACGTGTCCACAATATTCCATATTCATCTGATATTAATCAATCTCGTATATCTCTTACCCCTTATCACTGTGCACATTCTCATCTATGATTTATGATTGCTACATTTCTTTATCTAGCTAACTGATTGAATATATTCTTGTGCAGCTAATATCAGAGCTGGGGATCCAGGTCTGGGTAATGTTGCATGGAAAGAAAGAGTTGATGGCTGGAAGATGAAGCAAGAAAAGAATGTTGTTCCAATGAGCACCGGCCAAGCCGCTTCGGAGAGAGGAGCTGGAGATATTGATGCTACTACAGATGTGCTTGTGGATGATTCCTTGTTGTGAGTAATTAAGTTATCTATTTTGTATGAGTCATTGCCATTCTGTTTGTATTGTAAGCTTCTTTACATGTTTCCCTTTTCTTCAGTACTTAACAATATGGTATGGTAATATATCTTGATTGATAGCATGAGAAGGTTTGGTAATGAACACTGTTGTAAAATCCTACTAAGTAATTTTTTCTCTGTTGAACATGCAAAATCTTTCGAATAAGTATAGTGAGTGAGTGCATTCATCTTTATATGCAGGAACGATGAAGCTCGACAGCCTCTTTCGAGGAAGGTTTCAATTCCATCGTCTAAGATAAATCCATATCGTATGGTCATTATGTTGCGGCTGGTTATCCTTTGCATTTTCTTGCATTATCGGATAACGAATCCGGTGCCAAATGCATTTCCATTGTGGTTGGTATCAGTTATATGTGAGATTTGGTTTGCCATATCTTGGATATTGGATCAGTTCCCCAAGTGGCTTCCTGTCAACCGCGAAACATACCTTGACAGGCTTGCATTGAGGTAACTATCGAACTTAAACCGTTCTTCTGTACTGGAAATTTATGCAGTTGTTCTTTTTCAATCTTGTATTCTTTTAATACCAAATTCATGCGAGTTGCAGGTATGATCGGGAAGGAGAACCGTCACAGCTAGCTGCTGTTGACATTTTTGTCAGTACTGTTGACCCATTGAAGGAGCCACCTCTTGTGACTGCCAATACTGTACTGTCTATTCTGGCAGTTGACTACCCTGTGGATAAGGTCTCCTGCTATGTGTCTGATGATGGTGCTGCTATGTTGACATTCGAAGCGCTCGCCGAGACATCAGAATTTGCAAGGAAATGGGTTCCCTTTTCCAAGAAGTATAGCATTGAACCCCGTGCACCTGAGTGGTACTTTGCACAAAAGATTGACTACTTGAAAGATAAGGTTCATCCATCATTTGTCAAGGATCGTAGAGCAATGAAGGTAAGATATTGGCTTGCAAATGCATTATTCTGCTGTCTGATACGCCTTTGAACTATTTGCATGAGTTTTGTATGTTACATCACAGGGATATCTTTTAATATTACCTTTCATTTATGTTTCACAGAGAGAATATGAGGAATTTAAAGTTCGTGTTAATGGACTTGTTGCAAAGGCACAGAAAATTCCCGAAGAAGGATGGGTGATGCAAGATGGTACACCATGGCCTGGAAATAACACTAGAGACCATCCAGGAATGATCCAGGTTGGTTGAATACTTTGATGATGACATTTTAGAAGCTGTTGTTCATCTTTTAGCATTGGAGTCATTTCTCAAAGTTTTACTTAATGCATATTACCCTTATGGACTATACTTGTGTAATTTTATTTGAGCAAGTCTTACACTATGAAGATGTTAAATTTTGGTTGGAAGTTGCATAATTGCTAGCATGTCAATATTACATTTTATATCTGCAGGTTTTCTTGGGCCAAAGTGGAGGACTTGACACTGAGGGTAATGAACTTCCCCGTCTAGTCTATGTGTCTCGTGAAAAGCGCCCAGGTTTCCAACATCACAAGAAAGCTGGTGCCATGAATGCACTTGTGAGTACCACTTTTACAGTATAAAATGTGAAAGTAAACTTTTCTCCATACGTATTCCAAACATTGTCATCTCACTGGTGGTGATTTATATACCTTGCAGGTAAGAGTATCTGCTGTCCTTACTAATGGACCTTTCTTATTGAATCTTGATTGTGATCACTACATAAACAACAGCAAGGCCTTGAGGGAAGCTATGTGCTTTATGATGGATCCCAACCTTGGCAAACATGTTTGCTATGTCCAGTTTCCACAGAGGTTTGATGGTATTGATAGAAATGATCGTTATGCCAATCGTAACACAGTGTTCTTTGATGTAAGTATCTCATGCCATGTTCATCTGAATTTTTTGCTTTGTGGACTATATGAGATTTAACCTCTTTGTGATGCTTTTTTTGTGTTGGTGACACTTGCGGAACAGATAAACTTGAGAGGCTTGGATGGCATTCAGGGTCCTGTTTATGTTGGTACTGGATGTGTCTTCAATAGGACAGCTTTATATGGTTATGAACCTCCTCTTAAACCCAAGCATAAAAAGCCTGGGTTGTTATCATCACTCTGTGGTGGAAATCGGAAGAAGAGTTCAAAATCTAGTAAGAAAGGATCAGACAAGAAAAAGTCTAGCAAAAATATTGACCCAACTGTACCTATCTTCAGTCTAGAGGATATTGAAGAAGGGGTAGAAGGTAGACCTCTTGAACTTGTGTTTACTTCATGAAAAAGTGTACAAGTTTCATGCTTTTTCAAAACAACCCTTTGGGGATGTCTGTTTAGAATTTTATTTTAGTCTCTTCTAATGAATCAGACCTTTACTTCTAACTTATGTTCTCAGGTACTGGATTCGATGATGAGAAATCACTACTTATGTCACAAATGAGCCTTGAGAAAAGGTTTGGTCAGTCAGCAGTTTTTGTAGCCTCCACTCTTATGGAGAATGGTGGTGTTCCTCAATCTGCTACACCTGAAACTCTTCTCAAGGAGGCTATTCATGTTATCAGCTGTGGTTATGAGGATAAAACAGATTGGGGATCGGAGATAGGATGGATTTATGGTTCTGTGACAGAAGATATTCTTACTGGATTTAAGATGCATGCCCGTGGTTGGAGGTCTATATACTGCATGCCTAAGAGGCCAGCATTCAAAGGTTCTGCTCCCATCAATCTTTCAGACCGTCTAAACCAAGTGCTTCGGTGGGCTTTAGGTTCTGTGGAAATTCTTTTTAGCAGACATTGTCCCATCTGGTATGGTTATGGTGGAAGGCTAAAGTGGCTTGAAAGGTTTGCCTATGTCAACACCACAATCTATCCAGTCACTGCCATTCCCCTTCTCATCTATTGTATCTTGCCTGCTGTCTGTCTCCTCACCAACAAGTTCATCATTCCACAGGTTTGTCATGTGTAATAAATCACGAGGTAGAATCACTGTGATTTCTTAGAAATGCTAGTGAAGTTATGAACATAATAATAAGAACACTTAAACATATTCAGAAACAGTGTCTGATCTTGTGCCATTTTAACATTCTAACTCAAGTTTTGCGCTTCTTGCAGATCAGTAACCTTGCTAGCATATGGTTCATCTCTCTCTTTCTTTCCATCTTTGCTACTGGAATCCTGGAGATGAGGTGGAGTGGCGTAGGAATCGACGAGTGGTGGAGGAATGAACAGTTTTGGGTGATCGGTGGTGTCTCAGCACATCTCTTTGCCGTTTTCCAGGGCCTTCTGAAAGTGCTTGCTGGAATTGACACCAACTTCACTGTGACCTCCAAGGCCTCAGATGAAGATGGAGACTTTGCTGAGCTCTACATGTTCAAATGGACAACCCTTCTGATCCCCCCCACAACCCTTCTCATAATAAACATGGTAGGGGTTGTTGCTGGCATCTCCTATGCCATCAACAGTGGCTACCAGTCATGGGGACCCCTCTTTGGCAAGCTCTTCTTTGCATTTTGGGTCATCATCCATCTCTACCCTTTCCTCAAAGGTCTCATGGGGCGCCAGAACAGAACACCAACCATTGTGGTGGTGTGGTCCATTCTTCTTGCATCCATTTTCTCTCTGCTGTGGGTGAGAATTGATCCTTTCATCACAAGGGTCACTGGCCCTGATGTTGAAGAGTGTGGTATTAACTGCTAGACCAAAAAACAAGCATGCAGTGTGTTGTGTTTTGCGTTGTAATTATAGTTGTTATTGTTTGTAGTAGCCATTAAGATTTGGTCTGTCTTTTATGTTATGTGCAGTTCATAGAAGAAGATACATAAGAACATAGTTGTAGATCTAAACTCTGTGGCATTGTTTTTGTTTGTAATACGGAACGTGCCTTCCAGTTTTGTATGTATACACATCTTTCTCAATCAGTGTTTCTTATGATGACAATATAAACACTGTTATACTAATAATTCTGAAACCATAATCACTATGCTCATCTGCTAAATATTTGGATGAAGAGTTGTCACTACTCCTATTGAATGAATCAATGTGTTGGAAAATCAGTTCAAATTTCGAAGTCTTAATTTGATGACATGGAAAAATTATCAACTATTTGTAATTGGAACAAGTTTTGAACTCGATGAAATTTTTTCTTGTCCCATTTGACCATTACAGGTTTGGAACTACTTGGATTCATCGAGTTGCTAAATAAGCCACTATGTAATACATTAATATATATATATATTAATATATATATATATCTATATATATATATTTGAAAAAATATAGAAAAAAAGAAAGATGATTAATCCAAAAAGAAATATAGTTGTCTTTTCTTGATAATAGAACAAACAAATTAAGCTTCGAGAAGCATTGATCATGGACAGAGAAACATGCGTGACATGAAAAGACACGTGTCTTTAGCAATTTCATGCATGGCATGTGCGTCTTCCACGTGTCCTTGGAGTGAGTGATGTTAAGCGAATAGATACAGCGTAATTGTCTTGATGAAAACCGTCTTAAACGGTAGCACGTCACATTTACACGTGGCAGAAGATGCCAATAGGAGGTAGCAGGGCACACAGTAAGAGTTGAACGCGTGGCAGCATGGAATCATGATGAGATATTTTGATTCTTCCTTTATATGAAGGAGGTAGCATGAAAATCCAAAGTGAAAAGTGTTATAAGTTGAAGAAGACATTGTTGTGTTTGAAGGGAAGAAGTAATTTTGTGTTTGTTTTTGAGGAAAGTGACAGAAAATGGCTTCTGCAACTCAGGAACCAATTCTCTCTAGGATTGATCGTTTGGATAATTTGGTAAGTTTCTAGTGATTTTATTTTGCTTAGTTTGGTTGATTAATTAAGTTATGCAATTCTTCTTTCAAAAGTAATATAATTTCAGTTCTTCATAATTTTTTAATGTTGTAGTTTTAGGTTTTCATATTTTAATTGTATCAATTACATTTTTCTACTATTTTAAACATGGTTTTAGATTATTACAGTAGTAATCATGATTTTAAATCAACAATTTTTGAAGAAAAGATTATTAGAAAGTGTGATATTACCATAGAAAATTTTAAAATCTCAATTTTATAAAAAGCTCTTTATTAAAGAAATATGTATACTCACTTGATAAATCTTAAAGTAGATTTATTTATCTTAAAAGTATCTCTTTATGAAAGGGGATTTTATTTTATAAAACATCTATTAAAATACTAAATTATGTCAATTTTACAAGACAAAGTTTAAGAGTATGCATCATAGTAAAAATATTTATTTACCTTAAAATTAACTCTCTATAAGAAAAAAATTATAAAAAATAAAGTGTCCCTTTATAAGAAAATTTATATAAGATTGTTGTAAAATAGTAAAAATTTTAAAAAGGTTTAAAATGAATAACTTTTTATGTTTTAAAAAAAATAAAAAACACTTCAGTTGAGGCAATTGGAGGAAATTAGAGGGTGCAATCGATCACCAAAGAGCTCGTGTGCATCCACACCAACAAGCGGAAGCGATGGACGCGTGTCATCCGTTGATTTCTCTCCAAGAAGTTTGGAGAAGCAGTGCCGTCCGATGGAGGAGGTGATGATGGAGACGGAAGCGAAAGGAACGGTGATAGAGAGGCTGAATCAGGTGGAGGATCGATTGCTGAAGGTATCTCCACCGTCTGATTTGGGTGTAATGATGGTGAAGATGTAGCAAATTATTATAGTTGTGACCTAATAGGGTTTAATTTCATATGAAAGCTTTGTTTGCAGGTGGAGGAAGAGTGCTTAGCAAAGAGGAATAAGATGAATAATAGCCCAAAGAAAGGTTTCAAACAGCTTGTGAAGAAATGTGTGAGAGCTACATGAAGAAGACATGACAACAATAAAGAAACATAAATTAATGTACCTTTGTTTTGCTAATGTTTCCAATTTTAATGTACATTTATTGTTTTTTTTCTAATGCACAGTTCAAGCTACTTTTCATTTTTCTACTACTACTTTCCATTTTATTCTTTATAAAAACATTATTAAATTTATGTTCAAAACTGAAATATTTCAAAAGAAAAGGGTCTAACTTGTTATTCTTAAAAGTTAAAAAGGCATGCCAATTGTGTCTTTTTTTTATTAATTTATATGATCAAAATATAAAATTTACTTGATAAGTCAGAAGTTTAGTTTCTTACTAAAAAATTAAACATATTAACACTAATAGTTGTATATGTATGTAAAAAAGTTATAAATGTTTTCTCTAATCATTAATTTAATTACAGAAAAAATTGAAAAATTGTAATATCTTGTGTTACACCAAAATTGGAGAAACTCTCAATTAAATTCTGTTTCTTAATTACCTTACATGTGAAATGTTTTCTCTAATCATTAATTTAATTACAGACAAAATTGAATAATTGTAATTATCTTGTGTTACACCAAAATTGGAGAAACTCTCAATTAAATTCTGTTTCTTAATTACCTTACTTAAAGTTAAGTTAAAAATACACTTTCATAATACTTATAAAATGTCTATTTTAAAAACTGTTTCCAGATCTGAAAGTATGAAAATCTATTAAAGAAAAACAATTTGAAAAACAATTTGTAATGAAGAACAATATAGAAAAAATCAAAAAGGTATGGATATAGAAAAAAATCAAAAAAGGTATGGAGGTGGTGTAGGAAGAAACCGTCCCTTACTCATTAACAAACCACTTGCACTTGGGCTCCTATGATTTAAATAGAATACATTCTTAGGGAAATTACATCCTACACCCCATTTTTAATCTACACCTTGAAATTGCATAAAATGACCCAAATGCCCTGTCCACTTCTCTCTCATTATACCTCATCACCGCTGTTGCCTTTCAAAAGGTATCAGAAAGTTTATTTTTCTCGATATATTTATTTTCAAAATTTTATTCTAAAATGGTAATACCATTTAAAAAATGTGTTCGATAAATTGTTAAAAATATGTTCTTGAATTATTTTTCTAAGATAAATCATTTAGAAGTAACTTTAAAGAAGTTTAAATTGATTATTTTAAACATTACAGGGATCCAGAAAGCAATTGCCTATTAGCCTATTAGTTTACTGATGATTAAAAAAAAATATTTTTTACTGTGTCAATGAAGTTGACTTTTTTTCAAAAGAATCTTTCTCATTACAATTAAAACTAATGAAACGGTAGAAAAAAAAAATATGGAACAAAACCAATAATCTAATCTGCTTGTGTTTGCTGAAATACCATTTTTAATGACGAAAGTTTGTAGATAAGTTTTGATGCAAAGCAAGTGTTTGTGCCTATAATGGTAGTGCATGTACATGTTGATGCCACCAACACCAATTTTAGTGACTGATATCTTCTGCTTGTCTTTTCTTTATCTTTTAAGGAAAAATAAACGAAGTGCATAGTTTTCTTTCCACGTATAATTCTATCATAATCAACTTCAAGGGAAACACCTCTCAACAGCTGTCTACCCATATCTTGTGATTTTTTATTTTTTATTTTTACTTTTCTTGCTTCAACAAATGGTGTTCTTCAAGATCAGATACATAACCCTAATTCATGTAATGGGTTATCTTTTCTTTTTCTTGGCCAAACCAAGAATCCACAAAAGATCACATCACACGACTAGCCATTGCCATATTAGTGGTGTTCTTTTGTGGTGAGCTTAGAGCCACATGTTTCAACCAAGGGCAAATTCTATATTTATGTTTTAATGTGTAAAAAGGTGTCCTAATAAAGTTTATGTGTGTGAATGAGTTGATTTTGTCATGGAAAAATGTGTGGTTGAATGTACTTGTATATACATATAGGTGTAAATCTTAAAAAGTTTAAAAAAAAATTAACTTTTATTTTTAAATTAAGTTTAACAGTTGGATATTTCAGTATGAGTCTAAATTCACACTAGATGAGTAAGTCGAGTAATATATAAGAAAAAAATCTAAAAACTTAGTTTTAAGGTTTTTTGAGTTAAAAATGGTATCATTCTCTTATATATTAGGCTCATTTCTCATTTTTACGAGATTTTTCCGATTATGTTTTCTCGGATTTTTCTAACAAATAATATTTTGTATTTTAATTTTATTTTTTAAAAAAATTTATATTTAGTTTTATAAAATTTTGATTTTTATTGTAGAGTTTCTTATTAATTTAAATTTTTTTAACGTATTTACTTTAATAGATATAATGTGTGTATCACTTACTTATAGTCCCTTTTGTATCTTTTAAAGATATTTATTTGAGACGAACAAAATATTATAAGAACTAAAGAAAAAAAAAATAGATCTGTTGAAAGGATTGAAACAAAATAACAAAGATCACTTTTTTACAATGATACGAAGTTTTTAAGATAAAAAACTAAAATGCAACTATATTTCAGAAATAAAAGACATAATTTCAAATAATTGGAATAAACTAATAAATTTAGTTAAAAAGACAAATACATCGTATTTTTTTCATGAACATCTTGTTTTGTAATTATTATTGATAGAAGTCTAACTCAGAAAATTTCTATACTTTTGTTTGCGTTGATTCTTTAAAAAAACTCATATAATAATTTCAACCATAAACACTCCCTCGTGACCGTTAAAATTGTACGAGATTTCATGTTAATATTCACGGGTGTGTTCGATTGTGCTTTTTATTTTAGATTTTTAAAAAATCATTGTATTAAACAAATTTCAAAAATTACCTTTTATACAATAGAGATAAGAGAAAAAAATTAAAATGTATGAAGGAAAAAACATAACTAATTGAAAAATCTAATACTAGGTCGGTTTATTTATAAAAGATTTTAAGTATTACTAAAAAGTAAAAAATAAAAAATAGAACTTCTCTACTTTTAAAAGATCAAAAAGCTATATAGATTATGGTTATGACGTAACTTTTTCTGTTTCAAAACCTAGGAATTCAAATATCACGTTTTGATTATAGTTTAAGATACATGATCTCTCGTATAAATAATTAATATTACTTATGTGAATTATTTTCTCAAAATCGAATTTGTAATATTAGTTTTAGTACTAATTATTAATTAAATACTTATTATTAACTCAAAAGCTATAATTTATAATCAAATTGCAACTCTTCCTATTCACTTAAAGTAATAATCTAATTCATTATAACTTAAACTCACATAATTTTTTCAAAAAGAATATCAATACCACTTAAAACAAAATTTATCCATTATTAAAAGCAATATAGTTTAGAAGATTGTTAAAGGTAATTAATAAAAGCATTATGCATGAACAATTCATGATTGATCATAAGAGCACTCACCAAAAAGTCTTGAAGATGAATCTTTTATCCTTATCTTTGTAGTTGAAATATAGGTGTGAGTGAGCCAATGTGATTGTTCTTTATTTTGGTACATTGGTTTGAGTCTGTCTTTGCCCTAAAGTCAAACACAACCCTTTTCTATTGTCCCCTTTTCAGGAGTTATCACAATCTTCAAACCCTAATTAATTTCTCTTTTTCCTTTTTCTTCACAAACATCTCTTGCATTCAATTTTGTATCCCACCAACCATATTCATCCACAGACAATATTTAATGGAAAGTGAGATTCTCTTTGAAGAAATGGGAAAAAAAAATTCCAACCACTCAAATAACCTAAGAGATAATATTAGGGTTTACAAAAAATTAGGGTTTACAAAAAATATCAATTGAAACTAAAGGTTACATAGAAAAATGTTATACGGATTGGGTGAACCAACCCATTTGTTTAACTATGTTGATTTAGTTAGTTTGGAAACAGGTTAATTTAATTAATATAAGAACTCTTAATTTGTCGTCTTATTTTAAGGTTTGAGTATGATATAATTAAGATGCGTATGCATGACTTCAAGTTAGTATATATAAATTACGTATTATAATATATGGTCAACAATGTTCCTAAGTTATGCAAAAGGTAGCATGTATCAGCTTTCGTGTTATTAATGGATTTATAGTTATTATTAGTGTTTGGTTAAATTAATTTTTATTATTTATTTAAATATTGGTTGACGGGGTTAAATATTTGGTTGGTTTATATTAATTTGTACATGTTTAATGTTTGATTAGAATTTTGTTGTTAACAAATTTATTTATAATTATTAATATACTTATCATGTTATGAATTTTAATCAATTATTAATAAGAGTAAAACAAGGATAAAATAATACAAAAGTTTATTTTTTACAAATTTTAGTTAATTTTCAAAAAAATTGAATGTGCACTAATAAGATGTAGTATATAATTTTATTTTATTTTTCCAAATACTTGACTTCAATATTAAAAGATAAATCAATTATAATAATAAGAATTTTAATGGAGTAGTCTAACTTGTGTTAATTTGTTCTGTTATTCATATGTTAAAAATAAGGTGGATAGATTTTTTATATTTAAGATAGATTTACACTCTATATATACTAGTGTTTTTGTTTTTATAATTTTATTATTATTTTTATTTATGTGTATGTGTGAAAAACAAGTTAAATATATAAAAAGAAAAAAGTGAATTATATATTAAAACCTTTTATAGGACTTCATTTTTTGATATTTGATAAACAAATTGTCATACGATTTTTTAAAAGTAATCTCAGATGAAAAACGTTATGCTCAACTTTAAGTTTGATATATGCACTATTAAAAACGTTTTTCAAAACTTGTTTTTACAAAATTATTTTTCTATTGATTAGATGCATGTTAATAACAACCAATACAAAAACATAAGATATTAGAGAGATTTATATACCTTATTTTAGACTGACTAAGATCAAATATTTGTTGTAACTCAATCACCTTTAACTAACACAAATTATTTTTTTTAAATACGAACAATTCTAACTAAATCTGAGTATTTTTTTAATCACAATCACTCATAACTAAAACACTTTGATTATACAAAAATCGTGATTTAAACTATTATGAGTTTCACTCACTAAAAAAAATTACAAGATAATAAAATATTCTTTAAAATTGTTCTCAAACAATATTTTTTTTCACAAATATATGACTAAAAATTGTCTAAAATAACAATAACTTGTTCTTGTTAAAAGAATTTCATTAATTTTCATTCTTTAAAATTGAGAAGAAAATAAATATTTTATAATAATATAAAAAAGAAAGATAACGAATTTGTTTTCGTTATTGTTGAAAGAGTTCTTAACCTTTCTTCTTCAAATATCTTCTTTAAACAGAATTAAAAAAAAGAAATTATTATAAATTCTCTATAATCATTATAAAAAAACAAAAATCCTCTTTTTAAAATTATTATTTATTCAAGTTTGGAGCTTAAAGATATATTAAATATTAAATTTTTTTTATGCAACTCCTCTTATATAAGATAACTTATTAAACCTAATACTCAAGTTGTTTTTTTGTTTTTTACTTTTGAATAAAACACTTCACTAAATATTGATGTCAAATATCAAAAGATAATTTTCTTAGAAAAAATGAAAATAACAAACATTCTTTACAAAGATATAAAAATATTTATAAACATTTAAAGAAAAACTCAATCCAAAATATATGCGAAAATAACCATATAGAAAAGAAAGATAACGAGTCTCCTTTAAAATTCTTATAATAATAACCATTTTGTAATATAAGAATATGAAAAAGAAGAAGTCGAGAAGTATCGTTGGAGATGCTCTCAATCTCCGAGTCACGGAAATCCGCACACGTGTCAAAGCCAACGATGGGTCCCACTTCAATTGCAACATCTCTATGGTACAACAATGACTCACCATAGCACTTGCGTAATCAATTTGGCAATCCAAATCAACGGTCCACGTTCGTTGTCCTCTGCAATCGACACACACGATAAAAAGATTTGAAGAGTGGGACCCACCACGGAGCACCGTCCCTTAGCCACAGCACATTGTGTTTTTGTTTTGTTGTTGGATGGATGATGACATGACATGATAACATAGCATGTATGATGAATGGATGGATGAATGGATGAGGTTGCTTCATGGAGAAAGAGAATCGTGTCGGTTCATTTTGCCTCCACAGCTTAATGCGGTTCCCCACAACACACACCTTCTGATGTCACCCTGAACCCGCCAAGTGTACGATGATTAAGACATCCATCAATAATGCACAAATAATGGATACTCAAATTATTATTTATTCAAATTTAATTTTTCCCTTTTTTTCTTTTTTTTATATTAACTATTAAATTCCATGATTTAACAGTGTAATTGCAAACATGAAAAAGATGAAATTGGGTCTTCACATGCTAATTGAGTTAGATAATTAAATGAATTGAATTTTGTGTAATTTTCTTTGTGATAGCCAAACTTAATTTAACATAGTTTAACTTAATTTTGTTTGGATTGAGCTAAAAATAAATTTGTCTGCTGAATTACGAAGTAATTCAACCCAATCAGAATTATTAAACAATAATATTTTATATTGTTATATTAAAAAGTACAATTTTTTATGTTATTTTTAACTAAATTTTATTCTTTGTTAAATTAAAATACTTTTATTGTATGATAAAATACATAATGCTAAAAAAAAGGTAATTTGTATTATCAATTTAAAAATAATCAACTTCTCAATTTTTTTGCAAAATTTTGTATATTTTATTTTTTTAAATTATATTATATATATATATATATATATATATATATATATATATATATATATATATATATATATATATATATAAATAAAAACACGTATTTTCATTAATAATATTTCCAAAACTTAAATTTCACAATTATAAGAAATTAAAGTAACAACTTTACACACATTTTATATACAATTACATAAATACAAAATAATTATTGAGGTTTTCAACTTTTATGTATAATTGTTGCATTATATATCAATTGTCTCATATACAGGTCACGTGATAAGTTATGATTGAATTACGATACTTTAGTTGTAAAGGTTGTAAATAAACTGAGTTGAATTTTGAGTATCAGATATAAATCTTAAATTAGTCGTGAGTTTTCAATTTAAAATTAGTATCAAACCTAATGTCATGAGTTTAATTTCTAGTGACAAAATGTTATAGTGTATCTCAATGATATAGTCTAATGTATTACACTCAACACCTTATAAATTTTATAAAATATTCGCATTGAACATGTCCTGCTAGAAACTAACACATGACCCATTCCAAGCCATTTTAATTTGGAAACCTCAACTTCATGACTTAAAGTGTTTTTTTCTTTTTTGCATAAAAACTATCATAACAGTAGTGTAAGAACTTTTATCTATTTCTCTCTACTTTACATTAATCTACGTTATTTATATTATAACTAATTAAGCAAAGGAATAATTTTTTTTCTTGATGAGTTCTTGTACTCAATACTTCAACTCTCACTACAAATTATAGTATTTTCCTTTATATTTACATATGAATTTGGATTTGAAAGTAATTTTTCATTTACCTACAAATCAGGATGCGTATGATAATTTGTAATACATTCAGATTTTTTCGTTAGGTAAACTTAAAATAATTATTTATGAAAATAATCTATACAAAAATTTGGTATCATGGGACACAAGTCATTTTAATTTTAAATCTTAAAGCTTAAGCACATATATTATCAAAAGAGAAAGAAATAAGAGAATTCATTGAATCAATATATATGTTTACATATAAGAGAGAACTATATAATAGTAATGTACTAGAAAATGGATAGTAAAGAAAACAAAATAACTAATTGTATATAATATCTATAATGTCTAATCATGTTTGGTTCTAATATCCCCTCAAGTTAAAGAATATATCTTTTGTATTTCCAACTTGTTAATGAAACATTAAAGTTCTTAGCAGGAAGTATCTTTGTGACGATATCACTTTAATGCTCAATTTTACCATGAATGACAGTGAAAAATTCTCTTACACAAGCTGACAAATACAATAATAATCAATGCCTATATGTTTGAATATCTAATGGTGGAAAGGTTTATAGAAAGAACATGCATGACAAATTTGTTATTGTAGAATATCATAATTAAGTCAATTGAAACTTTTTTGTTGTAACCGAACCCACTTCACTAACCACTGATGATAAGATAGGATATTTTGATTTTGCTGAAAATTTGGAGGCAATACCTTATTTGACAGTCTTCAAAAAAATTAGAGAATCACCAAGAAAAAACTCAAAAGTTAGTGGTTGATTTCTGGGTGTCTAAAAACAATTATCCATGTCTACATTAACATATGTTGAAAGATGAAATTTATTGATGGTAGGTAAAGAGATACCATGAGCTACAGTGAATTTCAAGTATTATAATAAATGATGAACTGTATTTAAATGTGTGGACTATAATAAATTATGGACTGTACTGAAATGTATAGTCAATAGATCTTTTATGCCCTAACTTAGCTTGTGAACAACAATTGGACAATTGACTTGAAAATAGTTAAATACATGAGTTTTTTTTTTTCTAGATGAAGAAGGACCCTTAATAAGGTCACCATCATCAAGTCTAAGTTTTAAATTGAGATCTATATATAATGTGATTGGTTGCTACATAAGAAACCAATATTATCAAATAACTATAAAGTATATTTTATTTTATTTGACTTAATGAATATCCTTAATAGATCTAACAATTTCCAAGCCTAAAAAATATTAAAGAGAACCAAGTATCTTTATCTTTAGTTTAAACAAAAATTTAACATTAATCATATGTTAACCCAAGAAGAGTTAAAGTCTAATAGGACAATATGATTCACATAAGCAACCAAAATGAATATTAAAAAACTAAAACCATAAATAATGAATCAAGAGTAATCAATTTTAAATTGTCTAAAACCATGTGCAATAATGTTGAAAAGAACTTGTTGCAAAACTATTGTTTAGAAGCTTATCCAAGTCTATTTATAGACTTATTTAACTTGTAAACTAATTTTTTTATTGTTTTCTTTTAATCTCAATGAATATCTATGTATGTTTTTCCTAATAACTCGTCAAGAATGCATTGATGATAAACATAAAATATTATAACTTATTTAAAATAAATTTTATTTTTTATTTATTGTAGTTATATCTTTTTTAAGAAAATCTAAGTCTCACAATTTCCTTATACCTACTTCTGTCTCTTCTTGATGATGTTTAATGTAATTTAGATTATTCTATAATTTTTAATGAATTGAAAAATTATTTATTTAATTTTTAATTTGAGAGTTTGTTTCGATATATTTAATAATTTCACATTCTTTAAAAGTTAAAACTAAGAACAATTTATATATATATATATATTTCTTAATTATCTTATTTGTTTTTTAAGGACAAGCTTTAGAGTGAATAATATTTTAAATATAGTAATTAACTTTAACAATAATATCTGAATAAATTTAAAGCTAAAATCATTATTATTCATTGTATGTAATAAATTTAAATATTTATATGGGATAAAACAATGATTATAAAATTAAGTACAATGAAAATTGCATGAATTTCTTTTAGAAGTTTTTCGGTTTGTTAAAAATTGTGGGGATGATTAAATTTTTTAGTTTAAGTTATTTCCTCTATATGATAACATTGAAGGGGTACTTTATTTATTTATTCATTATTTATTCTTATCAATTATATTATTGTTATTTCATTATTATTTCAATTACAAGAAGTGTCCGGACTAGGTCCCTTACAAAGTATAGTTGGTACGATTTTTTTTTGAGACGGTGGTACTAAGATCAACATGAATCTTTTGATTTTTTCTTCATCTTTTGGACCTTGTACTAGGATGCCTTAATTTCTCACTAGATTATTATAATAATAAGTAGGGTGCTTTAATTTTCTACTAGACTACTAGATGCTATTCTCTTTTTCAAACTTGTTTATATGTTTGTCCTCTTGCGAACAGTGCTTTGAAGCAAAGTTATTCCTTCAAAAACAAAGTCAAATCATGATTTTCTATGGTGAATAAGAGTACAATATCTCCATTAACATTCACTTTATCTCATAAAAAACTCTTAGAATTTTTAATTTTAATAAGAATAATAATACATAAGTTCATAAAAAGTTTGTAGGTGATAGCAAATATTAAACTGAAAAATATTGCTAATTTTTTAGAATTTAGATAGAACTATTGAACCAAGAGAAACAAATAGAACTTTGTGTGAAAAAGACATGATAAAGAATTTGAAAGTTTTACTTGGTGAACATCATGATAGACTTTAAATTAAATGCATGCTTACTTTAGAGGAATAATGATCAATTGAAATAAAATAAAACCCTAATATTTTGATAAATGAATTAAGTTATTTATATTTGTTTTGAAAAGGACTTTTAAGGATAAGAATAGAAGGAAAAATGGTTGTGGGGTCCCACATGGGAATGGTACCCTTTGGGGGGAGCTGAATAGAAAGATTGAAAGAGTGGAAAAGAAAAGACATGGTTTTGCATTGACATTGAATACAAAGAAGGTTTCGCTTTCATGGGAGAACAAAGATGGGACCATGTTAGGTTAGGTATTGTCTATTTATGAAGCATTAACCTAACCAAACCCCAAATGCAGAATCCATTTCCCGCCAAATTTATCTAAGGTTCTTTAGGTGGGGAACCTCTCATCCATGCCTAACACCAACTAGGATATTTCCTTTCCTTTTTTGGCCTCTAGTGCCTTTGGACTCATCAATGCATGTTCATTCATTTTCAAACAAATCACTTCTTTCATCAAAACTATAAGACTTGCCACTTCAATCCTCAAAACCAAGAAAGTTTTGAAAAATGATAATATGATGTCATTTGAGAATGTTAAACATATGTTTACTAAGTTTTTTTTTTTCTATCCTGATTTGTAGAAAATATATTATTGTGTACGTAATTAGTGTATGAAAAGTTGATGTGATTAGGTAAAAGTATTAAAGGGATTTAAGATTTAGTGTCACTCTTGTGCCTTTTTGAAGTATTTAGATATAAGATTGTTAGTTAAGAAAATAATGTTTTTTAGTGAGGACCTTTTGTATTTACTGTTGTCTGATAATCTAAGTATCTATGCTGAGTGCATTAATGAATGAAAAGAAACAAGAATATGTAAAAATAATTTTAAGGAGTGTTAATGAAATCATGTTGGAAATATATATATATATATATATATATATATTTAATTTTTTTAATCTTAGTTTTAATTGTGAATGTATTGAGTTAAAATTAGGATTCAATTCAACTATTTGTAGTATAGACTGTTCTAATCAAAGTTTTATCCTTCGAACAAACAAATATTTTTTTCTCTATAAAATTTTGGAATATTAAATTATTTATGGAATAATTTCATGATTATAGATATCCACTAACTAGTTATTTTATGATACATAAATATTTCGTAGATGATTATTAGTTTTTATATACAATGGATTTAATTAGAATTTTGTTCATAATTTTAATTAACTCTTTCATGTGAATATACAATGAAACGAAATATTTTATTCAATTTAACATTAGTTTTGTATAATACATAAGTTAATTAATTTCTTTTTAGTTTTGTATTTGTTCTTTTCTTTTCACTTTTATTAGGTATGATTCACAATTTCGTTTTGCAAAAGAGTTGTTTTTTTTTATGGCTTAATTTAGAACTTGTTGGCTAGTAAAATTTTATTACAAAGCCTATTTTAACCTCTTTCTATATTTATTGTCGTAAGGTTTTGCAAGAAAATAAATATCACTTTTAAGATTGAAAAGTTCAATGAAAAACAATTTTACCGAGTAGAAAATTAAGATTATAAAGATTTTCCTAATAGATCGAGGTTGTGAATAATATTTTCTTAAAATATGTTGCATATAAAGAGATAATTTTTTGAATAATAGAAGAAAATGTTTATCAATGATCCTTTCGTAGTTGTCATATGAGATTATTTATAAGATTGCAAAGGAAAAGACTTCAATATTTTTATAATTAAAGTTAGAGAAGATCTTCATAATGAAGTTCGTTTATATATAACTTCTTGTTTTAGAGACTAATATTTGTACTACATATAAAGGATAATACATTACTAAAGGCTCATTTTGACGAGTTCAATTCAATTTTGATAGAGCATCGAGACATCAATGTCAAACTAAAAATAAGGATGCAACTATGATTTTGATAATCTCTCTCACCAACCTATGAGAACTTGATAAGTTATTTGAGTGTAGTAAATATTGTATCATGCTTGATCCTCTATATAAGGACTACAACTCAATGCCTCCGTGAATGATGATGACACAATCTCCTTTTCAGTAATTGTCTTCATCATGAAAATTGATGAAATTTGCAACAATATACTTTTCAACAATTTTCTCACTAAGAATTAAAATAAATAAATAAGATCACTGCATAAGTGGAGATAAATAAATGAAATAAATATGATCACTACATAACTAGAGATACAATAAATAAAAATACATAATTAGATGTAAAATAAATAAAATAACTAGGAAATGTGTAATTGTCTTGACTTTCAGTTTGGATCTATCATCTCCAGTGCATTGAGTCATCACCAACACATTAAATGTGAGTTTTATCAATATGCATTCAATGAGTATGGAGTGTTGGAAAATATCATCCAATTTATGGAATTTACATAGAAAAAGAAAATTAGAATATCATGACAAAGGTAATATCACTTTAGTTTGTTTCTAGTTTAACAAATCAAAGAATACCGATTTTATAGAGATGTTTTTTCAATATATGAAAGTTCATAGTTTTCATATTATGTCTTGTTAAATTTATTCTTAAATTTAGGTTCTTTTGTATAGTTGTGCAAGTAGTTAAAATCCATATATTTCTTAATAAGATTTCATTTTATAAGTTTACAAATGAAAATTGTGAGGGTAGTGTTTTTCTATCTTTTACTTTTACTTTACCATTATAATAGCGATCATTTTATAAGTTTTTCATTATAAAATTGTCACATTTTAAATGAGATTTTTTCTTTTTTTTAGTAATTTGTATTGATAATTTTATGCTAATATTTGATATATTTAGTAAGTAATTGAGTGTTTTCACTATCTTTATAGATATTCTTAAATAGTATTTTGATAAGTGATTTGTATTTTCTGGTTTAGTTAGATAAGTGTTTTTCTTAATTAGATAATTTGACATTTAATAAAAAATTCAATTCAAATTATATCTTTTGTTATCTTGAATTTCGTGATGTTTATTTATTATTGTATTTAATTTTTCTCATCATCAATAATTTAAGAAATTTTTTATTTAAAATTTTTAAAGATAATATTTAAATCAATTCACTATTTTCTTGACTGTTTATTTTATTTTATTTTACAAGAAACCCTTTAATTAATTATAATTTATAATAGATTTGGTATACTTATTTATTCATAATACATTTTTGGAACATGTTTTTAGTTGATAAATAGTAATATAAAGTGAACTTGTAGATTTTTTTTTCATTTGGAGGTTGGGAAAGATGATTTTATTTTTCTTATTGTTTTCTATAATATATTAAAATGGTCTCATAATGTGTATAAGAATTGCATAGTGTTTAAAGTTATGTTATTTTTATGAAATTAAGAAACAATATGTTAAAGCAAAACGGGATGTATTGTCAAGTTAATATGTTTGTATTTGCTTAAATGCTATATTACTCAGAATCACATAGAAATATTATTCAATATAATTTTATAGTTTTTTAATATAATAAGTTATTTTTTATTTTTCTTTAGTGAGCTTTTTCATTTATTTTTTCTTTTCAAATTTTGAAATGTCATGATGTTACATTGTTATTAGTTTCATTTGACAGTTCTTTAAGTTAATTAAAATTTATTATGAGAATTGTATATAAGTTTAATTGAGAATATTTTAATGATTATTTTTAGACGATAATAATATTTTAGAATAAATTTTATTTGTCACCCTTTAAGATATTAGAATATTTTCTTAATATATTAAAGGACGATAATTATAAAGTTATTGTTGTTAAAATTGTGTTATTAAAGTAAAATTAAGAAGAAATGACAAAAAATAAAAGAGAACAATATGGTTCTAAATATTATTGCGTTTGATTTCATTTTTCACTACTAATCAATATGGAAATATTTACTAACTTAAGTTAACATTGAAGAGTTAATATTGACTGTAGAATTGATTAAATCAAACTAACTTTACATAATTATTACACGTAAAAAATAATTATACTTATTATTAATTATTTATAGAATAAAACTATCACAAAATAAAATTTAACCAATTTTATTTTTTTAATAATCTAAATTTTATTTCTGGTCAAAATTTACGTATGCTTTCAAGTATCATATTTTAAAATGAACATGCTTAACATATTTGAATAAATTTTGTTATGAAAAAAAAATATGAATTCTCATTTCAACGACATGCTAAAGAGACTTTTTAAATGATGAATTATATTATTCTAAAATTATTATTTATATTATTGGTATTGGTTTATTACATAGATTTGCTTATGTATTAAATTTCAATTTAAATATAGACTATTTGTTTGTTGGTGGGAAAAAACAATAATACTTAAAATATTTGTTTTTCTTTCACATAGGTAAAAATAATACTTTTTTTTAGAAATATAATAATTGACTTCAAATTATATACATTAAGTCGTAAATATAAATCTATTAAAACTAAAATATTATTTCCATTATATATATACATATATTATTATGATTTAGTTGTTTAAGGTATATACCTAATACAATGATTATTTTTTACATTATCTTATAAATTATGTACACGATATTTAATTGCATAAGAAGACTGAATAATACATTTATTTTTTTAGTAAATTTTATCTCATTACCATAAACCAATTGTTAATGCATTTAATAAAAATATTTTTTTATTAAAAAAGTCAGTTTTTATTTATTATGTATTCTGAATATCTTTGTGGATAATACATTAATTCTGAATATTTATTATGTCTGAGAGTTTTTTTAGCATAAAAAAAAAAGAAAGATTTTGTTGGAGTGCTTGGATTTGACTCCACAATTAACACAATTGACCACTGCCCTCACTCTCCCATCATTGCCACATCCGTCACTCTCTCATTCGCGGATTCCAAACCCAATTTCATTCCTCTTCAATGTCCGAATCAACTCCAACCTAACCTGCTACCGGTTCAGCCCTTTCCTCTCTCCCTCCCTCTCTCTCCCACCTCCTCTTTCCCTCCCACCGACCCTCCCGGTTACCCGTTTCTTCTCTTTCCAGAGACTTCATTTGGACTTGCATTTCGCGTGCATTTCACCACCATTTCACTCTCCTCTCAGATAAATTCACCTTAATTTCCCCACATTTCATTTCCATTTCCATTTCTTCTCTATTCTCTTCTTTCTCGAATAGACGTTACCCTCTCTCTCTTTCTCTCTCTACATCTTCACACACACTTTCTCTCTCTCTCTCTTCATCTTCATGTTCCCTCAGTTTCATCGATGGAGAGTGAAGCCGCCTAAACACTTCTCCACTCTCTCAGATCTCGCCATTTCTTCACTCTTCGCTTTTTCTCGCTTCGCATTTCCTCATTCTTTCGCTTTCTAAACTTGATCGTCACGGTGAATTACTCTCTCTCTTCATCATTTTTCCTTTTATTTTCTCGCCATTTTATTTCTTTCTTAATCTGTTGATCTTTTCACCTTCGGTTATCAGCTGATGAATTTGGACGATCATATAGTTAAATGGAATGATTTTTGTTCATTTTTCCTTTTCTTTTTGCAGTTGTGTTGGTGTTAGGTTTTTATGTTTGCCTGAGATCTGTGTTGTTGTTGTGTTTCAAATTATACGTTTTTGTATTTTATTGTTATTTTCAGCAACTTGCTTGTTGTAAGAATATTTCAGTAGTTGTTAAGCTATTATCTGTGATTTGTTTTTATTATTTAAGTAATTTAATCGATTATGTATGTCTTCTAACAAATAATAAGCTTTTGTGTGAATTTTCTTATATGCTAAATTTGTTTTTTTTTTTGAATTTTTGATTTATTGATTTCTTTTGTGATTGTTGTTGTGACCAGTTAATTGAAGGCATGTGAAAGTGGTCCGGCGAATTCAAAATCTGCACTTCTTATTCTTCTTATTTTAGGTGTAAAAGACATACAACTAACGTCAGAGAAATGAAAACGCTAACAGTTAACACCGAAGATTCTTTTTCCAGTTTGCTAGAGCTTGCCTCTAACAATGATGTTGAAGGTTTCAAGGTTCTTTTAGAGAAGGATCCTTCTGCGATCAACGAGGTTGGGTTGTGGTACGGCCGGCAAAACGGATCGAAGCAAATTGTTCTTGAGCATCGAACCCCTTTGATGGTTGCTGCTACCTACGGTAGCAATGATGTTCTCAAGCTTATTCTGATGTGCCCTGAGGCGGACGTGAATTTTGCTTGTGGGGCGAATAAAACCACCGCCCTTCACTGTGCTACTTCTGGTGGATCTGCCAATGCTGTTGAAACTGTGAAGCTGCTTTTGTCCGCAGGTGCTGATGCGAGTTCCATGGATGCCTATGGGAATCGCCCTATAGACGTGATTGTTGTTCCTCCTAAGCTGCAAGAAATGAAACCTGTACTCGAGGAGCTTTTATCGGACAGTGCATCCGATGGGTCTATCGGTGGGTCCATTGGTGAATTCTCTGTTCCTGTGTCGGTTAATTCATCCAGCCCTGGTTCCCCAAATGGATTGCCATACTCTCCGTCTGACTCCCCACCGTCTCCGGTGGTGGCCAAGTTTGCTGAAGCAGCTATTGGCTCTTTGTCAGAGAAGAAGGAGTATCCCATTGATCCATCTCTGCCTGATATAAAGAACAGCATATACGCCACGGACGAGTTTCGGATGTTTTCCTTCAAGGTGAGGCCTTGTTCCCGGGCCTACTCCCATGATTGGACCGAGTGCCCTTTTGTTCACCCTGGAGAGAATGCAAGGAGGAGAGACCCTAGGAAGTTCCACTACAGCTGTGTGCCGTGCCCTGATTTTAGGAAAGGGGCTTGTAGGCGTGGAGACATGTGTGAATATGCTCATGGGGTGTTTGAATGCTGGCTTCACCCGGCTCAGTATCGGACACGGCTTTGCAAAGATGGTACTAGTTGTAACCGAAGGGTGTGTTTTTTTGCTCACGCTGCAGAGGAGCTGCGTCCACTGTATGTGTCCACTGGATCTGCCGTCCCTTCGCCACGATCATCGGCTTCGGCTCCTAATGTCATGGACATGGCTGCTGCGATGAGCCTTTTGCCGGGCTCGCCTTCGTCGGTCTCCTCCATGTCGCCATCCCACTTTGGGCAACCGATGTCCCCATCTGCAAATGGCATGTCACTTTCCTCTGGTGCTTGGGCACAGCCAAACGTGCCGGCTCTTCATTTACCGGGAAGCAATCTTCAATCTAGCCGATTGAGGTCTTCCCTCAGTGCACGAGACATTCCACCCGAAGACTTGAATGGAATGCTTGATCTTGATGGCCACCAGCACCCTTTGAATGACTTGAGCTGTTACTTACAGCCTCGCTCCGGTGCTGGTTCCGTGAGTCGATCTGGTCGGTCCAAGACCCTAACTCCAGCAAATCTGGAAGACCTCTTTTCTGCTGAGATTTCATCGTCTCCGCGGTATTCGGATCCAGCATCGGCGTCTGTGTTTTCCCCAACTCACAAATCAGCTGTTCTTAATCAGTTTCAACAGATGCAGAGCATGTTATCACCAATTAATACTAATTTGCTTTCTCCTAAGAGTGTTGACCATCCTCTTTTACAGGCCTCCTTTGGTGTCTCTCCTTCCGGAAGGATGTCACCAAGAAGTGTGGAACCTATATCACCGATGAGCACACGCATGTTAGCGTTTGCTCAGCGCGAGAAACAGCAGCAGCAGCAGCAACAACAGCTGCGAAGTGTCAGTTCAAGGGACCTTGGTGCCAACAGTCCTGCCTCTGTTGTTGGCTCCCCTGTAAGCGCTTGGTCCAAGTGGGGATCTCCTAACGGAAAAGTTGATTGGTCAGTAAATGGAGACGAGCTTGGTAGTCAGATGCGAAGATCATCCTCATTTGAGCTTAAGCACAACGGCGAAGAGCCTGATCTGTCATGGGTCCAGTCTCTAGTGAAGGAATCCCCACCTGAGATGATCAAAGAGAAGTTTGCTTTTCCTCTGCCCACAGCACCATCCACGGACGGACCAAATTCTAATTCCCAAATTGAATCCATTGATCATTCCGTTTTAGGAGCCTGGCTTGAGCAAATGCAACTGGATCAGCTTGTAGTCTAGTTAAATTGACCCTTTACATTATCTTGTTGAGATAGGTATTTAATTTTCGTAAGGTACATATTCTTTTGGTGAAATTTTTTGGGAAGAAGACAAGGAGAGGAGGAGGAATTGTAGTAACGGAGGTGGGTTGGCTGCAAAGTTACCTGAAGGATATTCTATTTTTTCTTTCATAATTGTCATTCATTATTTTACTACAGAGCCTCAGGGCTGAGCTGAAGAAGCTCTCTCTCTTGGGGTTTATATTCCACAGGAGACAAATCCTGTCGAGGTTATCTATTTTTCTTCCAAAACGGCCATTGTCACAGGATTCTGCCCTTTTCCATTTTACTCAAGTTCTGAGTTCACTATCTTGCAAGCTAGCTGGTTTATAATGCAACAAAAACCACTAGCATGCCATTGTTTAAAAGTTTTTTCTGAAAATTCACCAAGTTAAGCATGCTGTTGCCAAAGAACAAGTTGTTGGTCTGTAAGGGAATAATTAGAGATGATCTGCATTGTGGAATATTTACCTTGTACTACTGTTTATCATTTTATATTAAATTCAAATGCAATGTTTCCTTTATCTCATTTCTTATCATTAAATTTGTGCAACTACATGTGCTTTGATTTCATCCTCTTCTCTGCATCCATAGCTACGTGGAATGATTTTGTGGTCCTGCTCTGAAAGCTTGAGTTGAGATCATTAAGGAATATCTTTTTGGCTTTTATGGTTCTTTGAATGATACCATTCAAGATCTGGGAGTGGTGTCAATTATAATGCTGCAACAATGCAGAAAGTGGACTATACTGTGATGAAAATGGTAGTTGGGGTTTTTTATTGGGGGATTCTTCTGTGCCCCAACTGATAGAGTTGGTGTTTATGGTTGCACCTACTTCATGACCTGTCCTGACAAATACATACATATATTTAGTTTAGCAGACTTCATATACCAAATAGTTGAGTAAAAAACACTGAATCTTACACCTCTCCATTGAGCCACTCCCACGTATGCAGAGATTGTGCTACCCAATCTTCACTCACTGTAACTGAACCAACCACTCCATTTGAGTTAGCAATCCATCATTTTAAGGTTACTGTGTCACTTAATAAAAAGACAACAATACATGGTACATTATAACTGAAATTTATGTAAAATGTTTTGGAAAATATCACCAATTTTTAGGTCTTAAACAATTTGGAATCTAAAACAACTGTCTTAATTGGCTTTTGTTGCCTTGACCCGTAAGAATTTGGTGTTTGAATGTTATTATGGACTAAAATTTTGGGAAGAAAAATAGGATGATGAGTGAGGGCGAGGGTTGTTTAAAAATTCTCCACTTTTTTTCCAACTAAATTTCTTTTCTGCCGAATTTTCTTTTGTTATTGGTAATACAGTAAGGTTACATTGAGAGAGAAAAAAAAGGTTTTTAAAAAAATATAATTAGTGAAATTTTTAATTAATCCGTATATGTATTTATTCGGTTTGAAAATCCGTTGAAAGGATTAAAATTAGAGAAAAGTTAGATCGAGATTTTAGTAAGAGAAAAGAAAGATTTGTACGAGAGTAATGAGTGAGGTTCGAGGTTTTATAATGAATTTAACTACAAATAGTTCTCATCTTTAAAAATTATGTTATTAAGAAAAAGATTGGGATACTAACATTTTTTTTCATCTTCGAGGTGGAATCATTAGGTATGAACATAACACATTGACCATGTTTATTTTTCTATTATTTTAATTGAGAATCTAAAATTTTAATTGGACTTTCATTTATATAAATTGAATTTTTTAATTTTATAAATATAAAGTGTGCAGTCTTTATTAGCTTATCCATAATTAACTGTAACGTTTGTTGTACGTGGCAAATGGGTGATAAAATTTTCTTGAAAATACTATCATTCTGGAATGTCTAATTAGTTTAACAAATTCGAATTCTTTAACTACTCCACTCTATCTTTTTCTCTAAAAATTATAACAAGTATAACGTGATCTAAAAATACATAAACCTCTAAAATCAACTTTTAAAATTTTCAGTCAATTCCAACTCTCTAACTTCAGGATAAACATTTGAATCTTTTTCCTTACTCAAAATATTTGTAACTACATTTGTTTTCTAAAAATGGTACATCAAATAAAAATCGTAGTCTTTTAAAAGCTCCATCCATTTTTTTAAATAAATTGTGCTTTATTAATTAGTTGGCCTATTGTAATCAAGATCGCATTATTTTCTTTCACTGACCATAAAAAATAGGCATCCGGGTACATAAACTATTGTGACATTTTTCAAGTCTTTTTTGATGTTTTATTTGTTCTTTTAATAGTTAGACAAACAAAGACATACTAAGTCACATTTCTTTTTATATGAAACCATCAAAAGAACTCTTTCAAATACTAATACATCTTAGTTATATCTAATGCAAACTAAATTGTTCTTATAATTTTTATATTACATCATTTTCTCTAATTTTTAGTTTGTTGGTGCACAAATTCTATCATGAACCTCAGAATCCCATTTACTCTCATTATGAAATTCTTAATAATTTTATTATTAAACACAATTTATTTATGCTCTTGACCATTACATATAATATTTTAACTGTTTTCTTACTCCAGACATCTTCAATTAAATTTGTCTTCATCAAATGATACATAAACTTAAAATTATAATCCTTTAGAACTTGATCAATATCTTTTGTTATATGTTGAACTCTTTTTATTAAAACAAGTATTTCAAATTTTTATAACCGTCAAACATGTGAGATTGAACAACATAAGAATAGCTCATTCAAATCTTCAAGACAACACCACTTTCACCATCTCTAAATTACGAATAGGATAATTTTTCTTATAAATTTTCAGTTTCTTTCAAACATAATACCAATATCTTTTCTTATATCCAAACTCAACTCAACTTATAATGTGATATATTATACTTAATTTTCAAATATCAATAATTATCAATACTACTAAACTAATCAATTTTGATTGTAACTTTAAAAAACTCTTCTCTTATCTATCCTGATATAAAAATATAATTTATAATACATATAAAATATAACACTCAATATTTTATTTTAATATTATTATTTTTTTACATATAAAATAAAATTCAATACTATTATGAAGTAGATTTCAGGGTTATTTTAAAGTATTAATTATACGTATTCTTGTAATCATAATTTTTTTATTCAATAATTGTACTTTATTTTTTATAACAATCATCCTCTTATTTTAAAAGGTTAGATTCATTTTAAGCGAAAAAAAAGTATACCTAGCCTCTAAATTTTTAGGAAAACTTGACTTTGATCACTGTATTCTTGTTTTAGTTCCTATATTGTTCAAAATATGTGAACTTATCCTTGTTTATGTTTAAACTTGATATTTAGTGATATTGTTTATTACTATCCAAGTAAAAGTATGGACACATTTATACATTTAATGTTTTGTAATTCAAGTGATAGGATTCTGAAATCTAAATTTACATACCTCTTAAATTTTAATGAAATGAAAACATGAATATAAAATTTTGCATTAGAGCACTGCATCATCTAAGGCACTGACTTATATGTGTTAATTAATTCTAAGAAACATTGCTGAGCCACAAATATAGATAATGTGTTGCTTATTAATCAATAGTTGTTTATATAAACAGCTTTACTAACATGGGAAACTTACTTAGAGTAAAAATAAATAAATTATAATATATAAATAGACGTAAATATAAATTTAATTTTAAAAAATTGAAATAGGGATAAATTATTCGCTAATATTTTATAATAAATAATTTACTACGGAAAAGTTAAAAGAATGTTTATATTTTCCTATTAATTAGTGAAGTTGTTTTCAATATTTTTTTATTTCAATCCCCAACCATTATCTTAATTTGGGTTTGTAGAAAGTAAGTTTCTTAATCATCTCCTTCTGCTCCAAATGAAAAAAAACTCTTGATGAAATTTAAGGAAGGAAAAATATCTCTTGATACTACTCTTCATTAAATACATCTATTTTATATTTTTTTAATATAAATTTTATATATTTTTTAATAAAATATTATATTAATATAAGTGAATGTAGAAAAGGAACACTGGTATCAACTTATGATGGTTCTTTAGGAAAGTGTATGAAAAGGAAATGCAGCATGTGGACTTTTGGTAACACGTGCTTTTATTTTCAATTTCATGATAGCTGATATCATGTGCACTCTGCAACTTTATCCAACCAAATCTCATGCTTCTGACTTTTGAGGTCCAAAATAAAAAAGTGAAAAAATAAAATAAAATAAAAAAATATAACATCAACTTACACTTCATTACTCTACAAAACAAAGTATTGCACAGTGTGAACATTGCTTCACAATAATGGAAAATATTTGTGGTAGGAGTGACTTGGTGTTAGTAAATAATCTTATCTGTTAGTAAATTTATAAAATGTGAAATTTGAATTTGTTAAAAATCTTATAATAATAATTGACGTAATATGTAACTTGTTATAATATTTTTATTTATTTATATTATTTTTTATTTATTTAAATAATAAAGGTTTAAATATTTGATATACTAAGCGATTATTTAATTTTCTTTTTTAATTTTTTTATCAATTATCAACATTAACTAATATAAAATAGAGACTATATTACATTGTTGATACAATTAATATAACAAATGTCCGTATAATTATTTTTATAAATTATTTTCATGTATTTATATAAATTGTTAGTATAACTAATATAAAATGTGACTTTTTATTACAATTAAAATATAATCAATGCAATATATATATATATATATATATATTTATTTATTTATAACATTATCATCATATCTTTTTTATCGTATTTATTTTTTAATCGACCTATTTTTTTGTAAAATTGTAGTTTTTTTTTTCTATTGGTGACCTTTTATAGTTTATGCCTATTTTATAAAGAAAAATCTCACCACAAACAACCTTCATAATTTATTTTATTTCCATCTTTCTTCCCCTTATCACTATCTTTCTTTTCCATTATACATTTATTTATTAATTTTTCTTTCTTTTTTTTATCTATGTATTCTTTTCCTAAAATAAAAGCACACTTATAATTATCTTTTGGAAATTACAATAGCTTTTCTCAAAAAGTTTTTAATGCTATTGCAAGTAACTGACACAGTAATTTGAAAAGATAGAAACCACAAGTAATTTACTGGTGATTAGGTTAAGTGTCCAAAAGGCTTAAATTCTGTAAAGTTCTAAGTATTTAAAAGTTCTTTAAGAGCAATATTAAATTCTCATATAATATATTTTATAATTTTTCTGAGGCAATTTTTTTTCTAATCTTTTTACTTATTAAATATAAAATAGAATTAGTTACAATTTTCTTTTCCTATTTTCTCCAACCTCAATTTATGTTATTTATTTTAAAATAGAGACATTTAACATCATATTTTAGAAAATCCATAATTTTGCTCAAGTCTTTAATTGTATATATGTTTCATTTCTTTCATTTTGGTTCAATTAACACTATACCTAATATATTAATCTAGGGCATCATAACAAACAATTTAATTATTCAATTATAAAAAATAGTCAAAATTAAAGGTTAGACAAAAAAAAAAATACCAGATCTTCTAAAGTAGGGGATCTGGTATATTTTTATAATCTAACATGAAATCAAAATTACTAATTGAGAAAAATAGGATGACCAACATTGTATTAAGTGTCTAAAATATTGCATCTTTCTTTTATATTTATAAGAAAATACATCTTATTCCATTTTTTTTTGTAAGAACTTGAAATCAAAGTCCCAAATGATAGAATGTGCAAACTCATTTCATAATGTCTTGCAAACTATAGGACAGACAAAGAACATCATCTCTTTGTGTTTCCAAATGTGGTGAAGGACAAAATGAGGCCACTTCCCACCATCAAATGTCCTTGTGAAATATGACAATAGAGATTTAGCAAAAGCTCTATGCCAAAGCTTGAACAATATGAATCAATCATGAGGCAATAACTCAACCATGGGGAATTTTCATTAGTGTTGATTGGAAAAATATGTAGTGGGCAATTGAAAATTCTTTGTCCTATTGATTGGCTTGTTACTTTGCATCAATTGAGAACATGCATAAAGTTTCTATGTTAATTAGGGTTTGGATAATAATTAGGGTTGATTTTGTGTGGCATGCCTATTGACTTCTTGAGATAAGGTGGGAGGATAATATGAGAAGATATGAGTGTTTTTATTATTGGAATTGAGTTGTATTAGTTTTAGGTTTTGGACAGGAAAGGTCGTTTTCTTTGTTAATGTGTCTATATGAATATTGTTCCTTTGGTGCAAGTTAAAAAAAAAAAAACTTGGTTCAATATTTTTTTTCACTAAATTATATATATATATATATATATATATATATATATATATATATATATATATTTTT
>Ga0209700_100372_pt1 | contig 81529 bp, 52 predicted proteins | sample SiratroredBW_FD_187528 | JGI IMG/M metagenome (GOLD analysis project Ga0209700, IMG submission 187528) | Root nodule microbial communities of legume samples collected from California, USA - Siratro red BW (SPAdes) (version 2) | ecosystem: Host-associated > Plants > Roots > Nodule | place: USA... | reverse complement strand
AATCTTCAACACCTTTCTCATACACATCACTTATTCGACTTGCATTTATCCAACTTCGATCCATCACTACGAGTAGTGAAAGGTTTCCAGAAACAAAACTCAATGAGTAAGATTAAATAAAAAATTGCCGGGGATCGAACATCCCCGGACTCAGTACCCAAACGCGTTTCTCCTATATTAAATTATACACAAAGGTCATTTAAGCATTCTAATCATACAAGCATTTCAATTATAGAACAATGCTCAAATAAATTATAAAACATAGATCAAACATTCAACATATAGTTAAACATTCTCCAAAAACATACATCAAACATTCTCCCAAAACATTCTAATTTGAACAAGCATTCTAATGATATAGATAAACATTCAACACATATTGTTCTTCCATTTCAAAGAAGATAAAAACACACCTCTTGTAGGGCAGTGGTGATGCCAAAATCGAACCCGTAGTGGTGACGCCAAAACCAACAACACAAACAAACCCAAATCGGCCAAACGAACCCTACCAAAACCACAAAGCACAAACAAATGCTCAATACAATAACAATATGAGTAAAAGCAAAAGAAAATGGAAGAGAAAGAATGAGTGCACAGCTTCAAAGCAAACGGAGCACGAACAGACTTGAAATCGAAAATAGAACCGTTCAAATCGAAGCTCTCAAAAATGCGAACAAGAGGAAGTAAAATGAAGTAGAATGAGGTGCAAATGGAGGTCGAAAAGTGAAGGAGAAGACGCCAGAACAGTGCTAGGGAGAATACGCACGCAGCGGATAAGAAGAAAAGTGAAGAAAAAGGGCGCGTTTGAAATAAAATAGACGTACCACGTCGGTTCTGGACTCCCAACCGACGTGGTGCATGCTCTGAAATTTAAAAAAGTTTACTATTAACACACCATGTCAGTTACAAAGCCCAGAACCGACGTGGTGTGTGCCCTAATTTCAACTTTTTCCCCCAATTTGTCATACAGCATTCACCACGTCGGTTATGAGCCCGTAACCGATGTAGTGGACAACAATCCCACGTCGGTGATGGCCTCTTAACCGACGTGGGATTCACGCACCTCTTGGAACTTTTAAAAATTTAAATTTTTCTTTTTTATAAATAGGTCAATGACGATTGTTTGTGCCAACCAACATGGGATTGTTCATTTATTTACAAAAATGCCACCGCGTTTCTAATTACATCGTTTGCCTCTTTAACCGTCATAAAAATGAGACGTTAAAGCCTATTTTTCTACTAGTTATACATTATATATTAATATGATATTAATCCAAATATGAAAACATATGTATATTTCTTTCCTGAACTTGAGAATGTTAGTTTAATTACGAATAAATCATTATTTATGTTTATCTTTTTGGTAAATTTTTGTTTATCATATTAAAAGTAACAATTTTTATAATGCAATTTTATTATTTTTTTCTTGAATAATTTTGATGATGAAAAAAAGGTATTGATCACTTAAAAGAAAGAAAAATTTTGTTATTACAATACTGAAGACATAAGACATATGGTTTAATACGTGTATGCTAAGTGGGATAATTGATCATAAGAATTTATTTAAAGTAAGTTGACATAAACATAGGAAAAATAGCTTGTTTAAACTCTTCTGCTAGTTGAAAATAGCTTAAGTATTGAAAAGAACTTTTCACAAGTTATTTTAATTTCAACTTGTTATTTGTGTTTTCCAGAACTGCCAGAAAATTATTAACAAGTTGTTTTTGACTTTTAACAAGTTGTTTACTAGTTGAGCATACTTTATATCATTTTCACTAGTAGAAAAAACACATTCCACGACAGGATATTATCGCGGTTAAAAGAAAACCGCAATTAAAAACAATGTGGTGACATTTTTGAAATTATGTTGAACCATACAATCGCGATTGGAGCAAGAACCGCGATGATAAGGCACAAACATTTAAAATTGGAAAATTGCAGGAAGATACCAATGCGGTTGTCTAAACAACCGTGCTGGTATCTGCAAAATAATTTTTTAAATTATTTTGCAAAGAGATACAAGGGCGGTTATCTAAACAACCGCCCTTGTATCTCCCTGCAAAATAATTTTTAAATTATTTTAAAAGGAGATACAAGGGCGATTGTTTAAACAACCGCCCTTGTATGTAAGCCCTTAGGGTTTCGGTTTAGATTTTATATGTGAAAACCCCTTTCTATAATTCGTTCTTCTGCCTCCGTCTCTTCCTCCTCTCTTGTCATCGCTGCATCGAAAGAAAGGTACGTTATCTCTGCTCGATTTTCAATTAAGACTGTTTCTATTAGCGTGTTCGTTCAAATAGAAGCAAATCCTCAGTACATATTACATGCAAAGGTGAGTGAATAACAATGGTGGAGAAAGCCAAGGGTAGGAAAGAGGAGGTCGTCTCCCGAGAGTACACCATCAACCTCCACAAACGCTTACATGGCTGGTAATCTCCTTTTTCTCTAACTACGCAACAACTTATTCAAATTAGGTGTTATCTAGTTATTCTCTAGAGATATAATTTTGTTTTGAAGCTAGAATTTTCAGCGGTTGAAAGGTAAAGAAATAAATAATATGTATCTAATACCCGAAAACTATGGAGATATCATATGCAGGTGCAAATATTTAGACTCATTTAAAATTAACCTAACATTATCTACTTCTTACAGAAAGTGTGTCCACTGAGCTCTATGATACAACTAATAGGATAGCTGGCTAGTAATTTATATATACTCGGGATCATAATATCTTTCTTATTTTTGGTCTCATAACCACACGTAGATACAAAATGCACTGAGTCCAAACTATGTAAGATAGATCCACCTAATCCCATACTTGCAATTAACACATGTGTCAATATATATATATATCTATATGCAGAAGTTCTATAGTGTAGCCAACAATCACAGTTAACCCTTTTAGACTTGGCTTTCATCTCTAATCCAAATCATGGCTAGCTTTCCCGTTTTTCATGTCTTACGTTGTTTGGAGTCTAGTGACGACACTAGCAATTAGTGGTTTCAATTTGAAGGGGGTAGAGGCAGCACAAGCCTTCTTTGTGTTTGGAGATTCACTTGTTGATAATGGCAACAACAACTACTTGGTCACCACAGCTAGATCAGATGCTCCACCTTATGGCATTGATTATCCAACTGGCAAACCCACTGGACGTTTCTCTAATGGCCTCAACATTCCTGATTTTATCAGTTAGCTTAATAACCTCTCTAACTTTTGTTTCACCATTGTTAATTTTATCTGTAGTGTAAGTTGATCTGTGATTTATTTTTGCAGGTTAAGTACTTGGGTCAGAGTCCACGTTGCCATATTTAAGCCTTGAGCTTGACGGGGAAAAAGTGCTAGTTGGTGCCAACTTTGCTTCTGCTGGCATTGGGGATGACACTCGAGTCCAATTTGTATGTGAATTATATATAGCAAATAGCTGCTGCGATTTTTTTTAAAAAAGTGCACATACCAGCACGGTTGTAGAGAAACCGCGCTGGTATGTGCATTGACAATGCCTTTTTTAGCCATTTTTGCATAATATGAGGATTTTATAATGCGGTTGCTAGAGAACCGCGGTGTTATGTTATACTTTCCTTCGCGGTTGTACAACCGCGATTGTATCTTCAGTATTTTTTATCGCGGTTGCATCTATCGCGGTTCCGGAACCGCGCTTGTAAGCCATATATAACCGCGATTAAATGTCTTTTTTCTACTAGTGTTACGCATTTAACTTGTTGTTTTGGGTATTGTCTACATTGTAATCATAGTTTAATAAAAATACTCATTCATATTTTCTAAGTTTTAAAAAAGAGTTAATAGTTTAATTCATCCCCCTCTTGAACTTGACCATCATATTTTTCAACAATTAGTATCAGAGTGGGTTCTTGAAAGTTATTCAAGTCGATCCTAAATGGCCGCAAATAAACTTCCTTTGCTGAGGGTGCCTCGATTAATAGGCTACCTATGTTTTCTGGTTTGAACTATCAGTTATGGAAAATCAAAGTGAGGATTTTTATTGAATCTATTGATCACGGTGTTTGAGATGCTATTGTTAATGGACCGTATGTGCCTAAATTGCTTGTTTGATAATGTGTATGTTGATAAACCTTGGTGTGACTGGACTAGCAAAGAAAGTAAGAAAGCTCAGTATGATACCGTTGCTAAAAACATAATAACCTCATCGCTTAATCTTGATGAATTTTTTAGGGTCTCACAGTGTACATCTGCTAAAGAGATGTGGGACATTCTAGAAGTAACGCATGAGGGAACAAGTGACGTCAAAAGAGCAAGAAAGCACACTTTGATACAAGAATACGAGTTATTTAGAATGAAGTCAGGGGAGACAATGGCAAAAGTACAGAAGCGATTCACCCATATTGTTAATCACTTGATAGGTCTGGGAAAGATATTTGATAAGGAGGAGCTCAACATCAAAATTTTGAAGTGTTTGGACAGAAGTTGGCACTAAAGGTCACTGCTATTTCAAAGACACGAGACCTCACTACCTTGACCACTGCTGCATTGTTTGGAAATCTCAGAGAGAGTGAATTGGAGATGAACAAACTTAACAAGCAAGAACAAGGAGAAAAAAAATAGAAAGGAATAGCTCTGAAGTCTGTTGCACAGAAAGATAGTGAAGATGAATGCTCCAGCAATTGCAGGGAATCAGAGACCTTGACATTGCTGACTAGGAAATTCAGCAAGTTCCCGAAGAAAAAGGGAAAGGATAAAAATCAACCATAAAAAAGGTATACAAAAAGGGTTGATAATTCAACGAAAAAAGATGGAGTTTCTGAATCAAACATTTAAGGAGAAAGCCCTAGAGAAGAAATTTGCAAAGAAAAAGAAAGAAGCAGAGAAAAGCGTAGATAGCATGGGAAGAAAATGACCCTTCTTCCAGCTCTTCAAACGGATAAGGAAGAGGAGGCAAAGGCAAATCTCTGTATGATGGCGGGGCAAGACACAGAAAGTAGTGTGAGTTCTAACATATCCTTTACTCATGAAAATTATAGCACTTTGTTAAATGCCATTAAGGAAACTCACGAGGAGGCTAACCATTTGGCTCTTTCTAATAATAAACTCAAGGGTCTAAACAGTTGGTTGGAGAATAAAGTGAAACAATTAAAAGAAGAACTTTTAAACTTGAAAACTGATTTTGAAAGTCTTGAAACGATTTATAACAATTCTTCTTGTAGTTGTTATGAAATTGTTAAAATGACCAACTGTGAAAATTGTGAAGTTTTGCAAGGAAGGTGGATTATCTGATCAAAAAAATTTTTAAACTTTCCATGGGAACTGCAAATTTAAATGCGCTGCTTGGATCTCAAAATTGTGTTTTTAATAAAGTAGACATCGGTTTCCAAGATGATTTTCCAAAGAAGGGGAAGAAATTTAAAAACTTTCTTAATCATGGTAGTACATCATCTTCACCATTTATTACTTGTTTCTATTGTTTGGAAAGAGGGCATATAGTTAGACATTGTAACGCTAGATTGTATTATTTGCCTAAAGGCCTTGTGAAGTGGGTTCCCAAGGATACCGTTAACATAAATGGACCCAAGTTTAATAGGGGAGCAACTCTTGCAACTTAACTTGTTTTGCAGGGACTTTGGATAGCCAATAAGCAGTTGTGGTACCTTGGCAGTGGTTGTTCGAAGCATATGACAGACGATGCTTCAAAGAAGAGGCAAGAAGGCTTTGTGACGTACAGACATATATAATAACAAAGGAAGAATCCTTGGTATAGGTCATGTCGGGAGTCATGACTCAATAATAATCAGGGATGTGTTGTTGGTGGATGGACTGAAGCATAACTTGTTGAGCATCAATCAGCTGTGTGTTAAAGGCTACAAAGTCACATTCAAACCAGACTTGTGCCTCATATGAAATCCATCAACTCACCAGTCCTTTCTTATTGGTAAAAGAGTAAACAATATTTACATGCTTAACATTTGTGACAATGCATCTAGCATGACTTGTTTGCTTTCCAAAAATGATAATTCATGGCTCTGGCATAAAAGGTTAGCACATATTCACATGCATCATCTAGATAGACTAGTATCCAAGAATCTGGTGGAGGGACTACCTACACTAAAGTATGAGAAAGACAAAATATGTGAACCTTGTCAAAAAGGGAAACAAACAAAAAATGTTTTCAAAACCAAAAATTTTGTTTCCACTACTCGACCCCTTGAGTTGCTTCACATGGATTTGTTTGGTCTTTCTCGCACTATGAGCTTAGGTTGTAACTACTATGGACTTGTTATAGTTGATGATTTTTCTATATTTACTTGGACATTGTTCATAGTATCCAAGGATCATGCATTTACAACTTTTAAACATCTTGCCAAAATTTTAGAAAATGAAAATAAATGCCATATTTATTCTATAAAGTCTGATCATGGGGTGAATTTCAAAATGAAAGATTTAAAAAAAATTGTAACAAACATGGCATAAAACACAATTTTCCGCTCCAAGAACACCACAGCAAAATGGAGTTGTGGAGTGGAAAAATCATTCTTTGGAAGAACTTGCTCGAACTTTGTTAAATGATTATAATCTTCCAAAGTATTTTTGGGTAGATGCGGTGAATACTACATGTTATGTTTTAAATCATGCTTTGATTAGGCCTGTTTTGAAAAAGACCCCATATGAGCTTTATAAGCGAAGAAAACCAAACATTAGTCATTTTAAAGTGTTTTGGTCCAAATGTTTTGTTTTAAATAATGGCGAAGATAATCTTAGCAAGTTTGATGCAAAAGTTGATAAAGGCATCTTCATTGGTTACTCTTCTCATAGTCATGCATATATAATTTATAATAAACGAGCTATGACTATGGAAGAATCTGTGGATGTGGTATTTGATGAAACTAACCTTGATTTGCGAGATGTTTATAGGAACAGAGCAGATGATGAGGCAAATAATAATGAGTTGTTGCAAAGAAACAGTCAGCTGATTTAGAGATTCAATAAATTGAATTTATCTGATAAAGAGCAAATTGAAGATGCAGCTGAACAAGAGGCCCCAACTCACGAAGAAGTATCGCCTGCACCTGAGACTAATGCAAATCTACCAAGAGAAAGGAGGATTCCTCGTGATTTATATTTGGACAACATTATCGGTCAAATAGAACAGGGAGTTTCTACTAGACATAATCTTAATAATTTGTGTGAAAATATGGCGTTTGTATCTCAAATTGAACCTAGTTCTATTGATGTTGCTTTATCTGATGATAAGTGGATAAAGGCTATGCATGATGAACTGAACCAGTTCTCTAGGAATAATGTTTGGGTTTTAGTTCCTAGATCACCTGATATGCATGTTATTGGCACTAAATGGGATTTTAGAAATAAATTAGATGAATAGTGCATTATAGTTAAAAACAAAACTAGGCTGGTAGTTAAGGGGTATAACCAAGAAGAAGGAATTGATTTTGGTGAAATGTATGCTCCTATTACTAGACTAGAAGCTATTAGACTGTTGGTTGCCTATGCATGTTTGTGTGATTTTAAACTTTTTCAAATGAATGTGAAAAGTGCTTTCTTGAATGGTTTCATAGATGAGGAAGTATATGTATCTCAACCGCCGGGCTTTGAGGATCACAGACATCCAGATCATGTTTACATATTGTAAAAAGCTCTATATGGTTTGATGCAGGCTGTGAGGCAGTGATTCTGTGTTAGCTATGCAGGGGGAGGTTGAAATGTCCATGGGGGAGTTAAACTTCTTCCTTGGATTGTAAGTTAAGCAAATGAAGCATGGGACATTTATGTGTCAATCTATGTACTCCAAAGAGCTTCTTCAGAAATTCGAGATCGACAAATGCAAGGAAGCTTCAACACCAATATCTACAAGTTGCTACCTTGACTGGGATGAGAAGGGAGCTTCTGTAGATTAGATAAAATATAGAGGGCTAATTGGTTCGTTATTATATGTTACAACTATTCGTCCTGACATAATGTTTAGTGTTTGTATGTGTGCCACACTTCAACCTAACCAAAAGAATCACTCTTTAAAGCCGGAAAGAGGATTTTGAAGTACTTAAAAGGAATAGTCATTGTGGGACTATGGTATCCTAGAGGAGCGCCACTAAGCTTAACAGACTACTCAAACTTGCATTTTGCCAGTTGCAAGCTAGATCGGAAAAGTACTAGTGGGACATGTCATCTGCTAGGTGCTAGCTTGATATCTTGGCACAAGAAAAAGCAAGCATGTGTGGCTCTTTCAATTGTTGAAGTTGAGTATATAGCCGCTGGGACTTGTTGTTCACATATACTGTGCCTCAAGCAACATCTAGGTGACTTTGGTCTAAGTCTCTCAAAAATACCTCTTAAATGTGATAACACTAGTGCTATCAATCTAACCAAAAATCCTGTGCAACATTCTAGGACGAAACACATTCAGATTCGTCATCACTTTATTCAAGATCATGTTAGCAATGGAGACTATGAGATTCAGTTTATGTGTTTTATTGACTAACTTGGTGTCTTAGAATAGTTTTAGCAAGCTCAAACAAGTGGTACTAGCATTTGGTATTTTAACCTGTTGATTTCATTATTAATTTGCTAAAAATATGCTGTAGTATATGTTCCAACTATTTCAACAAATTGTTTTTCGAAAACATGTCATTATTCTGTGTACACGTTGTTTTCCTGGAGCTGATTCAATTAATCTATTAATTTCAGAAAATAGTCAATTAATAACCTTGATTCCAAGTTTTTAACATGTTAACTGCCGAAATAAACCTGTTAATATAACATTTCAAACTTAACAGTTTGTTGTTAAGGTCAAAATAGATGTCTTTGAAGGTACTGCAGTGACACCCAATGAACCAATAGGCTATACACAATACCTTAGGACCTGTGACAACCATTGGAAGGACCAAATGACACAGAACAAGTCACAGTTGGGCAGAGGTGGTTCAAACGGTCAAAAAGTGGTTCTACAGAATAATCGGTTCTGTTGTACAAAGAATCTTGGACTGTGCAGGTTTGCATATCATGATTTTTCAGTTGAAACTGCACATGGGTGTATCATAATCACATGCATTATTGTATCATGCATCTAGGCTTGAAAAACTATTTTTAAATTGATCCTGAGCAGTTACATAACAACATGTATCATATATGTTACTGCACCAAAAAACCCATTCTGCATCACTATTTTTCTCTCAAAAACCAGTAGCCATGTCTTCATCTACTCCCACAAAAATGCACTAGAACTCAATCCTCAAACCAAGATGAGGATTATGGCCATTTGGAAAACTGGTTTAATGGAGAAGCTGGTCAAATGCAGAAATATATTCACGAGTACAGCCGCAAGAGTCTAATTGCTCCATAAAATGTCACCACTAAATGGCTGAAGGAACAACAACTTGAGGAGGTCAGAAGCATCATAAATCACCAAAAGTTGAAGAAGTTCCTCGATTTGAATGGTTGTATTTACCCTAAATTAGTTAAGGTGTTCTACACCATCCTTATTTTTTATGGGGAAAAGATGTACATCCATGTGAAAGGAGTGGATATGGAAATAACTCCAAAAGTTGGGTTTGCAATAATCAGACTAAGACATGAAGGATAGCAAGTGGATAAAGGAGCTATAAATTATTTTAACAAGTTCAAGAGGGGGGTGAATTGAACATCTTCAAAACTTTTCACAAATGTACTTTTCAATGTGACAAATGAAAAATCTTTAAAGAAATTGTTCAAGATGATAGAAATTGCAATCAACAAAGGTTCAAAAAAAATTTCAGAATAAAGGTAATCACCCAAAATCAGTAAACTGAAGACAAATTGTAATTTTGGAAAAGCAGTAGACTGTTAAGCAAATTCTGGAAAAATACAATATGCAGTAAAAATAGTATTTAAAGGTTAATCCAAGAACTGAAAGAATTAGATCAAATTCAGGTTTGAAATGAATTACAGATTAAAGAATCTTTTATCAAACAACACAAACTATGTTTAATGTATGAAATCTGTTTTTAACCGATAATTGTGACAAATAAACTTTTCTGGAAAAACTGACTGATGAACAGTGAACCCAATAAGTTGCGAATACTGCAAATTTACAGAATACTAATATACTGGTTATTGATTAGATTCAGAAATGTCAAGAATAGATTGTGTTTAAACAGAATATATGATTTCAAAAGTTACTTAAAATGTTTTCAGAAAGTTGAGGAAATTATTCAATTAACAAGGTTTAACAGATTTTGAAAAATCAAGAAAAGCAACAAGATTTATTAAGAACATTCCAGAGAGAGTAGGAGAGAACAAGACACAACAGATTATCCTGGTTCACCCTTCCGTAAGGGCTATGTCCAGTCCCTTACACCACTGTTAGGATTTCCATTATAAAAAGATCAAACCATATCAGTTTACAGAAATTCAACCACTTGCTACTCGCAAGAATACACTGCTCCCCACAAAAAAAAATCCGCTGAAACCTACGGCAGATCAAGAACTATACAAAATCCACTGTATAACCCAGAAAACCCCTTATTGATCCCCTCAGCAAGTTACAACCTGTACAAAACCCACTGTACAAACAGAATTACCAACCCAGGTAACTCACAGCAGAATAAACTTCAATATAATGAAAGAATTATTACAAACTCAGCAAAACAAGCACTTCTATACAACAAATTACAAAAATAATAAACAAAGGGTATAAAAGGCTTATTCAGTATGATCAGATCAACAGTATAGCAACAACAGTCAATTCAAAGCTCCAGCACTATTAAGAAAACAGTTCTTGAAAAGCTTTTCAAATGATCTTGATCATAAAAACTATTGGGGCGCTTTTTCTCTCTTTTGGAAAACTAAGAGCACTGATTGAAAATGATTTAGAATGATTTTCGTTTTGTTCCAAATTTTGTGCCAACTATTTATAGACAACTGTTATTTAAAATTTTGGCCAGATTTTGTGTCAAATAGTCAACTGTTTTTCTCTAGTTAGTTAAAACAGTTGTTCAAAACTCAAAATCTGATTTTAGTAATTTCTCAAAACCTTAGTTAAATTAGATTTGAAAACATGGAGCTTATCCTTGATTGAGAATGCTTATAATGCTGAAGTGAATCAAACTTCCCACACAACACACAATCCTAAGTTCTAAACCAAGCCTTCCAATCTTCATAAAATCTTCATGCAGTCCACATATTATCACATGGTCTTGAACTTCTTCACATGGTTGGCTTCATCAAATCTTCACAGCAACTCACTGGTGCTAACAATCTCCCCCAAGTTGATGAAGACAAAGAATGGTGTGTTGAGTTGAAATGCATGTTTGTTCTTCTTTAAATCAGTTTACTGGCTTTCACAAAGCTCCCCCATAATTTGATATCCTATTAATAATATTTCACAGAGTGAAGTAAACAGTAACACAAAGGATAACAAAGTTCATTGATAATAAGCACGAGTACATATGGTATTCATTGATCAGTACAATTTGTGCAGGATAACTGATTAAGCATAACAAACTAAAATTTGGATTGTGGCTGGATAAACCAGCAAATCAGAGTAGTAACAGCAACAACAAAAAATATCAAACAACAAGCAACAGTAGAAACAGTAAACAACAACGGCAGGAAATATAACAAACACCAAACAGGCAGTAAACTGAACCTAGCAACATCAACCTAGACTCCTAGACCACAACCACAACACTTTCTGTTCTCAACACTCATTATTCTCCCCCATTGACTTTATCAAATGGAAGAGAAACCACCACTAGATAGGCAATGTAAATGCTCTATTCGTCCGGAGGAAAGAACAAAGTCCCCATCTTGGACTGGATATCTTCAACTTGTGTTTCAATAAACTGAAAGTGCATTTCACAGTACTGGTGATGACTACGGTTCTGGTCTTCCAAGTGGTTGAACTGATTCATCATGAGTTGTTCGAGTCTGGAGAAGGAGTCTTGACTAGGAGCAGCAGGCTTTTCTGGTTCTGGTTCAGCTTGATCAAAATTTTTGTCCTCATCTTCGTCATCCTCATCATCATCATCAATGGATTTCTCTTCTTCTTCTTCATCATCTCCAACCGATTCTTCATCAGCTTTGCAAATCCATTTCTTATTCTTCATCTTTTTCAGTCCAATCTTGGTGAGATTTGTTGTGGTAATCTGGTTCAGCGCCTTAATTTCTTCAACAACTTCACTTTCCACATCTATTTCAAAATATTCAATAAACTGCGACAATAGTATCACATATGGTATGCGATATTCCAGTTTCTTCCCCACTTTGAACAGATGCTCACAAATCACATTAACCTAGTTGACCTTGATGTTATTCATGAGGCAGTACATGAGTATAAGATCCTCCTCAGTTAATGTTGCATGGTTGAAACCACGAGGAGTCAGCACCCAAATCACAATATATGTCAAGATTCTCGGTGTACCAACAAGTCCTCCTACATTGAACGTCCTCGAGGCAGACTCTTGGTTCCTCAAGCATGAATTGTAGAATTGAACTTTGTTAAAGTTCCTTAGTTATGATGTGTTCCCTCTGCTCACAGTCGCACCATCATTCCTCAGGCCAATGACACTAAGCCAAACCTCCTCATTGATTGCTATGTCAGTGCCTTTCACCTGTGAGTACAAGTTCTCCTCATCATACCACATGTTGGTAAGGAAAACCTTAACCAAATCCGGGTAAGTGTTCCCAGTCAGCTTTAAGAACCTGTCCAGCTTCTGAAACTTGAGCATGTCATGGACCTCATCAAGTTTCTCCTCCTTGAGCCACTCAAGACTCAGCACTTTAGGAGTAATGATGATCTTCCTATTGTACAATTTGTAATACTCTTCAATGCTCTCCTGGTTTCCAACAAACCATCTACCAAGGTAATCGGGTTCGCTGTTGTCACTATCTGATCCAGCATGTTTAACCATAGCCCTTTTGGTTCTTTTTCGTGGGTTGGAGGAAGACGTCATTTTTGGTGGAAGAGCAACAGAACTAAGTTTCTCACACATAACGAATAAAATAAGGCAGTGAGGTAGTGTGCGAGTGAATGCATGCCTAACCCTCTACTTAATGGGAAATAATTATAAGAAAAACAACACATTGATTGACAATTCATAAACGCAAAACAACTTTTGCAGTTTGTTGAGATTCCATAGGCAATCAGTTTTGCATAGTTGCTTATACTTAGCTGCAGAGATTCTTCAAAACCAACTTTTTGACTAGTTGACTCTCCACTATTGCAGCGCCATGTGGCATCTCGAGTTGTCTCTCTCTTCACATGCTGAACGTGACCTTAAACGACTTTGTCTTATTCAGAATTTCAACTGGTTGGATTGGAATGTGCTTGGTTTTGTTCGAATTCTTTCAGTTACACAACACCTCCCTAGTTGCTTTGTAACTCCAACACAGTTTCACATGCATCCAGAATTAACATTTAATCAAATATCAATATCCAGTCAATTTTAACATTGTTATTAATCAGATTTTAAAAACTGATCTAGAAACAGTGAATAGTCATGTGAACCTGATACAGTAAATGAAAAAAATGGAACTGATCCAGTAATTCGAAAAGAGTAATTGAATCTAATAATTGTAAAACTGAACATAATACAATAAGTTGAAGAAATCGAAACTAGTAAAGTAATCTGTAAAATTAAAACTAATCCAGTAAATTGTTCAAAAATGAAATTAATACAGAAATTTGTAAAACTGCCATGTAATAAAATCAGCCAATAATCCATTCAGAATAAATTGATTTATTTCACAAATTTGAAATCAATAATCCCAAGTTCATTTGGAAGGAAGTTAAATCTCTCTTTATTAAGTGGTTTTGTAACAAGATCAGCAAGCTGATTTTCAGTACTAATAAACTGAATTTCACAATCACCATTATTGACATGGTCTCTAATGAAGTGATGGCAAATTTCAATATGTTTAGTCCTTGAATATTGAATTGGATTCTTTGTAAGATTAATGGCACTGGTGTTGTCACATAATAATGGAATTTTAGACAAGTTAAGGTCGAAATCACTTAACTACTGTTTAATCCATAGGCTTTGTGCACAGTAGCTACCAGCTGCAATGTATTTAGCTTCAGGAGTGGATAGTGCAACACATGCTTGTTTCTTACAATGCCAAGATATCAAACTTAAACCTAGCAGATGGCATGTTCCACTGGTGCTTTTTCTGTCAATTTTGCAACCTGCAAAATCAGAATCAGAATAACCTACTAAATTCAGATATACCTCACTTGGATACCATAGCCCAACATTTGTAGTTCCTTGTAAGTATTTCAGAATTCTCTTCACTACAGTGAATTGTAATTCCTTCAGATTGGATTGAAATCTGGCACAAAGACAAACACTAAACATGATGTATGGCCTGCTAGTAGTAAGATACAACAGTGAACTGATTAAGCCTCTGTACTTAGTTTGATCTACACTAGTTCCTTTCTCATCCGAATCCAAATAACAGTTAGTGGCCATAGGTGTTGAAATCTCTTTGCAATTTTCCATGTCAAACTTCTTCAATAACTCTTTTTAATACTTGGTTTGACTAAGGAATGTCCCATGATTTAATTGCTTGATCTGTAGTCCAAGAAAATAGTTAAGTTCTCCCATCATGGACATCTCAAATTCTCCCTGCATAGCTGCAACAAACTACTCACGCAGATTTTGATTAGTGGATCCAAATATAATATCATCAACATATACTTGCACCAAAATAATATCATTGAATGCTTTCTTAATAAACAATGTCTTATCTGTTGTGCCTCTCTCATATGCATGAGATAGCAAGAAGTTGCTCAACCTCTAATACCACTGCCTTGGGGCTTGCTTCAAACCATATAGAGCTTTCTTCAGTTTGAAGATATAATCTGGATGTTTATGATCTTCAAATCTAGGAGGTTGACAAACATAAACTTCTTCATCAATATACCCATTAAGGAAAACACTTTTGACATCGATTTGGTGAAGCTTGAATCCATTCATGCAAGCATATGCTAAGAGCAGTCTAACAACTTCAAGTCTTGCTACTTGTGCATAGGTTTCTCCATAATCAATTCCTTCTTCCTGATTGTAACCCTTAGCAACCAGTGTAGCTTTGTTTCTCACAATAATACCTTGTTCATCTAACTTGTTTTTGAACACCCACTTGGTGCCAATGACATTCATCTGATTTATTCTTGGGACAAGTGTCCATACCTCATTCCTAGCAAATTGGTTCAATTCTTCATGCATAACAGTTATCCAATTGTTGTCTTCAAGTGCATCAGCTATAGTCTTTGGTTCAGTTTGTGAAACAAATGCCATATGTTCACATAATTGATTTAGTGTACTTCTAGTTGAAACTCCTTTATGCACTTGACTAATAACATTGTCTAAGGACAGATTTCTGGGAACTCTCCACTCTGTTGGAAGTGCAGAATTAACTGCACCAGTACCAACTCCAGATTCAGTTGATTGAACTCCCTGATCATCTGATTGAACCTCTGGCAGTTTACTGGTATCTTCTAATTTATTTTCTGAACCAGTATCAACTTGTTGAATGTTTGGAAACTCATCATCTGCACCTATCTTAGAATTTTCCTGCATATTCTGGTTAGTTTCATCAAATGCTATATGCATGGATTCCTCTACTAGCATGCTTCTTTTATTGAATGCCCTATATGAATGACCATGAAGTGAATAGCCAAGGAAAATACCCTCATCAGATTTTGAATCAAATTTGCCCAAGTTATCTTTACCATTATTCAAAATAAAACACTTACAACCAAACACTTTTAAATGAGATACATTGGGCTTTCTTCCTTTAAACAACTCATAGGGTGCTTTCTTCAATATTGGCCTGATGAGTACCCGATTCAGCACATAGCAAGTTGTGCTCACTGTATCTACCCAGAAATACTTTGGCAATTTAGTCTCATTCAGCATTGTTCTAGCAAGTTCCTCTAAAGACTGATTCTTCCTTTCTACAAGTCTATTCTGCTATGGAGTTCTTGGTGCTGAGAAGTTGTATTTGATTCCCAGTTTATTACAGAATCTGTCAAACTTCTCATTCTGAAATTCTCTCCCATTATCAGATTTAATGGATGAAATACTGCAATCCTTTTCATTCTGAACAACTTTGACAAATCTTTTAAAAACATGATAAGTTTCATCTTTGGTGGCAATGAAAAATGTCCAAGTGAACCTAGAATAGTCATCAACAATAACAAGACCATAGTAATTCCCTCCCTGGCTCATAGTTCTAGAGGGACCGAATAAAATCATGTGCAACAGCTCCAAGGGTTTAGAAGTAGAAATAACATTCAAGGGTTTGAAAATTCCTTTTGTTTGTTTACCCTTTTGGCATGCTTCACACAGTTTGTCTCTTTCAAACTTGAGCTTAGAAAGACCAACTACAAGCTCTTTTGATGCAATTCTATTTAGATGATGCATATGAATATGGGCTAACCTTCTATGCCACAACCAAGATTCATCATTCCTAGTGAGTAGGCAATTCATTCTAGATGTTATGCATGAAACATTAAGCATATAAACACTATTTACCCTTTTACCTACTAAGATAGTTTCAGTCGATTTTGAATTTGTTATTAGGCAAAGATTTGGTTCAAAGGTGATCTTGTACCCCTTGTCACACAGTTGACTGATGCTCAGCAGGCTGTGCTATAAACCTTCCACTAAGAGTGATGGAGAAGTTCCTAGGTGCTTTAGCTTCTTGCGCAAGCTTCAATGGAGGTTGAGCTTGGTGAAACTTTGAAGCATCGAATGGAAGAAATGGATGAACTCCTCATGTTGCGAAAGTCATGGAAATGCAAGGATGAAAGCATGCAAGAAGGTTGATGGTGAAGTAGATGGTGAGAGCCTTGAAGGAGGTTGGGCCAACCTTCAAGAGAGAGAGTTCCTAGCTTCTAACAGAAGAAACTCAATGTGAAACCTGGGGCAATGTGCTGAAAATTGGGCAGCATATCATTGCTCAAAATCAAGTCTACAGTGGAGGTTCCTAAACCTCTTATTTATAGAAGAAGAAAAAGTTAGTAGCTTCTATAGCAAGCTAAGGTAGTGTGTAGGAGAAGCTAGGGTTAGAAACCCTAGCTTGCCTTGCAAGCTACCTAAGTAGTGTGTGGGAGAAGCAATGGTTAGAAACCCTAGCTTGCCTTGCAAGCTACCTAAGTAGTGTGTAGGAGAAGCTAGGGTTAGGGTAACCTAGCTTGTGGAGCAAGCTTCTCCAAACCCTAGCTTGCCTTGCAAGCTACTTAAGTAGTGTGTAGGAGAAACTAGGGTTAGGGTAACCTAGCTTGTGGAGCAAGCTTCTCCCAAGCCCTCGCGCCTCAGTCTCCCCAAATGAGAAGGCACCACATGGCATAACTTCTAGATGCTTCTAAAAACCTAACCTAGGTGCCTTTACAAATCCTAAGGCACCTAGGGTTTATTTTTACAAAGGAGAAATACGTTCTACAACATTTTTACAAAGGAAAATCTTCCACAACATTTTTGTAATTTTCCACTAAAGCTTAGAGTTGTCAGTATCTTGATGTTTGTTGGTACCTTTGACTCCTCCTAAGCTTCAATGAGTTTGGTCATGGATCTAATGATTAGACCTTGCTTGGGCCTTCGTCCATCAAAGAGTACATCCTTGATGATCACTTTGTCAATTTCTCCAATGTCACCCACTCCAAGAATTCTACCACGATTGTTATCTCCATAGGTGACATATCCAGTAGGTCTTTGTTTCAGATTAGTTAACTGAGAAGCATCACCAGTCATATGTTTGGAACATCCACTGTCCAGATACCACAGTAAGTTGTTGGATGCCAAACAGTTCTGCAAAACATATTAGATTTGAGGTTTTGGTACCCAGTTAAACGTGGGTCTAACAGTGTTAGATGTGCTTTTGGGAACCCACCTAACTAGTCCTTTAGGCACATCAAACTTTCTAATTTTAGAGTTCTTCACAGTGGCCTTTTCTCATACAATAAAAACAGGTCAATGGTGATGAAAACTGTTGTGCATCTGTTTTAAAAAAAAAAACTATTGTACTTCTTCTATTTCTTTAAACCAGTTTGATAACCAATGCCAGCTTTTTCAAAAATACAGTTTCGAGAACCCAAAATGGCATTTAGGTTTGCAATACACATTGAAAGTCTAGAAGCAGTAGTAATTAAGTAATTCACTTTATTCTGCAGAGCTTCACAATTTTCACAGTTAACTGGCTGACTAGAGTCAAGACTGCTGGAAGCTTTGTAAATCATTTCCAAATGATCAAAATCAGTTTTTAGTTCTAAATTTCATCTTTTAGTTGTTTGACTCTGCCTTCTAACCAATTATTTGGATCTTTTAGTCTATTGTTAGATAAGGCTAGTTTGTCTGCTTCTTCATGGGTTTCATGAAAAGCTTGAAGCAGTGAACTGTAATTTGCACTGTTAAATGAAGTGTTGGAACTTTCACTACTAACCTCGGAATTCTTTCCAGCCATGAGACACATATTTGCTTAAATGTCTTCCTCTGAAGAGCTGCTGGATGAAAATGCATTGTCTTCCCATGCAATATATGCTTTTCTTCGCTTTCCAACTTTGTAATTCTTCTTTTCAATGGTCTTTTTTTTGTTAACCAGATTTGGACAGTCTGCTTTAATGTGTCCCTGTTTCCCATAACCAAAATAGTTTAACTTATTTGAATTTGAATTAGGTTTTCTATTATACCTTTTAGTTTGCTGATTCTTTGTCCTGCTCTTTAGCTTGATGAATTTCTGGAATTTCTTTGTCAGCAGACTGAGGTTCTCAGTATCACTATCTTATTTTGAGTTGTCCTCACTGGTTTCAACTTCAGTAGCCTTTGATTTGAGTGTGAGGCTTCTAGTTTTCTTCTCGGCAAATTCCATCTCTTTCAACCTCGTCATTTCCAGTTTATGGTCTCTCAGCTTTCCAAAGAGTGTTGTTGTGGAGAGAGTTATCAAATCTCTGCTCTCTAAAATTGCAGTAACCTTGGGTTGCCAACTTCTGTCCAAGCATTTGAGGATCTTTATATTCAGCTCCTCCTTGTCAAATTGCTTTCCAAGCCCGATCAAGTGATTCACTATATGAGTGAATCTCTTCTGCACACCAATAATTGACTCTCCTTGTTGCATTCTGAATAATTCATATTCCTGAATCAGCGCATGCTTTCTAGCCCGTTTGACATCAGTAGTGCCTTCATGAGTGACTTCAAGTATATCCCACATCTCCTTTGCAGAACTGCACTGTGAGACCCTAAAAAACTCATCCAGATCCAAAGCTGGAGTGATTATGTTCTTGGCTACACAATCATACTGAACACGTTTATTTTCAACTTCAGTCAATTCATCAAATGGCTTTGCAACAAATATTCCATTCACAACAGAAACTGGAATGTAAGGACCATTCAAAATTGCATTCCAAATACCACGGTCAATAGATTCTATAAAAATCTTCATTCTCACTTTCCAAAATTGGTAATTAACCCCAGAAAACATGGGTGGCCTGTGTATATAGGCTCCCTTAGCAAAAGGCAACTTGTTCTCGGCTATGGATCGAAAAACTTGACTAGGATTCAAGTCCTAGCTCTGATGCCAATTGTAAAATATGTTTTGACCAAGTTCAAGAGGGGGTGAATTGAACACCTTTAAAACTTTTCGCAAATGTATGTGAGAAATGAAAAATCTTTAAAGAAACTATTCAAGATGATAGAAATTGCAATCAACAAAGGTTCAAACCGAATTCCAGAATAAAGGAAATCACCCAGAATCAGTAAACTGAAGACAAATTGTAATTCTAGAAAAGTAGTAGACTGTTAAGCAAATTCTGGAAAAATACAATGTGCAGTAAAAATAGTATTTAAAGGTTAATCCAAGAACTCAAAGAATTAGATCAAAATGAATTACTGATTAAAGAATCTTTTATTAAACAACACAAATTATGTTTAATATATGAAATCTGTTTTTAACCGATAATTGTGACAAATAAACTTTTCTAGAAAAACTGACTGATGAACAATGAACCCAGTAAGTTGCGAATACTGCAGATTTACAGAAAACTAATATACTAGTTATTGATCAGATTCAAAAATTTCAAGAATAGACTGTGTTTAAACAAAATATATGTTTTCAAAAGTTACTTAAAATGTTTTCAGAAAGTTGAGGAAATTATTCAATTAACAAGGTTTAACAGATTCTGAAAAATCAAGAAAATCAGCAAGATTTATCAAGAATAGTAAAGAGAGAGCAGGAGAGAACAAGACACAGCAGATTATCCTGGTTCACCCTTCCACAAGGGCTACGTCTAGTCCCTTACACCACTGTAAGGATTTCCACTATAAAAAGATCAAACCATATCAGTTTACAGAAATTCAACCACTTGTTACTTGCAAGAATACACTGCTCCCACAGAAATCAATCCCTGAAACCTACAGGAGATCAAGAACTATACAAAATCCACTATATAACCCAGAAAGCCCCTTACTTATCCCCTCAGCAAGTTACAACCTGTACAGAACCCATTGTACAAACAAAATTACCAACCTAGATAACTCACAGCAGAATAAACTTCAGTACAATGAAAGAATTATTAAAAACTCCGTAAAACAAGCACTTCTATACAACAGATTACAAAAGTAATAAAGAAAGGGTATAAAAGGCTTATTCAGTATGATCAGATCAGTAGTATAGCAACAACAGTCAATTCAAAGCTCTAGCAGTATTAAGAAAACAGTTCTTGAAGAGCTTTTCAAATGATCTTGATTACAAAAACTATTGGGGCGCTTTTTCTCTCTTTTGGAAAACTCAGAGCACTTATTGAAAATGATTCAGAATGATTTTCGTTTTGTTCCAAAATTTCGTGCCAACTATTTATAGACAACTGTCATTTAAAATTCAGTCGAATGTTTTGTCAAATAGTCCATTATTTTTCTCTAGTTAGTTAAAACAGTTGTTCAAAACTCAAAATCTGATTTTAGTAATTTCTCAAAACCTTAGTTAAATCATATTTGAAAACATGGAGCTTATCCTTGATTGAGAATGCTTATAATGCTGAAGTGAATCAAACTTCCCACACAACACAGAATCCTAAGTTCTAGATCGAGCCTTCCAATCTTCATGAAATCTTCATGCAGTCCACATGGTCTTGAACTTCTTCACATGGTTGGCTTCATCAAATCTCCACAACAATTCACTGGTGCTAATAAAAGTTTTACAAAGCTTGTATAAGAAATCTGGGTGAAGAAGTGAAGTCATTTGGAGTTGGAAAGTTGGCCATGACTCCAAGAATTTTAAAATTGCTGATAGTCTGGATAATAACCCCTAGAGGCAACAATCATGTGACCCTTACTAAAGAAGACTTGATGCTACTGTACCGTTTGATGAAGAAAGTAAGAGTTAACTGGGTGTTCACAATGAAAGATCACATGTCCAAGGCACAAAAGCTGAATGACTACAAACTGTCATATGTTGTCTTGGTCTCAAGGATGCTTGAGTTCTTTGAGGTAGACTTAGTGGATGAGCTGGCAGAAACCCTCAAATAGACAAGTGAAATTAATCATTCAATGCTGAAAAGAATTGGCCTACATAAGGTGAATGGGAGATGAACCTACAAAAGGAGGAGATGAAGATGGAGCTGGAACGAGTGGTATTGCGGGACAAGATGAAGCTGAAGTTCCAAATCTAGCAACAGCACCAGTGATCACATTTGTGCCTCAAGCTCCAAGAGAAGAACCTATGTCAAGCTTTGAACGTATGATGATAGGGAGGTTGGATACCATGACTGAAGAGCAGCGTAGGCATCATGAGTATTGCGTTACTCACTTCTAGCAGCTTCCCCAACAAGTGGATGACAACCACGACACTCTCAACAATTTCAATCTTTAAATTGTCCATGCATCACTTTTAACTGGAACATCATCATCATGAACATTATGTGTGTTTTTTGTTAAGTTGTTTTTTTAAGTTTCCTCTCAACTTAATGAACTCAATTGGGGGAGAAACGTGTGGTTGTGGTATGTGAACTGTGAACTGCGAACACTTAAAACTACTGAACTGTTGTTTTTTTTAACCAGTTATGTTTTGTTTAACCTACTAATTTCTTTGGTTTGCTACTGTAGTTTTGGTTTTGCTTTGGAAAATTGGTTAAACTGTTTTGCAGGGATCATAGTATGGGAGAGATGAAAGCATGAGTATCACAAATGCATATACCACTAAACCATAAGAATTGTCTTCATCAAATTGGGGAAGATTGTTAGAGCTAGTTGCGAAGCCCCTTGATTCGTGATTTGATGAAGAAATTGCTTAAAGAATTGGCTTGGATGAAGGAAGACCTTAGATTCTTAGTTTGGGGTAGTTTTAACTTGGTTTAGTTCTCTCATGCATTTGTGTGTGTCACTTAGTCATTTGCTTGCATTGCTCTTCTTAAAATGGTTTTAAAATAGAAGTGTTGTAGAGTAAAAACAACTTGTTGTTTCTTTTTAACAGTTTTGACTTATGCTATTTAAATAGAACTGCATTGCATGTTTAAAAAAAACTCTTCTAATTAAAGGCTTAAAAACACATTCTAAAGATTTACTTGATAGCTTCTTGGAGAGAAAACCTTCTTGTGAGAAAGATTCATCAAAGTTAACAAAAATCATCATGTATTGTCATGTTTGAAGAGATCATAACATTCAATTGATTAGCTTTTTCGTAGAAGTTGTTCTTGTAAAGAGATAAGTGACTCTCTTATGAGTTTTACATTGTGTTTAGCTGTTGCATAATTGGTTCTTATGATTGTAATTCATTTTTTCATCAATTCTTGGTTGTAAAGTGCTTGAATAGATTTTTTAAGCATTGTATATTGAGTAATCTTGTAAGATTTTGTTTTGGATGTATTGTTTACATTAAACACAATAGTAGAGTTCTAGATATTGCACTAGGATTGTGCATCTTATGTGGTAGGGTGGTGCATAAGGGGTAGAGAGAATCTTGTAGGGTTCAAGATTCGTTCTTGTATTTGTTTTGAATGTAAACTTGTGTGATATAGTGAAAATATTTGCATTGTTGTGCAAAAGGACTGGACGTAGCTCTTGTGGAAGAGCAAACTAGGATAAAAATTATTGTGTGATCTTCTTCTTCCCACTCTCTTTACATTTGTGATTGGTTCTTGTTCATTTGTAATTTTACTGATGTGAAAAATTTGTTAAAATCTGTTTTCAGCTTGTTGAGTACTGGTATTTCACTGCAAAATTACTATACTGATTTCTTGATTGTGTTACCTTGTATCTTTAAACACAATTGAAACTTTCTTGGTTCTTGACTGTTTTGAACCTTAAATTCTGACATATAATTTGTTTTCAAAATTGACTAAAAGAACTTGGATAATGGTTGGTTAAAGCCTTAATCAGTAACGTGTATTTTCTGGATCAGTCTTGTAGCTTTCTGTATTGAATAACCTACTGGTTTCTCAAATCTGGTTTTTGTTGTTGCCTATTAAAACTTGTGCAACCTTTCTGCATAATTCACCCTACTGATGCATCACTGTTCTATCGCTTAAGTGTTTTAATTCTTAATATTTTTGGAACTATTATATTGTTAGCATTGTTGCTTTATTTGTCCATCTAAAGTTAGCTTTCTCTGAGTTAATCTTGTCACTGTATACTGCTGTATATTAGAGGCTTTGACCTGTAGATTTTCTTTTAACTAGCTATTGTTTCTCTTAATTGTTTTCTATTTTGATTTTTATAGTGGTGCTCTGGTTAACAAATTGTAAATCACTTTTGTGGAGTTTTTCATCACAATAACAATTTCCATTCATTCTATAACATTCTGCTTCTGTTAGTACCGATTTTGTTATACTGATTACTCTTATTAAATTCTAACATAACTTATACTCATTGACTACTTTCATATCCAGCACATTCTACTTGGTATATTCATTTATTTTAAATTAAGCATTGTCCATTGCCTTGAATTGTAAAATCTCTTTTCCTCATATCAAAATTGTTTTGTTATATCAATGGTTAGTTTGCTCCACGTGCTTTTGTTCATACTGCTTGACTGGTTTATTCACTGTTGCAGAACTAGTAGTTGAAAATAGCTTAAGTACTTAAAAAGGATTTTTAACAAGCTGTTTTTATTTCAACTTGTTATTTGCGTTTTCTAGAACTGCCAGAAAACTATTAAAAAGTTGTTTTTGACTTTTAACAAGTTATGTTACTGGTTGAGCAAACTTAATATCATTTTAAATTGTTGTTTGCGTATTTAAATTGTTGTTTTGGGTATTCTCTAGATTGTAATCATAGTTTAATAAAAATACTCATTCATACTTTCCAAGTTTTAAAAAAGAGTTAATAGTTCAATTCACCCCCCACTTGAACTTGGCCATCATATTTTTCAACAATTGGTATCAGAGCGGGTTCTTGAAAGTTATTCAAGTTGATCTTAAATGTCCGAAAATAAACTTTTTTTTGTTAAGGCTGCCTCGATTAATAAGCCACCTATCTTTTGTGGGTTGAACAATCAATTCTAGAAAGTTAGAATGAGGATTTTTATTGAATCTATTGATCGCGGTGTTTGGGATGCTATTGTTAATGGACCGTATGTGCCTAAATTGCTTATTGATAATGTGTATGTTGATAATCCTTGGTGTGACTGGACTAGTGAAGAAAGTAAAAAAGCTCAGTGTGATAGTGTTACTAAAAACATAATAACCTCATCGCTTAATCTTGATGAATTTTTCAAGGTCTCACAGTGTACATCAGCTAAAGAGATGTGGGACATCCTAGAAGTAACACATGAGGGGCGTGTGACGTCAAAAGAGCAAGAAAGCACGCTTTGATACAAGAATATAAGTTATTTAGAATAAAGCCAGGGGAGAAGTGTCTGGATAGAAGTTGGCAACCGAAGGTCACTGCTATACTCGTTCATACTTTTCAAAATTAAAAAAAGAGTTAATAGTTCAATTCACCCCCCTCTTGAACTTGGCCATCATATTTTTCAATAGGTGCGAGTGCGAGTGAGAGTGATGGAAGATGAAGATACATTTGTACAAAGCTTAGAAGAAACACATTGGCACAATTAAAACTACTTAAAATGAGTAACAAAGCAAAGCAAAATCATTTTGGAAAACTAAGTTTTGAAAATACAATTTTCAGTAGAAAATAAATCAATTTCCTTATTGGTGAAATCGACTTATTCGAGGTCTGCACCAAAACTGCCAAACTGTTTTTAAAAACTAGTTTTGGGTTTTTATGTTTTAAATACCTAGACCTTCTTTGAGCGATTAAGGAGCGAATTACAAATGTAATACAGAGAAGAAAACTGAGAAAAAAGTGCTAATGTTTTGAGAGAAAAAGATTGATTGGCTTTTTCAAAGATTCAAAGAGGTTTTCTTGAAGAACAAAGAACTTGGAAACTGTTTTGTGCCATCGGAATTCTTCAAGCTCTTGGGCAGAATCATCTTCATTGAAATCAGGGGAATTCTAAACTCAGATTTGTGAACCCACTTTTTATTCAAGTTTTGTGTTTTTAAATTGTTACATTGTAAATTTTGATTCAATTTTGTAATTGGTAATGCTATAGGGTTTAATATTCGGTTTTTTCTGAATTGGGGGAGTGCAGGGTGCTTGTTCTTCAATTCGGTGGTGTATTGTAATCTTGCAGGGTGCAAGAACGTGTCTTGATTGTTATTGAGTACAATTAAGTGTGTTTAGTGAAATTTTTCTTGCTAGAGTTGCAAGAAAGACTGAACGTAACCCTTGAGGAAGGATGAACCAGTATAATTGCTTGTGTTCTTCTCTCTTAACCCCTTCTCTCTATGTTTTTGATTCATACTGCTCTACCCACTACTATCAGTTCATCACAAATCCATTTTACTATTATTTTGCATTACTTTCCTTAATTCGGTGTTGAAATCTTGATTTTGTTAATAGTTGTTCTTAATAAAATTAATTGTACTTTACTGCTGCATATTTGAATCCTTTCTTTGCTAGTTTTAGCCATTTTGTGTGGTTCTGTCAACTAGTTCATTGCTGGACATTTTCTGCATAATACTTGTGGAATGTTTTACTGCTTTGATAGATTTTAAGTGATCTATTTTGGAGTCCTTTAATACAACGTGTGCACCATTCAATTTTCCTTGGTTTTCTTGATCTGCATTGTGCCATCAAAATACATTTAAAGCTATTGTTTTCACTGCACCTATTACTGCACTAATATAGCTTCTCTTATATCTTGAAATTTGGATTCTTGAACACTATCTGTAGTCTAGAATTGAAGGAATAACGTGTGCCTTTTCACTACAATTTACTGGAGTAGTAACTTATATTTCAACCTGGGTTTGACATGCTCAAGACTGGTTTTTGCATAAATATTGTCAACTGCATAACAACTTCAAAGAGTGGTTGTTTTATTTTGAAAATTAGTTTACATGTGTTCTTCATTTTAGTTCTTGCAATTGTTGATTAAGGTGTTGTTGTAGTTTGTTTCATCTTGTGATTGGTTGTTAGTATATTGTTGTATTTGTTCTGTGTTTTTCATTCTCACTGCATTAAGTTTAGCTACTATACTTGAAGTCATTCTATTTTAGCTAAAAATCTGTGGTACACGTTCATTGCTTGGTTTGCTATTTTAGATCATTTACATCTTGCTTGAGCATAGCTAATTCCTTGATGTGATTTATCTCTTGGTTGGATATTATATTGTACCTTGGTCATTCTTGTACTGTTTCTGCCAATTTATATTGTTGTGACTTAAATCTACTGCATGTACTGAGCTTCTTGGTGTGAACCCAAATCAATTTATTTTTCTCGCTGCACCTCAAGTCTTTGAGCATAGAGATTCGTGAAAGCTTTCATTTTGTGAAAAATGTTTTCATTGTTTTAAAAGTAAAAAATTTTATAAAGTTCAATTCACCCCCGTCTTGAACTCAACCAAAACATTATTTTCACTGGACCCATAAATGCCAATGTTGGGCAGTGGTCTTTACTGGAACACCACTAATTGTTCAATTAACAGCAAGCGAAGGAGTACCAACAGGACTAGTAGTTTAGAATCACCTCAAGATGTTGAAGAAGCCAAGACTAACTGGAATTCTTGGAGGAAAGGCTTAGGGCTATTGAAGGAGGTGGTAGCTTTCGATTCGGAGATGCTGCATGATTACGCTTGGAATCTGACCTTGAAATTCCTCCTAAGTTCAAGGTACCTTAATTTGAAAAGTACAGGGGTGCCTCATGCTCGAAGAATCATTTAACGATGTATTGCAGAAAAATGGTGGCACATGTTGGCAATGAGAAATTATTAATGCACTTCTTTTAAGACAGCTTAGCAGACACAACTCTAAATTGGTATATGTATCTGAAACCTGCTCGAATTTGATACTAGAAGGATTTGGTTGATGCTTTCATAAAGCAGTACAAATATAATGTTGATATGGCTCTTGATAGACTGCAACTCCAGAATATGTCAAAAAAGAATTCTAAAACTTTCAAGGAGTATGCTCAAAGATGGAGAGAGTTAGCCGCACAGGTAGAACCTCTATTGCATGATAAAGAAAGAGTGGTAATGTTCATGGGTAGTTACAATCTCCCTTTTATGAACATATGTTGGGCAGTGTATCTTCCAATTTTGCTGATATTGTCATCATTGGAGAAAGAATAAAGCTTGGGTTGAAAACTGACAAAATAGCTCAAGGCTCAGCCCAACCCCTACTGGCAAAGTGATCAGGTTCAATTCTGGTAAAAGGAAGGAGAGTGATGGCCAGGTAGCCTCAACCATAGTTCATTATCCCTCAACGAATTACAAGGCAAATACAATTAAGGGAAACCAATAGAATGTTCAAATCCCTAAGCTAAATTGGAAGAATAAGGGGGGATCAAATTCTAATTTGATTCAGGGGCAGAATTCATTCCAAAGAACAGATCAAGTCCAATTTACTCGAATTCCCATGTCACTCATAGATCTCCTGCCAACTCTCCTTCAAAGGGCTCTGGTTACAATATGTCCCATGAAACCTTTGCAACTGCCTTATCCTAAATTCTATGATGCCAATGCCGGATGTGAATATCATGGAGGGGCAGTTGGACATTCAATTGAGAATTGCAAAGCAGTCAAGTTCAAAGATTAGTCATTGATAGACTCCAGATGATTGACTTTTCAAGAAAATAAGCCAAATATTGAAAAGAATCCTTTATTAGGACATGCAGGCCCTTCCACAAATGTTGTTATAAGTGAAGAAGGACAAAATCTAATAAAAGTGTTGAAGACATCAAGAGTCCACTGAAGGATATGTTTACATTGATTTGCCAGATGGGTTACTTCAAACCCATTAACCAGCCAGAAGATTTGTGTGGGTTTCATGCCAGTAAGGATCATTCTATTGAGGAGTGTCTTGAATTCAAGAGCTTTATACAAGACTTGTTGAATTGACATATGCTACGTATTTGTCACAAAAAAAAAGAGACGACGAAGTATTCGTTCAAAGTGGCAACGAATCAAGTATACCCAAGCTGAAACCGCAGGTAATACATTTCAATAGAGATTCAGCAGTACCAGCAGAAGTGCATCATTTGGTGATACAAGTTTCATCTCCTATCCCATACAAAAGTGATAAGGCAGTCCCATAGAAATATGGGATCAATGTTCTTAAAGAAGAGCCCAAAGGAGAACAGAGAATCAAAGCTTTAGATGCTGGTAAGATGGGTATGCATAATATCACTAGAATTGGAGGAATGACAGGAAGTGGTCGTCTTTTCGCTCCTACATAATTGAGGAGAGATAAGAGTCACGAAAATGCGAATGAAGAAGTGACCATGGAGGCATCAAGAAACTTTTTGAAAGGTAAGGCTCCTCAAAATGATCAAAAACTAGAAGAGAAAAAGAAAGAAAGAAATGTAGCCAAGCTGAGAGGCTACAAGCTTAAAGATAAAGGAATTACTTAGTGCGACATAAGGCAGACTTTTTGAAGCTCAGGATGGATCAATACTAACCAAGTGGCAATGACTGAGGAGATGCTGGAAGTTGGAGAGCTGAATCTTGTGCACCCCTGTCTTCCTGATGCGCAAATTAAGAACTTGAAGTTCAAAGATTTACCTATGGTGTATACCAGTGATGAGATATACGATGATTATGAAAAATCAAATACTTTGTGTCCAAACTTTTCTCTCCTTGTCGATGATACAAAAAATGATTATGATGACGACTATGGAACCCCTATAGAATTGTTGAGATTAGTGGAACAAGAAGCAAAAGAAATACATCCACATCAGGAGGAAGTAAAGATAATCAATTTGGGAGAAAAAGGAGAAGAGAAGCAAGTCAAGATTGGCACCGCTATGACAGAAGAAATGCAAAAGCAGTTGCATACTCTTTTGCGAGAATTCAAGGATATTTTTGCCTGGTCCAATCAAGATATGCTTGGTCTGAATCATGTTGTAGTACAACATAAATTACCTTTGAAGCCAGAATGCTTTCCAATCAAGCAGAAATTAAGAAGATTGAAACTTGAAATGACATTGAAGATAAAAGAAGAAGTTGAAAAAGTATTTAATGTGGGTTTTTTGGCAATAGCCAAATACCCATAATAATTTGCAAATGTTATACCTATGCCAAAGAAAGAAGAGAAAGTACGAATGTATGTGGATTATCGGGATTTGAATAGAGCTAGTCTGAAATATGATTTTCCACTTTCGCATATTGACACCTTGGTTGACAACACTACTACGTCTTTTTTGTATTCATTCATGGATGGATTTTGCGGGAATAATCAGATCAAGATGGCACCCGAAGATATGGAAAAGACTACCTTCATTACAATATGGGGTACCTTTTGTTACAAGGTGATGTCATTTGGACTTTAAAATGCTGGAGCAACATATCAGATGGCAATGGTCACTCTTTTTCATGACATGATGCATAAGGAGATCGAAATATATGTCGATGATATGATTGAGGAAGTTCAAGCTCAAACTAAATCCGAAAAAATGTACTTTTAGTGTGAGATCTGGGAAACTTCTAGGTTTCATTGTGAGTCAAAAAGGAATCAAAGTAGACCTAAACAAGGTCCGTGCAATTCTAGAAATGCCACATCCTTGCAAAAAAAAAAAGGTTCGAGGCTTTTTGGGTGACTAAACTACATTGCTAGGTTTATTTCCCAATTAACTTCGACTTGTGAACCAATATTCAAGTTGCTGCGTAGAGTTAGATGTTTCTTGTAATTATTGAATTCATTAAATACTGACTTCCATTTTTGACAACATAGGGACATTTGAAGCTAATGTCAACATGGTGTAATTATCATATTTTCATTTAGAAACACTGCTTTAATGCATGCTTGAACCCGTGGGTAAAGGATAAGTGTGTAAAATGAGAGCTGGAGGTATTTACAAGATATGAGGAATGAGCAATCCTCAGAGTGGATTGCCCTAGTTTTGGGTATTTTGGGCTGGCTGTATGAGATTTGGAAAAGTATGAATACTTTGGTTTGAATAAAATAATAGGGTAAGTGTAAAGGATTGTCCCTGAAAGAGAAATAGGCTTTACCAGAATATTCATCCAATTTGCCCAGTTTGTATTTACAAGGGGAATAACGACGAGATTTGCGTGAAAGATGACTTATCTTGGTAAGGTGAAAAATGGGATCGCAAAGGGTACGAATGAAACTATATTGCCCTAGTTTGTATGTATGATGAGATATATGTGAGGGATGGAAAGGGTACGAATGAAACTAGATTGCCCAAGTTTGTATGAATGATGGGATATATGTAAGGGATGGCAAGGGTACGGATGAAACCGGATTGCTCCAGTTTGTATGAATGATGGGGTATATGTGAGGGATGGCAATGGTATAGACGAAATTGGATTGTCCCATTGTTACTTGCCCTCTAATGTGTTATTCTTAGTTGGCTTATTGATTGGAAACTCCCTTCTAACAGAGGCATTCTAATAAATATTTTTTTAATTTTTTTTACACGTATTATCAGTCATGTCCTCATGTTACAAAGTTAAACTTTATGAAAATTGTGACAATCATTCATCAATCATCATACTTTATTAAGATTGTAACGTGGCCAAGGGTTAACAGGGTTGTGAAGAAAAGGATATAAAGGTTCAAAAATTATTTATAGGCTTAAATATTTTTTTTAAAAAGGATCATCAACCAAATAATGTACAAAATAAAGGTCTTCCTCTATGAGCTTTCTTGCATCACGTTCCTTTTCCCTTTTTTCCTTCTAATTTTTTTTTTTTGAAAAAAACTTTTGATGTACTCCTTCTTTGATGAACATTTTTCTTTAAACTTTCGGGAACTTCTGAAGATACTCCTTCCTTGATGAATTAGGAGCTTTGACATATAAATTACTTATGAATTTCTTCTATTGAAACCTTAGACTGAGTATCAACATGTTGATGATCCTCATTAAAGGTATTTTGAAAGAAATATTTATCTTTTGGCTCGAAAAGGGTGCAAAGGATTTGCAAAAAATATTTAGGATGAAGAAACATGGTCATATATCACTTTGAATCACGATTGCTTAATTTTCAAAAAAGATTAACAGTGAAACAAAATTTAATGACTTCCAACATGTGTCATTTTAATTTTATTTTTATTTTTCATGTCCTATCTTTTTCTTAGATCGTCCTTGCGGGTTTTCAATCTAACAAACTTCTATGTTTTTTTCAAAGTTTTTTCAATTTTTTTGAATGCTCGAGAAGATAAGGCGTATGAGATTAATTAGTTGGCTAACTAACATAAACATGACATTTCTACCCCCAGTGTACCAATTTTTAGGCAATGGTAACCATTAAGGTTAATCCTTTCATTTGGGAATTTTGGGAATCTTGGAAATTTTGGGAAGCTTGGTAATTTTAGGGAGCTTGGGAATTTTGGGAATTTTAGGAAGCTTAGAATTTTTGGGAAGGTCGAAAGGTAACAAGCACTGAGTATGCGAATGTTTTCTTGGAAAAGCCAATTTTTACCTTTATTTAACACTTCACTTGAATGATCCCCATTTTTTTATTATTCATAGTCTTGTGAATTCTACAATCCAGGAACAAATGACTCACCACATTTTTTTTAAATCTCTTTTTCTTTTTTTATGAAATGCATCTATGAATGTACGAAATTTTGAATTTTTTTTTAGATTTTAGGAAAATGCATATATGATGTATGTTTGAATGCATGAATTTTTTTTTCTTTTTTGATAATGCATATATGAATGAAATTTTTGGAAATGCATATATGATGTATGTATTTTTTTTTTTTTTTTTTTAGAAAAGAAATTGGGAATTCATATATGAATGCATGAAATTTTTTTCTTTTATGAGTATGTATATGTAGATGTTCACTAGTTGATTTTTTTCCCTTTGAAAATACAAGCATGAATACATAGATCTCTAAAATTTATTTTATTTTGAATTTTTCATTTTTCTTTTTTTAGAATTTCTTGAATGGTAATGCATGAATGGATGCTCCAAATTCTATTTTTTTTATTTTTTTTAGTGATAAAGCATGAGTGAAGGAATAAAACATCTTTTTTTCATTTTCTTTCTTTTCTTTTTCGAATGAATGAGAATGCATAGATGAATGTATAAAACTCTATTTTTTTTCATTTTTAATTGATATGAATGCATAACACTCTACCTTTTATATTCTTTTTTAAATTTGATTGAAAAAGAATGCATAAATGCATGTATAAGACTCTATTTTTCATTTTTTGAATGGGAATGAATGAATGATTGGAGATGTTTATACACCTCACAATTGGTTCCATGAGGTGTTAGTGGCTTTCTAGGTTGAAAGCTGAATGTTTATCCACTTGACGGTCGGTTCCGTAAGTGTTGGTGGCTTTCTAGGTTGGAAGCTGAATGATTATCCACCTGACGGTCGGTTCCGTGAGGTGTTGGTGGCTTTCTAGGTTGGAAGTTGAATGATTATCCACCTAACGGTCAATTTCGTGAGGTGTTAGTGGCTTTCTAGGTTGAAAGATCAATGTTTATCCACCTGACAGTAAGTTCCGTGAGGTGTTGGTGGCTTTCTAGGTTGACCAAGACACAACCAAATATTGTAACAGCTTAATGGCATAACCGATTCATAACAGAATCATAACGGATTAACATAATATAACAGAATCATTACAACATCACCACTAATAAGGTACTTCTAAACTCTGACCTAAACTACCTGCACACTCTAATCCAAAATTGACTTAAGCGTCTGAGTGCCTCCAGGACCCCCCTACTGGGACGGTGCACTTTGGAGCAATCAGAGCAGTAACAAATGGTGAACGGAGAGAGCGACAGTAGAAGACTTTGTTGTTGTTAGAGCTAATCAATCTCTTACAAGAGCATATATATATATATACATATACATATGTATGTATGTATGTATAAATCATATTTTTATTGTGCTTTGAAAAATAAATTTAGATTAAATTTCTAAATGACCGTTCGCGTCATACATAAATTTAATTCGGAAATTTTTTAATTTCGTTTGATTATCAAAAAGGTCGTACGCGTCTAACGATATCCAAAAATGGAGTTTAATTTCTAAAATTAAAAAAAGAAAAAAATATATAAAATTTCAAAAAATTACAAGAATATAAAAATTTATAAAAATATCAAATTCTCACAATAACTCAATTTTCTTTTAGAACTAAGTAAGTCCTAATTTTCTATCATGAATAGAAATACGTAAGAGAAAGGTCAATCCTTGTTGGGTCCTTTAATTTAAAAAGTATTATTTTGTTCTTCTTTGCATTATATTTCTATTTTTGGGAAAAATAAATATTTAATAAATCACATTTGATTTTACTCATTCAATTAAAGGTACTGTCTTAGAATAGGAGTTATGGGGTGCTAATACCTTCCCAATGCGTAACTGACTCCCGAGCTCATCTCTAGTTCGCAGACCATTTCTTTCTTCTTTAATTCTCCATAGTTTTCCATAATAAACTATGGTGGCGACTCCATCTTTTTCTTTTCACATTTTATTTTACCTTTTTTCGGATCGTCATCCGCCGTCGTCGACGAGGTCACAACACTTCTATTTCTGAGCTAGAATTTAAAACAATATCATACATGATTGGTTTTTTCTAAGTTTGATTGTTGGATCAAAATTTGACTCAAATACTCATTTTTTTCTCTACTTGATTCCGTATAGGACGTTCTCAATGTTTGGATTCTAAAGGATTAACTTTGGTTATTTTGAGATTTTTGAATGATTGGTTGATGGAAGAAGGCGCAGACAAGGTCTAGTCACAAGTGCCATGACCAGACCTTGAAGCCAGTTAAGAGTCAGAGGCACCTGTACAGATTAAAATGCTGACTATTTTGAGCTTTGAGGACCATTTGAAAAATTGTAAAAATTAGCATAGGGAAATTTTCTTCTTCTAAATAAACCCTAGATGCCTTAAGGTTTGTAAAGGAACCTAGGTTAGGGTTTAGAAGTAATCCTTAGCACATGCCATGTGGCGTCTCCTCGTTGAATTGAGAAGGAAGGTGCTTAGGGTTTTAGGGAAGCTTTCTTCACACGCTAGGTTACACTAACCCTAGTGTGTGATTCAAGCTAGGGTTTCTACACCTAGCTTAGATTACACACTACTAGTTCATCTTGCATGAGAAGCTACTAGTTCATCTTCTTTGTCTATAAATAAGAGGTGTAGAGACCTCTCTTATAAGCTTGATTTCCGTAATGAATTGCTGCCAAATTTTGTTTAGCTTTGTATCAAGTTTCTCTCTTTGAGTAACTTCTCCATGAAGCTCTTTAAGAACCGTAGAAGGTTGGCCTCACCTGCTTCAACTTTGCCTTCACCACTCATTCCACCAAAACTTCTCCTAGAAGCTAGCATAGCTTCTTCTTCACAGTGCCTTGGACTTATTCCTTACAACCACACGTTCATCCACTGCTTCCGCATCTAAGAAGCCTTCCTTGATTCATTGCAAGTTCCTTCTCCAAGCTATAACTCTAGTAGTAAACCGCAAGAGATCAAATTTACCATAGGAGGCCTCTATCATTGGTTGTTTTAAGGGGTTTACAAATTGATTGTGGTTTTCTGATATGAATTGGATAATCTAGATTTTGATTTTGGGGTTACTGGGTTATGTATTCTTGGGTTCTGATTGGTATTGGGTTTATTGGTAATCTTAATTTTTCAGGTCACTATGTTAGGTTTTCTGTATGGCTGTTTCGGTATTTATTTGACTTTGCTCTAAATTTGGTTAAGTTCTTATGTGGTTTTGAGTTCTTGTTTTTGGTTGGGTTTTGATGAATTCAGGATTTTTGATTTTGGACTTGGCTTGGTTATAATATTGTTTTGCATTGGTTTGAAAATGGTTATTGGTATGATTTTTATAATGAGTATGGTTCTGTAACGGATTCTATGTTTGTGTTTTCTAATTCTAATTAGGTTCAGAGTTGATTGTTTGGGGGATAAATTGATTTCTAATTGTCTGGTCTTTATATTTTGAGATTGCTTTGAGGAAATGCCTCTAATATTCTAATATAAAGAAATCATGGCAAAGTTGAGGAAGAAACAACCAAGGATGTAGTTAAATAATTAGTTCACCAAAGGATATTCAGATTCAAACTTTGTAGAGTGTAAATTGGATAGGAAAAGCACAAGTGGTACATGGAACAACAAGAAGCAAGAATGTGTTGCTCTCTCCACTACCGAAGCTGAGTAAATTGTTGTTGGAAGTTGTTGTGCTCAGATCTCTTAGCTTAAACAACAACTTAGTGACTTTGGTGTTAAAGTCACAAAGGTACCATTGTTCTATGATAATACTAGTGCTATAAATCTCACAAAGCATATAGAGATTAAACATCATTTCATTGGATAACAAGTTAGCAATGGGGTTTGTGAAATTAAATTTATTGAATAAAAAAAAACAACTAACTGATTTCTTTACTAAACTACTTGCAAAAGACAAGTTCAGTTATCTTAGGACTAAGCTAGGAATATTAGATCTATCAAACGTTGCATAATAGGAATTGCATCGTTTAGTTGTTCATTATCATAAAAATAAATTGATTTACTCGACTGCAAATCGACTTATTTTCTGCAATTAACCACTGATGCCAAATTTCAGTCAATATAGCTTTGGAATTTGATCTTTAAATTGCTTCTAAGTTGGTTACTGAGACAAGGAAGGCATGAACAATAAATTAATGGACTGTGGTGAGTAGACTTGAGCATGCAAAGTTAATTGAATGAAACCAATCTTGCCTAACTACTCATGTTAAACCGCATTGAGCCACACAATGCCACATGTCTCTACGCCATTGGAAGTCAAAAAGGTATTCACTAAAAAGCAACCAATTCAGCAGGTACCCATAAGCAGGATAGTCTTGTCCCATTTAACCTACAAGGTACATAGCTCCGCCTATAATTAGATTGTTGGTAAAATGAATTTATTTCATTTTTAATGCAAAGCCAATTGCAAATCTGTGTTGTGTGTGTATATATTGCATTATTCATGCATACATTATGCATAAACCTTCAAACCATTCAAAAACCAACCTTGAGTGCTTCAAAACACACTGCTATCATGGCCTCGTCAAGCAATCCAGGGAAAAGAATCAAACAGACTATGAGTGCTGGGAGATTACTGCTTCAATATGGATGGAGGTTACTGGCGTCAAGTGTGAATGAGTTAAAGTGGGAAAAGGAAACATTGTTGCACTTGAAAACTTCAATAAAGTCACCTTTTTCAGAAGCTGTTTGAGGAACCCACGTGTAGCAATGAAGGGATTTCATGTTGGTGGCTTAGTTATGAACCCAAGCATCATCGCCTTCATCATTGTTTGTATTATCACACCCAGAGGACATAACCATTATGTCTTACATGAAGAAGACCTCATACTGATGTACTGCATCCTCAACCAAATGGAGGTCAACTGGGCATATGTGCTAGGGGAGCAGATGATGAGATCCAAGAGGCTGGTGGACTACAAAATTCCATATGTGGTGCTAGTTTTGAAATTGATTGAGTATTTTTGTGTTCCACTTGATGGAGAATTATCTGAACATGTCAAGCAACACCATGAAGTCACAACTGTAACTTTGCATAAAATTGGGCTAAACAAAATTAATGATGACCATTGGGTTTGCCAGGCAGATACAGAGAATGCTAAATTTTTTGAGGAAAATCATTTGAAATTTTAATTTGTAACAAAAAATAAATTGATTCCACTTTAAGAAATCGATTTATTCGCGTGTTGAATTCAAACTGTTTTAATTACTTTCAAAATTGTTTGGGTGTCATATTTTTTATATACCTGGACTTTTAGAGCGAATACGCATATAGAACAACGCGAATACGTGAGTGAAAAACAAGAATAACGAGATAGAAAAACAAAGTAGTTTGGTTTTCCAAAGATCAAAGAATTGTTCTTGAAGAAATTTAAAGACTAGAGTTTTTGTTGTGCCATTGGGGTTTTTCAAGGTTCTGAACTAATAATCTTTTCTAGAAATTAGGGAGTTTTTGCAACTTAATTCTTGAACCTATGTTAATTCAAGTGTTGCGTAGTTATTTATATAATTGTAATCTTTGATTCAAATTGGATATTGGTGATACTATAGGGTTTAGTATTGGTGAATTCTGAAAATTTGGGTTTGCAGGTCGTAAGCTTGAATATTCAGTGATTTTTTTTATCTTGCAGGTACAAGAGGTGTTCTTGATTGTAACCGTGAACAATTGAGTATTTGATAGTGAAAATTTTCTTGCTAGGATTGCAAGAAAGATTGGACGTAGCCCTTGAGGAAGGGTGAACCAATATAATTGCTTTGTGTGTTTCTCTCTGTATAAGATTCTGTTATGTGCCTTCATTCATTTTGTAGAGGTTTATTCACTACTAATAGATTAATTCTTTTACGCTTGCATTGCATCACATCTTAAATATTTGAATATAACCTTGATCAATTCATATATATCTCCTTCTGTGTAAAAGATTATCCTTTCTTCTTTTACATATCAATTCTATTAGCTAGGGTCAAAGTTGTTTGCATCAGGACACTTTCTTAATAGCTTTACTGCAAAATTGTTCATTGTTTTCATTTCTGAGTGATTGATCAGTCATCTTCCTTGCTTTGATTCTTTAATTGAATATTGTTTTACATATTCTGATTAATTGGATTAGACATTTTTAGTGCAAAAACTGTTTGTTGATTCTACTTTGTTTATTCTATAAATCATTGTGTAAAAAATTTGATTTTGTCAATATTGCCAGTTTTTTAAATCGATTTATTCACGTTGAAATTGATTGACTTTATGTGTTGCACCTTTAATTATTGATCTTTTAGATTCTTGGAAATTTTCATTTTGCTTAAAATGTTTTCCTTGCTTTGTAAATTAAAATTTTTTGTAAAGTTCAATTCACCCCTCTTGAACTCAGCCTAAAAGTATTTTCATTGTTGTCATTTAAATCTTTATAACTATGTTTGAATTTCTTTGCTTAAGATGTAGACTATATTTGTCTTGAATTTGAATTTTCATTGTTCCCAATTATTACAAGTTTAATTATAAATATTATTTCACATGTGCTTCAATAGTTTACGAACTGTTTGGATTGGGTGTTTTATTGTTTGCTTGTGTATTAGGAGGTATTAGGAACCTTTAATGGTGCTGGAATTTAAAATCTTGTGTGCATTATATTGAATTTTACTATTTTCTTGTGCTCCTCGGAATTATTTTTTATTGTCATTTATTTATTGTCCGCTGCAAATCGAGTTTATAGGTTTCATTCAATCCCTTTTAGAATGATTGTCAAGTTGTCAAGTTTGTTGTTGAAATACCGAATGAAGGTCCACATAAAGAAGATCCTTCAACGGTCAAGATACGTAATAATAAGAACTTAAAATATTTTAAAAGTGTTTAATGAGTAATTAAAAGGGAATAAGTAAGTAGTTCACCATTGATTAAAATATACTAATAAACTTTGAACTTAAATTAACATCCAAAATAAAGTGTTATTAAGTAACGACTAATTTATCCGTTACAATAAAATTAATTTATGTCGATCAAAGTTGTTCGGATCCACGAATAGTTTTACTCGTAAATTGCAGTATTGTGTATAACACATCTATTTTAATTTTACAAATTTTTTTCAGACATTTCATTCTATGTTTGCTTTTCTTTCATATATTCATTGCTTTAATGTTTTTGAAGAAAACTATTGATAAGAAAAATTAAAATAAACTTTTCAAAATTATAGGAATTAAAATATTTATTTTGAAAATAATATTTAACTATAATAAAATATAAAACTGAAAGTGTGGAAACATAGTGGGACAAAATTTAGCTCACATTCTCAAGGTGTGTGAAAAACACATAAAGAAACTGATAAATACCGAATATTACGATTTCTCCACGGTCAAACATAGTAGATTCCTATCCCTCTCTTTCTCTTCTTGCAGATAATATCGGGGCCCTTATATCTAGATTTCAGATTTCAGAAACAGAAGCAAAGAGCCAGTAAAAAGCATGTAGACCCTGCCATTTATGCACCCTCAAAAGGAACGCTGATTAGAAGAGTATCCATCGCTTCCCCTCTTTTTTATATCCATTACCACCTTTTTTTAACTTCTAACTGTTTCATTCTTGTCTCCCTTCATTCTTCGTTTCCACTACTTTTCCTTTTGACCGAAACCTCCCCTTTTGTCTTCTTGATCACAGAGAAAAGGACACTCAATATTTTTCTCCTCTTCTCATTTGCATCATATAGTTTTATTTGATAACTTCATAGTATTTATAAGATAGATATGTTTTAATTTACTCATTAAGTAAATGATTTGGTTTCCAGTCAGATAAAGTTAAATAAAATTCGTGATTTCCATTTAAACTCGTTTTTAATAGTTTATATTTTTCACACACAAAACATAAATCCGCGTAAATCCAACACTCCAAACTCTAACCAAAGAATATGATAATTCCACAATTCAGATCATATAGTTCATGCTTAGCCTAAAAAAACAACACCTACATATAGTTTAATCATTGTACGCCTACCACCCACAATAAATGTAGCAATGTGTTGATTCCGTAATAGGCCCATGTATCATGTGTGCATGTCTCAAGCACGTATATCACACATGAATGATTTCAGATGCACTTAACCTCTGGTATAAGATTGTTTGTTCTCGTGGCCAAGTTGAAGCTATGAGTTTGAAACATCCCTATCTATGTCTTTAATTATATGTTCCTGAAACATCACTCTCTCTAGGCTTTATCTTTTGCAAGCTATTATCCCTTGTTTCCTTAAATTTGATTATCTCTATATATATACACTCCCGTGCCAATCTAGTGTCTTACTGTCTTACATTGTCCCCTTTTGCTGCTATTTCCCTCTGTCTCTTTTCTGTTTTTCTGTCTTACATAACAAATAGATACAAAATATTCAAATTTTTTATTGTTTTTGGAAATAGGAAGTATCTTTTCCTTAGTATATTAGCTTAAATGTTGAGAAAAACTGAAAAAGTGTGTTTTACCCCTGATTTCAATGAGAAACCAATCATGTTTCTCAAGCAAGCAGGTGGTAGTGGTAGTGGAAGAGTCTTAGGAAACAGGAAGAGGGTCACCGGAACTTGGACTTTCAGATTTCCAAAAGACCCTAAATTTTCACCTGTGAGATTCTTGCAGCTAATAAGAGCAACAGTGGCAAGTGCGATAAGAGTTGTTTCCATTAGAAGGAGATCCTCTAGGAAGGTTTCTTCATCCTCTTTGGTCAGAACACGTTCAGTATCAGACACCTCTGATTCACACCGTGCCAAAGCTGTGGAAGATTGCATTGAGTTCTTACATTCTTCTTCATCTAGAGAGAGACCGAGTTCAGTTTCTGAATGTTCTGTCTAGGAATGGATGCTTTTGATATTTGTTCTTTATTGCATGAGATGTATATTAGAGAAGAATGGTATGCTTTATTTGTTTCCATTGACATGTTCATTTGTAGGAAATAGAATTAGTCATCTGTACACAGTGCCACTTTGGTCATGGAGTTTGAGTAGAAATTGAAATTCTGATATAACCATCGGCTTAAATTATGGTTGGTATTGTGAACCTTAATTGTTGATTCATAAGAACACATTGTACGTAGTTCCACTTCGTCCTGTTTCTATATTGTTGTCAATTTTCATATATTTCTTACTGCTTATTGCCCGAATTTGATTAATGACGAACTGTCCTTTCTTTCTATTGACAAATATGGTTTTCCTGAAAATTGACCGGTTAACAAACGTATGATTCTCTTTTCTACGATTTGAAATGGAAAAAACCCTCTATTCTCGCTGTAATTTAGATATCTTTGATTTAAAAAGTAAATTGTCTCTTGTATACTAAAATGATTAGCAACGAGGAGAGATGACTTCATGTGAGATTGTTTTGATTTACCCAGTAATATATGTTCGAGTTCTGAAAATGAAGCTATATTAAATACCAGAGTAGTTTATAGTTATTTTACCTGTGTTCTTGACTATGAATGTGATATTAATTGAAACATATAAATCTATATATACTTCAGGATAATCATTAGTCTGAATAGCACAAATTTAAATTGAAGTTTTAAATCTGAGTTTTGTACCTTAAAAAGGACAAAACAGGTACATAGAGCTTAACCACTTAGTTGATACCTAACTTGATTTTGAATGTCCGAATAACTTTAAGATGACGGTGGTTGGTAACAGAAAGTATTCCCATAAAATCTAATAATTCTTGTTAACTAAAGCAACAGCATTTGGATCTATGCAATTACATAATGAAATTGGATCCTCCTGCTATATTTTTCTCCCGCCAGTGTCCTTCAAAATCCTACCCATTGAATGGTTACTCCAATAATTATTAGATAAGGGATTTGTTTTAAGGGAATATTGCTAGCTAGAGATGCAGGAATGCATCTGGTCCGTTTATGTACTGAAAGCGAATTGAAACACAAATCATCTGAGTGTTTTTTCTTTTCAAAAAGAATAAAAATAAACTCTACCGGATTCACGGTCTCCACCATAAAAAATCTTGTGTTGAACTTTTATAAGTGTTTTCCTTTGAATGTATATTCTCTAATGATGGTTGCTATTTTAGAGTATTTATTAACTTTACAAAATTGACTTGTAAGCCGAGATTTGTGCTTACTTATATATTATTAAAAAATCTTATATATATATATATATATATATATATATATATATATATATATATTGTCGACGTGGGATCTCTAACACACTTCTTATGTCGAAACTGTTCAACTCATGCATGCGATTATATATTTATGGATGATCCGATAATGGCCAGATAGGCCTAACAACGTTGCTAGGATAATCTCTTATATCATCTTAAGAAGTGAGTTTAAGCCTAACTCAACCTTACTACGGTTTATAAGGTGAGGTTTGCATCCATTTATATACTATTAAAAGGTTTTATCTCTGGTCCATGTCAGATCTCCAACATGTATATTCTCTAATGATGGTTGCTATTTTAGAGTATACATTGGAAAGAATAATATGCTAAGTTCAAGAGGGGGTGAATTGAATGTTTAAAAAATTTTCACAAGGTTGGGAAAGAGTTAATAAGGAGGATGAAATTTCTTTGTTGAAACAACCAATGACATGAATTTTGAATTCCTAGCACAAAGATAATCAAGCAAAACACAAAATCAAAACAATTGTTCCACGCATTCAGATACAATAATAGGTAAAAGAATACACGCATGCAAGAAAAAGAAAGAGAGAGCAAGAACACCAAGACTTATACTAGTTCACTCTTCCTCAAGTGCTACATCTAGTCTCTTTGCCCCTCAAGCAAAGAAATTCACTAAAGAACACACAATTCAATCAAGAAAAAATCAATACACTTGCTCCCCGCAAGAACCCACTTCACATCGTTGTAAAATACACCTCTGAACCCTACAAAGATAACAAAACTAGTCCAAAACCCTACTGCACCACTACAAACATAAACCCTATACAATTGTAGTCTACGCTATCACCAATACAAGAGTGAATACAAAAATTAATACTGCACACTACACTCACAAAAAACAAATAGTGCAATAAAGCTGATCTCAGATGACTGAAACCAGAGCAGCACAATATTCATCAAAGGAGAGCTTCAAGAACAACTATCCTGATCTTTATTAGTTTCAAAGACTTGGTAAAATCAAACACACTTTTTCGCACATAAAAGCTCTCTCAGAATCAATGTAAAAATCACTGTGTTATCGTTCTCTTATTTTCTAAAGTGTGCGACACTGTTTTATAAGCAAAACAATTGTAAAATAGAATAATCTAGCTCAATTTAATCAATTGAAAAACCACAGTCAACCGATTGAGTTTTTCATAAATCATATTTTTACCAATTTTTGAAAATAATGCATATGATATTACGTGAAAGATATTTTCGAAAATGATAAAGAGTTTTGATAAAAACAAAAATAGATTTTGTAGTTTTGTAGCTCGTTTAGCGGTTAAAATAGTGCACCCACATCGTTAAGAGTTCAAACCTACGAAAAATGCCTTAGAACCAATGAGAGAATGTCACGTCAGCAAAGCCGCTTCTCTGCATGGTCATATGATGAAGGTCATATATCTGAGTGGCCACATTTGAAAGTCGTATCTGTTAGTGGCCGCTTTTTCATTTTTTTTTTAACAGCAGTGAATATAATAAATATAAACACTTAAGGGGTGTTTCAACCCTATTACAATAAAACTAACAAACTATATAACCATTTTCCACATCCACAGTTACAAAATTTTAAGATAACGATATTACAACCCCTGAATCATAACTAAAAAAATCAATCAATGGACTACAAACGTTTACATATTCCTTTTTTAACTTCTCATGACTAACACCTTGCCTCCAATCTGAGTGTTGTTTCTTCATTTCCATCCCATTTTCCGCTTACCTACAAAAGAAAAAAGACTATCTACAACTAAACCGGAGACCCACATCCAATCACCTTACGATTAAACACTCCTGAACCTGAATCGTGAAACTCTACCCTTCACCACCTATTTCTTTAGACACTGTTCTGGGCACAATAACTAATCTGATAATGAAAAACTTATCCCATAACTTTTAAGTTTGGCCCACTGCCACCCTTTAAGTTGTGCTAGGGAAAATTCTTCTACTTCGTCTACTATAGCATCACTAAAAGCAATTTTATTCCTTTGTTTCCATATTTCCCACACAATTGCTACCCACAAACCTTTCCAAACCACAATAGATCTTTTATTTAAACACATCATATGAAAACTCATAAAGTGATTCACTATAAAATAATGTCTAACCGAAATATTTCCTATCCACCTATTACATCTATCCCATCTCTTTTGTGCAATCTCACAAGTTATGAATAAGTGATTTACCGTTTCATCATACTTATTGCACATAGGGCATAGGATATTCGTTAAATGGACTCCCCTTCTAACCAAATTGGTCCTAGTAGGTAACCTATTCAAGAAAGCTCTCCATACACAAAGTTGAGCAGTAGGAGCCACATTTAGATTCCACTATTGTTGAAAAGCATCTGAATCTGGGCAAATATCTACACTATCTAACCGAGAATAACCTGATCTGACAGAATACTCCTGATTCTGTCCCCAAAGCTAGCCATGAGAGCCTGTTCTTTTCCACTGTGCATTATTTAAAACTGACTCTAACTACTGTTTCAATTCCTTTTCCCACTCAAACAATCCCTCCTCCAAAGTAATTTTCATTCAAATATTTCAGCACCTTATCTTATCTTCCATTGTCTTACTTCACTTGAGACTTTTCCACTAGAGGAAGTTAACGAATATAATCTCGGAAACCTACTTTTAAGTGGTTGACCCCCAAGCCATCTATCTTCCCATAGTCTTATATTATGACCATCTCATAAAACCAAATTAATGTTGTTATCAAACCAATTTCCTTCGTTTGCCCCATCCCAAATTTTACATAAATCCTTCCACCAAGTGGATTGCTTTAGATTTCTCACAGTTGATTTCATGTCTCTCCAAGTGTCATACCTAGATTCTAATACATCCTTCCAAACCCCTCCCTTCTCTACCCCAAGCCTCCACTTCCATTTGGCTAATAGGGCCACATTAAATTTTCCTATGTCTCTAATTCCCAATCCACCACATTCCTTTGGGGAACAAACTTTCTCCCAGGCCATCCAAGCAATTTTTCTATCTAGTGGCCGCTTCTTCATCTGCAACGTTTTAAGACGTGTCTTAGTATGCTTGCATCACCATGTGTCGCATTGTCGTAAGGATGTGGCCGCATCTCCATGTGGTCACATCGTCGTATGGTCGTGGCCGCATCTACATGTGGCTGTATCAACATTACCGAAATCCAAAACCGCATCACTAAGACTACATAGTTTCATTGACCGCTCAGGCCGCATTGATCACTGTTGGCTTCTTAAGACACAATGGATAAATGATACGTATTGGATGTATGACTGTATCCGATACATGAACCTCATTGGGTGAGTAAGCTGCATCTATATGGATGTGTTGCATTGGATACATGAGTTGTTTATGTATCACTTGAATAATCGAGAGTCGAAATTGTATCCTTTCAAACTCTGAATACCACTTTTGTATATCTTGAATATTTGAGGGTCGAAACCGTATGCTCTGAAACTTGAAAATCCTTCATATGTATCACTTCAAACTCAAAAAAGTACTCGGTCCATAAAGGCTTCATCATACTCGGTCCAATGTTGATCGGATCACAATTTTCTCGGGTAAGTAAAGACTTTATAGTACTCGGTTCAGTGAAGACCAACCTCCTCGGTTCAGTAGAGAACAACATCCTCGATTTAGTAGAGATCAACGCCCTCGGTTCAATCTCCTCGATTCACAACCTCCTTAGTTAATAACCTCCTTGGTAAAAATCTCCTCGGTTAACAACCTCCTTGGTAAAAATCTCCTCGGTTAACAACCTCCTTGGTTAAGAACAACCTCCTCAGTTAAGAACCTCCTCAGTCAAGAATCTCCTCGGTTAAAAATAACCTCCTCAATTAAGAATTGGCTTCATCAAATCACAAGGTAGCAACAGTGCTACATCACTTTATTTTAGAGTATACATGACCAACTTGCTACATAACTATATGAGTGTTGTTTTACAAACCAAGCAAGCTTTGTTTTCTGATGAGAACCAAGAGCTGCAGGTTAACCAACCTAAAGCACCTGCACAAATAAATAATTCAAATGACGCTTTGCAAATTCCAAGAGGACCAATCACCAGGTCAAGGGCCCAAAAACTGAAAGAGGCATTGATTGGGCTAATTCAAGACATTTTGACTGCGCAAACAAAGTCTAAGATTGAATTGAAGCCTAATCACATTCTTAATTTGATATGGGCTGATGAAGGAATTAAATGAAGGAGATTAGGCTAAAAGCAAATCATTTGAAGAGAAGGGCCCAAAGGAAATGCATCTCCAGATTTAGTTTAAATGTAAATGGGCTATTTTGGGCTTAGGTTAAAATATGAAGAGTCACCTATTATTTTGTGGGCATATTTTAAATTTTTATTTTGATGTATTGTGATTAATTTTCCATAGGGCTTAGAGTAGTCATGCTTAGTAAATTGTGTTTTTCGTTTTCCCATTTGATGTAATAATTAGTCATCTAAAACTGTGCCAAAAAGCTGCTGCTGCATTAAATTTGGAGGCTTCTAGGCTGTTGAAGAGTTAGGTTAGCTTTTTAGAAGCTCAAAGGTAAAGAAACCCATGTAAACAGCAACCTTGATTTTAAAATACAAATTTGAATCTGAAAATTTCAGAAGTGAGAGTTTCTCTCTTGAGTTCTTCATTTGGACTTGCAACTTATCAAGGGCTGATCATCCTTGTGGCGTTTACCATACTTTAGGGTCTTTGCTGCGTTTTCTTTTCCGCAAGACAAGGGTTCTGAGTAGATCATCCTAAATCTGAATACTTAGGAATCTTGGGGCATTCAACTACTCTTTGTTGTGGGTTCTGGGGTTTATTCCTAACCGAGTTCACATCATTTGGTAATCAGAGCTTCGTTCCTAGCAGTCAGGTTCTATCTTCTACTGTTTTACTAGTTATCTTGTTCTGAAATCTTTGTATCCATTTATTCATTTCGTTTCTGGAAAAAAAAAGAAAAAAAAACAGCATAAAAAAAAGCGAAAAAAAAGAAAAAGAAAAAAAGAAGAAGAAGAAGTGTTATACCATTTTGTGTTTCTGTTCTAGAAAAAAAATAGTCATATTTTGTATTCGTGGAGAATATTTCTGTATTTTAAAGTTAAGACCCTTGTTCCGAAAAGTATTACATCATTCTGCTTGGTGTTTGGCTAGATTGAGTTGTAAGAACTTTTAAGAGCATATAGAGAGGGCTGAAAAAAATATATTCAAGAGTGTTCTGAAATTTTAGTGGAATAGAAAAAGCCAAAAATAGAGAGCAAACACGAGTGTAGAGTGTCATTCTTGAATGTAAACATGTGAGGAACAATGAGGAATATTTTTTTTTTATCACTAACGTTTTCATTTCAGGTTTTACAAATGGCAAATAGAGAGGAAAATTCTAGAGACTCACCAAACCTTGATTTTACTCTTAAAGCAATGCAGCAACAATTTGAGAGATTAAATATGGTGTTGGAAGATATGAGGGACAGAATGGATAGGCAAGATGAGAAATTAGCCAATCTGCAAAATGATCGATCTGATGATGGGAACAGTTCAAGGCGAAATAGGAGAAATCATGGAGGGAGTGAAGATGAAGACTCTGGTAGAGAAAATAGAAGGGAGATGGAGGAGGAATATGATTTTATGATGGGTAGAAATAGACATAGAGGAGATAGGCGTGAGAGAAACTATCGGAGATTTGATCACAGAGATGGAAGCCTTAATAACATCAAAATGAAAATACCTTCTTTTCAAGGGAGGAATGATTCAGAAATATATTTGGAGCGGGAGAAGAAAATGGAGTTCATCTTTGACTACCATAATTATTCAGATGCAAAAAAGGTGAAGTTGGTTGTGATAGAGTTCACTGATTATGCCATAGTGTGGTGGGATAAATTGTGTTGAGTAGGAGGAGAGATGGAGAGAGACCAGTAGAAACATGGAGAGAAATGAAGGCTCTAATGAGGAAGAGGTTTGTTCCCAGCCATTACTATAGAGACCTCTACCAAAAATTGCAAAGACTTATGCAAGACTCTAAATGTGTGGAGGACTATTATAAGGAGATGGAGATGGCAATGGTGAGAGCTGATGTGAATGAAGATAGAGAAGCAACCATGGCACGATTTCTCAATGGGCTGAACAAAGAAATTGCACATGTAGTGGAGTTGCAGCACTATGTAGAATTAGAAGATATGGTGCATATGGCCATTAAGGTGGAAAGGCAACTTAAGCAAAAAGGAATCTCTAAGTACAACACTGGTTCTGGTTCATCCTACAAACCAAGCTGGAAGAAGGAGGAAAAGGGTATTCCAAAGGAAGCAGCCAAGAATAAAACAACAGAGGATTTAAAGGGGAAAGGTAAAGCTGAAACCCAATCCTCTAGAAACAGAGATATAAAATGTTTTAAATGTCTTGGTTCAGGTCACATAGCATCACAATGCCCAAACAAGAGAGTCATGGTTCTGCGTGACAATATTGTGGAAAGTGAAAGTGAGGGTGATAAATCCATGGCTGAAACTGAAGAAAGTGATGATGAAGTTGAATATGCAGTTGAGGGAGAAGCACTTGTAACTAGACGTGTTATGAATTCCCAAGTTAAAGAAGATGACATGGAACAGCAAAGGGAGAACATTTTTCATACTTGCTGCCTCATCAACAATAAGGTGTGCAGTATGATCATAGATGGAGGGAGCTGCACAAATGTTGCGAGTACCACCTTGGTTGAGAAGCTGAACTTGCCAACCCTTAAACATCCCAAACCTTATAAATTGCAGTGGCTGAATGAATGTTGGGAGATTCGGGTAAAGAAGCAAGTTCTAGTTTCGTTTTCAATTGGCAAATATAGTGATGAAGTGCTTTGTGATGTTGTTCTTATGCATGTTGGACATTTATTGTTGGGGTTGGCATTTTGCGAGGCATTGTTTGCGTTTGGGTTTGCATTTTGGGAGCCATTGTTCGATTTTGGGGTTGGCGTTTTGGGAGGCATTTTTGTTGTCTACTAGAGGTATGTTTTGTGTCTTTGAAATAATTGTTTTGTGTATGCTTGGACTGCTTTATGTATGCTTGGAATGCTTTCTGTATTAGATTGAATTTGTTTATGCTTGAACATATATAGTGAGTGCGTTTTGGTATTCATTCCGGGGATGTTCAAACCCTAGCAATTTGTATTTAATTTGTGCATTGTCTGAGTGCGTGTTGGGATTGAATCCAAGGATGTTCGATCCTTGGCAATTTGTATTTAATTTGTGGATTGTATAGCATATATAAAGTTTTTTTCCTCTATGTAGTCATAGATCGAAGTTGGATAAATGGAACTCGAATCAGTGATGTGTATGAGAAAGGTGTTGAAGAGTTTCTAGAATTTGCTAAATGGAATGGAGTAGGAATAAATGGAAGATATTATTGTCCGTATGTGAATTGTTTAAAGGGAAAAATACTAGATATTCAGTTGATACGAGAGCATGTTCTTTGTGATGTTGTTTTGAAGAACTATACAACATGGACTTGGCATGGTGAAGTTCTGGACTTACCATATGTATCTGAGACTGAATGTCAACATTCTAATATGTATTTTGAGGATTGCATGGAAGACATGATTCGTGATATTGGAGAAGATAGTTTCCACCAAGCACATGTGTATGATTCGTTGAAAGATGATTCAGTAACATAATTGTATCCTAGTTGTTCAAGTTTTTCACGTTTGTCAGCAGTATTACTATTATTTAATATCAAGGCAAAGAAATGGGTGGACTGATAGAAACTTTATTGAATTGCACGAATTGTTGCATGAAATACTTCCAGAAGATAATACATTGCCGACCAATCACTATGAGGTCAAGAAGATATTGTGTCCAATGGGTATGGAGTATTGAAAAAATACATGCTTGTCCAAATGATTGTATATTGTATAGAAAAGAGTTCGAAGGATTGCATAAGTGTCCTAGATGTGGGGTATCAAGATACAAATTAAAGGATCCTCCTGCAACGAGGATAAAGATGACATGAAAAACGGTCCTTCTGCAAACGTATTGTAGTATCTTCCAATCATACCACGATTAAAATGTTCTTTTGGCAATGTTAAGGATGCAAAAAAACTTGACATGACTTGTAAATGGAAAAAAATGTGATGGGTTGTTGCGACATGCTGTTGATTCACCACAATGGAAGAAAATCGATTCTTTGTATCCTGAGTTTGGAAGTGATCCAAGAAATCTCAAACTTGGTCTTGCAACTAATGTAATGAATTTATATGGTAATTTAAGTAGCAAACATAGTCCATGGCCTATTTTGCTAATTATTTATAATTTATCGTATTGGTTGTGCATGAAGAGAAAATATATGATGTTGTCTATGATGATATCAGGACCAAGGCAACCCAGAAATGACATAGATGTTTATCTAAGTCCTTTGATAAAGGACTTAAGGTTGTTATAGGATGAAGGCAATAGAATCCTAATTTTTATTACACATAGAAACCTAAAAAATAACTTTAGAGCCCAGCCAAACCCGTAGCCACCAAAATCAAAGATTCAATTCTAACCATAATAAAAGAAACCCAGGCAACCAAATCCCAACTCCGTAACACATGATCAAATATAGAATAACCAAATTCGAAAATTCCTAAACCTATAGCATAAACAATTCAGAAATAGAAATCCATCCCAGCATCCAATCCCAAAACTGAACAGATCCTAGAATTCCCAATAACCAAAATAGTTAAATTCTCAATGCTAAAAAGCTATTATCAAAAGCTAAATAACCTATTTAGAACCAAACCCAAAATATCTAGAATAGTAGAAACCCATAGAACCAAAATTCGTAAATCCGAAACCCACCAAAATAACAGGATAGAACCATTTTTCCATTTGGATACCAAGTTCCTCATTTTAGAACAACTTCCAAGTAATTCCATCGAACCCAAAGCAGAGAAAAGTCCCCAAAACCCAAATTAGAAACCCTTGGAGGTTTTGGCTTCCGCTCCATAAACTCATGCCATCGGTGATAACCATGGTATAATGCATGGTTCCCCTTGCTGTCATCGATGACCATCGTGGCATAAATAGCCCCGCGGATAGTGAAAGTGCTCCCTAGTCTTTATTGCTAAACCCCAATCAATTAGTATGATGAGAAGTTAGGCATGGAAGTTACAATTGAGACTTGGGTTGATTTTGATATTGACTGAAGCTTAAATGAAGCTTGGGGTTTAGAGGAAAGTGGTAACAAAGAAAGGGTAAAGGAAGGATGTACAAGCATGTTTTTTTCTATTAATTTATTTGTTTCATTTTTATATTTGTTTTGTTATTTTATTTGTCTTTATTCATATTATTATTCTTATGTTTTGGGAAAAATGACATTTTGTAAAACCACACTTATTTCTACTCATTTGATTAAAGGTACCGTCTTAGGACAGGTGTTGTGAGGTGTTAATACCTTCCCCACACGTAACCGACTCCCGAATCTTGAATTTGGTTCGTAGACATTTTATTTTTGGTTTTTTTTAAAGTTTTCTATAATAAACTATGGTGGCGACTCCAAATCTCTATTTAAATATTTTTTAAATTAATTTTTTGATCGCCCCATTGTGATGCTGGTTGCGACACATAGATTTCCAAAACAAAGAAAGTCAAAAGTAAACCCTCGTGGTGATGGACCCATCCAAATCCTAAAAAAGATCAATAATAATGCTTACTAGTTAGATTTTCCTGATGATTATGGAGTACATACTACCTTTAATGTCAATAATTTACTTCCTTTTGTAGGTAGTACAGATGATGAGGCAGATAATTCTGATTTGAGGACAAACCTCTTCAAGAGAGAGTGGATGATGGAGGAAGGCTTAGAAAAGGTCCTATTACAAAATCTATGGCCAAGCAAATAGAGGAGCAACAGGAATCTAAAGCACAAAGACCTATCAAAATGCTGACAAAGTTGACTCCTTGATACTGTAAAAATTGTACAGACTTGTAATACAAAAATATTCAAAATAGGAATAGAATCAAAACCCTAGACGCATTAGGGTTACGATTGTGCCTAGGGTTAGGGTTAGTGTCTCCTTTTCCTTCCGCCACATGTCAACACGACATTGAAAGCTTGCTAAGTGAGCTAGGATTACATAGCCTAGGATTTGAAGCATGTGGAGCAAACTAAGGTTAGGGTATTGATAGAGGAGCTCCTAGGTGCCTTAGCTTCTTGCGCAAGCTTCAATGGAAGTTGAACATGATGAAACCTTGAAGCACCAAATAGAAGAAGTGGATGAAACTCCTCATGATTTGGAAGCCATGGAAATGCAAGGAAGGAAGCGTGCAAGGAGGTTGACGGTGAAGTAGATGGTGAAAGCCTTGAAGGAGGTTGGGCCAACCTTCAAGAGAGAGAGCTTCTAGCTTCTAGGAGAAGAAACTCAATGTGAAACTTGAGGTAATGTGCTGAAAATTTGACAGCATTTTATTAGTCAAATCAAGTCTACAAGAGAGGTTCCTAGACCTCTTATTCATAGAAGAAACGATAAGCTACTTAGCTTCCCATGTAAGCTATCTAGGTAGGGTATGGGAGAAGCTAGGTCTAGAAACCCTAGCTTATAAGACAAGCTTCTAACCCTAGCTTCTATGACATGCTTCCCAAACCTAGCTTGCACTCCAAGGCTCTCACAAGGTGGTAACAAGTGGCACAAGGAGAGAGCTCCTTGTGCTACTTGGACTCCTTGATCAAGCCCAACATTATTTATGGACCCCAAGGCCCAAACATACACTACATGGCCCAAAAATACAAGGTCCAAATTTATTCTACTTGGCCCAAATACAAGGCCCAAATTATTCTAAACTATTTTAAACAATTTATACAAATTAGAAGACTTCTTCATAATACTCTATTTTCTCCAAAGGGATTTTTTCATGTTTGTATTTGGGCCCGAGCAGCTGATTAAAAACCCAAATAGGATGAGATGGGCCCAATCTTCTAAAAAGCTCTTAATTGTCCTTTTGGCTCTTTGTCCGCTTTATTCTTTGATTAATGTCACTGGGGCGTACTCCATCAGGTATAGTAGCTTGCTCCATATGCTAGGGTTGGAAAGCTTCTTCCATAAGCTTTTCCTTCTCCTTTCTTCTATGAATAGGTGTGTGTAGTCTATGTACAATTGACACTAATGAAATGTTGTTGAGTTTTTTCAACACTTGTCTTGAGCTCTTCTTTATTTTCTCTCCTTAGAGTTAGACTTAGAAAACTTTTGATAGCTGGCCTAATCTTTATCAAGAACATTGTTCCGTCTAACACATCATTTTCTACCATACCAAAGCTTCTCCTACACACTTCCATTGCTTTCCTTTACTTCACGATACGAGCTCCTTTGATTGGCTTCCGCATCACGCATTTGGAGTTGCATTCCACTTTCAATCGGTGCAATACTTCACCAAGCTTCTTCTGCAAGTTGAATTACAAGTAGAAGCAAAGCACCAACAAGCATCTCCATCATTTAGGGTCTAGTTAAACCCGTTGTTTGAACTTCCACTATCCATACTCATAGCTACATTATCATAATATCTCAAATGTGAGTCATTTCTCGTTTCTAATAGGTTTGATTATTCCCTACTAGAATATCGTTTGAGCTCATTCTCATCTCTCAAAGGCTTATTTACATGTCTCTGTGATATCTAATCACAGTTATCAACTACCAACTGGGCTCATTCTTGCCTCTTATAGGCTATGTTATTCATCAAAAAAGTATCTGCTTTACGACGCATCTCATATGATGATATCACATGTGAAATACATCACCCTTCACATAACCAATATAACATTTTATGACCAAGGCTAGGATTTGTGTCTATGTCCTTTCTTCTTTCTGTTTTGTTGATTTCTTTCCCATAAAAAAATCACACTGAAACTTAATCCACCTTTTGCAGAGAAGGAAAGAGTCAATCCATCTCTTACCCTTTTCTCATTGTTGGAAAAATGCCTCTTATGATGCAATTTGTGAAAATTCAAAATAGCACAAGTGTAGGAGAAACATCTAAAATCAAGGGATTTGATATTTAGTTTTTTTTTTATTGCATGAATTTAGGGTGTTAGTTACCAGGTCTAGTAGTCTATTTGTAACAGACATTTTGATTTATAATTGGTTTTAAACTGATTTTTTTTTTGTTTAGATATGTTTTTAAATTATGATTTTACGTTCTGTTTTTCATGAAGATGTATAAATATTAGTTTATATCAATAAAGATTTATCCTTGCACCCAAATATAACTACAAAGTGGTATCAAAGCTCTTAATTCTTAAGGGTCTGTGTGTGAGAGATCAATGACACTCGAGTGACAAGTATTCTTGAAGAGGATAAGATATGGCTGGAAATTTCATGGCAGTTCCACTAGTCTTCTCAGGTGAAAACTATGAGATATCGTTGGTCAAAATGAAGTCTTTCATGGAAGCTTGTGGGAAGCTATAATTTCTGAAATTCAGCCACTACAAGCAAATCCAACTGTAGCTGAAATCATAAATCACAATGAAGAATTAAGAACAAGATCGAAGGCCAAGACCAACATTCACTCTGCGGTTTCTGATGTTGTATTCACAAGAATTATAAACTGTGAAACAACTAAAGAAACATGGGATACTTTTCAAGAAGTGTTTCAAGGGAACGAAAGAACTCGAGAAATGCAAATTCTCAATCTCAAAAGAGAATTTGAGATGTTGAAGATGAAGGAGACCGAGTCTATCAAAGAATATTTTGATAAACTCTTGAACGTGGTAAACAAAATTTGTTTACTACATGAAGATTTGCCTGACAGAAGAATTGTAGAAAAGGTACTGGTGAGCCTCCCTGAGAGGTTTGAAGCAAAGATCTCATCACTTGAAGATTCAAGAGATCTCACAAAGATTTCACTAATTGAGTTGATGTACTCTCTGCAAACCCAAGAGCAGAGAAGAGCCGAGTATTGAAGGAGCTTTTCTAGTAAAGTCACAGCTGAGTTACAAAACAAAGAAGAAAGGCTGGAAAAATGAGAAGGAAAGTGATGAGGATGGCAATGACGAGAAGGAGAAGTACTCAACATGTCAACACTACAAAAGAACTTCTCATCCACATTGGAGATGTTGGTGGAGACTCGATGTGGTGTGTAGGTCCTGCAATCAAAAGGGTTGTATAGAGAAGGTATGCAAAAGAAAGCAACAAGGAGCGCAGATTGCTCAAGAGACCGATGACGAGAAAGAAGAGCATCTTTTTGTGGCGACTTGCTTTGCTAGTGACATCACTAGTGAAACATGGTTGATTGATAGTGGATACACTCATTACGTGACACATGATAAAGGCATGTTTGTAAAGCTAGATAAAACCCACTTTTCGAAAGTCAGAATTAGGAATGAAGACTATATTGAGGTCAAAGGCATAGGTGATATTGCCATTGATTTTAGCTTAGGTAAAAGAATAATCTCTGATGTTCTATATGTTCCTGAGATTGATCAAAATTTATTAAGTGTTGGACAACTTCTAGAGAAAGACTATGTTGTTGTGTTCAAAGATAAAACTTGTGAAGTCTTTGATTCAACTGGCATTAAATTGATGTCAATAAAGATGAAGGGCAAAAGCTTCTCGGCAAACATACAAACCAACTTAGCCTATTCCTCCACGACTGAAGTTGGGATTTGGGAGAAAGCATAAATGACTGAGAAAGCAGTTTCTGTCCGTTCGACTTTGCAAACACGAGAAAGAGCAAAAACCACAGATGCAGAAGACAACGATACCAGCTCGCCCGAGCGCCAGGACCAAACCAAAATTAACAAGAAGAAGCTTCGCAAGAGAAAAAGAGCAAATAAGAGCGAGCATAAACAAGAGGAGAAGAACTATGCGAAGACTGGTAGCACGCTAACACAAACCGAAGATGAAGAAGAAGAAGAAGAAGAAAAATAAGAGACAAAGGTGAACACTAACTATTCATCCGGAATCATGAGTTCCGACTCTTTCTCCTCTCTTAGCTTGTCCGAAGCTGCTTCCAAAACCATTGTGGACACGGGCTTCAATTTTATGACTCAGATTCAAGCGAGGGAAATTCCGCCGCTGCTGATAGGAAAGGACATGTTGGGTGCAGCCAAAACGGATGTTGGGAAAACCCTAGCGTTTTTGGTTCCGACGGTGGAGTTACTGTACAACGCTCAGTTCACGCCGCGCGACGGAACGGGTGTTGTTGTCATATGTCCGACGAGAGAGCTCCCGATTCAGACGCACGCCGTGGCGAAGGAACTGTTGAAGTACCATTCACTAACGCTAGGGTTGGTGATTGGGGGTCAGGGACTAGGGATCAAGGACAGACCCAAGAAAGTGGTTGGCTGCTATTATCAGGGAAGAAGACATCCTTTGGCGATAGTGATGAAGATTCTGCTGACATGGATTCCCTTGAAAAAGATGCCCATGATGACTTGAGAGAGAAGATTGGAATTTGCATCAAAAGAGACAAGGAGGAGTGTTGGAAAAATACCTCTTATGATGCAATTTGGGAAAATTCAGAATAGGACAAGTGGAGGAGAAACATCGAAAATCAAGGAATTTAATATTTAGTTTTTTTATTGCATAAATTTAGGATATTAGTTAACAAGTCTAGTAGTCTGTTTGTAACATACCTTTTGATTTATAATTGGTTTTAAATTGTTTTTTTGTTTAGATACGTTTTTAAATTATGATTTTACATTCTGTTTTTTTTAAAGATGTATAAATATTAGTTTATATCAATAAAGATTTATCCTTACACCCAAATATAACTACACTCATTCCTAATTCAATTTTATTGGGTATGCTAGCTCCATCTAGACCTGAGTTAGATATGATTATTTACTGGTATTTTTTTCTTTTCTGAACTTTGATATCACTATATTTCTAACTAGTAGTTGATTAAACTTATAACGGATAATTAAGTTGAAACCGTTTTCTACTGGCTAATTATGCCATCAATGACCATTAGAATCTTGTCTATGATCATCAATGCTTCCAACCCCACTACTTCCTTTAAAATGACATATTCTTCGTGCAAACACTTAGGGAAAGCTAAAATCAGCCAAAATAATCAACGATTTAACGATGTAAATAACCCTTCTGTATTTCATTCCAACACATACACAGGGTGTCTTGAAAAGTTGAATTTGCAAGAGGGAAACCAAAATGCTCGCTCCATTTTATTGAACGTGCTTGAACAAATTCTCCTATTTGCTCAGAGAAAAAAACATTCGGGCATTCGCTTATTAAATAATATTTTCTTTTCACTCAGTCTTCTTCTCTTGCCTAGCTTCTCTGTATCCCTCCAAAGCTCTTTTTTGTTGCAGCAATGGAAGGGTTTGCAGATTGCATAATTAACTGATGACTGAGAAATTAGCATTTGGGAAGATCTTTTGGTGGGGGTATCACTGATTGCTTAGAACCTTTGCCATTCTCCACCAAAAAGGCCATCTTTAGTCCCCATGTTGTGTGCACCTCCAAGTGGCAGTGCATGAACCAAACTCCTATCAAATACATGGAATTAAAAATATTATTATGTAAGACATTCATGAGTAATCCAACAGACCCTGCAAAGACTTTACACTGCATCTGATCATATTTTATTAGTTATTTTGTTGGCTTCAAAATAATTACCTTCAGAGTAGATCAATGTAATTTGCGCTATGTTTTTCAAGCCCACTATTAGAGTGTACTAATTAAGCTGATTCATTCGTTGTCTGAGTTTGAAAATTTTTACCTGGATTATCTGCTCTGAATCTAATTGCTGTCCATCCTCCAGCTGGTACTCCAACTGTGTTCCTTTCAACAGGATCAAAAAGGTTAAAGTTCTTTGGGTCAGTATTGGGATTGTAGTTGCCTACTCCTCTTCCAGCAACAAAGAAATTGAACCCATGAAGATGAACTGGGTGGTTCTCAGGTGCAATGATTCCAGTATCTTGTAGAACAACCTGAACTGTGGCATTGAATGGTAGCTTGTAAACCTTTGTGCCAGTTACGGTGTTCAAATTGGCTGGTCCAGGCCCTGAGTAGTTGAAAACATGTGGTGGATTGGCAGGGAAATCAGTGGTAAACACCCCTTTGATGTTGAAATAATGTGCCTGTAGTAAGGCAACGGTCGGCATAAGGAATGTCACATTATTGATAGAAGCCACCACCCTGCTCCCATTTGCAGCTTTGCAAGATGGGCACGGGTTAATCCCCAACCCAACAGTGAAGAAAAGTGAATGATCTACTGTTAGTGGGACATTGACAGGGAACTTTTTGGAGTTAAGGCCTCTAAGAGAGCTGATGAAGTTGTTAGCAACTTGGGTAGCATTTTTGGGAGGTGAAGTGGTGAGAAATGTGGGGGTCGTGGCAAGCGTGCCTGTGTAGTGCAATGTTGCTGTGGCAGTCAAGTTGTCCACGGCAACAGGAGCATCCATGAAAGGAGAAGCTGCCACCAAGTACTTGCCAGATTTTTGGTCAGCATTTAGAAGGACATTGGTGGTTTGGCCAGGGGCTATCACAATTGTTTCAATCTTGAAAGGCTTTACATATGTGGCATCAACTTCTACCACTGTGAGCTTGTGGCCTGCAATTTTGAAGAAGAGCTCCTCATTGAGTGCAGCATTGACAATTCTCAGCAGGTAGGTCTTTCCACCTTCCACAGGCAGGTTGTAAACATCTGCACATATTCCCCGAAAAAGAATACAAATAAAGCTTAGTTTGAGCATAATGAAAATATTTGAGTAAATAGCTGATAGGTTAATCTTTTTTGGTATCATCTGATGATCAATTACTCTATGGTAAGTTTGTTAACTTTTACAACAATTACGTTAAATGTAATATGTACATGATTATTGATTGATTGACAGGGAAAATATGTTAAGCAGACAAAATACCCTGTGAAGAACAATTGGTAACTGTCCCTGGAAGGCCATTGATGGTATGAGCATCTGAGACATTTGGTGCCAATCCAGATTTGAGTGCTTCATTGATAACAGCTTCAGTATCAGATTTCCACCATTCTCCTACAATGTATCACCACAGTGAATTTTAATATGAATTCCAGGTAATGGCATTTAACTATGTGCAGACTTGACACCAATTAACTTAGTAAATAGGACAATTTGAAGGGTACTGTTTTTGCTCACCTAATACCACAACCAATTCATCATCTGGCTTTGGGAAAGGATAAGGCACGCCTCTCTTTGGCAAGATAACCAAGGCACCATGGAGAGTTGACCTTAGCCAGTTAACATGTGCATGATAAAGAAGTGTTCCTCTTTGCCCTGTAAGGGTGAAATTGTACACATAGGTTTGCCCTGGTTGAATTGGGCACTGTGTGACATATGCTGGTCCATCTGCCCAACCAGTTCTCAATTGCCTCACACCATGCCTACCAAGATGACACAATCACTTCAATCAGTATTGAATTTGAAGACTTTGTTAGATCTAAGTATCAATATTGACACTGACATTAATACGACACAAATATGTATAATTTTTAAAATATAAAATATGAAAACATAGATTTATATATATATAATTTAAAAGTTTTTTATTGTATATAAGTTTTTTTTCTTATGTATATTAAGTTTATAAATTTTTAAAAAATTATTATATTAATTCTTTTTAAAATTATGTTAAAATCATGGTAAAATGGTCATTTATATAAAAAAAATATCTTTTAAATTTGACATTTTAAAGTACGTGTTGTGTGTTTGATATGTGTGAGACACATATATATCACGTCCGAACTTCACACTATTGATCGAAAGGAGTTGTTGTTTATAATAATGCCCATTACTGATTTTTTTTTTTTGCTATACTTTTTGTAACTTGAAGCAAATGAATGAATATATGCTCCCTCACCAATGGATGGTAACGTTGTGGTTGACTTGGTTGATGACTTTGACCAGTACTGTGTCATCTTCTCGGGCGTAAAGAGTCGGTCCTGGGAACTTCCCATTTATGGTGACAATAGATTTGCTCGAACACAATCTAGGGGTTTGTTTGGCCACCACCTGCACCCGTTATTACCAAGTTAGCTAATCCTCTGAAAGAAACTAGAATAGAGCATCCAAGTGGATGGTAAAAATTGACCGATTCACTATCTTTAGGTGCTGATTTGGAGCTCTACCTTCCGTGTCGCCAGAATTCTAAAATATTACTCATTTGTGTTCCATGGAGTGACAACGTTGTTGGCATCTACTAGTAACCTTAATATAGGATTACTAATTATACCTTTAATAACTTTTTATAAAATGTAAATTTAATTAATTCAAGCATTAAATTTTATATTTTATTAATTAAATTATGCCTACAAAATTATTTAGAAATTGATTACATCAGTTAATTTAATTTACAATATGATATTTAAAACATGTAAGTATTCTTTATTAGGTAATACGTCAATAAAAATTAACATAATCATTAAAATAATATAAACTTTAACAAATTATAATTGTATTTATAAACTCTTATTAAAAATGTAATTTAATTAACTTTTACTTATTAAACAAATTTCACCTCATATATATATACACACACTACCCCTAACTCGGCTTAAATAATTTGGGTGAATAATTCAAAAATAATTGAAACATATAATTGCACTAATAGTTTACATGAAAAGGAAATGTAATCCTAGGCTGCTTTCGCAGTTCTCACAACATTATTCTATCTTTAATCAAAGAAAAATGATCTTAACCTCTGCCAAAATCGTACCCCATCTTTATCAAGAACTTGATAGAAAATTATTTGATAGGAGAGGAAGATGATTGAATATAGCATAAATTAATTGCAAGCATTTATATACATTATTGTTCTTTAAGCTTCTATTGTAAAAATGATATTTTTAGGTGCTTCTAAACTAGGAGAACTTCTACATCATTATTTATTTATTAATTATAAATTTCCAAATATAATATTAGTCATAAGCTATATAAAAAAAATTATTAAAATGCATGACACAACGGAATGCACATCACAAAGGCAATAAATTAGAATGGTTTACTTACATGAAATTTGTAGTGCCGGACTCTGCACTCGACCAAAGCTGGAAAAATGCAAGCCATGAGAAGCATGATTCGAGCCAAACGAGAATCCATTTTTCTCACTCTGAATCCTCTCTACACTTTCCCTGTCTTAGTTTGTTGTACTTGTTATGTGTCCTTGTGTGTTGCATTCACAAACGACTCGCCAACCCACAGTTATATAGAACGAAAAGGGCATTGCTACCACGTCGTTTTAACTTGGTTAGGTGAGTGATGGAGGCATTCTTGGAAATTAAGACTTACAACACCAAATTAAACTAGCTTATCCCATGATATCTTGCATGTCACATAAAGCAGTGTATAATGGGAATCGCTGTATTTTCGGATGCAAGTTATTAATCAGACTCCTTTAGATACATATTTATTATGATAAATAGGTTATTACAATTTTGGATTGGTTGTGTTTTGACTTCCAAACTTATATCTGTTCCCCACCAAGTGAGTTTCATCTAGAAACTTAGCTGATTAAAGTATTTGTAATTTTGTTTAGTTACAAAACCTGATTCATCATTTTGGGCCTTAAACACCCTTTTTACCAGCATCCCCTAATTGTTAATGACCCTATATGATATTCAGAGTATCTAGTCTTTAAAGCCATAATATTTTGCTTTATTTAACTTTTAGAGAAAAAAAGTATTCTAAATTAACATTTGTTTTATAAAATCAATTATGCATTAATTATTTTTTTTTCTGATCTATCTATGGTAGACGTATTGTGTAATAAGAATAAATAAGTTGTTAATTAGAGAGAGAAAATATATTACAAAATATAGAACTTATTTATAAAATTAGAATATTAATTGCATTCTTTGATTTCTTAAGCATCACATAAAATATAACGAAGTAGAATATTTATTGAGGGCAAGAGCAAATTATAGCATTTTGCATTTGTAAAATAAAAGTACGCTTTTCATTGTCTGTATTTTCTAATTTTAACACATGCAAAAAAATATCTCTGTCTATGAAGACTAGTTTAGTAGGTTTAAGTGCGAGAAAAATGATATTGCATTTTTATCAATAAAGTTTATGTCACTTGAGTCAAGCTCTTTGGTCAATTACAGGATTTTTTTTTTTTACTATGATTAATGTTGTTATTTTAATTTTTTTTCTTTGTTGTATTTATTGGCAAGAAATATTGGATTATCTTGTTTAATATAGAGAGTCGTTTGCCTCCTGATTAACGTGTCATAGCTTAAATATGTTTGATGGACATTGCGAACTCGTATATCTGAAAAATGAATGAGAAGAAACCCGTGGTTAATGTGACAAATTAACTAAAAATGACACAATATCAATCTTTATATATTAATGGTAATCGCATGATTGAGTTTCACAATTAAACTAATATTTGTCTAATATATGGATAGAAAAGCATAGGTTAATTTGCACTTTTTTTCACTGATTACTTATAAGATTTTATCTCTTAGGCTTTTTTAACCAATGAAGTCTCTCCACTTTTTTAAATGAAGAAAAAATAGTCTTTCCCCTGCTTATGTAAAACTCTCAAATTCCAATCTTCTAAGTATTTAGAACACATAGATTCTAATAAAATCGAAGTTAATTTGCAGGATGTAAAATATGAAATTAAGAGTTTTAAAGATAACGAGAATTTGAATGTGTTGGATGAAAGAAAACAAGTAGCTCAATTTTAGGTTAAAAAGTAAATAAACTTACTCCATTTCAAAAAAAAAAAAAAACGCTTGAAAGATCAAACACAATAGCAAATTAAAAGGGACTAAAATTTCATTCAAAAGGGCATAGACTAAGGAAGCAGAAGGTTCTTTGAAGGATCCTAATTGCTTAGTTCACAAAATAAAGTATTGTTGAGCTATGGCTTTCAAAGTTTAGGGTAATATACAAATATATATGAGGTAGGAAGACACTGATGGGTGCACATCATGTTTGGTTTGAAAGCCAAGATTAAACCAACATTGGGTAAGTAACAACTCTGTCACCTTCTGGTCTCTCTTCTGTTCCGTGCCTGTTTTTTATTTTTACTTTATTTTTTCATTTGTTAATTGCACTTTTGCAGTAGGTAACGGACTAACTCATAAATGAGTAGCTATAGTTAAAGCACAAACTGCTTAACTTGATGGAACGTGTATCATAATGATATTTAGGTATAGTGGTTTAAAGTTACCTTAGAATAGAAATGCAGCCACATCAATAAGTTGTGCCAAAGTGCTTTATCTTTTCTTTCTTCCTTTAATATCTTAGATAAAATAAAGATAGCTCATAAGCCAACAAATAAATAAAAAAAAGACATTTTTTATAATAATAATAATAATAATAATAATAATAATAATAATAATAATAATAATAATAATAACAAATTACTCTCTTCCCTTTAATCAATATTGTACTTGTAGCCATCTATTTTTTTACCCTACTAAAACTTTATGAAAAATTCATAATAGTGTAACAATTGCACAATCTTAATTTCGTTAAAAGACAGTTTTTTCTGCGTAACCTAAAGTTATTGTGTGAAGTGCAAAGTTTTTGTTTAACGTATCATATGACTCGTTTATATCCTGTAATATACCATTTTTTGAGTTTTCTTCAACATAGTTTGGAAAACATGCTTTTACCTTTCAATTTAATAAGAAAAACAAAAAATATAAGTACCTCATTTGACATCTTTATTTAACAAAAAAAAAAAAAAATTCCTAACGGAACAAAGGATGCGAGTATTATAAATGAATTGGCAACAATATTTTAGGCCAAAATTAGATGAGGTGTGAGATTATCTAAATAAAGAAGTTAACAAAATTTGCTCTAACTTTAACAATAATAACAGTAATTATTATTATTATTATTATTATTATTATTATTATTATTATTATTATTATTATTATTATTATTATTATTATTATTATTATTATTTTGATCCAGGCTTTCTAAACGTCATACCCCTATTTTCAATTCTAAGATAGTAAATCCAGCAATCTAAAACAAAATATACATTAATTACAATCAATTGGTAAAGTAATTCAAAATATATTTTTGTAAAAGAAATTTACAAAATTATTCAATCATTTTTCAAAATAATTTAAAATAACATAAATCTTCAGTTAAAAGTATCTCTAAGAGTTTCACATAAAACATACTCTTGTTCCGTGTAACATATGATCATTATAAAATTAAAACAAAAACTCCAACAAACACAACAAAATATGGTAAGCTAAAAATTCTTATAAATTAAACCGACTTCGGAATCTTAAATCTGGTTCACAGAAATTTAACGTTTTTGGTGATTTTTTTATGGTTTTTCAATAATAGACTGTGATGGCGACTCCAATCTCAATTTAAATATTTTTAAAAAAATAATTTTTCTACTTGCCTTCGCGATCCCGGTTGCAACTCAATGGTCCACCTGTTGCTTTAGAATTATTAAAAAAAAAACATTAAACATTTTTCCTTACACCATTACACACCTTCTTTTCCTAAAAAAAAGTAAGATTTGAAAAAAAAATACATTAAGTATTTTTCCTCACATCATTACATACCTTCTTTTCCTAAAAAAGAAGTAAGATCTGAAAAACAAAAAAAAGAAAATTAAGCATTTTTCCTAACATGCATTACAAATTTTCTATTTCTAAAAAATGATTTTGAGAAATGAAAATAGAATAAAAAAATATTAATCTCATTTTTCTCACCTGCATTGCATATTTTCTTTTTCTAAAAATGATTTTGGAAAATAAAAAACAATAATTAATTTCATTTTTTCTCACATGCATTGCATATTTTCATTTTCTAAAAAAATATTTTGGAAAATAAATATAAAAAATATTAATTTTATTTTTTCTTACATGCATTACATATTTTCTTTTTCTAAAAAATTATTTTAGAAAATAAAAATTAAAAAACATCTAAATAAAATTCATCTCAATATTACTTCATGCATATTCCACAACTTTTATAGCTACTATTTAATTGCATTACTTTTGTGTTTTTCTTTCACACCTTTTCTAATTTATTCGCAAAAACAATTAAAAAAATTATTTTTTGTGGTTTAATTAATTTACGCCTTTTTCTAAAGGGAGAGGATTCATTCATTCGTTCATACATTCACCTAGGACTTCATGCTTCCCTACGTATCTCATAGAATCCATTCTGATATAAAGTTTCATGCATCATTCATGTACTCTCATGTAAATAACATACATGCATTATCATAAAAAAATGGTTTTAAATAGAGTCAATGCATTCATCCATGTATAGCCTCATGCATTTATGCATTTTCAAAATCGTATTATATTTAAACATATATTCCTTCAATAAGAAAAATAAAAAGAAAAAATATAATTTGTATATACATTTTCATACTATTCAATAAAAAATATAGATTTCATATATGTATTTTCATATCATCATGCGTTCAATAAACAAAAATGAAAAATATCCATATCATCATTCTCATCATGCATTCATTAATGCATTTTCATAAGAATTATCAAATAAAATTTCATGCATATCTTCATGCGCTCTCATTGCACTTATGCATTTTTTTTAAATGTTGATATCAAACAATAATAACAAAAATTTAGTCTCATGGCATACATTCATACATTTTCAAAAATTGAATTTCATACATTCCCAAAAAAAGGAAAAAAAAAAGAATTTCATGCATTCATAAATGCATTCTCTCAAAAACAAAAAATAAATAAATCCATGCATACTATTCTTGAAATTTCATACATCCATTTTCTCAAAAAATTTTATGCATTCATATATTTACATTTTCAAAAAATTTCTCAAAAAAAATCATAAATGCATTCCAAGAAATTTCATGCATTCACAAATATGTTTTCTTAAAAATTTCATGCATCAATATATGCATAGTCATTAAAAAAAAAGTCACGTGATGAATCATTTGTTCATGAATTGAATTCATAAGATTGTAAATAATAAAAGAGGGATCGTGCAAAGCAAAATGTTTAACAAAGGTAGAAGTTGGCTTTCCTAAGGAGACCATCTCGTCATGGTGCTTGATACCTTTCACCTTTCCAAAATTCCTAAAAATCCTAAAATTCTCAAAATTCCCAGATAAAATGATTTTCCTCAAGGGTTTCCACCGCTTAAGGAAATTCTTATACTGGGGCAGAACCGTTGTATGTCTGATTGTTGGCAAAAATAGTTCTTTTCTTCAGAGGCATTCAAAAAAATAAAAATAAAATAAAAGTTCGTTAGAATTGCGAATCCACAAGGACAATCTAAGGAAAAGAAAGGACATGAAAAGAAAAAAGACGACAGTGTTAGAAGTCATCAAATTTTGTTTCATTGTTAATCTCTTTGAATATTAAGCAACCATGATTCGAAATTATATATGACCATGTTTCTTCATTTGTAAATACTTTATACATCCTTTGCACCACTTTTGACCCAAAAATAAATATTTTTTTCAAAATACCTTAAACGAGGATCTGAATATTTTAAGACTCAATCCAAGGTTAAAAAAGAATAAATACGTTAGATGCTCCTACTTTTGTCAGATGAAATGTGTGAAAAGATTTCCCAAAATTATAAAAGGAGTGTGTTGAGGGGTCCTAAATCCATCAATAAAAAAAAGACAAAAAAAGAAAGAAAAAAATTCTCCAAAGAAGGAATACATTAAGGGCTTCTCAAGAAAAAGGAAAAGAAAATAACGATAGAAAGTTTATTCAGGAAAACCTTGGCTGGTTATAAATTGATGATCCTTGTTTCAAAAAAATATAAGCCCACAAAATTTTTTTGAGCCTATATATCCTTTTCTTCAACTTTATGAGATCTTTATCGAAAAGGAAGCTTCTAATGAATTTAGTCATTACAAGGAACATCTGACTCTACACAAATTTGTACATACCTTTTATTTTCAAAAATTTGTACATGTTTTTTTTTAAAAAGAAGAAAAAAATCATTGAAATAATCATTTGTACATACTTTTTGAAACATTGAAAATCATTAAAAAATTATTGAGAAAAAAAATCCTTTGTACATACTTTTTGAAACATTAAAAAAAATTATGGAAAAAAATCTGTTGTACATACTGGTTGTGATCAGGATCACAACGGGACGATAAAAAATTAATTTTAAAAATATTTGGATAGATATTGGAGTCGCCACTATAGTTTATTATCGAAAACTATAGAAAAACTAAAAAAAAAATGAATTTCTATGAACTAGATTTAGGATTCGGAAGTCGGTTATGTGTGAAGAATGTATTAGCAACTCCACAACACTCATCCTAAGACGGTACCTTTAATCAAACGAGCAAACATGAATGTAGTTTTACAAAATGTTATTTTCCCAAAGAATAGTAATTACAACAAATAAAAACAAATATATATTTTGAAAAATGCAAACAAAAATAAGAATAAAAACACAAAAAGAATAAATAAAGAAAAATAGATTTTGTTTTTTTTACCAGACAAGGATCAATCTTGATCTTACGTATTTCTATTTAGTATTGAAAATTAAGGATAGTTTTTCTTAAAATTGTTTGGTGAGTATTTCATATTTTTTAGAAATGTTCTATATTTTCATTTTTATTGTAGAAATACTTTATATTATTAAAAACCGTTTTGTATTTTATTTTTCAAAATTTAATATTTTTATAATTTTTAGAAGTATTTTATATTTTTTATTTTGGAAATATTTTATATTTTTATTATTTAAAAATAATATTTGTATACTTTTAAATTTACGTTTGGAAGAAAATAAATTAGAAAAATAAAACAAAAAAAATAAAAATCATAGAAACAAAATGAGCTCACTCCATTTACATGACACGTGGCATCCTTCCCCAAAATACCCCACACTCCTTTCAACTAACACCTTTCTTCCATTTTTTATCTTCCAAATGCCATTCACAAGCCACATATGTTTTCTTTTTCCATGCACTATCGGGCAGAACACTCACTCACTCTTTTTTATTCTCAATTCAGTACCCTAAACAAATTGAGCCAAGCCTTTTTTCGCACGCTGCCATTCACTATTATTCCCATTTTCCACGGTGCCAAAATCATGGGTCAAGCCCATATGCTTCTCACGTCTTATGCATTCGGGATACCCTAAAGTAGATTAGGGTTATTGGAGAGGGGATCACAAACGGCCGCACCTCTCAACCCTAACCCCTGTATAACCCTAAATCAAATTACGGCAACATCACAGCGGTTGTGGTACCGTCATAGATGAGGGGCGTGACTAGAATGCACAATAAGGACGGTTATAAAACCTGTTTTGTTTTTTACATGTAAATAATATTAATTAAATTATCATAATTATTTTTATTATAATTAATGGTTCAAATTGTCGTAATTTTAATATTAAATAAAAAAATATGCAGTATTTTATAATTATATATCCAGTTGTAATATATCTAGTATTTATATTTAGTAGTATTTCATAATTTATCATATTTCATAATTATATATGTTACATACATATCCAATAAAAGAAAATTAAAATAATACAAATTTTGCAATAACAAAATATCATATTAAAATAATTCATAGTGCAACATATTATATGTTTTAACACAATTCACAAAATATTATATTCCAAGACACAGTTCACTTCACCATCAACATCCCAAGGGACTCCAGTACCACTAGCACCCTAAGATTGTTCCCCTGACTTCTTGCAACCATAAATAAAGCTAAAGTAGAATTATATAACTCTGAACCATGATTAGAAACTTAAAAAGAAACATTAATAGTTTAGAAAACATAATTTTGACAAGCTCAACAAATATTAAAACTTAGAAGAGACTGAAAAAAACTTTAGTAGTAACCAAATGAAAGTATGATACAATATTTATACCAATAACTTGAATAAGTACTAGTACTGCAAGTACAATTTCAACTCTGCATAATTAAAGCTTAATACAACACCAATCAAGCCTTTTTTTTTCCTCTAGGTGTAACAATTACATGGATAAAATGATAATGATGTTTTATAGTAAATCATGTCTCTATAGACAAATCATTGACCTCTAAATCCTTCTTAATGGTTTCTCGTATAGTTTATCTCAACTTCCTTTACTTTCTAGCGATTAGACTCTGCTAATTAAATCTACAATCCTAATTGGGCCTTTTATAAGTCTTCCCCTCACAGGCCCAAATAACCTAACGCAAGATTCTACCTATTTCTCTACATTAGGCGCTACCACAACTTTCTCTTTGATGTTATCAACTCATCATTCTGGATCTCAGGTTGTCAAGTGAGCTTCCTTACCCAACCAACTTCCTCACCTCTGTTATATTGATTTTATTCAATCCAAACCCATAGTTATCGTATTTTTATTCAATCCAAACCCAATCAGAGGGAAAATTAACAGTATATAGATCGAAACAGAGAAGTACAGGCTTTAGTTTATCCAAGCTGAGAGATTACTCTCTACATTAGTAGTGAACATACCTCTGTTTTGTCCCCAAAAGCCTTCAAAGTCGTTCAATAGCAATAATCACGTAACTTCTTCAACTTGTCCCCAAATATATGCAATGAAATTATACAAATTGGTTAGATGCAGTCCAAAAACCATGGATTTTGAACAAAATCAAAAACGAAAATGAAAAACCCTTAACAATAATAAAACTCTTACCTTTTGTCGTTGTTAGGGTTCATTGATTCTCTCCAATCGCTGAGGGAGTAATCGGTTAGGGATTGAGCAACACGAACTATAATTTGTTAGGGTTACGGTTTGGGAACGAAAGGTTTGGGGATTTTCAGTGGTTTGGAAACGAAAGGTAACGAGAGAAAAACGAAAACGAGGGAAGAACGAAAAACCCTTTTCATTAACACTTTTGAGGTTTATGAGAAGGTTTCGAGTTTATGGGTGCGGTTTATAGGAAGGTTTCAAGTGTTTATGGAAAAACGAGTGTTTATACTTTGGATGAAGAGTGTGGAAGGAAAAGCCTATTCATTAAAGTGTCGATGAAAAAAAATGATATCCTTTACAAAGCGGCAATTATAAATGTCATTTTTTGATCTCATTAAAATATGGACCTATACAATATAATATGACAATTTTTTTGAAATGTCATACCACCACCACATACACGTTTTTTTGTAATGTATGAATTTATTTTTTAGTCTAATCTTATTATAATTGTAGGTATTGTTATATATTACACAAATCATTCAATATTTATTAGTTATACATTTGCTATTGATGTACTGGAATGAAAATAAAATAAAATAAGAAAGAACGTTGAATAGTACAAAATCTTTATTTTAACACATTACAAATAGCATCTACACAAATACAATTATACAAATACAATTTAGCATGAGAGAAAGATGCTAATGTCAGTGTAAAATTGGATCAGAGGAGCAATATATACAAAATTATACAACTGCGTACCAAATTAATGAGCATTTGATGTACCCTTTTTGTATGTATACCTCTTAGCAAGGCAAAGATAAACAAAGAAGTTGATCAGGCTCAAAACGGTCAGAAGCCAGTAGAAGTAATCAAGATGACCCCTATTCAGATTGTCTGGGATCCAACCAATTCTTCCATGGCTTGAGGTTATTTTTGTCACAATTAAAACAAGCAAAGTGCTCACATAGTTTCCCAATGCATTAGTGGTGAGTTGAAGAGCTGCACACAAGCTTCTCATAGCATCAGGTGCCTGTCCATAAAAGAACTCCATTTGGCCAATGTTAGTGAAAACTTCTGCAGCTCCTATGAGAAAGTACTGAGGCACTTGCCAGAAGATTGACATGGAAACGGTTTCAGCATCATAGAGATTGTTTTTTCGGACCATGTCAAGGCGAACAACCTCTAGAATGCCAGCAACAATCATGGAGATGATGGAGATGACAAGGCCTATGCCTATGCGTTGGAGCTGTGTGAAGCCTTGCTCATGGCCAGTGAGCTTTCTTGCAAAGGGCACAATGGCTCGGTCGTACACTGGCGCCCAGAAGATGACACTAAGAGTGTCAAAGAGGGAGAGGGATGCTGAGGGGATTTTGAAGTGAGGGCCTATCTTTTGGTCCATTGTGTTTCCTTGAAGCACAAACATTGTGCTCATTTGACTGTACACTGTTGCAAAGGCTATCAAGGAAGCCCAAACTGGTAGCAAATGGATTACGCATTTCAGCTCTTCAACTTGGGTCACTGTGCACAGCTTCCATGAATTGGGCCAACCCTCAGTGTAGTCAGATTCTCTCTCTATTGCTGCCTTGTCCAAAAACCTTGAATCAACAACTTTCCCTTGTTAAAGTGTCTTGCTAAAATAAAAAATTAAAATATATAAGAGCAATTCATATTCAAACAACTTCATACACTCAGTTTATAGTCACTGTATTACCTTTCTCTCTAATTTATTTCTTCTAATTTTTATATCATCCTTAGAAAGAGGTGATTGTTTGGAGGGTCAAAAAAATTAATTTTCAAAATGTAAATCAATCCAATCATTTTTTTACAATTAAATAAATTTACCTTTAGAAAGGTTTTGGAAATAGTTTTCAAATTTGTTTTATAAAATTTATTTTAAAATAAAAAAATTATATTTTTAAATATTTTATTTTACTGTTTTGAAAAATATTACTTTTATAAATGAATTGTATATTTATCCATTAAAAAATATTAATGGATGGATTAAATTAGAGTTTATTAAATAAATCAGGTCACATCAGTTTTTAATAAATAAAATAGATTAATGCTACTTTTTATCAGATATGTCACTCTCTCACGCTATATGGATATAGACACTGTGCATAGACTCCAACATTTGAATCCATGACCTCCAATTCACAAACTAACAAATTGTTGTGAAAAGGGTTCCCTCAGTAAAAGGTAAAAAAGTGCCCATTCATTAATTATGCTCTGCTGTATACATTGGTTAGAAAAAAAAAAAAAATTACTAAACTCCTATTATTAGACTTTTGGTTTTAATCAATTGAGAAAACAAGTCTATTGGAAAACATCCGAGACTTAAAATATTCTAATTAAGACAATGGTGCTTGTGTTTTACATGTTCTAACAATATTTAAAGACTTATGTCCCTTTTTCACCGTTGCTGTTTATAAAGTTAACAATTTTACTCATGACATTGCCTCCACTGTACCTAAGTTTCATTGTTATATATATATATATTTATTATTTTCTTTTATTTCCTCGATTTCTTGTTAAGTATCAAAAGTCTTAAATTCTTTTTGTTTCAGTTTAATTGCAACTTGTACTATTTCAAAGTAACATCAACTATTCTTTTATATTTGTATCCTTATCCACATTTAATATTTAATTACTTTATATATATATATATATATATATGATATAAAAATAAAAATGACAAAATAGAAAATTTATAAATATTTTATTAAATTTAAGAAAATTTATTAATTTTTCTATTAGTCCAAAAAAATCTTAAAAAGAATGAATTTAGGATTTTTTTTATCTCTAACTAGGAGTATATAGTAAAATGTAGAGTGAATGCGACTTTATTAAACAGAAATGCAACAATGGTTTAGAGAACTCACTGTAACTAATTTGTATGTACAAGTTTGCGGCTCCCTGTGATGTTAGACTCTGCATCTTCAGTCTCGTAAAGAAGAGACTTGTTATCTCGCACTTGTAGCCCAGATTTTCTGCATGCTGCCACTATAACTTGACAAATTCTTGTGATAGTACTTCCTCCAGGTGGTTGAAGTCTGTACCATTTACTACCAAATGAAGAAAAATATAATTGCAATGATCATTGCAGCAGCAGGTATTCCAAATCCCCAACCCCAACCCACGTTCATCTGAATCCAAACCAACGCTGAAGAAGCAATGAGTGAACCAATATTAATTGAGAAATAAAACAATTGAAGAAAGAGCTCTTCTTTAACCTCTCAGTGTCATCATTTTCATCAAATTGGTCAGCACCAAAAGCTGAGACACATGGTTTGATACCTCCAGTTCCAAGAGCAATCAAGTAGAGTCCTATAAAGCAAGCTGCAGTTTGTGCTGATGTCGGATGGCAACCATTAGAATCACATGCAGGTTTTAATCCAGGGACAGTTGCAGAAAACGTTAAAAGTGTCATTCCCTGCAAAGTAAACAAATATACCTTGTTTTTGGAAACATGAGCTGATTTGAATATAACTGCTGCAACTAATGTCACAAATAATACCAGAGCATGTTTGCACAAAAGTTTTCTTTGAAAAAAAAAAAAAAACTGATTTGAATTATATGTACATTTAAGCTTGTATTATTTTGTACCAGTTCACACCCTTGTTTCTAATTTACCTTCAAGTTCTCAATATATAACTATTTTTGTCTCATATTCTTTTTGTTATATATCAAACAAAATTAATTATCTTTATAGTATAGTGTGAGAAAATTTATTTAAATAAACACGGATTATATTGACAAATTTAACATTAATTAATCAAACATATTGTGTTCAGGGTTATTTTGTAAACTAGATTGAACCACTTTGCCTTCTAGGCAATTGTGCTCAGCCGGGTGGGTATGTAGATAGGCTGTGGTCAACATCTTTTTGCCTGGGTGAATATGTTATCTAAGGCGCATGAATGCGGGAGAAGGGATTATTTCGTAAACTAATATACCACTTTGCTTTTTATGTAATTGTCTTAAGCAGGTGGTTAGGTACACAAGCCGAAGCCTATGTCTTTTTTAGAGAGATTGGGTCATATCCAAAATGCCGTCAGAAATTTAATTTATTTTTTTTATAACAAAAATAAAAAGTCAATTACATATATAATTCACTATCAAAATAATACTTCTTTTAATATATGTAATGAAAGAAATTTCCAATATATTTATATATATTGATAAAAGTAATTATTTTTTTTCTTGTAAAAGAAAATGTTATCAATATGTACCGAATATACTCTCATAATTAGCAGATTTGGAAATATACATCTTACCATTAATAAGGATACGTGAAAAAAAAAGCATAGATACTTACAATATTTAATAAGGATACGTGAAAAAGAATACATAAAAATTATAAAATTGCTTTATAAAAATATCATTAATTTTTACTAAATTATGTTAATATTGAGACAGGTAGAATATAATTTTTGACAGTCAATTTTTAAAAGGAAACCTATAATACGTTGAAACATTATTATATGAAACTAAAAAATATCAACAGTCCATATGTATAACGTAGCTTTAAATTGATTTTTAGATAAAACAATACCTATGAATAATCCATATTTTTCTCCTAGTAGAATGAATTGGCCACATTGTTCTCTAGTTAAAAACAATTACAATTTGTTTGTTTGACAATAGCTTATTCTAAACAATACTCACTCGAGGTCTTATTTTGCTTCAAAGATTAATATACTAATTAAAAGAAAGACAACAATAAAATATGAACTCACACTATGAAAGTACAGATTAAATTCATTTATCATGACATAGAAATAATGAATAAAGATTGTTCGTCAAATAAACTTACAATGGAGTAGATAATTGAGAAACTTGCAATTGTCCAGTATCTTCCCATGTATGAATCAGCCAAAAAGGCTCCAAGTAATGGGGTGATGTAGCATGTTCCTGACCAAGTTGTGACATTAGTTGCAGCAGTTGCATTTCCTTGGTTGAAACGGGTCTGCAGATAGTTCACCAGGTTTGTACTCATGCCATAGTATGCCAATCTTTCACAACATTCATTTCCTGTCATAATTTTTTTCAACACCTTAGTCCGACTTTAATAGAGAGATAACAAGATTATGGTATGGAAATGAAAGAAAAAAAGGATTCAATACCAAGTATAAAGGTGCAAGGTTTCCATTTTCCAGTCTTTAACTTGTTGGCAGGTTTTTTATTGTAAATGTCAACTGTCCCGTCTTCTGTATATAAGCCATCTTCTTCCACATCATTTGATTTCATGATATTCATGGTATCACAGCAGATATCAGATTTCCTATTTCCTGCTTCTTGTTCTCTGTTATCTTCAAACGTCTGTTTGTAAGGTGCAGGAAATGATTACACAAATAATCAACATAACATTAAGAAAAATTAAACAGGTTTCGATCCTATATTTCATTTTATAAGGTTAATTTGAGTGTGGGTGTGAAATATAGGAATTGCAAAGAGATGTTCAGCAAAGAAATACCTTAGCTCATGAAGCTCCAATCACATTTGGTGTCAACATTGTGATTTGGTATCACTAATGGCATATACTGTGATGGCTCGAATCGAAATAAATTATGTAGCAGTGCAGGAATACAACACAGAACCTTGCAAACATTAAAAGGAAAAAGCAGAACTCTTGAGACATACAAAACCAGAAATGGAATTGAACAATTCTAAAATGACATTTTAACCTACAATTTGCAATCACGATTTTTATGATAGCCCACCCGTAATTTCAAACTTCAATCATGTGGGATAGAAAATTTCTGGTTTCGGAATGCGTGCAATGATGTCACACGCATTCAAAATACAAACCAACCGCATGATAGATACACTTAACAGAAGCATAAATATAAGAATATAAAAGTCACTTTCCCATTGTATCAAAATCAATATACATAAGAGAGTAAATGCTCGAAAAGCATAAGTGACAAGGTAAACCTACATCAGTCTATCAATAGCAAGTTAAAATAGTTGGCATCAGATCTTAATAGTTTCTCACATTGTGCAGCCAGCAAGGAATAAGGTCAGATCTCAGATTAACGTCAGGGTAATCATATTTGTCTTCATACTGAGAAAAAAAGAATACATGATAACAATAAGAATGAAACCCACATTACATTTAAAGAAAGTTGAACGCAACATTTATGCTAGCATAAAATCATAATTATAGAAAATTCAATGACATCAAAACAAACTCTAGGTTGACAGCGAGGGAAAAAAGCACGCAAAATAAGAAGATTGAGACTATTTTACCTTAGGATGAGAGAACGGACCGTGCGCTAGCTAGCTGTTATGTAATGACAGGGAATATAAACCTTAGTTAAATGTGGTTTCCTGAACGTGAACAAAACTATAGGAATCACGCAACCTTAACCTTGACACCACCATTTCGCTCAAAAAGAGAAGCACAGAAAAAAAAAAATAATATGAAGTAGAATGAGATCTTTTGTCTGGTTGTCCCATGCATGAGTCTCTCTTGATCCAACGTTAGTCCTACATTAATTGTCTTATTTTGGTTGCTGTTACCACGTGGCTACAATTCGATCAATAGAAAGAGCTTTTCACTCTACCACAATTCACTAGAACTATATGCTCTAATGCTCGGGATAATGTAATAATTTATGGTTATATAGCCAAAGTTGGAATTATGAGTACATGGTAACAAATTACCTTATTTTCTTGGTTTTTTTTTATCGGTAATAAAAAAATTTATATATAAATGGGGCACTTATATGCTTGAACCCGTACAGAAATTTCCCACAAATGTTTAACTTGTCAAAAAATACACCGTCTATAAATTCAAAACATCTTTTATCCTGCAATATGAAACATTAGAAGGAGCTGGGACCATCACAAACAAAGAGAGGGTGCACAACTTCTTCGTAATAAAGAAAATCAGAGCTAGAAGCCAAATATTCCGTCCAGTCAGAGGTTAGCTGCTGCACTCTGTCAGTCCACATCTGACCTTATTTTTCTTGTGTCACTTTTATTTACTTGGCTTGGCTCTTTAAAGTATACCAATTCCTTTAATATTTTTCTTCTCATTTTTTTAATTACCAAACTGTTAATACTCAATTTTTATGTGCTTTATTTTATAACACATAATTTAAATTAACATTTTTTCCTTAGGATTAAGAAGTGTTCACAAGGAGAAATTAATTCATAATTATTTTTTCCTTTATTTTAACATGGTATCAAGAGCTTAGGATTAGGTTAAAATTGTTTGGTGAACCCACTGTTCACCCACTACAACAAATATCACTTTAGACAATAACATAAATCCTTGGCCTAAAGTATACAAACCGTGGTCTAAAGTTTAGGCAACAATTTTTCAGTCTTGGTTTAAGTAAGTGTTGTCGTTTATAATAGACAACAATTTTTTGCAAGCAACAATTATAAAACCATTGCTTGATGTGTTGACAACAACCACACTTTTGAAAACGTTGCCTAAAGTGTTAAAAGGATTTATAATATAATCTTTTAATTTTATATTGATTGCTTATACAAAAGTTAGTGGCTCAACTAAAAAATATTATTATTTATATCTTTAAAATCTAAAATTTCATAACAAGGAAAACCAATATTAAAAATTCAAAAGCTAAAGTCATGTAATCTTAAATAAGAAAACAACATATATATATATATATATATATATATATATATATATATATATATATATATATATCAAAATAAACATAATTGAATCCATAATAACATTCACTCCATATATTTCAATGCTACTCTTCATTCATGGTAAAAAAAGTTATCTTAAAACATGATGAGTATCAAGCCATCAAAATTAAAATTACAATCTTAGTTAAAAAAAAACATCATGTCTAAATTGCTCATGTACTACATAACAATAAATTCATTCTTCTTCAATATTGTCTTCATTATCTTCAAGTTGCAAAAAAAAAAAAAAAACAAGTTTATTAGCATGTTCACTATACAAATTTGTAGGATTAACATGTAAAAATCAAATAGAAAAAATAGTGTCCAAATTAACATGTGAAATCAATTAACACATACCGTATGAAGTGCTTATACACTGTACATATATAACGCTATGGATCCCATTTAAGGTCGCAATTGTGATTGTGCATTGGTTCAACCCATATAAGATATTTGCCTTCAAACCATGTTGTTTCCCTCGGAGTGTATAGTTCCTCTTTGCAATTTGCATTTCACACTAGCTTTACTTTACTTTGCCACTATGTTTCTGCCACAGGTTCTAAATGTTAATTTTCTTCACATCCCCTTACAGATGAAAATTACCATCAAACATCTATCCTAAAATTGATAGATCCTTTAATAAGTTGATAACATGCCTCTCCATCAGTGATATGTAACCTTCAAAATCCAGTGACCAGACATTGCATCAGTAGAGACATCATACCCATTGTCTGAACCTTCTATTCAATAGTTGCATCTAGAAGACACTTCCTCAAAAATACTTCCCTGCTAAGGAATATTTGCCATATTCTCATTATGTGTACTATTGTCTTCTTTTGGATACAAGGCCAACGCTACTCCTTTATAGAATGTTTGTCAATCTTGCTACATGTTCTATTTGTATTGATCCTCATACCAGATAGTGCTTTCTTGCAAATTTCTACTGTTGTAGCTTAAGCAAAGTAATATAATTATGTAAAATTGTTAATAATTGCTTATTTTATTTTAAAAAAATATCTTTTTCTTAAAATAATTAAATAGAGTGATTACAGTATCGAAAATGCTGCAGATGGTTGAGTTAAATTAGATTTTTGATTAACTACGAAATGAAATGTATTGATGCTGTCATGAGTTGACTTCTCTCATGATGTTGATGTAACACCATCCAAATCATTCATAAAGAAAAAGGTTATTCCCAAGGTACTAATAATGCATTTTGTCTATCCTGACCAAAAAAGTAACAGTTCGGTTAAAATTCTATATAAACTCCCGATAGTAAACATAGGACTGAAAAAAGTTAAAGTGATGATTTCCTTTATTATCATTTATTGATGAAGAGAGATACAAAGATAGCCACAAGCTCTCACAATTATGCAGCAAACGAAATAAGAAAGAAAACACTCTTTACAATTGGAGCTAACTTAACTTAAGAACGCTCTGATTTGATTACACAAATTAGTGAAAAGCAAAACTCGGGTATTACTATTGCAAAAAACTAATTATATAAAGGCCAAAAGAACAAGTACCAATTTTGAGTGTTTTTATACATGAGAAATATTGAGTACTTGTGGGTTTAAGTGTTATTTAAAATAATAATTACTTCCAATTTTAGAGTTTTTGGATTTAAATTTATGTTTTGAGTCCTGAGTTAAAAGAAATCATTTATCTCAATTATTGTGAAATTTCAGGTATAAAAGAATGAAGAAAATGATAGATTGGAAGATTCATGAAGAAAATAAATAAAAAGTTTAAAATAGAAAAAAATCCAAGAGAAAAGTCACTTAACCTAGGCCCAAAACCAAGTTTAAAAGGAGATTTTTAGGGTTTTGGGAGGCACCAAGACCTAAAGGACGGAGGTAGACGGCTAGAATCAAGATTCTCTTCTTCTCTTGCAATCTTTCATTGGTTTGTAATGGCTACCATGAGTAGCTAAATTCTTCATCTTTGTGATTGAATGTAATCTTTTGAACTCATTTGTATTTTGGTAATTTTAAATATAATATTGAGTTTATACTCCATTGGTATTTTTATCTTGCACTTAATGCTAGATTTTATCTGATCAATAGAGTCTTGATTTTGATTCTTGAATTTAATTGGGAAGTACTTTTAAGTTTCTGACCTAGATGAAAATACTCAATATATTTGAATACTAGGGATAGGTTTTAGTGTATTGATTGCTATAACATCTGTTCTTAATGCTGGATAATTTATTAAATAGCTGAGGGATCAGTGTTTAGGAAATTACCTTATGAATTTCACATCAGAGGAATCGGTGTGAATGATTATTATATTTGCATCAATAGTGAGTAGTTACTAATGTTGTATTTTATTGTCAAATCCAAAATATGAATGACGGAGATAGATGAAGTTCAATCCTAGAGTCTTTCTAGATCTTGAAAACTTCTTTTTATAATTGCTATTTATTCTTTAATTGTCTTTATTGCTTATTAATTCAAATTACAATCAAACCATCTTGAAACGTTTATTTGCTTAGTGAGTCGTGAATTTGAGATTTAAAAGCAAAACTGTTCTCTGTGGGATTGACATCCTTACTTTATATTACTTTTGACTCGGTACACTTGCCGAAAAAGATCAACAATGGTCTTGCTCAATAACATTGATACAAAACATAAATTGGTGAAATTAATATTCAAGACATGATGATCAATAGTATCCACATTATCCTTGCCTTAGTTGAGATCACCTATAAACATCAAATCATATTATAATGGCTTTGAACAAATCCTTGCATTTGGCATGACAAGATAAATTTTAACCTGTGTATGACTAAATTTTTAAGACATTTATATCTCCAAAAAAATTCTCATGTAATTGATTATTTCAATTTTGGGAAGAAGTGCACGTGGGTGTACACATAAGGAGGTATAGAGGTTGCTTAGTAACGAGAATGTGTTTTATGACTTTTTTTGTCAAAATATTCTCTTTTTGAGTGACCTCGTGGGAAGGAACATAAAGCTCCCACACCTTTAACTCATCTTTAAGGATACATTTTAGATTTTTGGACTTTTTTTTGTCACTTTCTATTTTTTTCATCTGTACTTGATCTTTCAATACATGTGAGGGTGTTAAAGCATAGAGAACAAACCTTTTATTATTATGGGTGAAGGTAATCTCATTGGTTAGACTATTGTGCATGGTTTTCTTATCAAAGTGCTATGGTTCAACCAACAGTACATGACAAGATTCCATGGGTATTATGTCGAGTAAAACTTGATCGTCATAATTACCCACAGATAACTTGACCTTCACCTGATTATTTACAGTGATGTCCCCATTTTCATTAAGCTAATGCATTTTATACTATCTAGAGTGGGGGACAACAGTCAAATTTAGTTTTTCAACCAGTCTAGTGTTGTAGCAGTTGCAACACGACCCATTGTCTACAATGAGAGAACACGTGTTTTCAAAACTTTGCATGGTTTATGGAAAATGTTCTCTCGCTAAGACTCAGGTTGTGGACTAAACTCATTGTTGAGGGTTCATCGGTTCATAAGAAAATCACCCTTGCTTGCAAATGCATCTTCACTACTTGTACTCTAATGGTCATCATTTCTCACTAACATTGTGGGCCTCATCTTCAATGTTCTATATGTCTTTGCCCTAAAAAGAATGGTTCTCATGCAGGGGCATTGGGCCTTTGACATGTCCTCGGCCCAAACATTTGAAATATTTAATATCGCTGGTGTTTGTGTGCGAGGAATGATCTTCTGTGCCTTTAAATTTTTCTTTGGCCAAATTTTGGGAAGGGTTTTCCTTTGGATATTTACCCTCCCTCTTGGATTCCTTCTTGTAATAAGAGTTGGAGTGTAAACTTCTTCCAAAACATTTTGTAGAGTCGTAATGGCGATCAGAGCCTTAGTGACGGTCAAAATCCGTAGAGTCGCTGATGGAGGAGCTCCTAGGTGCCTTAGCTTCTTGCGCAAGCTTCAATGAAAGTTGAGCATGATGAAACCTTGAAGCACTGAATAGAGGAAGTGGATGAAACTCCTCATGATGCAGAAGCCATGGAAATGCAGGAAAGGAAGCGTGCAAGGAGGTTGATGGTGAAGTAGATGGTGAAAGCCTTGAAGGAGGTTGGGCCAATGATGAGGACATTGATGAGGACATCCAGGCCCAAGCCCAAATTCCAATTGAAGAACCTTTGCAAGGATTGGGGGGTCCTATGACTAGAGCAAGGGCTAAGAAGCTAGAGGAGTCATTACAACAA
>Ga0209700_100371_pt1 | contig 81643 bp, 38 predicted proteins | sample SiratroredBW_FD_187528 | JGI IMG/M metagenome (GOLD analysis project Ga0209700, IMG submission 187528) | Root nodule microbial communities of legume samples collected from California, USA - Siratro red BW (SPAdes) (version 2) | ecosystem: Host-associated > Plants > Roots > Nodule | place: USA... | reverse complement strand
TTTTTTTTTTTTTTTATGTCTTTCACTAACCAGTTGTGATGTAAAATATGTCAATGAACCTCGAACCTATATTTGAACGGAATCTATCTTTTTTATTCATCTATTGAATTTTTTTATTATTTCAATGGCTTTCAATTGACCACTCGAAAGTACTTTAGCTAATTATTTGTCTTTAATCACATAACTTGTAAATAATATGTATAGTGTAATTATTGACTTTGAATACATCATATGGCCAAACATGTCAAATGAGAATACTAATAATTATTAAATATCCCTCATATGCTAGTGTTTTTTTTTTCTCTCTAATTTGAAGTGTAGCCATTATGGATAGAAATTTTGTAAGTAATATTAATAATTAATATTTTTATTTATATTATTATTATTATTATTAATATAATTAATATTAATATTATTATTATATTATTGATATTATTATATAATAATATTAATTATGATAAATGTTAATAATATTCTTAATAATATTAGTAAAACATTAATAACATTAATTATAATATTAATATTCTTATTAATTACTAATAATAATATTAATATTATAAATACTTTTTATTATTATTATTATTATTATTATTATTATTATTAATATTATTATTACTATTATCAATATTATTATTATTAATTTTTTAATTATTAATATTATTCTTACTAATAATAATAATCATAATAATAATACAATAATAAAAACAATAATAATAATAATTATTATAATAATAAAAATAATAATAATCAAAACTTGATAAAAAGTTTATCTATAATAATGGTTTTAAGTTCTATACTTGTAATTTATTTTCTTTACAAAATAAAAAATAAACTCATCTCAAAATAGATTTGACTTAGACTACTATAAATTTGATTAGTAGAAGTTATCGATAGTTTCTAAAACATGATATTTATACTTCAGATCTATTCTTACTAATGCATAAGATATATACACTTAAGAACAGTTTTACACATTTACTCTTGAGAACATCTTTTAGCCACAAGTTATTTTCCCTTATGTTTATATGGAGATGCTCCTTTAGATACTTTGACCATTCTTATATAAATCTTTTTTTTCACTAAGTTTACAATTGACTTACTAGTTAATTTCTCATAGATCAAACTTACTTATCTTGATATAGTATTCCAATAAGCCAAAAGACTTCAAATATGATCTCATTTTAACAACTCATGGGATCATATTTCCAAAAAATTGAGAAACAGCAAAGAACACTGGCTTTCGAAACTATTTGATCCTCACTGGTTGTCTTCTTCTATGCGCCCACTATCATTAGGAGTAATATTTTGCCTAAAATCATTCCAAACCATATTCACTTATCAGAAGATTATTACCAATAGAATAACAACAACAATTTAGAAAAGTTTTACAGTATATTTAGCACCAATCTGTGTATCATGGAAATGGGAGTTAACTTTCAATATCTTGAAGATGCTAAAAGACACCGTAGTTTTTATGCCAACAGAATGAACATTATTAATATTTCAACAATTTCCAAACCATAAGCATTATTCCTCTGCCCAGCTGATAAATCTTTTCAGATTCTCTGAAGAGTGACCACCTTCTACTACGTTATTCAGGGTCAATTCCTTCAGTTTCAAAGACCTTGCTTTTATGCCTTCATCAGCAAGCAGTTGCTCCACCTTCTTCTTTATCTCTCCCTTTGATACTAATCCATTCTCATCCTTGTCCAATCTCAATCCAACCTTCCACACATCACAAATATATGACATGTTCACAAACTGATCCTTTACTAATGGCCAACACAAGAAAGGGACGCCACCACATACACCTTCTATGCTAGAATTCCAACCACAGTGACTAATGAAGCAAGCTATGGCAGGATGGCCCAATATCTTCTTCTGTGGTGCCCAGTTCACAATTCTGCCTTTACTTCCATGGAATTCATCAGAGTATGAATTGTTTTTACAAGGCTTCAGAACCCAAAGAAAAGGCTTGTTAAGTAAATCAAGTCCAAGAGCCAATTCCTTTAATTGGGTGTGATCAATAACTCCCGAACTACCAAAGGCAACATATATAACAGATTGAGGTGGCTGATGATCTAGCCAATCTAAGCAAGATGTGTCTTCTTGCCAGAGTGAACTTTTGTTGCTGTCAGTTTCCATCAATGGACCAATAGGTAGGAAGCGTGGTGATATGGAAAATGCAGCAGGCTCAAGATTATATGCTGAGTTGCAAAGCCACCATTCTCCTAACTTAAGAGTCTGCATCTCTTGTGCAATATGACGAATCACAGTCTTATCTAGGCCACACCATGGAAAGTTTGCTGTGTCCATCATTGGCATATTTGGATACAGTTGAATTTCTTTCTTTTCAACAGGGATTCCTGCAAAGCATGAAGGATGAGGTAAAGTTACATACAAAATTTTCTCAGACATCTTAACCGTGGCTTGGTTCTCCTAACTTCAATGCTTTTAGAAGTAACACTTAACACAAAACTTTAATGAAACGTTAAAAATTTGAGCATTATGCAGTAGAAAATAAATAAAACAATGGTGGAACAGCACATTCATGTGTTCAGAATGTGTGTGAATTTGTGGACAGAGTTTCCTTCTGTTCCTTCAAACTATTTGGAGTTAAGTAGCAATCATACTCTAAAATTTTTTGACATGAAAGTACTAGAATTTTTCAAAGCAATAATTGTGTATTTGAAAACAAATCTATTAGTTATCTGGTTACATCTTGCTATTATAAGTCTCGATTGTCAATTTAACGCAAGTTCACCTAATTAAAACAAACATCAATAACGTTTCAAACAAACATCACAAACAAATTAAAGAACAATAGGAATCAAGAAGCAAATTTCACATTAAGAGAGAAATTTAGAATCAATTTGTATGAGACAATGCAAACTTATAGTACATGAAGATTGGAAATGAGCACAAGTGGGCAGACAGATATTTAGGAATTGGTCAAAACGATTCAAAAACTTTGAAGAAGTAAATATATGCGGATGAAAAGCATTACCATCTGAATCCAGGATTCCATCATGAATCAACTTTGGAATGCAATCACATGTGGCCAAGGAAGTGGCAGATGCAGGCCACAAAAGAGCTCCTTTAATTCCCAATTTGTGACCAACTTCCAGGGCCCAACCCATATTCACTGTGGCAACAATGCAAGTGATCTTATTGTTGCCATGCAATGCATTGATATCTTGTATGAGCTTGGGAAGCATATGAGGCATGTGAGTTTTGATTGAGAAAATAACTTTCTTGGGATCATTTCTGTCTTCTTCAGGGCCCAAGCCATCTGGGAGCGTCACAAAGTTTATCTGGGGTCCCTTGGGGTTGTCCAGCCCTGCACCTGCTGCATTTGGTAGTTTGTGGTTGAAGTCTGTGTTCAGAAAAGTGATGTTGCAGCCATGTTTGGCAAGAACATGAGAGAACTGCATAAGGGGATTCACATGTCCTACGCTTGGATATGGAATCAGGAGAAGGTGAGGGGTGCCCATCTGATTCAGAAATGGGTTTCACTGCATGAACTATTGGGAAGTGAAGAGTGTGGGTGGGTGTTGCTTGATTTAAGACTTGCACTTGGTTGTGGGACAAGATGTCAGAACCTTCAGAAAATTACTACGTATTTCTGGCCTACTCTATATTTGTGGTCTCCACAACTTTTACGCTTTACGAAAACTAATTAATGACACTACTATTGTGATTATGAATTTTACTAAAAACAATTCAAAATCTATTATCTGTAAACGTTACAAGAATGCATGAAAAATTAGTGGTGAGGCATTAAAAATAACCTTAATTAATTTATTATATATTATACGTTTTTTAACAAGTCTTTAGTACATGAATACATTAAAATCATGCTTCAGAATTATGATTTCAGTATTAATGTAGAAATAGTGATTGCTACACATACTTTCAATGAAGATAAACTAATAATACCAATTTTAAACTTGTGAAGGGAGCTACGATTTCAATATTTATACTGGACTCTTACTTAATTTTCACAATTTCATTTATTCAGACATGATAAATTGGACCAAAAATGAAGGGTATAAAGAAAAATTCAGAAGTAATAATTGACCTTTTTACCTTCTAATTTAAACGAGTCACCCAAGCAAGTGGAATTTCAGAAAGCTGGAGTTTTTTTTTTTTTTTTTTTTTTTTCAAACCATGTTATGGAAGTGTTGGTCTAATCGAGGTATATACTTCATTTTTTTTTGTCTAAACTGATTTGTGCATATATCAGTTAAGTTAGGATGAGAGAATCAGATTATAATGACCATTTCTTATCATTACAGCGTGTGGCTTTTAAATTTGTTTTATTCTTGTTTTTTAGCAATTTCCAGGGAAAAGAAGCCATGTGATAAAATTATATAAAAAAAACTATTACTTCTATTTGACAAAATTCATTCTCTTTCAGAGTGTAATAATCCGAACTAGACACAAATTGTTGTTCAGTAAGAGTCAGAGTAATTGATTGCTCAGAAGTAAAGTTTTGTCATGGTGGTCACCAAATACTAATTAAGGAGCTTTTCATAATGTGAATCCTAGTTTAGTGTCTATACTCTTCTATATCACCTAGCTTTAATCAAATGTTCAATATTTTGCCTGAGCATCACTTGTATCCAACATCACTTCCTTTATTTTCAACTGTTCTCAATTTGTCAAATTTCAAGATGATTAAAAAGAAGAAAATAACAATTAAAGATAAGTTTACTTTTTATTCTGAAACCTGATAGTAAAGCCTCATCCTTATCATCTTTTGTATTGTCAGAGAGTCCTTCATTTTTTTTCTACTTTGTCTTTATTCATAACTGTTCCTAGTTTTTTTTAAGGTATATTTTTCTGTAATCTTCTGTTCTTTCATGAGTTATATAAATGCTCTTATTCTTGATTTAATAAAAGATTCATCAGCTTCCATCTTTGATCTCTCCCTCTATTCACAACTTCAGAGCATGAACAAGAACATTTTTATCCTCTGAGCCAGTCCTCAAACTTGCTGAAATTCTCGTAGGATTGTCCCCTTTCTGCAATGCTTCTTACAACCATCTCCTTCAGATTTTGAGACCTTTTCCGTATGCTAGCATCTCCAAGGAGTTGGTCCACTTTCTTCTTTATCTCCCAACGTGATATTATCCCTTTCTCATCCAACTCAAATCCCAACCCCACCTTCCACTCATCACAAACATAACCCTTGTCAAATAACTGGTCAGCAAAATACGGCCAACACAAGAAAGGCACCCCATTGAAGACCCCTTCCATGGTAGAATTCCAACCACAGTGGCTAATGAAACAGGCTATAGCAGGGTGGCTTAACACCTTCTGCTGAGGTGCCCATGTCACAATTTTACCACGAGTGCCTTTAAATTCATCTGGGTATGTGTTCTTTGTGCTGCCACCAACATCCTCACGCACAACCCACAGAAAAGGTCTATTTGTGAGATCAAGTCCAAGAGCCAGTTCCTTGAGTTGACGAGGGTCAAAAACAGTGAAGCTACCAAAGGCAATGTATACAACAGAACAAGGTGGCTGCTGATGGAGCCAGTTCAAGCAAGAAAGGTCTTCTTCCCAGAATTGCCCCAGTGATCTGAACTCATCACCACTCTCCATGAGTGGACCAATTGGAAGGATCTTTGGAGATAAAGACAATGCTGCAGGTTCAAGTTCACTAGAGGTATTGCAAAGCCACCAATCTGTTAAATGTGAACAGAACATAAACTTTGTGATATAGTTATATATAATCTTCTTCTGCTCGGTTGAATTGCCTATGCAGTACCATGGAATGTGAGATGTATCCATAATTGGCATTCCTGGGGATACTTGAAATTTCCCTTTTGAAATTGGGAATCCTGCAGTGACAGCCAGTGAGTGCTAGATGAAGTATCTACTTCAAACCAGTTTAATCAACTGGTTTTTGGTTGGTTTTGACCGATTCTAAATATATTCGATTATGTATTATGATTGGACCTGTTATTAGACTAATTTCCCATTCAACTGGTCAAATGGGCTGGTCCAGTTCAATTTCAAAATATACTGAATATAAATCTTTAAATATCAAATTTAACAATTTTAAAATTCAATATTAATAATTCACCACGTGCTTTTTTTAAAGAATTATAATATAATTTACTATTCTTTCTATTTCTTATTTAACTCTAACTAATAAGTCAAATATTTAAATGATGGCATCTTATTTAGTACCGTTTACATACATAATTAAAAAATGCAATATATATTAAATGGTTAAAAGATTGTATATGCAATTAGTATAATAACAAGAGAAACAATAAAAAAGTGCCAACTTTACGTAACATATAAGAAAGAAAAAAGAATAAAATATGGAAAAAGATAGATAAAAAAAAATTACTGCAAAGGAAAAGTTATTAATTTCATTGAGAAAAATAAAATTTACTTTGTTGAGATTTTTTAATATATTATTAATAAATTTATTTATTTATTATTATTAAAAGTTAAAAATCAATTATAACAAATATAATCAATTAAAAATATAAAATTACAGTATACGATTATATTAAAATCCCCTTAGGCAGAAAAAAAAAAAAAAACCGTGGATTAAATCACTCACATTTTCACTCTCAATCAACAAGCTTCTACTCTCTTCTTCCATATTTTTTGGAAAATTGCATGCTTGCAAAGTGTGACATGATGACTCTATCTACTGCTATTTTTAAGTTGCAAAAAACCCTTACCATCAGAATTTAAGATTCCTTTGTCAATGAGGTTTGGAATGTTCTCTTCCAAGGCAAAAACAGCTGCTGAATGTGGGCAAAAGACAACACCTTTGATTCCTAGCTCATCTGCAACTTCCAAGCCCCAAGCCATGTACAGATCAACAACCATGGCAGTAATTTTCTCACCACCACCATCATGATCATGATGAAGTCCATTGATGTTATCCTTTATGAGCTTCTGAATGGCAGAAGGCATGGTTCTCAAGATTGCCAAGGCCAAGCTAGCAAAGTCACTTCTGTCATCCTCAGGACCTAAACCATCTGGCACTGAGAGTAGTCTCACTGCTGAGCCCTTAAGGTTAAGCTCCCCATTGGTTGCACTCATCACTCTCTTCTGGGTGAAATCTGTGTTCACAAAGGTCACTTTGAAGCCACGTTGAGCTAGTTTCAGAGAGAAACGCATGAGAGGGTTTACATGCCCTTGTGCAGGAAATGGCAAAACCAGCACATGCTGCATGCCCATTTTTTTCGTGTATGAGTTAGGGGAGAAGAGAGAAATTCAATGAGAGTTTGGTTGTGGTGATGAAGAAAGAAAGTGATTGTCTTTCTTTATATATGTTTGTAGAAATACGATGGGAGAACATCGGGTATCAGTTGTTGAAAAATTATGAGAAAAGGAAAAATTCTAGAAAAAAAAAATATTAGAAGACAAATAAGAATGAAATTAGAATCAGTCTATAAAAGGATAATATTATTTTCAATTCAAAATTTTAAATTATTAGATTTATGAGTAATCTTTTTTATATATTTTTCAATTATCTAATATGAAACTTAAACTATAACTTAAATATCTAACAATATATATAATTTATCATAAGTTAATTCCACTTCAAAAGCTATTGAAATTTTTTTATAACCTACACAAATTTTGTCATTCTCATGCCATCTGGAGGAAATATAAAGTCTATCAATACATATTTTTAGTTGGAACTTGTTCAATTTAGAAAATAAGCAATAAATTAAACAGTAATTTGTAAATTTAGTACACAAGGAACCGTTTAACCCATCCACCCACAACGAGTATTTTTCTTTAAAAACAATATTACCAGCATGGAAATGACTGAACGATTACAATTCATATGTGTATCATTTTCATTAGCTCTAGTGAGATTGAAAATGAATATTTTTTTAAAAATTTAAGGAATCAAACTAAACCTTTTAGAAGTTATGTGAAAAAATTCAACATAAAATAATAAGTTAAAAGATTAAAAATAAATTTAACAGTATTTTAATCGTATACCACTATTAAAGATTATATCACTAAATTTAGTATATTGTCAAACAATTTACAATTATAATTTTTAATTAATTAACTGTATAAATTCTATTTCATCGCATTAAATTAATGTTGTACTGATAAAAAATGAGGAATTCTAGACTATTTGTTTTCTCCTTTTATCTTTTATTAAATGTTCCTTAAATCTATGTTTGATTAGTAAATACATGGAAAAAAAAAAGAGAAAAAATGAGAAAGTAGAAATTTAGTTGAATTGAAGTTTGTGCAAAGAAAATGAAATATGTGTACAACCTATAGTGCATGACTAGTGAAAAAAAAATGAGCTATGCAAATGGTAATTACAAAATTGTCCAATTTGATCTTTGATTAAAAGCTCCATCGCTTTCCCCTTCATTTCATTTATTTTGCTCTATGCATTGTGCTATAGTGACGTATCCTTAAATTTTATTTCTTTGTTTTAGCATTAGCAGCACAACCTTTTTTTTGAAGCAAGGCTGCACACATATTTATAAATTCATTAATTTATATATTTTAGTTATATATATATATATATATATATATATATATATATATATTAATTTTAGTAAAAGATTTTTGTCTTCTTCACACTTTTCTCTCCCTCCACCAAATAAAGGCTAAGTAAGTGGAGGATTGGATTAAAAGTGTAAATAATTTGTTAAATATTTTTTGGGTGTTATTGAGGGACAAAGAAATGCTGTGATTGACAAGTTCACTGAATTTGACCTAAGTAACCATAAACCAGCCAGATTTGTGGGCCACACGAAAAACATGATGTACAGTGATAAGGCAACTGGTTAAGAATTCCAAACCAAATTTGTTTTTCATACAAGCGAATGTTTATAGGACATTTTAAGAAAATAAATAATTTTCTTAAAATTTATTTGTATAAATAACGTAAAATATTTTATGAAAAAAAATATCATTTAATTAAAGTTTTTTAAAAGAAAATAAAATTATAAATTTTAATTGAGTAATTTGATTAAGCTTAATAAATAAGAATTTAAAATTATTTAGATTATGACATTAATGTATCCTCTCTTGATATTATATCGTTATCTTGTTGAAGTATCATTAGCTTAATTAAAATTGTTGATAAGATTAATTTTTAGTTGAAGTTAAATTAGAATTATTTCTTATTTATATTTTTTTTGGTAGAGTTTAGGGTTTAAGATTTTTTATTAGAATTTTTTTAATACATTATTGGTATTTTTAGTTTAATATATTTAAAAAGATTTCAACCACTGTTATCGAGTGAATTAAATTTCTTTTATTGACATTTGTTATGGTTTTGTAATAATTATTTTTTGTTATTAATGTAAATATTATCTTTCATCAATAGTTTGTTGGGATCTTTTTGTATTGAATAAGAAATTTGTTTAGTTAATATTAATTAGAATTATTTTTTTAGTATCAGTTGAAATTGTTCTGTAGAAATTGATCGAAAAGTTATTAAAAAAAATACTTAAAGGCAAAATTTAAAAGATTAAGACTTTCATTTTCTAAAAGTTTGTCTCATTTTATCTCAAAAGAAAAAACGCCAGAAGCATGAGAAGAAAATATACTTTTGCTAAAAAAATCAATTCCTTTTTATTTTGTATTTGACTTTTGAGTACATGAGAATTAAATAATTGTTGAGACAATTGTATAATTTATTATGCTATATTACTATAACGATAACTAAAGAAAAATACATATGCTTTTTTCAGTAGAGAAAAATATATCATTATCCAAACAAAGCATCACTTGGCCCAATCCATAAAGAAGCTGAGATTCTTTGATGACTGACCACCTTCTTGTATGTTATTTATGGTCATCTCCTTCAATTTCAAAGACCTTGCTTTAATATCTTCATCAAGAAGCAGCTGATCCACCTTCTTCCTTATCTCTTCCCTTGAAATTATTCCACTTTCATCCTTTTCTAATCCAACTCCAATCTTCCACACATCACAGATATAAGACCTGTTAAGAAATTGATCAGTTGTACATGGCCAACACAAGAAAGGCACACCAGCACATATACCTTCCAGGGTTGAATTCCAACCACAGTGACTAATGAAGCAAGCCAATGCAGGGTGGTTCAGTATCTTCTTCTGTGGTGCCCAACCAACTATTTTACCTTCACTTCCATGGAACTCATTAGGGTATGCATTGACGTTTTCCTTGTTGTCATTACTCGGACGCACAACCCAGATAAAAGGCTTGTGAAGGAGATCAAGTCCAAGAGCTAATTCTTGAAACTGGTTAGGGTCCATTACTGCCAAACTGCCAAAGGAAACATACACAACAGACTGAGGTGGCTGCTGATCTAGCCACTCCAAACAAGCTGTGTCTTCTTCCCAGAATGAACTTCTGTTGCTGTTTTCTATCAATGGGCCAATGGGCAGGAACTTTGGTGACATGGAAAATGCTCCTGGCTCAAGATCATGAGTAGTGTTGCAAAGCCACCACTCTCCTAACTCCAAAGTCTTCATCTCTTGCACAAGACGCTCAAAGAAGATCTTGTTAAAGCCACGCCATGGAAAGTAAGCAGTGTCCATCATGGGCATATTTGGAGAGAGTTGAATTTCTTGTTTTTTGGTAGGAAGTCCTGTAATGCCAAAAGGAAATCATATAAACTATGCTGTGTTTTGCTTGCAATTTTTATCAACCGAGTAAACGGGAAATATTAAGCTAACCCTTAAATGTTTAATTCGGTGATTTGATTCTAAATCTCTGATATAGTAGCACAGTCTAGGTTCTACTTAAGACCAAACTGATCAGAATAACCAGCATAGTGGAAATTACACAGTTTGAGAGTTAATAAAAAGTTACAGAACATTTCCTTGTTCTTTTGGTAAATTAAGTTGACCCTTTGGATCAATTTACAAAAAAGAGCCATGTACGTCTGAATTTCATGAAAATCATGAGTGAGTTTGATTTTTAACTATATGTAATTATTAAGAGTCTTAATACATATTAGGAGACAATACATAACAAAAAAATGCAATTTTTCCAAGAAAGGAATATTTACCTAGAGAATCAATAATGCCATCTTGAATGAGCTTTGGGATGGAGGCAGCAGAAGCCAAGGAAGTTGCAGATGCTGGACAGAGAAGAGCCCCTTTGATTCCCAGTTTGTGGCCAACTTCCAAAGCCCAACCCATATTTATAGTAACAATTATACATGTTATCTTGTTCTCAACATCCGAGGCATGGATGTCTTGTATAAGCTTTGGAAGCAAAGCAGGCATGGTGGTTTTCATTGAAAAAAGAAGTTTGGCCACATCGCTTCTGTCATCCTGAGGGTCCAAACCATCAGGGAGAGTCACCAACTCTACTTGTGCCTCCTCCTTGTTGCCACCACCAGCAGTATTGGCTCTTTTGTGGCTGAACTCTGTGTGCACAAAAGTGACCTTGCAACCATGTTTGGCCAAAAGAAGAGAAAATTGCATGAGGGGGTTCACATGTCCTTGAATAGGAAATGGTAAACAAAGAAAGTGAGGTATACCCATCTGCGTGAATTAATTGTTGAAGGGAAACGATACAACAATTTGAAAACTCAAATCAAGTGTGGGAATGGGATGCTTCTTGTTGTTGTTGTTTATGTGTATGATGCGTTTTGTCATATATATATATATATATATATATAACGCAACTGGTGTACCTAAGACATGTCAGAGTTGGTGGATTTGAAGAGACATGGTCAACTGCTTTTCGGAAGTAGAATAATCTTCTACAAGGTGTGCAACTATGTTTAAACTGATAATTTTTATAATCTTAATTAATATTATTTTCTTATATACTTTAAGTTTTAAAATTAATTCATTGTGTATACTTTTATGCGTGTGCAGAAGAATATAGGTCATGGAATGCGTCACTTGTGACGTTTCTCCATATAATTAAAAATATTTTTTTTGAAAGTGTACCTGAGATTTAAAACTCTTGAACAAGACTATAGAATTCACATAATTTATTAATTAGCGAGTGTCACTCGACATAGACTTCATGGGTAAAAGAAATCGAGTTGAAACACGAAACTCTTTGTCTGGGAGAAATTTCCTCTATAAAAAATGTCATCATTCTTTCAACATAAAGGCAGAATGTCCTCATCGAAAATTCAAACAGCAAAAACGTCAGCAATGTCGTAATAATAAATTATATATATATATATATATATATATATATATATATATATATATATATATATGACAATGTTAAATAGAATAAAATAAGTATAAGAAAACTACTTACTACTTTCCTTTGGAACAATATTATTTACTGCTGGGTATGATACTACTATATATTGGTATTAAAACTGTTATTACAAGTGATAAAATCAGTATAAAACTAATTTATTCAGAAAATCCATACAAATACCGGTTTTCATAATTGTAATAAATGATTAAGAAAAATAAAAATTATTCAGTTTCGAAGTTTGAATTTTTTATTTCTTGTTTCTTCTTATGTGTCTTTGCGTTTCACCACCAAGACTGTCTTTCCCTTTTTACATTTTTGTTTAGCAAATACTCCTATTCTCTTGAACAAACATTAATTTTTCTTTGCAGAGCGTTTTTCATCTGACCATGCAAAATGATATTCGTGTTTAGAAAAACTTTCGAAACCCTATCTCACGATGCAAGATGATAATTTTTTCTTTAAATTGGACCATTTGTGTGTTTGGGCCTCATGGGCTTTGTATGTTATTATGGTATTACAGCATGCCAATTCTCCTACTTTTCTTGAATTTCTTTAAGTTTGGTTCTTTAATTTTCATGGTTTTAAAGAAAGCATAAATCCTACGTAGTTAGGAATTAAAATGAGTTAAAATTCAACTAGTCTATATTATTTGCATCTCGGAGAAAGTCCAGAAATAATTTCAGTTTCACCTCTTCTTAATGAAAATAATTATCACACATGAAACATAAATATATGAGACGTGCACTATATTCAAAAATACACTAAAATTTGTTGATGGGAGTATAATAAAACCAGTTAATAGTAAGCTTTTGTTTGATACATAGGAAAGATGTGATGTTATGGTGCTTTCTTGGATAACACAAACTTTGTCAAATCAAATTGTTGAAAGTATTATTTATATTGATGATGCCAAGATTTTGTGAGAAGATTTAAAAGAAAGATTCTAAGATTAATTATTTTAGAATTTTAGATTTACTACATGAAATACATTCTATAAGGAAAGGTGAAAGAAATGTCACTCAATTCTTTACCAATCTAAAAATCCTATGAGAAGAATTGGAATCTTTAAGGCCTATACTGCATTTGTGAAGTACCGCGCATGTGTATTCTTTCACAAATTTATCTACAACACAGAGAATCATAGTATGTGATATGTTTTCTAAAGAGTTTTATTGAGATTTACAACACAGTAAAAACTCATATTCTCGTGATGGGACCTCTGCCTAACATAAACAAAGTTTTTTCTCTTGTTATTCAACAAAAGAGATATCTTACAAGTACTAATATTCTTACAAAAACTAAGATTTTGTTTCATTTTGTTGATACCAATCACATACACCGAGACAACAAGATCAAAGTTATTAGAAGCAAACTAGAAGAGGAAATAATTGGCGTGGACAGAATTAAAAAAGAGGTAGAGAAATGTTCAACAATCAAGGAAAACAGTGCTCCTCTTGTCACAAAATAAATCATACAATTGATGATTGTTATTCTAAGCATGAATATCATCCATGATACGAACAAGACTGAACAGTTTTCAACAAACATTGACAAAAATTTCAACCAAATAGGGAGAAAACACACAAAATTCTAGAAACAAAGAAAAGGATACTGAAAATCATCCCTTTAGTGAAAATCAAATACAAAAACTATTACAGTTACTTGAAAAATCTTCAAGTCACAGTAACAATCAAAACAAGGACATAGTGGTGAGAGCTTTACATCAGAAACACAAATAAAAAGGTATAAATTCATGGATTCTTGATATCGGTAGTACTGATCATGTCAGCTACAATAAAAGGCATTTTATTACCTTTTATAGAATTAAACCAATTAATATTAAACTTCCTAATGGGTCATCTATTGAAGCTCATTATGCCGAAACATTTCAGTTTTCAAATGAATTTGTTATTTTTAATGTATTTTATATTCTTGAATTGCAAGTTAATTTTTTGTTCTAAGCATTGCCAAATCAAAGACAACATTACATCTAGAATGATTGGACAAGTTGATCTCGTTCATAGAATGTATTATATCTATGATTTGATTGATGAGTTTTTTAACTCTAAGAAAAAAATATTATTTTGTAAATACTATGTTTAACCGTAAAGAAATTATAATTCACATTTGATATTATGGTCTAAGATATCCTGATAACAAAATTATTGAACATATTTACAATAAATTTCTTTATATAATATCTAATTTTAATTTTATTTGTGATATTTATTATTTTTCCAAATAGCATAAACTTCCTTCTTCACATAATAACACTAATTTTTTGATTTAATTCATACTTATATATATGAGATCCAGTTAATATTTTCATATTTATGGCATAAATATTTCTAAGTATAGTGTTGTTGTTTGTGTGTATGATGCGTTTTGTCTTATATAGTTATTGAAATGTGTGTACCCAACTGAGGTACCTCGTACAGGTCAAAGTTGGAAGGTTTGAAGACACCATAACGTCAACAGCTTTTGGTAGTTACAACATTTATAAACGAAGAGAGATAAAGAAAATAATCTTACAGATATCCTGATATAAGTTGAAACTTTTTTAAAACTACAATTTAAATAAAGAGTATTAAACTTATATATTATTTAATGAATTTTTATTTTAAAATTTACCAATGTTTTTAAACACAAAACTCACTTGCCTAGAGAAATTTCGTCGAGTAAATATTTAAAGTTGAAGAAAATGTCATCATCCATTCAACATAAAAAAATAAAATAAAATGTCCTCATCCAAATACCAAAGTTATTATTTGTATGAACAAAAGCATATGTCGTAGTAAACTTAGATCAAAATGGGGTGTAGCAAATTTTCTTTCCTCCATTTATGAGAGGGAAATATTTTATATTCAGAGTAGCGTACCTTTTAATAAATAGAAAAATAAACACCCTACAAAAAATAATACTAGTCTAAATATCGTTAGTGTATTTTTATCGTTCTTTAGGTGATAAATCATTAATATTAATGATCGTAAAAATGCAAGAGAAATCTCAATGTATGAGTTGTCCTATTAGTACCAAAATATATTAATAGTAGTGAACATGATTAATCTTTCTTTCAAATCCCCCGTTGAAAGATAATTGTTAGATTATATATGTATTTCAGTAGTCAGTTAATAAATTACCAAAAACATAAAGAAACAAAAATATCCTACTTTATTAGCCTCGTGTTTTACAGACATATAATGTTCTCCAGCTAGACCTAAAAATCGTGATGGTGTCTTCATCTCCCTCTCCTGAAAATAGTTGTGATAAAGGGTGACTACATTTGGCTTTATTAACCTCATACTAAATAATTATTTGCAAGTAGTAACATATATAAGATAAATAAAAATTATAAACATCAAACAATTTCAAAATCACATAACTACTATGTGTGGTCTAATATTAATAAATTATAACTTTCACATACATCTTAATCCAACCTTTAACCCAGAAGTTCATAACATTATAATCACAATATTAGATAATTTTGATCTCAAATACTATTAAAATGTCTCTCTGGTCACTGTAGTCTTACATTTATGTGGATAATCGTTAGTTGGTCAACACTTTCAACAGATACAATGTGAACATATACCATTCCATTTGGCCAAAATTTATAGTTTAGAGTCTTCGAAACAATAAGCTTGAAGTATGTAATTACTTTCAAAATCCAACTATCTTAAGAATTTGTCTGAATCTAAATGGTTTTAAAGAAATGTATTTAATATAAAAATGGGTAGAAAATTGAGTTATTTGGAATAAAAATAAAATAATAAAAAATTATAAAAATTTGTAAGTGATATAATGATAAAAATATTTAATTGATAAAATTATAAATTAATTTTAATTAATTGATAAATTATAATTTTATTATTATTTTTCTCTAAATTTATTATTATCAATTTTATTTATATTAATACTTTATTATTATTTTATAATAATATTTTATTATTTTAGTACATTATATTATATAATTAATCATATTTATTTTATTGATAATAATAATATAAATATAAACAAAATAATAATAATTAATTATATAAAAGTATAACATTATTTTAATGAATTTGTGAGGCCTCATAGTCTTACACATATACGCTGGTTTTTACAAACATCAAAGTCTCAGATTTCAAAAGCTTATTTCATCAAAGTGGAATAGTTTTTGTAGCACTCAATGGGTGTGAGATTTAGAATGTAATAAAAAAAAGAAAGGGAAGTGCAAATGTTTATTTGTTTGAAGTGATGTATGCAGAAAAGTTAAGAAAGAAATAGAAGAAAGGTAAGATCCACCACGAAATCTATATCCCTACACATTGATAAGAAATGCGGAGAAACACAGTTCATATTGAACCATTTACCTATTGAGAGTGAGTTGCCGTTGGATATGGGAGTTGAAGTCTGGATTCCAAAGAGATTCCAAGAACCAACAAAAAGCAAATAAAGTATTTATCAGGTTACATTTATTAGAGAAATTCGAAAATCTTAATATAAACAAAAGAATTAGTTAAAATACCAAGTAAGGATATATAAATGCGGTTCTCTGTAGAGAAAGAGTATCCAAAGTCCAAGTATTATTTTGAATCAAGACAGTATAATTAGCATTCCTTCTGTAACCAGTTCGGTGAGTTAAAACTTTCTTGATATTCTTAGGTTATTGATTTCTGAAGAACAAAAAATATTAACCAAGAATACAAGTAGAAAGAGAAAACAGAGGAGAGATTGACACTCATTACTAACCAGATAAAGGAGCAAATATTATACAAGGTACCAATTGCTGATATCATTGATCAGTATTGCAAATGATACCAGGAGAATATATATATATATATATATATATATATATATATATATATATATATACTATTTCTTTTTTTCTTTTTCTGAGCAATGTATCTGATAATGAAATGTACATAGAGAGAGAGAGAGAGAGAGAGAGAAAGGAAATATTTAGAATACATAATTGAGAAAATATACATAATAGAATGTAAGTCTTATTTTGTAATATCGGAAGAGAATTGGAGTCTCTGGAAGATGATGAGCTTCAAGGAGGGCTTAGTCGCTTGATGTCCTCAGTATTGGCATACCAGGTAGGAATCACGTATGAAGCAAGGGCATGAACATCTTTGTATGCCTTCTTCAATGTGTCAACCCTCACTGTGCAAGCTTTAGCAACTTCTTCCACATCTAACCCGATTAAACAAATCAAAATTCTTATACACACCAAATTCAGTACTTCCATTTCAAAGAAAACATTCAGACAAATTGGTCAAGTTTCCAATTGACATTGCATACGAAAAGGGAAAATTTCAGGAATAGTACCAATTTTTTAACATAAAAAACTGAAGAAAATCAACACATTTTTTTACCATTTTCTCTCTCAAACATGTAGTGAGTAAAAAAATTGAAAGGGAAGGTTTTGAAATTATAAAAATCGAAAAAAAAGGACAGATTTAGACACAGAGATCAAGGTAAAACATATTATTAACAGAGACTAATTCTCTTTCCTTTTCTCCCCATAACATCATAATGCCTATCATATATAAAAGTACACTGCAATTAAAATGTTTTCTCCTTTTTTTCCTCTGACACAATGTCCAAAAGTAAATTGAGTAAATAATTTTGTAATATTTTAGAATCCTTCAATTTGATGAAAATCTAAAGCAATAAAAGTCAAATGATGATGAATTTACCTCGGAAGTTCAACTTATCATGTGAGATTTGAGCAACCATATAAATAGTTGCTGATAAAACGGAAGCAGGTTTCCTCCTGACATCAAACTCCTCCAATTTCTGAAGCACTTCTTTCACCGCTTTGATAACGTGATTATCAAGGTTAAGATAGCAGCAGAAACGTTTAGCTACATCATTGGCACGTGTAGTCGAAGCATCATTTCTCCCAATCTCATAATGCTTCTTAAACATCTTTATACTCTTGTGAATGTCCTTCCGACTAACTCCACCTGCAAGAGGATAAAATTCACTTAGGGTTCTTGCTAAACCCTCTTCTTGACATGCCAAATACAAACATGACACCATATAGGCCTTTGGATTTTTCCTAGTCCCAAATATCCTTCCACCCTTTGCCCTACTGTACAGTTCCTTAGCATGGTTTGTAATGGTGCAAACCAACCCTAACCTACTGGCCATCTCTTCGATGGTCTTGAGACCAGCCACGATGTCGCACTCTACCTTGTCCTTCGTCAGTCTCCGATGCTTGATACTTGCTGCCACTATATTCTTGTTCTCAACTTTAGAACTGCGGCTGCATGCAATATAAGTAGCAAGGCCTTCACAAGTTAAAAGTTCATTCCCATTGAACCATGTTTTGTAAGGCTCATAACCATCATCATTGTCATCATCATCATCATCATCATCCTTATCCTCATCCTCATCCTCAAGTTTAGGGCAGAATGTGGATGATGGTGGTTGTTCTACAGAACGGGACTCAAGAACCAAGCCACATTCGGAGCAGATTGTGTCCCCAGCACTGCGATCATAAACTGATGGAGTGAAAGTTTTGCAGTCACTGCAATACTCTAGGTCTGCCATGTGTAGCTAAACCTATCTTTGTTTGAAGCATGTGAAAGAAATGGTGTGTGTGAATTTTGGAGGCTTGGTGTTATATAATGGCAGAACTTTGAGTGTGAGAAATGGTGAGAATGTCTGAAGAATTAGATCATTCATTATTCACTTCCAACTCATCAACCTAGAAGGATTGTAATGGATTTGCACAAGCAATGTGTTTATGAGGTAATCATCATTAAATATTACATTTAATATTTATTTAAATTAATAGATGCTTATTTAATGTAAAACACATAATAATATAAATGAATGGGCAGCATTAATTGATATTTATTTTTTATTGAAAGTAAACAATATCTATATACTCCCTTTCTTCTTTTTATGTTTCTTAACTTTTTTCCAAGAGTTTTGTTTTTATTTACTCTTTTTATTCTTTTATAATAGTTGTTTAAAGTTTTTCTTACATAAACCAAGGAAATTATCTATTTTTTAATTTTAGGTAAATTATCAATTATATTTATTTCAATTTTTTATTTTAATATAAATGTATGAATCATTGTATTTTTCTTTTTTATATAACTAATTTTCTCTCTCAATATTAATTAAATTAAAGACATAATTTGAACAAAATTATGTTACCTTAAAATTTCAAAATAATACAAAAAATGGAACTTTGTTTAAAAATTAGATAATTAATAAGAAGCTAAAAGATAACTACTACATTTTCAAAGTTTTTAGAGAACTATTCTTATTTTATCGTATAATATTTCACTAGTTTATATATGTTTTTTAATTTAATTTAAAAATAAAAATGATGATAGAAATTATAATGGAAAAGATATTGCATTCTTTAAAAGAAAACTTTAAACCGCTTAAGAAACGAAAATATATGCATGCAAGCACATCACACAAAGTGGAACCAAGTTACTCGAAATTTTGGCAATCATTTGCAATACATTAAAAGCATTAGAATAGGACAAAATACATAAATAAATTATTAAATTGTAACACGATATATATTAAGAAGACTTTAATAATTTGTGTGGATAGTTGTCCAGATGTCTTTATCAAGTAAATTTGTTTCTAACTATTGGTAACATCAATGGATATATTTTGATTCGAATTTGGCTTTTTTTTATTCAAAAATCAATATATATACTATTTATATTGTCTTTGTTAAATATAATAACAATTAAATGATTTATCTAGTAAATATAACTAACAAAAGAAATAAAAATTTATCAAAGATGTGACTTTCCTTTCAATCTATATCTACTTAAAAATACCAAATATTTTATTTAATAAACAAAAAATCATTACTACAAAAGTCCGTCCACTCTCACATATTTAATAACTGTGCACGTGCACACAATATATACGTCTACGTTAAAAAATTACATATTATATTTTTATTTCTTTTATTCAGTGTTTCAGATAAAAAAATTAAATGTAATAAAAATATTTAAAAAATTTAAATGTTCAATATACCTAAACACAAGTATCATAAATAAATAAAATACCTTTTTCAACCGTATTAAAAAGAAAAACTACATCTACTTATACTTATATGTTAAATTCTATACAAATAATTTATTTGACAATAGATTTTTATAATTTATATATATATATATATATATATATATACATATATATAATATTATATAACAATTCACTTTAGTAAATATATTTATTATTTGTATCACTTATTGTGTGAATGTAAAGGCATTTATTATAAGAGTTTCAATAATTTTTTTAGGATGTAAGTGATTCGAATGAAGTTAAATTTTTGGTATAATTTTTATCAATTAAGTTTAGAGAGTAAATTAAAATTAAGTTCAAAATAACTAAGTATTGGTTGTTAATTTGTAAACTAGATTTAATATAACTATTTCAGAAACTTATTTAATAATAATAGAACATTGTTTAAAGACTACAATCCTCAAATTTTAAAATAGCTTCTAAATCAATTTATACCGTACTTGAATATCTTTTATTGACTAACTCAAATTCTGTTTAATGAATTCTTTTATAATGTCTCTTATTCTCCTAATTTAAACAAAAAATGAAAATTCTAATCAATGTGACTTCTTTACTAAAAGGTAAAAAATTAAAACAAAGTTTGTGCTTAAGAACCTGACTTTTCTATATTATTAGATGCTTATAACCTTAGATTCTAGACACAAGTAACCTATTACCCATAATAAATTTGAAAGGCATTGATTCTTCTAAACTTTTCAGAAAAACACGTCTTATGCTTAAATTATAGTTTTTAATAACGTTACACTTCAAAAATATTTTTAGTACAAATATAAAAACAAACTTAGATAATCAAGAGTGCAATTAATAAATTCAGTAATTAATATATCATGTATAATATAAAGAATTCAAATATTAACTTTTTGCGTACAATCACCTCATTTTACGAGATGTCTGCGCCAATAAATAGAAGAGAAAGAAAAAGGAAAGGAAAGGCTAAATAGCGTGCCACACACTCATGGTAACAGAGGATAACGGACAACCCCTTGGTAAATAAATAAGGTGTAAATATTTATAAGGCATTAATTGCTAGTTAGTGTTAATTATTGCAACTAATGAAGCTTAATAATGACGTAATAATAAGAGTGTTTAATAAGATAATAAATTACGTATTAGTTAATTTATCTCCTATTTTGTAAATAAGTTTGACTAACACTTCTAAGATATTTAAAATAATTTATTTTAAAAGTTTGTGACATATAAATTAAATTTATTTAAATTATTTGTTAATTTATAGTTTATTTAATTTATTATTATTATTATTATATGTATTTTAATATATTTTATTATTTTTAATATATATATTTTTAGTTATTATGCTATTTTTAATGTTTATTGAATCACTTATTAATTGTTTATGTAATTAAAAACTAAAGAAAGTTAAAATATCAATTAAAGTAATTAATATTTCATTAAATGATATTACGTGAAAGTTACGCAATGGAAACAGTAAAAGAAAACTCAATGTGAACTTTAAAAAAAAAAAAAGAAAAAACTTTCTCCAATCATCCTTCTGAAACATAAACTTACGTCTTGTAAAATATTTTTTGAAAACAAGTCTTTTTCGAAATATAAATTTTATATTTAAAAAAATATTTTCTGAAAATAAATTTGAGAAAAATATTTTCCAAAATATAGAAAATTTTTTCCAAAACTTATTTTCAGAGAGCATTTTTCAAAACGTATTTTTACTGAAAGGATATTTTTGGAATTTTATTAAAATATGGGGTGCAGAAAGTTTTTGCCGTAAAAAAAACTTGGGTTTACCAGATCCAACCCACAAACTTATGTATATGGCACATGACTATATCAGACACAACTAAAAGTGTATTTGAGAGTTTTTTAAGGCTTTTATATAGAGAAAAAAACCGTACAATTTTAGAAAAAAAATTCTTAACATCATTGTTTCTTTGCAAGAATTTATGCCTGCAAAGTTGTAGCTACATTCAGTATGCATGGACTCACAAAACTGCATGTAAGAACACTTGGTTGAACAGATACACACTGCTATATGTAAACAAATGCAACTTAAAATGCAGATAAAAATTATTGTTGGCTATATATTACAAACAAAAGATTCTTCTTTTTCTTCCATTGATGCGTTCTTTATTGAAGCTACTTTAATTTCCATTACAGAAAAAGAGAAATTTCTACAAACAAATTGGCATTGATCTATTGTCTCAACCACACTTGGTAGTCTGGTCCTTTGTCAACAAACTTCTGCCAACTCCCTTCCAACTGGTTCTCCTTGGAGGGATTCCAATCAAAGTGGCCTAGCTTCATTACTAAATCATCACCAACCTGAGATACATAACCTTCATTGTTTGCATGGAATATCTTGATGGAGCTCCGACAATGGATCCCGGCTCGCCTCCGAGCCTCAATCAACTCAGTTATCACATCATGGATGCCAAAATCATAGAAATGGTCATAAAATATTGTAGGCTGCAAAAGAACACCACAATAGGGGGTTCAAAGATTTGTGCAAGCAAACACAATTACCTGACTTCCTTAGTCCTTGAAACAAGAAACTAAGTTTAAGTGGTCAGAATACCATTCATTTTTTTCAAGAAAATATTATTGAACCATCTTCAACAATGACAGGTGTGCAATGAAAGTACTGGATGCTATTTTGTTAAGGACTTACAGTTCCAGGATGAGTCAAAATATATGCATATCCTTGCATGAGTTTATCCCGTGGGAATGGCCAGTGGCCCTGAAAGTAGAAACAAATATCAAATCCATTTTTCTCATTACCTAGCATGGTGAGGTAGTAAGTTGAGCTTAAAAGGCTGTAATATAAATGCAACAATGTCATGGGACACTATTGCAGAAAGGGAAAAGCTTTGTAATTAAATAATCACTGACAACAAATTCTTTTCCAACTATTTTGTGTCATCCCTCCTAGAAAATTCAGAACACATTTCTGGGTTCCTTACAAAAATTTTATGTGTCATACTCCATCAGAAAAAGAGGGAGAGAGAATTGAAACCTGTGTAGACCCAGTGTCATGGTTCTCTAAGAATGTAACAGCACGAGAAGGCCACCATCCCAACACTCCTGTCGGTTTCCCTTGAGGATCAATCAGTCTCCAATATTCATTATGCAGAGCAGAATGAAGTATCCCCTGAGAAAGGGTTACATACAGAAAGAATAACAATTTTGCACCAAGATAATACAAAGTTATAGCCTAATACTTTTTGCTTTTATTCCGGTGACAAAAACAATCAAAACTTGGCCAAGATAATTTCTAAACTTAAAAATACTACAGTAGTCAAATAACTGTCATGCTGCTAATTGTAATATCAAAGTTTGAAAAGTCCTTGTGAGAAAGAAGTCTTGCTCATTTAGACAACAGGACTTAAAAGGATATGAGGTCACCAAGAAACCTCATAAACTATTGTGGATAGGGTACCTTTGTCGTTATATCAAATGCAGATGAAGTACCACCAGTTGCATTGATCCAATTGATTATCCGTTGCCGATGAGGATCTAATCATTATAAGCACCATAAATTGCTTGTAAGACAATTGTATAAAAATTGGGTATATTGAAAATGTTTCATATATTGCAATAGGGCCAACAGATAATAAATAAGCATAGAATATCACATACTTGGTATGAACACAAATGGTGATACTACAGAATTTCTTGAAGTAAGCACCATATTCAACGAGCAATATTAGTAACATAAAAAATATTGTGTCTTCATAGCTGGGAAATAAGTTGATAACAGATAAATAGTTGTAAATCCATATTATCACTTCCACAAACTGTCATATGCAGTGTAGTTTCCTAAAAGGTACAGAGACCACTAAGTCCGATTCTTCTTGCAAATGAAGGCTCAAACTTTGTCATATCCTATGATATAACATACATTTACTCATAGAAGGTCAAATAAGGTTCCCAGTAGCAAAACTATAATTTATTGGTTTCAATTCGCATAACTTCGTGTAGCAACCTGAATTCTTGTTTTCCTTCCTTTTTCTTATGTTGCTTGGTACGGCCAATATGAACTGAACAAATGTCTCCTCATAATGGGTATTTGTTCTTGGAACAAAGATCGTGCTCTGATAGTGATAACCTATAGGACTGCTAATATACGGAAATCTCCAAGAAATATCATAGATTATACTCTAAGATTATTTTCCCTATTTCTTTATTATCCCTTAAAATTAGTTACTATATCTCCTTACTTTATCATGATTGGTTTCGGTAATTGGTTAAATTTACTACTAGTAGTATCAATAAAGGTTAGTACTTTAGGTTTTATGAGCACATCAACTAGTCAATACATTGTAACACATCTCCATTAACATCAATTCAGTGTTTCATTCTCTTTTATCTCTCTTCCACCCCTAAATTGAAAACCTCATAATTTCAACAAACACAATCCAAACTCAACTTTCTTTAATATACAATAAGGATAGACTAATATAAAATGAGTCTGCAACCATTGAACAATAACCTTGGTTGTAACACAAACTTCCGTGTTCATAACCCAAGCTGTCCCAGTATTCTCCAATGGCAAATACAGGATTTGATACTTCAATATATTCTTTTACATATGTACCAGAGAAACCTCTGCAGAAAGCAATATGAGGAGTTATCAAACTTTACATGAGAATAAACTGGTTAAGAAACCAAAAGAACCAGATTATCTTCTCAAGAATGGTTTTTAAAACTCTACCATACCAACTCTACATGATAGATCATCCATTGGGCTTGAAATGTGTTGACCCTATATTCTGAAACCAGAGGCTACTTTAATTTATTTACAGAAAATTTAGTAAGAGCAGCAAGGATTGAATTCTAGGCCACTCGGTTTATTTCTTTGCTCACATTGCTATAGTGACTACAGAGGAATCGATCCTTATCAACTGCAACATAGTAGGAAATCAAAACTGACTTTATCAAGCAATATACACTAAAATGGCCTTGTCATACACACGAGAGTGGTGAAGGTTATGCCAATTGACTGATTGATTGCATTTACTTAGGAATTTATTCTAAATTTTTTGGTCAATTACTTAATATATAAACTGATAAAAGAGTAATTTAGTAGAATTAGATTACTGTGAATATAGAAACTTTTAGGGGTCCCTTTTAATTTAATTTCAATGTATCCTTAAGTACATTGTTTATTCCTTGATTATAATAAAGATCAATAATGTGGATATAACACACATTTTTTCAGTAAAACCTACAGACATAATTAGTAAAGAAATTATCATAAACCCTCATTATGCTTCAGCAGACAAAAAGATACCTAACAAAGTCAAGACGCCATCCATCAAAACCTATATCATTGCGAAGCCAGTTCAGCCACCCCTTGATATCTTTCCTTACAAATTCCTGAGAATGATCAATATTGGGTGCAGCATGGAAGATATCACCTACATATAGCATTAAAAATGTCTAGATAAATAAAACCTCCTAATCATCAATGTAGTAATTGTTAAAGCATTGTGTTGTCTTATATTGTGGAAGTACTTGGTAAAGTGTTGTGTAGTCTTATTGAGCAAAATGTGTCATATTTTAGACTTTCACCACAATAAGACACAAGTACAGTGTACTCACTTTAGGACCATGTCAACCTTGAATTTGAAAGTGGCAAATACTCAGATTAATTACAAAATACTGGTTTCATGAGATTCTTCTATTTTTTTCCTCGTATAAATCTGATCCAGCTTTCTTTTGTTTAAAATGACGAGAAACAACTTTAGAAGTCTCTTGAATATTACATATCCAAAAGACAAAATTGAACTAATGCATCATCTGCATAGGATGTATAAATATACCGCTCGAAGGATTTCCACGCCCCTGAAAATTTGGATCATCACACACAATTGCTTCAGGTCCCCATGCAAGCTTGCCACCAAAAATGTTCCAAACACCATTTGGACTCTGAAACAAACAAAAGTTGCTGATTTATATGACAGCCACTTAATGGCTGCATTATGAACTGTACCTTTGAAAAGTTTGCCCCATGTTTCACATGCTAGTGTTGGATAAAAAAATTAAATAATACCGAGTCAAAGATCAAAACAATCATAGGCAACCTTGCATGTCCAGACTAAAACAACCCACAATTAACAAATTTCTGCACATTTTAGACCAAAGCGAATTCAAAGACTAGTGCTTTCAGAGAATTTTCTTGCCTTAGGTGTTAACATGGGTTTCTTAGCAGTGAAATTGTGAATGAAATTTTTAGTCAATGGATAGAGTTGGGTTAGATGGATAGATGACTACCGAGTAGCATCCTATTCCACATGGTCAAGAACCAACTTTTCTAAAAGCTTAAGCTATTAGGTGGAATACTAGAATAGTTTTACATTTCTAACACGCCTCACATAAGAGTGGCTTGAACTTAAAGCATGGACACCCAACAACTCACAGATAACTTGTGCTGAAATATAATTTCTCCACAAAAAAATGGAGGAAGCAAGGGCAGATCAGTTGATCATATTATTGTGGGGCTTATGGTATCACAAAAATGACAAAATAAGTACTACTGACCTAAAACCTCATGCTATAAAGCAAGGAATTATGAAACCCTTTCATGGCTCAAACTTACTCATCATGCAGTTTGGAATGAAGACAAAACATAAACTCACAACTATCTCATACCAGAACTAAACATTACTTTATTATACCAGGACCTTTCATTATAAAAGTAACAAAATAAAGGTAATGCTTTAGACCTGAAACTCTGCTCTTAAAACACTTCAAACAACCACAATATCTTCAAATTTTAAACTTTTAATCAGTGGCCCAAACAATGTTTGATAACCTTTCTCAGCACATATAAAAACAACTCAGGCTAAACAATAACTTACCTGTTTCTGTGCACATCGATGGTTAAGCACAACGTCTCCCAAGGCCTATTTTCAAAGGAAAAATATTACAAAAATTATAAATATGAAATATAAGCATTACTACAATGGAAACAATTTAACTATATAAATTCATTTGAGCAACAGTGAAACCCTCACAGGTTGAAATGAAACTCAATAAAATCATCAAAATATTTCCTTACAGCATTAGCAATAGCTGATTTATGTTTGCATTTCTCTTGTTGTCATCAAAAAGGTACATAATTGTTTCCTTTAAATCTCATAAGAAAAGGTTGTCATTTAAAACAACCATGACTTACTATTATTCCCACACAGTTTATCCTAAAAACTTAACTGTGATCTCAAATAAAATGACTTAACATTCTCCCGACCACTTAGGGCATGTTCAGATTCCTGTTAAGGATGGCTCTATAGTCAGTTTGGAGAACAGAATCAATTTTTTGACATGTTTGGTTACCCTCAAAAGTATGTCCAAACACTTATATTTTGCATGACTCAGTTTTGTAAATGCAAGACCAAGTTTATTTTGCAAAATGAAAACTACAAAATTAAGTTTGTCAACTTTAATCCAATTATGCACTTAATTAAAAAAAATAATAATTAATTCCAATAACGAATTAGTTTCCTTTTTTGTGATTTAAACCGAATAATTGAACCCCCCGAAAGAAATGTAAATTTGATTCAAATTTAAGGGGGGACTTGAAGTAGTCTCTTTTGGACACCTAAAACCCATAAATATCTCAAGATATCAGTTGCCTAGATACATGTTAGGTATTCAATGGTTCAAAATTAGCACCACAACTTACCAGCAAATCTTGAGAATGCATTTCCTCTATACAGTATTTAAGCTCTTCAACAGAACCATATGATGAATTCAAGTTGTAAAGATCAGAAGGCATATAACCTGCATATAGTTTCTACAGTTTATGAATGCTCATCTGTCACAGATTGATCATATTATTGCATAATATGGATAAGAATAACACCTACAAATAAATAGAACGGATTTTTCAGGAAAGACCTTACTTGTTTGTTTGTGAAAAAGTTGTAACATTTTTTATACCAATAAAGTTAAAATGTTGTACTTGGTTCAGTTGAAAACAGCCATTCAATGTGGAAGAAAAATTAGTCTTATACTTGATGTAGTTATATATTCGAAGTAAAATAAACTTAAAGGTAAATTAATAGGAGATGACTGGAACACCATTTAGCATAAATTAATCAGGACATAAAATAAATAGACAATCTGAATGCTTATTATGCAGATTGTTTGGCCTTGTATAAATAGATCTACAACCCAATGATAAAAAGGAAAAAAATGAAATGCGGCCTTCTCCTATGATCACAGGATGGCCCTTCAAGTCTAGTAGAGTCTCGGAAAAATAGCTCGGCGCCAGGATGATAAAAAGCTTAACACCTCTCATTCTTATTACTTTTTCAATATGAAAAAGTAATAAGAATATGAAAAAGTAATAAGAATGAAAAATGAAAAGGTCGTCTTATTCAAAACCCCAATTATGAAATCCCTTATCTCCCACTTCACACTCGCTGGTGAAGTAAGACTAAACTCATGAGCTTATTATCCTAGGTCGGAACAGGTTGATAGGAGCTCCTTTTTTCACCCCATCCATGTCGCCACACGGGGGCGACATGGATAGGGTGAAAAAAGGAAAAAGAGGGATGGGGTTTCTCTTGCTTTTGGCATAGCGGGCTCCGGCGGGAGGCCCGCACGACGGGAGTCAAACTCATGGTGACAAAACCAACTTGTAAAATGAGAATTACCCATAGTCTATGTTCCAAACCAAACACTACTTATTTGTAGTTTATTTGAGATGTCAATCTGCTGAGAGCCAATGTTTTGGTGGCTCTAACTATATGAGGTAACCACATATGAGTTGGCTTCTAAGTTCCAACACACCATCTCACTCCCAGGACTATGGACCTGGAGCATGACAATGCAAGTGGCCCAATAATAGATTTAGCATAAACTCTCATATCATTTTGTTTTTAGTTTCTTTGTTAACGAAGATAGACTAATCTAAAAGATAAACTGAAAGATGAATTTTCCTATTCTAAATATCAATATTGATGAAATAATACAAAAGAAAACAAGCAACACCTTGAGGAGCAACAGATTCGGTTGGTGGTGGCAGCCACACTGCTGTCACCCCACAATGAGATAAATCAGCTGTTTTAGCTGCTAATTCCAGATACCAGCGCCTTCTCCAGCTCTCCCAGTTAAAACCTTGAAACTTGTTAAAAGAAAATTCATCAAAAATAATTCTTTTACTTCCCCTTTTACCTGCCACTTAACAGATAAATACATACAACAGAAAATGCATACATGAAAAATCAATAGTTGATCAACAACAGAAACATACAAATAAAACAATGCATGTGATAAAACAAAATGAAAGGCAATTTGGTCAACTCGATGAGCATCAGCACATAGTACACAATCACTAAATGCTTTAGTGTTTCAACGTGTATATAGTACAGCATAATACTACACATTTTCAATTTCCACAAGATAAAGTATCATGTAAAAAAAAGTAAGCTAGATGAAAGACCACTTAAAAAGGAATAACCACAAGAATTACATGTTGTTAAAGATATGATTGGTTCTATGTAAATAGTGAAATACGAAATTATTGTATAGCTAGAAATGCGGGATTCCTTTTACTCATTGTATCTTTAATTATATCATTCATTAGAATATAAACAATGCATTATATGTGTGCATAAACACACAATTCAGCAAACTCTTTATATACTACAAGGGTGGAAAACTAATTTTATAACTATAAGCACCAGATGTTATTGGATCAAAATAATTTGTGGCTAATACATATTTAAACAATCTGTGAAGGTAAGTAAATTTACTAACCACAATCTCACGTCCGGTTCCTGTTCCTGGCTCTGCATTGAAATTATGTTAAAATTTAGATGATATAAGTGGGCCACATAAAATAAATCTTTTCATAAAATTTTTATATTTAATTTCAAGAAATATAACGCCACCTAGTTTTGTTTGTTCAGGAGCTCTCTGCCATTGTATAGTCTTCCTTTGAAGAGCACGCTCCAATGCCTTCCGCTTCTTCTCAATTGTTTCTCTTTCGTAAACATGTTCAACTAGAGCATCCCCTTCCTTTGGCTTTTCTCGAGAAATGGACCATACTTCATCTGCTGTAGGCAACTCCAAGGATCTGAATTTTGATGTGAATGCTTCAGCAACATCCACTTTCTTTGGTGGAAATTTGGGAGAGACAGCGGTAATCCTTCTCGCCATCCACTGAGGTATCTCTCTACGAGGACCATCACTCAGCAGTTTCCATTTTTGAGAATCAACATCCGTCAAAAGATCTATCCTTCCCCCATTAACAACATAGACAGAATCTTCATCCCCTTCTTCTTGTAGCCTTCCCTTCAATAGCAACGATTCAGCCATTTCAGCTCTCTGTCTCCACGCCTTCAAAGCATCTTCTGATGCCTTTAACGATCTCTGCAGTGCTTCACATCTTCTTAGGTAGGCATAATCTTTAGTATGAACCACTTCTTTGACAGCTTCAACTGTAGCCTTGATGTTCTTCATTTCAGCCTTAAAAGCCTTGGAAATAACCTTCGTTCTTTCTGCCACATCTTTCTTCACTTTGTCCAACATTGACTTCATCTCCTCCTCCTGCTTGAGGCTGTTTTTACTGCTTGTCTCCTGAAAGTCAAGCAAAGCTTTCTCTGCATCATTAGCTCTTTGTTCAAATGCCTGTAACTGCTGTCTGGTGTTCTCTAACTCTAACTTCAGTTTATCAGCCTCATTTCTTGCAACCACCAACTGAGATTCTATATCACTTATTATTCCCTGTAACTTGATATTTTCTGCCTGAACGTCGGCAACTTCAGTAAATGGAGATGTACCATCAATAAATGTCTCCATGGACCTCTTTGCAAGTTCACCTGCTTCCTCTGCCACAACCAAAGCCCTCTCAATAGCATGATTTGATTTTTCCACAATGGATGATATTGTTCCCTCAGTTGCATCCTTAATTTGCTTTTCAATCACATGAGCTGCTTCAGCAGCTGTGGTTTCAGCAGACGAAATTCGGAGTTGAGCATCTTCTAGTATATGAGAAGTTGCCTGCTGGAAAGCAACCTCTGCTAATTTTTCAACCTGCACAGCAAGATCAACAGCATCTTGTTTGGCAAGGACCAGTTTTGATTCCAAGCTGAACTTCTCGTCCACTGAGTCCTCCAGCTTTTTCTGGAAAAGAGATTTCGCTGCCTCAAGTTCTGCTATAGCTACTTCCTTGTCACGTAAAATAGTATTGATGTATTCCTGATTTTTAGCTTCGGAACGAGCAAGTTCTTCAAGTAATTGATCTCTCTCTTTCTCAATAGCCTCTTGTCTGTGTTGTGCCTCTGAAAGAGCTTTTTTGGCTATCACTAATTCATCTTCTATTCCTATAACATCACTTCTTCCTGAAAGATCGTCTTGATCGACAACTACGTCTGTTAATGTGTCATCTGAATCATTCTGTCGTAGAAATAAAGAAATAAATAAATAAATAAATATAGGTCACTCTCCCACTATCAAAACATAATCCCTTGTCATTTGTACCTACTAAAAAGACTATCGTTAAAAGAAATGTGAAACTTGGTCACCCTTTTGAAACCCAATAATTCAAAATGACCAGCCTCAAAAATATACATTTCATAAAGAACTAGATCAAAGTGTAAGAATGGGAGAGACGTATCAGAGATTTCTACTGGAGAGTACGAAAAAGAATTTCTGGTTAAAAAATTGCATTTTAGGAAAAGCAAATTACACATAAATTAACAGTTTACAAAGAGTAGTGTTAATCATTAACCACTCAATGACTCAAGCAGTTAATTGTTCCTAAACTAAATACTGACACCAAGAACTCATTTTCTGTATTTTCCAGAAAAATAACACTGGTCAGCACAAAAGTACAGGTTGTGGGCTTAAAAGATGAGTTTTACTCCACAGGTCTGTATAGTAATTAGCTACGGAGAGCATTTCCAAGTAAAGACTGTACAGAAAATTAAAAAGCATTTAAGGCGAAGCAATAAATATTAAGAAATAAAAAAAAGGATAAATTACGCATAACTCTGAATAACTTGTACGTTATATTATATGTAATTTACCAGAGAATATATCAACTTGGTAAAGCTAGTCAAGTTGTAGATTCAAGAAAAATGGTTTGAAGTGTCAGAAGAAAAGTTGCAAAAAGGTATGTCGAAGAGAAAAGAAAAGGCCAAATGATAAGTTCATAAGCAACAAGGAAAGATGATAAGGAGAATTCCAAATAAAGAATTCCTATTCAAAAATATTGGCTATTTTTATAACTTATCAGCATTGGCTTAGGTAACAGTCTGACCGATTATTCCTACTCCATGGTAAATATTTAATTCTGTTCTGGAATTCTACCAAATAATACTTCAAAGTTCAAAGGGTTTGCTAAGACTTACTATACAGCTGAAAAAGCAAAACCCAATCTTTATGAAAAATGTCAGTGACTTTATTTAGCCAACTTCAAAAAAAAGGCTATAACTTTACTAAACTTCCTATCTTTATACTGTACTATAACCTTATTAGTTAATTTTCTCCCTTGATAAACACCAACTAAACTTTTTTCATAGAAGCAGGTACAACCATCCTAAGCAACTCCTTACCGAGTGTGAAAAAACAATGTGTGCTGATTTGGAGATCCTCTGGTCAGCAAAGAAATGATTTCTGCAAAACGAAATTAACAGTTACATAAAGTGGAAACTGAAAAACATCACATAACACAGTTTAGTTGTATAAGCCCACCTCTTTCTAATTGATCTAGCAGAAGTTATTCTACAGATCAAAGGGTGCCTGGGAACAATTGAACTGCGTGGAAATATTCTAAATGCTGCATCAGGCAACAGAGCAACTCCCATTTTATTTCTGCATAATAGTTATACAATCAATTAATACTCTGAACTTTCTATCATCATTGAAGTTGAATTAACTATAACAGCACAACACAACATACCACTATTCCTTTTCCTCTTATCTCCTTAACCTCACATCTAGAGCCATCAGCAACGATAAAGGAAAAAGAAAAATAACCCACGTGATCTTAGTCGGTGACAGTAAAGATTACAGCTGAATCGAGCAGAAAGTTTGGAAATTCGAGAAATGCAATTTCAGAATTTTAAGAAATGCTGAATTTTGATTTTTTTTTTTTTTCAATTTTTTAGTGTGAATTGAAAAGAGTGAATTATTTATTTGTATGAGGAGATGAATGCCGAGTTGGGAATGTGACGTAGATGGCAGAGATGGGACCTGGGTAGTGCAGCAATGGCGTGGACAACGAGAGCTTTTCACGGCCACAAAGTTGAATAGCGAAAGTGAAGGAAGTTCAGAATCACGTTGTCTCACAACCTCAGAGTCAACCTTTAATTGTAAAGTTTAGAAAGTAGTAAAAGCCTTAAAAAACAGCCCTTATTTGTAGAAGTCGACATTATCTACTCTATTTTTTCTAAAGCGGTGTATCTCTTCAGAGGATTTTATTTCTTCAGACAAAATAATTTTCATGACAGACACTGTCAGAGAATCCAACTAGTTGGTAATATTAAAAAACTCAATGTTGTTGGTGTTATCTGCCCTTACTATCAAATAAATAATCAATTAGTAGTTTAATTAAATATTACGGTTTTTCCTAGATAATATTTAAAATTATAAAAAATATGAGTAGTTCTTAAAATATCAATTAGCTATTAATTTAGTTCCTAAGTTTACATTTTATTCATATTCAGAAACTAACTTAAAACATTTTTAAATATTTGAGGGACTACTTATCCTATTTTTAATACTTGAAAAATTAATCGTATGAGTTTTTTAGTTCAAAGACTATTTTGGAAAATAAGTTTGAGGATTTACTAGTCAATTTTGGCAATTAATAACGAAAGAATATCAGCTACAAAATTACTCACTTATTTTTTTATATGGAGATATCTAAGTTACTTGGTAATTTGTAACAAGCTAAATTGTATTTTTAATTCCTCTTTAATTATTTTTTTTGTAATTTTACCTTTCTTTTTTCATTAAATTTTATTTTCCATGTTTTTAGAAAATTCGTAAGATCTAGTGTTCAATTATACATATATACTTTATTTTTTATCCAGTTGAACCTTAAATGTAAAATATATTCATTAAAGATATCATTAAGAAATAATTTAACTAATTGCAATGTAAAAATATAATGTATTAATCTCACAATCAATTAAATTGTTGTACCAAATTATGTGGGTTATAAGAAAATTAAACGTAATGGATAAAATTCTCTAACTGAACACAAGTACTTTAGAATTAAAGGATAATTTAAAACATTAGTTAGTCAGTAAAATTGTATAAAAAAAGTTTGCAAATAAAATAAGGTTGTGTGTAGTTTACTTATCAACTTATAGTTGTTCCCTAAATTCAGTTTACAGATTTCTTTTCCCTCTGAAATACGTTAAAACATTTATATTTGATCTGAAACCAAGTTTTAATTACAACCAATGCAAAAGTTATTTTTGCAAACTCAAGAATCATCTGTTCATGGATCCTACTCACGGATCACGACAAGGGCTTACCTATAAAGCCAGAAACTTTATCAGACATCTGACTGCTTTTACAGAGAAATTCAAAAGCCAGTGTTCAACGATAAGCATGCGTAACAGTTAAGACGAGGCTTCGAAAGTTAACACAGAACATTCAAACTATTTTTCCGAGACACTCAGAACATTCAAGCATTCAGTGTATACACACCTATTTTTAAAATAACAAAAGTAATTTTTTTAAGGTAAAAGAAGCAATCGTTTTAGGTATACCCTTGTGACTTTAGAAGGGTGTTGTGCCCAGTGTTATGAACACAAACCCAAACCGTATTATTCTTGAACACAGTGCCATTTGAAGCAATATATGCACATTCCACTTCGAAAGTTTGTGCCTGCAAGTGACAATTGGCTTATCATCTCCACAACCACAATTTACAATCTCAATCCTAATTCCAAGATCGAAAGGTTTAGCATTCAGTTTCCAATCAGCCTTCATTAGACAATTCTGTTTTGACAGAATTTTGATTCAAACCAAAATTTTGACATACAAATCAAAAAACCAAGACATATGGTTGAAGTGCCTCGATTCTCAAAATATTCACAGAAATAAAACATTTCATCTGAAATTTCCTTTCGATCAGCCCTTCATATCTTCACCAACACCCCAGAGAGAGAAACACCTCAACTTTACACCCAAACCCCTCACATTATTGTTAAGCTTCAAATTGAGAAAAAGAGAACAATGCCTACAACAAATCCAGAAACATACAACATTTAACTCCGAACGCGTTGAGACAAATATTTCACTATCTTGGGACAATTCACAGTTCAATAGCAACACACAGGCAAGATTTAAGATCTCAACAGTTCCATAAGATTCACATCTCGGAAGTACCAGATTCCACTTCAGAAAACAACAATGCTTAATTTTAAAAACACATCAAATTGAAAATAAAGAACCAGTGTGGTTATCAAGAAAAAAAGATACACATTTATCAAGAAAAGAAAATAGATTCACATTTCAAAATCCACGGAAACAAACACTTACACCGTTCTTACAACCAAGCCAAAGGCCAAACCCCAACCATAGCATTCAAAAGCAAAACCCTAACCCTACCCTCTAAACATTACAAGAGTCCCTCTAAGCCCTCTCGCCTCTAATTCTACGAGCGAGTTGAATATCTTTGGGCATAATAGTAACCCTCTTCGCGTGAATCGCACAGAGGTTGGTGTCCTCGAACAATCCAACGAGGTAGGCTTCGGCAGCTTCTTGGAGCGCGGAAACAGCGCTACTCTGAAACCTCAAATCAGTCTTGAAGTCTTGCGCAATTTCCCTTACGAGTCTCTGAAACGGAAGTTTTCGGATGAGAAGCTCGGTGCTTTTCTGGTACTTTCTGATTTCCCTCAACGCCACCGTCCCTGGACGGAACCTGTGAGGCTTCTTCACACCGCCGGTCGCCGGAGCGGACTTCCTGGCAGCCTTCGTCGCCAGCTGCTTACGTGGCGCCTTACCGCCGGTGGACTTCCGAGCGGTCTGCTTCGTACGAGCCATGTCGAAGAGAGAATTGAACGAGGAAAGCGTGGGAAAATTGGGAATTTTATTTTCTCGGAAAAGTGAGGGAAAATTGCAGTGGGCGAGTAAGAAGATGTGATTTCGGGAATATGTATACAAGTGAGAGGAGAAAGAAAATGGCGCGGGAATTGTAAAAGCTTTTTCCGAAACATGAGAAGGGAAACGCGTAGCCGTTGATGCAAAGGGAAATCAACGGTTGCAAATGCTTTAAAGTAAGGCACTAGGATCGCGATCCGTGGCATAGAAAGTAGCCAATGGGATTATTTGTTTTCTTATATTTTAATATTGAGAGGCTCGAGTTTGCGGAAGTAACCATGTTGTTCTTTATGTTTGAAATTATTTGGAATGTATTAAAAATTATGAAATAAAGTAAATTTTTACGTTTTTAATAAAAAATTAATTTATTGACTAGTATTTGTAAGTTACTAGTTATAATTTATTGACTAGTATTTATATTTTTTCTTGAAAAAAAAAAGTGATCAGTAAAGAATAATTAAGAATTTATTTATAAAACATACTAAAGCTATTTATGCAAAGTCAGCTATTCCTTATGCTTATGGATGAGGTTTTAAAAAATTGATAAAAATACTAATTGTTTATAAACTTAAGACAAGAGGTGGATGACGATAAACAAGCATCACCCTTCCTGATATTTCATTTATTTTCTTATTAACATGTTGCGGTGTAAAATCTTTAACTTTAGGAGAAAGTGACAAACATATATGAGATAAAAATAATGTCGAATTCAAAAAACAAATATGGCGTGAGGTAAGGAAGAAAAGAAAGTTTAAATTAAAAAGTTATATGATAAAAAAGTATTAATTTTAAATTTAACTAAGACTTGTTAAATATAATAATAATATTTAATAATATATGATGGATCACCTTTTAAGTTTGACATGATAATGAGATCGATTTAACGTAAGTATTATCTCATTATTGGTGAATATTAAATTTTGTCCTGTTTCTATTAGAAAGTAAAAAATACACATTTTTATTTCAATACTGAATATAAAAAATTATAATTTTATAGGTATTAAAAATAAATATTAAATAATAATTAAAAAAATATAAAATAATTGTATAAAAATAAAAATAATAAAATTATAATTTAAAATAACTTTAAATTAAAGATAAAAAAGTTAATATAAATTTTTTATGTTATTTAATAAATTAAATGTGTTACAATAATTTAAAAATATATGTATTGACAATGATATAATATTTAAAAGTTAGATATTATTTAAGAAAAATTAAGTTTATAATTATAATATATTATTTTTAAAGTAAGGTGAAAAATTTTAGTGCCATCATGTTTATACTGTCTTATTTCTTGATCCTTCAAAAAATTAAGATATTACGAATCTGATTACAAGAACCCAATTAGTCTGGACAATAATTAATCAATAAATTTATGTGAAGTTTGTAGGAAAAAAAAAATAGAAACAACTGTTACCGAAAAAAATAATTCCAAACAAATAAATAAATAAATATTATCTCACTACTCCAGTAGTACGTGCCAGACAGACAATCTTTGGTCTTGTGAAAACCCCGTCAACTTTTAATCTCTGCATCTTTTGTCGTTTAATCTCTGCATCGTGTCGTTTAATCTCATCTCGCGTCATGTAACCGTATGACGTTGGGCGAGAGGCACAAAACCCCGTTTCGCCGACCAATTGCGTTCGTTCCAACCCAATACCCACGCTCGAGTGAATCTTTTTCGTTTTCAGGTATCGGAAACGAAGGAGAAGCGAAAAGAGAAACAAACGCAACAAGATTACACTTCTTCTTCTTTCGCAATCTCGAATTGCTTAAACAATGACAGAGGATAACAGCGTTAGGGTTTCTTCTTCCAACGAAACCTCCGTGTCCAACGATGCTTCGCAAACGCGGCGGAGGTAAAGCCTCCTTAGCGCCAATGCCTTAGTTTCTGTGTTTTGCGAATTATGTGAAATTCGTTTGGATTTTGTGCGGTATTGATTCTATCGTTTTGTTAGTCGTTCTGCTTTGTTTTTGTTTGGCTATTGCAATTGTGATTAGTTGTGTAGCGTAGTGTTTGAAATTTTAGAATTAGGGTCTCATCCGAGCTGAATACTGTGGTGTGATCTCAGGTAGGCAATAGTGGGATAAGAGTTTGTTGATGCATCGACATGTGATGGAAAATGCTAAACAAATTTTATTTTGTTGCATGTCTTTTGGGATTTCATTTTTGAGTGTTGTGGTTTTTGTTTAGAAAGAAAAGAAAGTGGGATCAACCAGCGGATTCGTTGATGCCAGTTGGTATGGCAGTCCCTGGAGCACTCCCTTTGAGTAATGCTGTTTCACTTGGAGGGATTGCATTTCCTGGCATGGTTCCGGTGATCTCCGGTGCCCTTTTGACAAATCCTCTAGCAGCTCCTGCTCAGGTTCAACAACACACTGCTGCAGCTGCTGTTGCCGCCCAAAAAATGAATCAAGTGAGTGTAGATTTCTAATCTCTTATGATGTTTATCATATTTGCTGGTGCCCTTTCTTGATGAAATTGCTGCATCAACATTTTTTTGTTTTGCTTTTGGAGAAGGGAGTTTGTAGTTGTTAAATGAAATTTCATCCTAGGATTTGTAATATGAGAATGATCAGAAGATATTTGAAGCTGCAATAAACATGATAAGGGGGATGAATTGTGCTCCACCAGTTCTTCAATTTGAAGGACCAAATCCTTGGCTCAATAAGAAGTAATATTGCTGCATACTATAATGAAAAGTTCAAGTATGCAGAAACAAATCTGTCACTTGTTGAATTTTCTGGTCACCCTCTATGTGATTACACTTGGAGTGATCTTCTCTAGTTAAGTCTCTTGGGAACGTGCTCCACAACATCTTGATATCGAAACTTTAGAAATTCTGGAAAATTGATTTTTCTGTTTGTCTATAACATGATTTGATAAATTTTGTTTCTCTCTGTATACCTTTTTAGGCTGGTTATATTTATGATGAAGTATATCTTCACATTATAAGAATTTTTTTTAGCCTTTAAACATTATAATGAAATTTGACTCGGTCAATGCTAATAGGTTTTCAGAATGTGTTTTGGTTGGGATGGAGTGAAATAGTGACCATACTTTGTCTTTGATATAATCAATAGACTGTGTCTGTGTTTATATTAACTTTTACCATTTCATTTCATATAATGTGATGGTCCGTGTTTTGAGACGTTAGTGTTCTGTGTATATATTGTTTCCTTCTAGTTTCCTCAGAATAAGAGTAATTGCTTAAGTGTAGATGAATGCTGTATAACCTGCCTAATTAATAACTCTGTGTCTATAAGATATTTTGCAGCATGCATTCTGAAGCCTCTTTTCCCCTGACTTTTTCATTTATTTATTTATTATGGATTTCTTTTGTATATTTCAAATAATATTCAAGTTTCTTGTCTATCTTAACTGTGAGATGAATGTTCTTGTAGCAAAAGATCCAAGATGAATTGATAATTGCTCGGGAAATTGTCATAAATGATGCAGAGTCTTCTGTTCGCTACAAATTGACAAAACGCCAGACACAAGAGGAGGTGACATATATAATCAATTTTACATTTTTAGCTCCAAACTCCTATTAATAAATCTTTAATGATTGATCTTCTTCTTCTTGCAGATCCAGAGGTGTACTGGTGCCATAGTTATAACTAGGTTTGTAGGTCATTTAAGGCATTTCTAAAATCATTTTAGTGTTTTATATTATGTGCTGCTTAATGTAACGTATATCGGAATTTTCCCACAGGGGAAAGTATCGGCCTCCTAATGCACCACTTGATGGAGAGAAGCCACTGTATCTTCACATCTCTGCAGGAGCTCATGTAAAAGCTGCTACTTGATTTCATATAAGCATGATTATCGAGTTAAATGATCAAATTTTTTCATTAATTTTTTTGTATTCCTTTGTTTTGATATGAAAGCAAACATTTATAACTTTATGAATTGGAATTGGAAAGATTTGAGAAGTCAAAAGCAAAATAATGTCTAATCAGAGCAATGAATGAAATGTCATATGAAAGGGATTGATGTGTTTGTAACTTTAAATGTTTTCTTATTCTTGAAAAGGGAACCACGTGCCTTGTTTGTATCTGCACTTTGTTTTGATGTTAACTAATGGTAGTGTTACACAAGAGTGAATTACATAAGTTAGTTTGCTTTTGGTGACATCAAATGTTATTGCAGATAAAAGAGACAGCAGAAAGGATTTTAGCTGTTGATCGTGCTGCTGCAATGATTGAAGAAATGCTCAAGCTAGGGCACAATTCGCAGTCAATTTCTTCCGCCTCACCTTCAGCTCTGGTTAATGGACCGAAGGTAGACATTCATTTATTACTAGCTTGTGTGCATAGTTCTGACGTGATGCATTAAGACTGAAATTTCTTACTGAATCAGGTGCTGACTACGTGTGTGTTTCTGGGCTTTGATGCTGATCCTTCATTGAACATTGTTGCTCGGATACGTGGACCAAATGTAAGCCCTTTCCTACTCAATTGATTTGTCTAGTCACTCTTGGAGGTTAGGGTTCATGCATGACCTTATCTGGAAAATCCTTACAGAAATTTTATTAGATGCTTGCTAAAGCCTAGAAGTTTATTTGGTCTCGTTTGATACGTGATGTGACCACTTACTCATCTGGTGCTTTTGTTTTCATAATATTCTAGCGTTTCACTCACTAGGAGTACCTGTCTTTGTTCTCAACTTCTGTTTTAATGGTGTGAAAATACTGAGGTATTACTAGGAGTACTGATTTTCCATGAGTTGATTAGGCAAGATAATGTGGATGGACTGTTGTTGCACGCTATGGTTACTTATATCATTGTAATACTTGTTAGTTGCTGAAAGTAATGTTCAGAAAGATGAAAAATGGTTCGTCTGATCACTATAGAAGCACCTTTTTCAATTGAATATTTAACTTTAGTCCAATAGTCTGTCTGGTATGTAAGTTTGTGCACACACTCACAAGTCACAAGAACAATGGATGCTTGCCAAATTTCTACTAGTAAGAAACATAATTGCCAGGATAAAATATAGAAGCTGGACATTTTCTATTCACGCTTCAATATGTAAAATTGTATTTACCAAAAACAAATCTGGACCTATGCTAATAAGTAACCTTGACCTATAGAAATAGTTAGCTTGTGTAGGGTAATATTTTTTATCCTATGCCATCACTATATTTTTGTTTCCATTTGCTGGATATAATTCTTTAATGTTTTCTGAATTTTACATCGTGTACAATGAAGTCAAGATAATCTAATGTTTCAAGCTTTCTCTGACATCTCCATACGATTGGGAGAAATTGTTTTGGTGTTGGTGGTTTGGATTGAACGTGCAGGACCAGTATATAAATCACATTATGAATGAAACAGGAGCTACAGTTGTACTGAGAGGACATGGTTCAGGAAACAATGAATGCTTGAATGCAGAAGGTGCCTTCTCATTTCTGTGATCTCAACTTCTGAAGGGCATGGTATTTCATCATGGCTCATTTATTGATTATATATATTTTTCATTTAATTACTTCTCTGGTTGCAGATGGACAGCAGCCCCTGCATCTTTTGTTGTCCAGCAACAATGCGAAAAGCCTTGAAGATGCTAAGCTTTTGGCTGAAAATCTTTTGGATACCATCTGTACTGAGTGTGGTGCTTCAAGGTATTTAGTTTTATACTGTAATAGGGTATGGGATCTGTGGGCAAGAAGTTTCTCCTCCCAAGTGGAAATATCTGAAATTTTGTGTCCTCTTCAGATTTTAGTTTTGGCATGAAGAAACATAATTTTTTGGACACATCCCCAATTTCTTACATGTGATAGTTCATGTTACTTGACACATACCTTTTGATAATTCAAATTTATGGATTTTCAACGTGACAAGTTTAAAACACTTTTTTTCAACTTGGATTATTTTTAGTGAATTTTTTATAATGCACTTTAGTATCATTGAGGAAAAGAAGCTGTACTAAATAGTAAATTTCTCTCCATCAATCGATCCTGGAAAAACATGGATACACTTTTTAATTTACGGGACCTGTTCTCATTTAAAGCTGTACCATACAGATATCAATCAGAGGACTCAAATGCCTGACTGTGCACGTGGTGCCTGATGAGATGTTCTCACCTCTGTAGATGCCCTGCTTTAAGGAACTATCAGTAAAACAACAACAAATCCATATTCCACTAGGTGCTTAGTAATTTGACAAAAGAAAAATGATATTCATTAGGATGAGACAAGTGGAAATGAACACTCTAGGTTTTGTGTTAGTAAGAGGGTTACCCTAGAATTATGTTTCATGTTGATGACTAAGTGCTTATGCCCTCCATTCACTTCCATAACAGAAGCACATTTGGTTGCACACATTATTTTATGAATGTGTGTTCCCCTCCTGGCACTGTCTATTTCACCAACTTCGTCATTATCCAGTTGTCACAGTTTATTATTTTGTTTACAATTGCATACTTTCGGGTTTCAGGTGCAGTTCTTTATTAAGGGCTGTGTACTATAATTTGCCAATTTTAACTCACGAATGGCTGGATGGTTCAAATATGAAATTTAGATTGGTTTGCATCAAATTTAAATATAGTTTTAATTTCTGTGGAACTGAGATTGATTTTAAGAGGGAGGTGTTTGGGTGAGAAGTCTAGATCTGGTAAATCTGATTGTGGTAGTGGAGAAAATTCCTCTTCCTTCTACCGTTTCAATGCTTTTTAACTTGTGTTATTTGATTTGGTGCTGTGATATTGTGCTTTATGTTAGTTTTATATAAGTTTTAGGGAATAACTTGATTTAATTGTCATAGGGTTTCATCATGTAAGGTTTATACTGCTGTTCCACCTCCACAGCAGGTATACACTGCTGTTCCACCTCCCCAGCAGGTATATAGTGCCGTTCCACCACCTCAGCAGGTTTATGATGGCCTTTCATTGTCAAAGCAGATTCCTACAGTCATTTCACCCCCACAAGTTTATAGTGCTGTTCCACCCCCACAGAATTTGACTGGAGTTCAGAGCTCTGCAGTTGAGCTAGAGGCAGTTACCAGCCTAACCAATAGTTCTATGTCAACAACAGTGGTCTTGAAACCTGTCCCTCCAGCTTCCTTGGTTGGAGTGACTGGTGTCACCGCTTCCCACACTTTGGGGACTACACCACAACCTACAGGACATTTAAGCTCTGGGCATCAAGCAAACGTGATTGGTTATACTCCTCCCCCTTTAGTATCAGGTGGCACTAGCTATATTGGATATGGTGGAATATATCCTCAAGCTACCCCTTTGCAACAAGTTGCCCTTGCTTTGAGACACTCACCTCCTGTTGCTTCAACAGTTGATCCCACAACATTAGCATCAAATGGAGAGTCCAAGCCAACCTCTTTTGAACTTGAAAAGGAGAAGCGGCCACCCCAGAAACGGAAGTTTCAAGAATTACCAGTTGGTTCGAAAGGCACAGCAAAACCCAATCAGGTCATTGGATTGTCATTGATAAAATCTTTAAAAACATCATTGCATGCATTGAGGGAATTATTCAAATCCCTTCATTTAATTGTAGTTTCTAGTAAGCTTGCAAATGAATGAAGGGCTTGGTTTATGGAAATTTAGATTTATTTCTACCTTAAGCATCAGAGCTAGAATTACCTGCCATCAGAGTCGTAAACTAGGAGTACCATGAAGCAAGGAAAAAAACCGTTTTGTATTCCCAATGGGTAGAATAATTCTTAAGAATCTCAATTCACTTAATTTAACATATTTTGTAAACAAGACAACACCAGCTCAGAACTCCATTTTCTTTCAAAACCCCTTAGTTTAGTTTACACCAAGTCCTAACATTTATATCAAGGGATTCACATAATTTCATACAATATGCTGGTTCTTTTGATAAAAGATTATGTATCGACATGCTATTGGAAATCTTTACATTATTCGTTGAATTTTTTAGACGGTGGTTGTCCTCATGGAATTTTGTTTCCATAATGAGTGGAAAAGCCAGCTTATAAGATTCTAATTCAATAACTGAAATGATATTAAATTTCAAATGCTTTGGAAAGGTAGGTCACTTATATGTGGACAGGTTTGAGGTAAGGTTAATGCCTTCAAATTGACTGATATGATATAAATAAATCCCCCATGCTGCCGGATAGAAGTAATATTTTTTAGATTTTCCCTTTCACTATTATTCCTATCGCCATTCCCATTCTGCCTGTAGCACAGGGAATGATTCTTACACGTACATGATGCATACATTTTGCATGTTCACAGTTTTGTATCTTATACTTTTAGATGAACTTTTGCCATTTGACAGAAAAAATGAAATGAAATAAAATAAAGGTTTAATTACTTATTCGGTCTTTGTAGTTATAATTTACGAAATTTTTACCTTTTAGTTCCTATACATAAATAAATTCCACTTTAATCCCTTTTAGTTACTAAAAGGATTAAAAATGATGTGCAGGTAGGAACTAAAAGATTAAAATAAAATTGTGTATTTCTAAAATGAGATGTTTAATGTTTTGTTTGAGAGAGTGGAAAGAAATAGAGGTAGTGGAAGGGAAAGGAAGAGGAAGAGGTGACAAATGAGTGGAAATAGGGGTGATTTGGTTGGAAAGAAATAGGTGAGGAAGAGAATTAAAATGATTTTTTTTTTTATTGAAAAACAAGCATAATCGGTTATGTTGGCAGCATAATTGATCATGCGCTTTTACTTTTTAGCACAGTCCCTCTACTTTTTACAACATATTCGATTACTTGTCCCTATATTTTCAAACATGATCCTTCTATTCTTGACAAAAACATGTGGCCAAAAATATAAGGATTGTATTAAAAAATATTAGCACATAATCCATTATATGTTTCCAACATAACATAATTGATTATGTGTTTTTATTTTTAAGCACAATCCTTTTATAATTGTTAACACAATCGATTATGTTGTGTATCTTAACTTCTTTTGCAGTTTTCTTCTCATTCTTGTGCAGAAAGTTTCCGTTTTACTCAATTTGGATTTTTGAACTTTCCTCTCACTCAATCAAACCACCATAGTTCCTTTTTCTTTCCTAAGTACCCCAATCCCCATCTTTATTCTCGTCCAAACTCTGCATAAAAGACATTTTTTGCAAATGTAGGGACCAAACAAGTAATTAAACCTATATTAAATTACTTGTGGATGCATATCAGGAACAGAGAGCCATGTTATGGTATTTTTTTCCCTTTGAACTACATATACAGCTTTCTGCTGATATCATACCCTCTAGAACTTAATTCTTCATTTCTTACTTTAGCAAAGAAATCAGAAAAATATTAGTGCAGAACTTTTTCTCAAATACTGTTCATATTTAAACATGTTATTTTGTGCTGACTTTTATGCTTAATATTCCAGGTATTTTCTCTGACCTTCTATGAAGCTAAAAACCTGACACTGGACCTGTCTGTTGGGCCATTGGTTTGTATGTTTGACAGGGTTTTCAATTTTGGAGGGGTAGGAGCGTGCTTGTGTGTTCACAGCATACGTCCTTTCTAATCCAAGATGTTATTGTGACTTTTTCCTTCATTGGTAAAATTGCTGCAAAAGATGTGGCGTGCTTTTTGGTCATGCCCTCATCTAGTCCTACATACATGGACTGTCAATTTCCTGAAGGGGGAAGGGTTTACCATACCCGCGCCAATTTGATGCAACCTTTTAAAGGGAAGAAGACAAGTTGAGATAGGAGAAAATATAAAACTAGAGAAGGAGATACCATAGCTAGGTATAATAAGAAAAGGAATATATTAGAGTAGATTAAAATTATGGGCAAAGTAAATTAAAATATAAAAGCTCTTTCCCTTAGTTAATCATAACACTTTTAGAACATCACGCCACCGTTGCTCACTAAAATACGCCGTTCATTGTGCAATCATTTTTATGTTAAATATTTGACATCAATGCTACATTTGGTAATGGCTCAATTAGTTTGCAGTTCAATGTCTTAATTTGACTTTGAAGTTTGGCGAGTTGGAACAATTAGTGAAGTACCTGATTCAAAAGGTTGTGTTTGGTTTTTTGTTTTCTCCACTCTATCTTGATTGCAGGGTTTGCAACCTCTAAAACCTAATGAACAACGTGATGGCCTTGTGAGGAATATATCAACCATGCCTGCCCCTAAGAAGTTGGTCCAGCCATCATCCAACGGAATGCCAGTACCTTTACCGAGAACGATGCCCCCACCACCACCACCACCTAAATTTTCTGATCCATCTGAAGTTAAAGTACAAGACAAGAACAAGAATTTGCTTAAGACAAAATCTGATGGAGTTCCTGGTTAGAATCAACCGTGCTTTTACTATATTTGGGTCATTACTTCTTTGAAGCTTCATTTTCTCTCTTTGAAACAAAGTTTTTGTTCTGTCCCTGAAATTTTACTTTACAATGTCATCTTTTTGTTAGCCATCTTTAGACTGTTTTTATGTAACATTTACGTATTTCAGATACTTTGGTCAAGCTAATGGAATACGGAGAGGAGGATGACGATGATCTAGATGATTCTAGAGAGGAATCACATCCTAATGGCGGCCGAGTAATTGGGGTTCAAAAGCCTTTCTGGGCATTATGAGCTACAAAGTGCATGTTAGACATAAGATGTGTAAATATTAATTGTCTGGATTGGGACTAGTTCTTGCTGGTCTTGTTCCAGGTGGAAAAGAAGGCCTTGGCTTGATTTTTGGAGCGGAATAGTTGGCTGTTGAGTAGAATTTAAAAGGTTGTAATCTCTCATCCTCATGCTTCGTGAGAGCAAAGTGTATGTTGTAATTTTTTGTCCCTGTTCGAGTATGCATGTACACTGGTAGTCTCTTTAATTGTTTGGTCTGGCACTTAAGTAATGATGCAGTGGTAAGGAACAGCTTCTTACTCACCCCAAATTTTCTAGTTAGAACCCATTGATTATTCATCCTTGACTGATAATGAAACTGTGCTTACCAGGCTTGATTGAACATGCAATTGAAAAGGCCTTTTTTTCCATGGGTTGCCATTTTCGTACAGATCAGGGCCTTTTTCTTTATGATGTGTTATAGTTATACTGTAATTATTGAAATGCCACGTTTTATTTATTTATTTTGGGTCAGTGATTTTAAAACCAAACTTGTATTAGCTGTAGATATAAATTGAATAAAATCCTGTGTATATCCAAGTAATCAAAACTTGTTCATTTTCAAACCAATTCAAACTCTTGAAGTCAGTTTTAATGGATTGAATTCACGTCTAAGTCCATTTTCTTTAGGTCGTTGGTAATGCTGGTTGACTTGCATAATGTTTACAGGTTAATGGATTTGGTATATCTTGCATAATATTTTGCATGAAAGTGAGTTTGTGAGTCTGTGGACTGGTTCCATAAATTAAAAAGAAATTTAAAAAATTAGAATTTTTTTATTTCAAATTTAAATATCTTATAAAATCAAAAGGTTACTAAGAATTGTAAAAGAGAAAAATAAAAAAAAAATCTAGAAAGTTTTTCTGTTAGTTTTTAATTCTAAATTTAAGTATCTTATTAAAAACAAAATTTGATTTATTATTTACTACAAATAAAAATATTATGAAAAAATATATAATAAATGAGAAAATAAATGTAGAGATGTACTTATAAAATAATGAATCTAAATATTTAATTATATTCAATACATAAACTGTATTATACAATACGAGATTAAAAGTAAATTAATGCGATTTATAGGATAAGGTAGGTTGCAAGTTGTGGGATGAGCTTATGAATGAAAAGCGTAAATCTCTAGTTCTTCCACAGTTTTTTACAGTAGGTTGCGAGTTGATTCATATTTCATTCCTAATTTTCAGGATTATAAGCAAATTTAATTTATCTAAAAAAATCTAAAATCAATGTTAATCTTAAGATATTCTCTGCTAAAGTATGTTGAGATATACTTTTTGTAAGGTGTTATCTTTGTCTAGACATTGTTAACTTGGACCTAGCCATGTCATTGTCAATGACACCATTTGAGACATTACCTCAATTTTAGTTGGGATATTTTTCACAAGTTCCAATCTAAACCTCTTTAAATTTGGCTTTGCTTAAATCTTAGTTGGAAATTCTTTAGCTCAATCTTAGGACATTTTTTTGTCTTAGGTCGTTTCACTCGAGACATCTTTAAGTCAAATTTAATCTTTCGATGCATTTCAGTTAGGACATCTTCACTTTAATCTTAACTCGAATATCTTAAACTAGTTAAAATATTAATACTGTGACTTCGACTAAAATATTAACACTCTGATCTTGACTAAATACCTTCGGTTTAACTTTATCCATGACATCTTTGACTCCATTTTTTCAAACTGCTTATGGTTTGATACAAATTTTAAGATTGGTTTATAATTTAAAACCAAAAATGGATTTGATAAAAAAATCTTGCTTTAAAACCAAATTCAAATACTTCCAAAAAAATCTAAACTACTTTTGCCTAATTAAATGAATATGAATATGAAATATAATTCATCTAATTGAACTTTCAAAAATCAGGAGCACACAATTCCCAGTTCCTGGTTTGTCATTCTACACGTGCCAGTGGTACGAATCTGTCGGTTGTATTAATTTGACATATATGGACACGAAACTAGAAGTTGGAGTACAAAAATTGGTAGCGATAAGCAATTGAATTAAATTTCCACTAATGCCAACAGATGCACCTAAGAAGCCATTTCCCATTGAACAATAAATTTAAAAATGGATTTGGATGAACAATTTGAAAAGGTAAAGAAACGACGTAAATAGATGTCCTTCAAATGTAGGATTACTTTGCATCCCTGTGTTTTCCTGGAATAGACTGTTGTTGTCTTAACTTCAGCTTTCCATTCTAAGGCATATGATTTCATATTATGAACTATATAATTTTGTATATTCGTTCATCATTCCAGATACTGAATGTAGATGAAAAAAAAAATTATTCTAAATGAAGTCCAACTCCTACAAATATCTTATTTTATCAGTCCTTGAGCTGACAAACTATCATGTTCAAACCAAACAATGAACTGCTGAAAATCAAGAAGTGAAACAAGAAATTGGAGGACATTTGTTTATCAACAAGCACAGGCTACTTGCTCTAGGCAAGGTGAAAATTCTCACCCGGAATCAGTTTCATCGCTGTTGCTCCCTCACATTCTCTTCAATTGGCTCATTGAATTCATCATTGTCTGCTGCGCCTGTTCCTTCATTTTGGTTGCTTCCGAATTCACCACCAGCTGAGCCAAGATCTCCACTAGAATTTCCACCGAATTGGTAGTTACTAGCATCAGCACCACCAGTGTAACTAGTTTCAGCAGTGCCACCGCCATAGCTGCCTGTAACACCATAACCACCACTTCCATAGCTTCCACCCCTGTTGTCATTACTTCCATAACTATCATTACCATAGCCACCTCTACCGCTGCCATATCCACCTCCACCATAGCCACCGCCACCACCATAGCCGCCACCGCCACCACCATAGCCACCACCACCACCGTAGCCGCCACTGCCACCACCTCCAAACCCTGGCCGTGACCTTTCTGTAGCATAGTTCACCCGAACTCTCCGACCATGAAGATCCTGTAACACAACTATTAGAGATACCAAAGAAACATTGCCAATCTTATAATGTTGGCACACATCAGCATGGTTAATCTACTGAAACTACCAGTAAATTTGCTTGGTTTCTCAAATATTCTTACTTTTGAACTGCCTCCAGGAATACATAAAACATGTAATAGAAATTATTTAAAGCATTCTTGGTAACAATACTATCATGTAGGTAACATCAGGCCACTTTCATGATCTAGAGATAGAGAAGCTACGCGAATCTGAACTCTCAAGCCGTCACTTGTAAATGCAACAAAACTTATATCTTTGAGTTCAGTTTGTCTGCCTTAACTTGCCACAGACAATCAATTGCTTTATGCAGGTATGCATACTAGGTTTTTCACTACTTCATAAATAATATCAAGACAACTTTATAATTACTTCATATATACAACATAATTATATAACAACATGCTTCCAATGTGAAATGTCATGAATGTGATTTTTAGCACGGACAAACAAATAATACCTGACCATCCAAGGCCTGAATGGCAGCAGATGCATCCTCACTTGCTGCAAAGGTTACGAAGGCAAAACCTCTGGACCTGCCAGTTTCACGATCCATAATAACCTTGGCTGGAAGAATATCCAAAAAAAAACAGTTTCAGGGCTAATATCAATAAGCATCATATCATGAAACATGTTTGTTTGGCAAGACTTTTTTAACGCCTGTTACATAAACATTTGATTGTTACTCGCCAGTTTGTCACACAACACAATGCAGATGGTGGCTTTCAAACCACTCTATCATCACTAGCAACTACAATTGTGAAATTCATTCTAAGAAAAGAGAGTAACAGACTAAAGTATGTCCACTATGTATACTCATGTCTGTCACGGATTCTTCGGAACACTGAAAAAAGTGTTTACAATTGACTTTTTCTATTATAAGTATGATATTTATTCCCTCTGCCTGAAATAATGACAAACTAGTAGACTGTGAATGTCAGAAAAATACCATCAAGTACTTCTCCATAGCGAGCAAAAGCCTCCCGCAGGCTCATATCATCAGTGCTGTACGAAATACCTGCAATGAAAATTGAAACACTGTAGCTATGTTCCGTTCAGAAAATATACATCATGCTTAGCTAAAGTACCTCCGACAAAAAGCTTTGCAGATGACATGGATCTAATTGCTTGGAAAAGTGAGGGGGTAGATGCAGAAAAATCTTGATTCATGTGCTTGACAGCAGAACTCTTGAGTAGATTTCCAATTTTATTTAAGAACGCCATGGCTCAAACCTACAAAAGTATCACAAGCAAATATACTTATACAGTATGTTAATTGATCAATATAACTTATGCTCATCGGCACACAAAAGTTCCAAACCCCAGGTCACATTCTTTCATATAAGAAATAATCATCAATGCAGTTGCAATGTATTTTCTCATCAGCCACAGCTCAAAAATTAAAAGTTACCACCAAAGGTTGTGGACATGTGGTTGAACTCCACACTCCACAGCATCAAGTCTGTGGCGTGCCTTGTTCAATCCACTCCGTAGACAGACTTGAGATCGGATCCGGAAAACGGCGTATCCCACTTAACAATGATCTCATAGTAGTTATGGATTCGTGAATGAATGCCTTCAGTATCATTTTTAGAAGCAATTCATTCTCAGTTAAAATTACAAACATATAATAGCCTTTCGCACCCAAAAATTTGTCATACTAGAAAGAAACTGCATCAGCAAGAACTCTGATGTATGCTGAATACATGTACATATACGCAATAGGAATGTCACAAACTTCTGAGTAAAAAAGCCCACGAGCCAAATTACAAATAAAAAAAAGTGAGAATACCCACTTGTGTTCTAAACAAAAGGAAGACATGCGGATCGTAAAAAAATTAAATCTTGCTGAGTGTAAGACATAACCAAGGAGAAAAATAAGAAACTGCTACGAATCCAACAACAAGGGGATGCGGGGGGAAACGAAACCAACAAGTAATCGAAGAACAAAGTAATATATTGATAGACATAGGAGAAATGGGTCGAAAAAAAGTTGTGAACTTTAGATCTTACCAGTGTGGTGGTTCTGTTCTCTCCTTCTGAGGTGTGTGAAGCTGTCTAAACCTAAAACCCTTGAATCTGCAGACCTAAATAGGGTTTTGGCTCTGCAACTTGACACGTGGCGACTCTAGCATAAGTAACAATAAACCACTGTTCTAAAACCCTTTCCCCCAACTTACCCTTCCAGAAACTGGATTAATAATTACAAATCATATGACTTTTTAAATATCTGCTACAGAGTTTAACAATCTTATCACATAAAATAATTACATTTAGATGTAATGTAAGAAAAACACTATTAATATATTTAAATTAAAATTTCAATACGCAAATAACAGTTTATTTTTGAAGTATATAAAGTAAAAACAAATTTTCGTGTTAAAAAATAGAATATACATATAATCTAATATTATTTTATATTTCTATATAATTATTGATATAAATTTTTTAAGTTCTGTTATAACTAAACAATATTCATGTAAAAAAAATAATTAAGACTAGCGGTGAACAAATTATAACAAAAGATCACAATTCCTTATTATGAAAAAAAAAATTATGATATAAGAATCATTAATTATTAAATACAAGTATACAAATGTGATTCTAATTTCAAATATGATCATTATGAAATTAACTAAAGTTTTGTTTTCTTTTAAACAAAATATTAATATTTAAAAAGAAAAAGTACCCAGATAATCTCATTTCACAGTATGAGGTTGTTAATTACAATCAAAAGGTTTCTTACCTCTAATGTTAAAGAGGCTTTTTCTTAAGAGACAAAACAAATTTCATTTAAGGAACAATTCTAAAGATAGGGACTTTCACTTGGGATGAATCTTATTCCCAACTGTAAGCATATTATCTAAAAATCTTATATAGAAAAATAACATAACATATCAATTATAATTGTAAGCAACTATGTCATGCAAAGCTCTAATTAATTAATTATTATTATCTTCATTTGATTATATTCACCACATGAGAGACACCTAGAAACTTCATATTTAAAAATAATCTCATTTCGATGTAGTTAGATAAAACACATTGCTACCAGCCAAAGAATTATCCATACTTGTGATTGTTTCTTCTCCGGAACCAACTCATGGTGTTGCTTTAAGTGACTCAATATTTTGAGCAACACTTGCTGAAACTCGACACACTTATAATAATAGGTTTCACATACCCTTTAAGCAAAATATCGCAATGTAGTAACAAGTGTTTTGTTGTTATTTTTTTACCTCTCGGCCACATAAGACAAAACAAATTCATATTTCCACCTCCTATGTTCCTCCTCTGAAGAGATACCCTCATCTGAACACTAGCCATGTGATTCATGTAAAAATTTTTTGATGATATGTTGCATTTCCACATAAAAATTAAGAAATTAAGGTCTTGATCCTATTGGAAATATTCAAACCAGCTCAATTAATGTTCAATTAAGATTAATCATTTCAAATATATATGTATCTCAACCTTAACTTGTATAATTTGGTAAATTTCAACTTTGTTATATCAGTTCTATGATTAATTTAGAAAATATTTACTTTTTCATTCTAATTCTTTACTTATTGTTATTAAAGTTATTAAATCATGTTCTTACCTGATTTTAGATGGAGTGTGTTCGTACTAGTAGAATCGGTGACCGAGTTACTGATGTTGAACCCAATTAGAATTCAACTATAAATAATCCTTAGACTTTTAGTCAGGAAGAATATAAGAACCTTTTAAGAGATAAAAAAGTAAAATTATTGTCAAAAAAAAGATGGTACTAGAAAATTCTAACTATGTTTATAGACCTTATCATTAAAAGAGAACATTTTCTCATAATCATCTTAAGATTTGGAAGAATCACGAATTACCATAATAAAATATCAATGATATCCATTAGTATAAGTTATAATAAGACATTAATTAGCAATTGTTGATTGGGTGAGCCACTAATATATTGGAATGCATCTGGCCTTTTTTTTCAAGAAGGTACACATCTTATATACTTTTTTTTTATACACATTAATTTTTTTATTTCTAAATTTAAATTACCAATCTCGGATCAATTAATATTTGGATTCCGATGAAGTTGACTTCACTTCTGAAAGACACCTATTCGATAAAAACCATAGGTATGATTCACGGTGAAACCATTCCATGTGAGAGGGACCAACTTTAACCCCTATGTTACTTAATGCTTTTAATTTACTACAACAATAGGCGAATTGATATATAAAATATTTGTATAAATAGTAGAAAAAACTCTAGCGACCGTGAAAATCCGGTCCTAAAAGTTCAAATCCAATTAAGTTATGTTGGTTTGAGTTTGAGATTCGATGAAGAGACAATAAAAACAATACAGTTCAATTATATTTTATTAGATTGAAATTTTAAATTAGATCAAATTCAAGCAAATGCGAACACTAAATGTTAATTCACCTTTGCTTGTCTATTAAGTTTATTTTAAGCTTGACTTGTCCCAATTTCAATCCCCAATAAATCTATTCAACATAGAAGCTCCTAAAAATCAGTGATGTATCATTTTGACCTGTTAGAGACTGCTAAATTGTAGATGTTGAAGTTTCTTTTGACTCATTCCATGCCAACAACATTTCCCTAGAGTTAGGACAACTTCTGACCTAATCAGTGACACCAATAAAAATGTCCACTATCTGTGAAGAACACTATTCATTGTTGCTACTTAGTGATATAGAATTAACTCATTGAATTTGAAGATTGGTTTGGACTGCTTGATGAAGTGATCCAACGAAGGATACCACGGACATTATTTTTTTAAGCATTAGAAATTGTTGAAAATTCAATGCAAAACAACCATATTAATTGCTCCATGTGTTTCATTTCTTAGTCATTTCACCTTAGGTCTTTGCCTATAAAGTTTTATTTTGTTTTGGTTGAATTGATCACATCCTTATTATGGTCCCAATTACACTTATTATTTTCGTACCTTTTCTTTTTAATTTTTCTGTTGAGCTGATGAATTGTGTAAATCTTTGGTTTCTGGTGATTTAGTAGTAGTAACCCTTACAATACTCAGATTCTTTCATTTGCATCTGCTATTATTTTTGGAACAACTTTTATTCATTTGTTTAAATATACAAAGTAATTTAATTACTATTTTTAACTAATTGAAGTTTTTGAATTCAAATAATTTTTTCTTTCTCCTCAACATGATCTATTAAATGAATAAGCTGATTGAGTTATCTTAACATTAGTTTACTTACACCTTTTTTTTTTGCACAATAATTGTACACCTAAAAAAATATATAACTGTAAAGAATAGGAATTTTCCACTTAGAAATTACAAGAACAGTTATTTTTTTCTTAATCGGTGGCCATAAATTTGCCGACTGAGAATGTCAAGATTCAGCCACATATAAGGATCATGGATGGAAATGTAGGAACTATTAAGAATTTCTTGAAGCTTTAAAAAATAATTTGAATCGTAGCTCAGATCACAAAACATTCAATGTCTACGTAATGCATATTTTTCAAAAAAGGGATTCCAGAGCATAGTTTTTGGTCAAAGGGCGAGGATATTTCGTTACTCAAAAGAACAACTACATTTCTAATCTTCAAACAATAAAATAAGGCCAGCAAATGAGACCCTTTAACATTTTTCATTTGTTCATGCTCATTCAAAAGCACCTTTTTGTTTGAACATTTTCCACAAAAGAAAGATTAGTTGTTGCTTGAGGCAAGACCTTGGTGCATTAATTTATTCCCTTTAAGTTTTGGGGGGCATGAGGGTGGCCAAGGGACTTATTATCTTCATGATTCACATGGCATGATAAAAAAAGAGTTAGGTCCAGATTCAATTTTCCATTTATAATATTGACCAATGATGTGACCGTTGGCCATTTGCATTCAGGACCTATGAACATTTCAAGTTGCTCAAGTAAGTGTCTCTTTCAGTTAATAGAGTTACACTTCCAGGGGAAAAGGCCAAATGCTCTTCACCAATTTCTTAACTACCAGTGTTTGACTTTTCTTCTTAAAAGTAAAAGTCCATCTAATTAGTTTTATGCAAAATTTCTCACTTTGGAATACATTAAAGAATATTGCTTTAATTGTTAAGATTTTTTTCCCTAGAACTGTGTCTGATTCATCTCCTTGAGAAGAAAGTCTCAATATCTTACACTTGAAAATGAGGGCACTGCAATTAGTAACTAATATATTTGCAGGCCGTTTGGTGAATGCATCTGGCATGAAAATTTCAAGTTGACTTCAAATGTCTTAATTCCATATGATTCCATCAGCTTCAGGTCAAATTTATAATATATTTTTTTCCTTTCTAAGAGCCTTTTCAAATACTATTCCTAGATTTTGACCACAATAGATTTCCTTGATGACCATTCACTGGAGTCAAAATGCTTACCGGTTATTGGACTTGGTTTATGGTCTTGTATTCCTCAATAAATACAACTTAAAATTCTATGCAGGTTATAACCGTGTTAAGGTGTGGGGGAATTTAATTACAAGAGAATTTGAATATTACAGAACCATGTTGTTCATTATGGCCAGTTATTACAACATCCTTTTAAGATTTTATGCATATACATAAACTTCAAGAGAAAGAAAACATAATACGGTATTACTCTATTTTGGAATGAAATCAAATTTAAGTAAATCAAAAGAATAATACATTGCAAAATGGCAGCATTACTCTGAAACTCTTACAATCATTAAATATAATACAGACTAAGTGGGACAATAAGGTTTTGACATGGACCCCCTAACCTGTTTATGAACACATACAAGCCTGCAAAGAGAACAGGATTATTCTTGCATATCAGCTATCACTACCTTCTGTGAGGATTTTGCAACCACTTTTGAGATCCTTCAAAGAAATCCAAAAGGTAGTTTTCTAAATCATCAGCAGTGTACTTGATGATTTTGTCACTTATGTGACTGTTATGCCTTCCAACAAAAGTTCTATAAGCTTGGATCACTTTGAGAGATATAGAAATCCGTAAATCTTCACGAAGCTGAATATCTGGGATAAGCCAAGCTGTTTGGACCCTGTAAACATCCTCAAAGGCAAGGTAGAAGCTTCGTAGCCTCTCTTTGAGAAGACTTTTTGAGACCGAATTTGTACCCGGAACAAGAATTGCTTCATCCTTAAGTAAGAAAAGAACGGAACTCCAACTAGCCCTCTCATATTTCATTGCATGCTGCTGAAACTTCCAATTGCGCTTTCGTATCCATTCATCTCCAAATACGAGCCTGAGTTCAGACCCCTTCACCTTTTCAGCCATATAATGTAGGTTGTTCATCAAGAACAAGTGCTGCAAGGAGATTTCTCTGTATAACTTAGACTTCTCCTCAAGGTTGCTTTCCAAGATTGATGCTATTGATCGGAAGTGAAGGGCCATTGAGGAAACTCTACACGGAGATCCCTGGCTTCTGCTATCTTCTTCTGTACCAGGGCTCATGTCAGGTGACAGTGAAATGGATTCCTCTTCTTCCTGGTCCTTCAGAAGTAGATTGAGTATGTCACTGTAGTCTGTAAGAGTTCTGAGATAATTCATAACATATTTGGTTAAAGGGTGTATCCCACCACCTACAAAAGGGGTTGATGATGCATTTGTTGCAATGGCATTTTCAAATTCAAAAAATGTTGCCCTCACACAATCGCCTAATCTCTTCAGAACTTCATGGCATTCAATTTTAACCGAGGAACCAACCTCATCTGAATACAAAGCATCAATGTCTGGCATAAGGTCTTGCAGAACCTCATACATGTCAAGAACACGGAACAGTTTCTCAGGTTGGTGAGGGCCAATGGACATGGCTTCACCGAAATTCAGAAGCTGCAATATCGAAGCCTTAGATGCATCAACAAAACAAGCTAGGCTAACAGGCTCACCCTCCCCAAAAATCTGGTCACTGAGCCACCTCTCACTTGCAAGATACACCCTGACAAAGATTTTCACAGCCCAAATCCATCTTTTGATTTTGGAATTCAAAGTACCCCACTCCATTTTCAAGACGTCCTCGATGCTGAGCCTTTCCATTTCAAGAATGAAGAGGCACTCATCTAGGGCATCCCTCCGCACAATGATATAAGCATTGGAACATTCTTGGCAATAATTTGAAGCAAAAAGTAAGTTTGCAATACACCTGAGATCAGGGATCACGGCTGGATGAACCAAATCAATGATATGCTCCTCAGAGGCTCTGCTGACACTGTCTCTTTGAAGTGATTCCTCGATTGATTCATCACCTATAGAGATTATGGAGTTCTCATCAACAGCATCTTCCTCACTGGACCGAAAAGAGACATATTCAGGCTCAAAAGGTTGCCTGTTCTGGATGAGCAAGTTCCTGAATTCTTCTTCAAGGCGTGCCATAGCTGTTTGAAGAACACTATAAGCCCTCTGCATAAACTCGTACTCTTGATCCTCTTTCTTCAAATGCAAACTTTCCAACTTCTCAATCAACCTGCGAGCTTCATTAGCAGCATTCAGATACTCAGATGCTTCTTCAGTTCCCAAATCCCAAATCATGGACTGATCCTCCTCCCATCTCATAATTTTCTCCTGAATCACGTTAAGCCTTTCTTCAATAGCACTAAGACCCTCATCATCATCATCATCATCATCATCAGCTGCAGCAGCAGCACCACCGCCATCATGATCATCACCGCCCTCCCCTCCTTGGCCCCTTTTCCCCCCCTCCTTCTCATTAGGTGTGGACATGGAGGACAATCTAGTCCCAAGATCTGCCAGAATTTTCTTGGCATCACTGGTAAGGGTCTTATTTGGCCCTAGTGCCTTCACAATGTGCCTTACAGCAGCAATCAAGTTCTCCTCTCTTTCTAGCTCCCCTATCACAGGTTCAGACTCCTCTGCAGCCATTGAAACACTTCAACAAACACCAAACGACAACCACCAAAACCACTCTTCCAACCTTCTTCAACTCCAAATCAAGCTCAACACTTCCTTCTCCACAATCCTCCAATACACCCCCTTCAACAAGTTTTCTCACCAACCAAATTCAACGCCAAAAGTTCTTGTGGCTAAGAAGAGAATCCTCCTTGTGCCTGCACATACCCCCAAAACAAAAATTAATTTTTATCATAGTTACAGAACAAAGCCACCAAAATAAAGATATTTCAACCCCCAGATGAACCAGGAAGAATAACAACAGGATAATTATAAAATAAGAAAATGGAACAGGAAAAAAATTTACCTTTACTTCCTTCCTGGATATCAGGAACACCCCACAAGAATCTGAGTGAAGAAGAAGCAGGAGAATTAAAGGGTGAGCAAGATCTGGAAGGACAGAAGAAGTATCAAAGCACTGAACGCTCTATTTTGACTTTTGTGAAGGCAGACACAGTTGTGTTAATACGGAGGAAGTGAAGGAGAAGGAAGAGCTCTTTTTGGAGCCTTAAAAAGACAAAACAATTATAATAATTATAATAATTATAATAATAATAATACAATAACAATGATAATATGAAAAAGAATGGCGTGGCTGCGATTTCTATGACCGATCTCAAACTCGGTTTCTTTCTATTACTCGTCACTACCAATTACGAAATATCCTCAAAATATTGAAAAATTTCCTACTGTTCCTTGCTCTGGTTGCTTTGTACGACTCTTACCTTTTTTTTTTCTTCATATTTCTTTTGTTAATTATTTGAGGTCTCTTAATTTTTTTATATGGTTATGTATTTTGATACATAAAAAGTTGAGATCTATAAATATTTTTTTAATCCATCGAAATACCTTTTGAAAAAGACAAAGCTACCATAAAACTATAAATCAGACAATACCTAAATTTGATGTCAGAAGAACTGATATCCTTTGGAAAAGTGTGTGTGATTTAGATATGCTGTTTTCTTGTGTATGCAAGTGACAATTAGTGAATTTATTTTTAAAATAAGTAATTAAATACCAGTGCTTTTCATCGAGCAAGATATATTTAAATTAAACAATTGATCAATATATCATTACTTATTTCTAGAATGAACACGGTTAAAAACATCATTTGATTGCACTGATACTAGCCTAGTATTATTCCTTTATTGACTAAATATTGTTGTCTCCATTTCATATTATTTGTTTTTCAAATAATTCATATTTTTGATGAATTTATAAATTACACGCGTCACTGTGAATGCAGTTATAAATTTAATAAAGATATTGTTAAAAATATTTAATCAATAAATATTTTAAAATGAAATAATATGTTCAAAGAAACATATAACCTGATTTGGAGGAAATATTTTAGAACTCATAATTTTCATTTGTTATAAACTTTGTTCACATGGTTTATCTAAATCAATTCAATAGGTTCATGCATGAATTTCTTCTACTACTGTTGTGCTTTTGACTTATTGACCCTTGTCTTTTTTCTTGGGGTAGCTTTTCTTCCTCCTCTGCCGCCAACTTTGTTTCCTAAGTACTTTTGATTAGATTTGGATTATTTTCTTAATAATACTTAAAAAACAGTGTATTTTTGTTACGGGAAGTATCAGATTCATGCAAATACGTGTCCATAACACTCACACGTACACATTCATGTCTCAAAAGAGAAAAGTTATAAACATAATAATTTTTTCACTCCTTTAGAAAGGGAATTGAGAGTGTTGTAGTGATAACAACAGTGTTGGTGAATAATCTGGACGCCACAAAATTAATTAACAATAAATAGACAATAAAAGGTGGCATTATTTTATTTTGCTATATAAAGTATAAACCGTGACTCACATCACAAAATTATTTGGTATCTGGGCTCCATTGCTGGTTTTTCAGGTTCCTTCACCATAATTTCCTCCTTTACTTTTCTCTAAATCAACAGAAAATAAGCACAAAATGGTCTTTGATTCACACCGAAAGTAGAAAGAAAGACCTTTGGTCAATATGCGGTTTTCATAAGGTCCTACAAGTACAACAAAGATGCTCATTTGTGGTGTCGTTGGAGAGCAATAACACTTCCTTTGATTCCACAGTAAATAAAAAGGAGAGAATTAGAGATGATAATGTTAATTTACTTGAGCTTATTTGAAGTCATTACCACTTATAATGCTTTCTGCATTGAATTGTAAACCCTGGGGTTCATGTTGCTAAAATAATAAAGAATTACTTGTATAGTTGATTATGAGATATTATAATAATAATAATTTTTTTTTGTTTATATTATAATAAGTAAAAAGGAATATAAAAATGAAAAATAAAATTATTTTACTTTCCTCTCACTTTTACAATTGTTTAATTTATTTAAACAATTTTATTTTTTATTCTTTTACTTTCTTTCGCACCATCAAACAGAATATAAAAGAGAATGAAAATTTTACCAAATTAATACGAAAGCGATGTGTGAGATTACTCTATATTTCACAAAAATACCTTTTATATTCCAGAATCGCTATAGAAATATTTTTTAAAGTAGTTATTAGTTAATTAATCTAGAATGAAGATAAGCCTTGTAACTTTTAATGTTCATTACAGAATTTTTTAATCAACTGTACAAAATACTTTCTAAATCTGATATTTTTATATATAGATTGTACTCAAAATTGATTTGAGAGTGTTTTCTATGTTGATTTTTAGTACATTTTATCCAATAAACTCATTATAAGTTTCTTATTTTAGTAATTCGTTTAGAATTTAGACTTTAAATATATTATAAGTATAACATAGGTTGATCAACATATACAATACAACATTAATAACGAATGCAAAATTGTGATAATTAAAAGAGCAAATTACTTTTCCTTCCATAGAGATGTGACTTGGTTATGTTAAAATACAAAGTTTAATGCATTTAATTTAACGTTATTAAAGTAAATCACACTCATCCTATATGCGAGTATTACATTATCCTTTTTTTTGTCTTCTTATTGTTAAATTATACAGAGATTTTTTTGGTCAACATTTAATTTTAGAAATTTAATCAGTGACAACATATAATAAACTTGTAAGTCCTATTCAAATAGAAATTAGTTCTAGCTAATATATTAACTAAGTAATAATTAAGAAAATCGTAGAGCGAGTCCACAAGTTCCTCAAACGTCCCATGACCAACCATCATACATTCAAACTAAAGAATCATCGCTGTTAAAAGAATAAATAAAAATTAAACAATAGTTGAACAAGTTTTAGAAGCACCTTCTAGACCCTTCACACAATTTCTCTATACAAGGGATTGGAGCAATAGAATTCGAAAGTTGACCCGACATTTATGCTACACATTTTACATTATTATCTTTTATGGTGAAAGTGTGTACTTAAAGATGTAGCTGCCGTATATTGAATTTAAACTTGATAAATAAAATATGTGGCAATTGTGACCAACATTAGGTACCTTAATTTTGCAAAAATAAAGGAATGAAGGAAAGTCTCCCTTGTGTCAAACATGGTATGCCATATAACATATTGTTTAATTATCTAATACCAATAGTAGGACCATATTGATGTGCATGCCAACAAGAGAATATTGTACCAAAAGCCAAAATATAAAAGATGCATTATTAAACCTTTGGATAACGTTCCCACCGTGTCTTGGTCATTAAGTTTGAATCTCCTCTTTCAGCCAATTATGGGTTTGATCAAAATAGGTTAACCTTATCTTTTATGCTAAGATTTATTCAGAACCTAATTGCAACATATTTAATCTACATGTAATATTTAAAAATAAATAAATATAAATATGAAAACCATGATGAGATGATAACATACCTACTTTTTTATGAAAGCATTTTTATTTCTCTAATAACTGGCTTTTAACATTTTCCTTGTTTCAGCTTATTTTAGTCTTGTTTTGATAAAAATTAGATATGCTTTTAAGAATTTTTCTGTTAAAAATATAGAACTTATTTCACTAGAAAAAGAAAATACACATTTTAGATTATGGAATGGAACCTTTCTCTCTCGACCAACTCCTCTTGTTAATTTGTTGACAACGAAAAATGTCACATTTGTTCAGAACCATAACAGGGCAATAGAAATTAGCATCTCTGGGCTTTTACACTTGTTTCATTCTCTTTTTCTTTTTTACCTTTGTCATTGTTTTCTTTTTGTCACCTGATTTTCCCTTACGAACATTTTATTTTTGGTATTTTAGGACTTTGGAAGAGGCTTTCCTGCAAGGAATGATGTGAATAACTGAAGGGCTGCTCTTGGCTTGAACAGAGGCACTTCATGCCCTGCTCCTCTCACTGTTGCAAATGTTACTCCTTCGTACACCTCTGTCCACCCTCCAACCTTCACACAAACACCACAATTTGTAAAACTCAACATTGAATCAACTTGTATACTTTTAGGTGTGAATTGAATTTTCCATATCAAAGTATCCACATGCATCCTTTTAAGGATTTAGCTGTGTATCACATGTGATGAGAAATTGTAGTATACATGATAATTTAAGAACTCTATTTACTGTATATATAGTAGCTCTTGCCTCAATATAATTGCAGCTTTTTTAGTTTTGGGCAAAAAAGTAGGTCTGCTCCACAATGGAGGATGGATTTAAGTAGGGGCTATAAGCTGTATGATAAATGTTGGTAAAGGAACATTTTGAAACAATGATTGAAGGTAGGACAGTAGGACCTTTACACTTGAAGCAAGTTCACCATTTGGCATCAGTTGGAGGTTGATTTAGAAACAATACAGACCAGAAATGTTTGATTAACTACCCTAGGATTCAAGAGCATTAATTAATAAGTAAGGACCAACCGGCAACTGCTAACATATATAGTTGACTATTCCTTTGTCATAATTAAGTTCCATTATCCACTCTAATAAAGTTTCTTATTTATGTGTAAAAATGTCCCATTGGAGACTCATAGTAGTTGAATTGTAAAGCCTATCTAGATAGCTAATAGCAGTAGAACAATACCAGACATAGGCAATAGCTACTAAGTTGTAATTAGTAATAAATATGGGAGAGGAAGAACAATTTTCAAATGCACTTACCTGATTTTTGACATACCAAGGATACCATGGTATTTTAGTTGACAACTTAAGCTGTGCAAGGGCATATCTTGTTGCTGTGACAGGCACCACTGAGTCCACGTCCCCACTGTATTAGCAAAAAGTGTCAAACATAATTAATATGCATCTACCCATTAATCATTGACTTGGATCCTTTCTTGCCAACTGCACTATTTGGTGTGAGAGAAAAAGAGACATGAGGCAATTAATGGGAGTTACTACAAAATTAGGCACGGCTCTTTAGATGTTCTTGATACTGTTCTCTGATAAAATGTTTAAAATTAATGTTTCACTCTAATTATTTTAACTTGTTATATAAACTTTTATTACATAGAAGTGAAACTCCAATTCTAAGATAAGAACGATATACTTGAACTATATGCATTTCAAAATAGATGGTGCAACTACAAGAGAGTCTTAAGGGTGCACGCATAGGAGAGCTGTATGCATTTCAAAACCAACCTGAACACCCAAACTCGTATTCCGTGAGCTATCAACTCTCTATAAATGGGAAGAACAGATACATCTGTATCATTCCAGTTCCGATTCAAAACCTCACTGCACCAAGTAAAAACCAACATAATCTTCAATCAACCCTTTGTACATATATAATTTTGATTACTTAAATTGCAGTCAAAACATGGAATTGAACCCTTCATATAGTCTACAGCACAAATTCACCTGCAAGCAGTCCACCTATAAGGGATTCCAGTTGTGTTAGCGTGGAGTGCTTTCTGAACATCAGGCCTGTTGTAGTAAATCTCTGCATACTTTTCTGTACATGGATCATAGCCAGACCAATGCCTAAAAGCCTGTGAATAAGTAAATTTTCCATAAGCTCATGTGAACATGATTATATGTCATATTTAGAAAGAAACAATACCATATGATAAATTCAATGTCAACTATTTAATCTTACACAAATATTCCAAATTATTAATTAACTTTTATCTTATATAAAACTTCCAATGTTTTCATACTTGTTTTTTTTCTAAAAGGAACATAGTTATTTATCAGGGTATGTTGATCTCATGTATTGAAACTAACATGTTGCTTCTTAAAAGATGTGACGTGACGACATAGAATCATGAAAAAAAATGATTGCAGTGGGAGGGAGATAGTAGTAATGAAAATTAAAATGATACCTTATGGGGTCGGTGAGGTAAGTTCATGGTTTGGCGGGTGGGAGAGGTACTGCCATCAGAGTTGTTGCATGGAGGAGCATAGATGTTGTACTGATCAATGTTACCGAATTCTTGATCCATGGCATAGCTATACACTGACTCACACTCATCAGATTCCTTCTGCCGGTGAAAATCACATGTACTCATCAGTTGCCGGTAAGTCTGGTCCGAGATCATAGCATGGCTCCACCAATATGTCACTGTCCCCAAGTTATCATAGTAGTTATCTGTCACTGCATTTCCCACCTGCATTACATTTTCATATACATATACATATCATGGACAATACCTCATTCAATAACTAAATTTCATTTCAACCCACTAACCATTATGCCTTTCAGATTGATGGGGTGCTTGCTTTTTGCGTTATAGTTCATGATTTCCTTAGCTAATTGAGGAACATAGTGTCCTGCATAGCTCTCTCCAGTAATATAAAGTTCCCGGTGTTTGTAACGGGGGAACCGTTCTAGCCATTGGAGAACAAATTCCAGAGAGTCTTGGGCTGAACAGTGAATTCAACAAACATACATTGATTAGAATAACGATTAATCACAACATGTTAATGAAGAGACGTTTAAGAAAAACAAATAACTTTGTATGATTCTTTTCTGAGACACCAACATTTTGTTGCTAATATAGTCATCAAATGGATATGAAAAGTAGTATAAAACTGAAGTCTAGCCTCTAGGTGTTGTTTTCAGCCGAATCACGTTTTGGAAGTTTCAATTACGATGATGAGAAGTTTTTGTACCGGAGCGAAGTACAATGTGGCTATGTTGATGAGGTACGTGGTTGGTCAAGACATAAATTATGATGTGAAAAACGTGGACCACCAAAATTGGTCCATCATTATCAAATGGCAATTATGTTCGAGGGACACACATATCAACTCATAATAATAATAATAATAATAATAATAATAATAATAATAATAATAATAATAATAATAATAATAATAAATAATAATGTTAGAAGCAGTAATTAACATTTTATTAACATGTACCCCTTTATTATTTTCCGTGGCCTACCAAAAAAAATCATCACTATAGGAAAAATATATGAAGTGTGAACGAGGGTGGCAATTAATGTGGATGGGAGGGCTGTGGGACCTACCGGTGCGGCGGTCGCCGGTGTCGAGGAGGTCGGAGGAGCGGTTGGTGTAGGAGAAGCCGACGCCGGCCGGAGCTTCCAAGAACAAGAGGTTGGCCACAGTGTTCCATGAAAACTTGTTAATGTATAGCCCAGAAGCTGTTTTGTTTATTCTAAATGGTCCAATCTCTTCAGATGCTCCATATGCCACTGATGAACATCCTGGACCTAATTTACCACAAAATTTCACACTATGTTAAAAAATGGATTTAGAAGAAAAAAAATTGTAAGATAAATAAATTGAGTTGACTAATGTTTCTTTATCACGATGTTCAAAACATTTCTTTATTGATTCATTATTTGACCTTTCTCTTTAACAAATCTGTTTTCAATTATCGTGTCTCAAAGAAAATTATGATAGAGTGATAATACCTCCTCCTAAAATCTCCCTACTACTTGAGAAAAAAATCTCATCACTACTCTCTTTCAAAGACTTCAGATATTTAAGATTTTTACAGAATATTCAATTCATATACAGTTTGACTAGATTACCCTTATTTATTGTCTTACATTTGTTTATATTATTTCCAACAACTCCATTTATACTCTATTTTCTATACCATTGCCACTTCAAAGTAGCATACATGTTAGTATCTTGTAAAAGTTAAATTTATTAATGTATTATTCTATTAAAAATAATCATAATTACTCAATTATATAAGAGCAAAGTTGAAAATAGAACTGCAATAGTACATATTATAATCTAAAACAACCAACGTCTTGAAATGAAATATATAGTTAAATGTCTCAACAAAATATAAGATGCATCTACAATTACTAAAATACATGTAAAAATAACTGAAGAATTATTAAAAGAACTAAAAGTTATTCATTTTAAATTCTAACAAGCATCTGCTTAAGAAACTAAAACAAACAGTTCATATTAGAAAGTGTTATCCATATATTTCCTTATAAAGATGTTAGCATGAGTTGCTTAACGAGTTAGTAATTGAGAAACAAGACCTAAGTTTTTGTTTCAAAAAAGATTTAATGAGTTTAATTAGATATATAAGTGCATTATAGGGAGAGAAAGGTATAGGCATTCTGCTAAACATAGGGTTGCATTGATGGTGTGGCAATGCCAGCTGACAAGTTGCATAACAGAACCTTAAATAATGGCTCTGAGCCTACTTAATCATTAATGAGTCTGGTTTTTAGTTGCTTTCAAGCATTAAGTGCCATGCGTGTTTAAGTGGGCGTCTGTGTATGTATGTGAATTCATACATGGAGAAAAGAAATAGAGAGAGAAAAATAGAGTGCAGAAGTTCACTGTGTATACCATTCATCGTTAGTTAGGTCATCATTCCAAGCTATCCATTGCCATTTGCCAACCCACTCATGTGGGCTCTACCAACACTTTCTTTTGTTTCTTTCACGGTACAAAAATTCAATGCATTTCTACATCCAAATTTTCATTTTAAATTTTTCATTTTCTCCCTCCAATTCAATACCCAAAAATGCAATAACGCAGCAGGTTTAATTAAAGAAGCCATTTTAAAAAGTAAGTAACACGGAAAAGAATAAATGTTTTCATTGAATTTCAAGTCAAACTAAGCTTGCCCATAAGCGTTATTTAAGGAAAAGAAATGAAAGGTCTCATTAATTAATGATGCACAGAAAATTATTTAAAGGGTTCATAAAAATATAGCAGTATTTGTACATTTCTGTTGACTACTATGTCGGTAGCAAAATAGTATTAGCTGTATTTTGAACCGTTTCTTAGCGTTGCTAAAAGCGAAAGATTAAAATACCAAATGAGGAAACAAAACCAAAACCATACACTAATCAAGAGGCGATATAACAGTGACTTTAGACATGTTACAGACAGTTAAAACATAAAATTTGCATGCAATTGTTCTTCCTTAATCAAAACGTTAAAGTAACTTCTGATGTGTAGGAAAGAGAAACGCTCGGGTAGTAATTTTGGATCATCATGTTTTTGTGACACTACAAACAATGTTTGATTACTGTGATATAAAAATCATAGTGGTTGGAGATGATGCAATGGTTTTTTATGTAGGAAAGAGAAGAGGGTTGAATGGTTGGAAGATGTAAGTTCTAACCTCCATTGAGCCAAATGACCAAAGGTTTGGTGAGAGGATTTTGTGCAGCTTCAGTGAGCCAGTAAAAGAGAGCTCTACCAGCAACCTTGTTGACAGTAACATAGCCAGAGAACTGCTGAAATGAGACCTTAGGCTGGCCAGGGAGTGCCAAAATCCTATCAGATGCTTCTCCTTCTCCTGCTTCAGCACAAGAGGCTCCAACTAGGAGCATTAGAACCCAAATGACCACATGAGCAAAGATCTGTCTTTGCCCCATGACTTGGTGTGGTGAGTGAAAATGAAGAAAAGGGTGTGAGGAAGAATGAGCAAAAGAGAGGTGTGTGGTTCAAAAAAAAGGAAAATGTGTATGACTTGGTGGTTGTGTATGAGACTGAGAGTGAAAAGAGTTAGGGTGGGGGTGGATTAAATAGGAGAGAGAGATAGGGGAAGAGTGTGATGAGTGACATAAACACTTTTGGCACTTTACCTACATGCCAGTTTTCTTTCAAAATACTATTTTGACCCTATTTTTGTGTAGCTACTATACTAATTTTGGTTTATCTTATAACCAAAGAATGTCGATTAGAAACTGTAGAGGAAGAAAAAAATGGCTAAATGTGTCAGTTGTTACACCTAGTTCATGTTAGGTAGGACTTAAGGACTTTGAATAAAATAATTATATAGGATATGGAAACACTGTCGTTGAAAAATGCTTAAAGCATAATTACAGGGACAGAAATTTCATCAAACACACACTTGACTCTTCCTTAATATGCTTTTAGATAATGATAATCAATATCTTAGAGAGTATCTGTTAAGAACTTAAAAAAGATTAAAAATCATATAAGAACGTTCATATAATCGGTTAACCGATTAAAAAACTATAAAATAACGTATGTTTTCGAATCCCAATAAAAAATTTATTTTTTAAATTCTTTAACAGGTGACTGTTATAAGCCTTAATTTACAAATTTCAATTAATATTTTTATTTAAATAAAAGTAATATGAGTGAAGTAAGATGAAACTGCTCTTTCTACAATTATTTTTAAATTGTGGATGTTTATCAAATTCTATATGTGGAAAAAGAAGGATTAACAATTGCTTAATGTTTCATTACATTTTTATCTATCCATAACTCTATTGTTATCATTATTTTGTAAAAAAATCATCACAATTTGTCCACTACTTTTACCGTTAATCCATCAATTAACTTAATATAAAATTTAACAAACACAATAGATAGAGCACTTTACTACATTAGCACATTAGTACTTCTGAATTACTATTAATAGATCATCATTATGTTAATATTGTTAATATTGTATTATTACTTAAAAAGTGTCACATGTTAAGGTTATAAATAAATCAAATTTATCCAATTAAAACAAATATAAGATCAGATCTGTGAAAGGTAAGAGAATTAAATTTGTTAAATAACAATGACTAGAAAATAAAAATGTAATAAAATAATAATTATTTTATATAATAATGTTATTCTCTTCCAACTATACATCTATAACTTAGGCATGAGATTGAAGATTATGAAAAGATTGAAAGGTGGGGTTGGTATTAAATGGCAACAAAATCAAGCTAGGATGAATGATTTTGATGGGTTTCTTGAATCTTATTTAAGTGGCTCACACATGTGTTTGCAAGGCCCCCAAACTGTCTCTTTGATCCTCCATTAATTAAGTACAATAACTTTGCCTCTATCTGTTCCTATTCAATCTATTTTGCTTCAATCTGGGAATTGTTTACAAAAGTTAGAAAATATCTATTTTGTCTTGTACAATACCCATAATTGAACAAATTATATATTGTGTTCTATCTAGAGTTGTGGTACGTAGTTCATAATTAGATTTTTTGGGGTCATGATCTTGGAGATCTCCAATTATTGTCGACATTGTAGAAGAACAATTTGGCAGGGCAGAAAAGAGAAGAAGCATTTGCAAGGTTTGAAAGAAAATGAGGAAGGGTGAGTGATAAGATTAAATGCTCTTGCACTGTTCTGCCAATTAACTATACATGCTCAGAAGGCAGAGCTGATGTAAAAGAACGTGAGATGTCATTACATTTTCTGAATCGAAAAGTGACTTCTCATTTTACCAATTTCATTAAACATCCACTTGGGGAAAAATTATAAAATAAGTGTACCAATATCATAATAATTTAATAGTAGTTCTCAATTACAAGAGAAAGAATCCAATAAATCATTAAATGCAATGTATCACATTAAATTTTGGTTAAATTATAATTTTAGTCTTTTTTATTAGTGACTTTGATCTTATATATATATTAATAGATCTATAGTTTTGGTTTAATTATCTTATATATGTGTTTTTTTCAATTAAAATATTCATTTAGTATCATCATTATTTTAAATATAAAATATAGATGTGTGAAACTAAAAATTGATTTAAATTTATAATTTTGTAAAATTTTAAGACTAAAAACATATTATAGATGGAGTTTTAAAGTGTTGTAAAAATCGAGGGAAAATATCGGAAAGTCAAACAAGAATGAGAATCGAGTCATATTACGTAAGGGAATGACACCACCTTCAACCCAAAACGTTAAGGTATTGGGTTCCTGGTTCTTCTTTCTTATTGCTCAACTTTCTCATTCCTACCCCATGTAAAATTTATCACACTTAAATACCTAACATAAAGTATCAAACTAATTGATCTTTTTAATCATCATCAATCTAATTGAAATATTAAAATTTAATTGTGATATGATTTTATAAATGTATTGTATGATATAGATGTTTTTTATTATCACTAATAAACTAATATATACTAACAAGTTATTCCTTAAAATCTATATAAATAAGATTCTCAATTCTTAATTAAATACAAATTAAATACTATTAAAGTCTTATAAATATTTTATTATTATTATTATTAACTCACATCAGATATATTTTAAGAATAACAAAACTCATATCACATATACAATAAGAGAAATTATTAATTGTCAAATCAATCATATCAAATCATCTTGTAAACTATTATAAATAATGACTTTGATATTGGAGTATCTTTTACAAGTACTTTTCTCATTAGATCAAAAACTGAGACAAAAGATTATAATTGAAGATGGAGTAGTTTGACAAGTGAACACAATCTCTCTCAACCTAGTAAGAATAATAAAAAAATATTAAAATTATAAAAAATAAAGAAAATAAAATTTAAATAAGAAATTAAAAAATGCAAGTTATATTTTTTTTTCTAATGAAAATAACGCTCATAGGTTAGAAGATTATTATCTCCTTTTAGGAGTGAGAAGTTGATGTTAGCACTTTTTTTTTTTAACAGTGATGATAGCACTTTTAATTTTAATTATAGGTAAATTCATTTGGATGCAAGTATATACAATATCTTGTGTGGTTTAACTTTCAGTCAAAGCATAACTTATTATAAACCTTGAAAGTTTTCATTTTACATCCAAAGACTTATCGGAAAGTTAAATATTATTTAAAAACATTATTGACTAATTGGTTTATCAAAACTCGTGTCCTAAGTGTGAATTGGTGGTAAAGCTGTGTAATTAGAATGTTTTTATCTGTTTTCTTATTGTTATGGTAAATGTTAAGAATGCAATATGTACATATAATGAGGACAATACAAGATACAATCTGGGTTACAAGATTTTTTTATTTCTTTATTTTGTGTATTGTTTGATGAGATGTGTATATTTAGTATTCATGAGAGATGTAAATAAGTTTTAAATATAAAACTTGACATATATATAACATGAGTAATTCCTCACTTTAGAGTTTAATCAAGGGTATGGAATCATATGATAAAAATGGTAATAGTAAATGCTAATAAAAAATTAATTATTGATATATTGTTTGCATTGATATGACTCAAATAAAAAAGAATAATTGTTTTAATAAAATTCAAATGGAGTTCACTTATTATTATTATTTTTTTTTATAAATGTGTGAATAAACGGTCATCTTTAATATATGAGTTCAATATACCATTCTTATATTCTAATCTTACAATTCCGTCCATTGGGTAAAGGTATAAAGATGTGTATTTAACACCTCAAATACTTGAGTAAATACGAATTTGTTTGATATGCAATAATGCAAAAATAAAAATGATTCAGTTTTGAACAAATTACATGAATTCTTCATCTTCATAGCATTATTAGCACAGTTCATGATGTATGTATTTTTGTTTTGCAATGCATGATACAGAGTTGGAATATGGGAGAAAGAAAATGATAAATGTATGGTGGAATGATGCAGTGATGCACAGTCACATGGTCCATATTCTGTTAGTGGTTAAACTACAAAAGATGGTGAAATAAGTAGTAACACATTTTCCAGTTTTGTGAAAGTGAAGAATCATGGCTAGGAAACGAAAATTGTCCTTTTTTCTAATTAGAGGCGAGGCAAGAAAGATAAGAAAAAGAGGCATTATTATGAACAGTTCTCTTGACGTGCACGCGAGCTGTGGTGTGGGAATGAGAGGTGCCATTCAACAATTTCTCTAAATAGAATGGTGAAGAGTCTGGGAGAGACAGATAGTGGCTCTCTTCAATCTGGAAAACATATTATTATGCTTCTTCTTCTACAAATCTATCAATGCTTTATAATTCCAAAATCTTTAGTAGAAGAATGAGATATCTCTTCATACCTATCCACTATTCTTAGAACAATGACTTCGTTATAGGTAGAAGTAACCAATCATGACTTAAGTTGATCAGATTTTGTAGATCACTAGATACAGTATATGACTGAGATGTTTGTTAGATAGAACTCAATCATAATACTTCTAATAATAATTTCATGAACTTCATAGAGAAGTCTAAACAAACCGTGTTTAACCAAAGACACCTTGTCACCTCTTTTAAGGTAATTCTAAACAATAAATTTGTTTTTCTTACATTCTCAAAATGTAAAAACAGAAAAAAAAATGAGGATTGAGAAGAAAAATGAAAGTTTGGCTTACACAATATATAGCTTCTTCTTTCACCTCCAAGCCTTCTCTAGCCACTTCCAAAATTCGAAAATTATTTTAAGTGTACCTTTTATAAAATTCCTATTTTATTCTTATGGAGGTGGTTGGGTATGGTTGGTAAAAGGTGGATAGTTTCAGGTTTGGAGGATAATTTTGAAACACTTTGTTCCGCAACTAATAAGTCATGGAATGAAGTGTTTTGTGTTTGGGAACTGTCATCCGGATCTAGCATTTTTGAAACATCCGATTTTGCAACTGACCTTTCATATAAAATGAGTTGCCAAATTGTTTTCTAGATTTGAAAAATAGTTTCGGAATACTCCATTTCACAATTGATTTTTCATATAAAATGAGTTACAGAACGAAGTATTCATCTGAATTTAAAAAAATGTTCCAAAACTGTGATCTGAATCTGGAAAATAGTTCCGGAACACCCGTCTATTGGCTGCAATGACCTTTGTCACCAACATGTGTGTTTTCCAACTAAAAAGAAATTTGCTCGGAAACCCTATGTTAGGTAAAGCTTGTTAAACACAAATTTATTGACTTTAATAAGTGCTTAATTTTCATATGAAATTAGTATAAAGATTTTTACATTGTTAACGTATTTTTTAAGGTGCATTTAAGGTGAAAACAAATGGGAACATATTCCCAATGTAAATAATCTTTGTGGTTTGTCCGTTTTCTAATTAAATTATTATTTCAATGAATATGGATTGAATGCAGTATTTGGTGATTAATTTTGGCTGGAAAATTGGTGTAGGGTTAACAAAACCAGACGCAACATGACACATAACAGAGAAGAGAGAGAGAAATGTGTTGTCAGAGGAAGTTCCTTCGTATTCGACCATCAAATATTATGCCAATCATTAATTAACCACTTTTTCAGCCAGGATAAATGAAACACTCTCTACAATACAAAGTATTCAACTTGTGGAAGAAAAATCAAGTTTATCAGTTCGTCTGTGCAAAATAAATGACTAAATATATTAAAAAAATTAGAATTTTGTTTATAAATAAATTATTGTTATCGTTTCTTATTATCACTAGTGATTCTTTATTATGTTATCGTCCAATGAAGAGTATTAAATGTTTTCATTAGTAATAATAGATGTACAAGTGTTTTACTTGATTTGAATTGTTTTATTTAGAATGATTATTGTACTTTTTAGATATATTAATCAATATTACAAAACTTGTGAATTGAACAATCTTTAATATATTAACTATATTAATTTAAAATAACAGAGAAATTATATTTAAGATATTCACCTATAATTTGAATTATTTTCATTATAAACAATCTGAATATTAAAACATAATATAATATAAAATTAATTAATTACATTTAAAGCACATAATACTATAAAATCAATTTAAATAAAATCAATAATATGTAAAAATAAATATAATAAGAAAACTTATTTTCAAACCATGTGTCTCATATAAAAGTCAATCAAATAATATAAATGTATATTTGAATTTTGTTATTATCTAAACTTTATCAAATGATTTAATATTTTGAAAAGGACTTTAGACTATCTAATGTTCAACAGATATAATAATCATTAATTAATACTAATCTTATATTCAAGTTTTAGGCTGTTTCTTATTATATTTTCTCATTATTAAATATGTGCTTTTTACTAAACATCATATATATTTATATGCGTTTGACTTTTCTAATGAATATTCCAAAAAAAAAAGTTGGTATATAATGGAGAAGATTTGAAACTAATCAATCAATCATGAGCCCTTTTTTTATATGTATTCTTTATGTAACTTCATTTTTAAATTTTTCACATTGTGTTACTTTATTGTTTGTTTATAAGTTACAACATTTTTTTTAGTGAAATTATGAATGTGTTTATGTACCATTTGTTTTAATGCCATATGTATATGTTTTAGTATGATTGGTTCACATGTTAAAGATTCATATTTTTTTCTTTTTTTACTTTTAGTATTTTCATTTATAAGTTACAACGTGACACGGTTTTTTTAATAAAATTATGATGTGTTTATGTACCATTTGTTTTATGCCTTATGTATATGTTTTTGTATGAGTGGTTCACATGTTAAAGATTTATATATATATATATATATATATATATATATATATATATATATATATATATATATATATATATATATATATACATTTTACTTTTAGTATTTTCATTTAGGATATTCAAATTCAAAATCAAAGAATATATGTTGTGTTTTTCTTTCTTTTCTCTTTACAGTTTTTGTTTGTGATTTTTTTTTATTTTCTTTCATTTTATTCTGCTTCCCTTCATATTCAATGATTTATTTATCAATAATATTTTAATTTAATCTTATAAACTTCAATATAAAAAAGACAAGACAAATTATAGGTATATATATGAATCTTGATTTTTCCATATTAGTATGTCAATGCCATGTCCTACGATGATATTGCCATGTGAATCATTATATTAACATGTTATTAAATATATTTACCATAATAACAATTTGGATCACATCATTATTAACATGTAAGTTGTTGTTAATAAATCCGGATAATAATCTTATGGATGAACCAAAATTCTACAATTGAAAAAACTCAAACAAAGTGTAGCAAATTTTGGAGACCAAAATTATACCGTGGTCAAAATACAAGTAACAAAGATGGATTTAAATTAAAAATTAAAAATCATATACAATAATATATTAAATTAGACATAATTATCGTACAAGTTAAAATTCACATAACATTGTTAATAAAGATAAATTTTAATGAAAAAAAATAAAAAAAGTCAATGTCTGTTCTTCATTCTGTTACAATTTTATTTCATTAAAATTCTAACTTCTAAACTCTCTTTTAAGTTTAGGAATTAAGTATCATATAAGGAATATGAATGTCGTAATTAATTTAAGTCAATCAGTATTTTTATTTTATTAAAATCTTAAACAAGTAGTGTATTATGCTATTACAAAAAAATATGTTAGAGTATAATAAATTGTATTATTTTATTACAATGTAATTGATAATTCTTACATTTTGGTGGATAATGATTCAGTTGTAATCCGTGATGTATGATGAGTTGACAGTGGGATATCTATCTATCTATCTATATATATATATATATATATATATATATATATATATATATATATATATATATATATATATATATATATATATATATACTTTGGCTTGAAGATTATTTAAATTGGTTGATCTTTTTATGTGTTTGTGAATTTTATGATCATACCGGATATATAAATAAATGATATTACACATAGTAAATGGTGAACATTTTATTTTTGTTTTATTAAAGATATTGTATATATTTTGTTGAGACTTTATGTCTTAAAATAAATTAATATACACTGTAAACCAGTGCTCATGACTAGTGTCTAATTTTTTTTGTATGAGCATGAAACGAACACATAACTAGTTGAAGAGTTTTGTATACGAGGATTCTTTGTATTAGAAATCTTGTTTACTAAAGTTTTAGAGTTTTAGATAAGTATATTCTGTTGTGATAAAAATAAATATATAAGTGGGTCACACTTGAAAATTATTAAGTATGAATTAATTTTCGCATCAAATAAAAATAAAAAAGTTTATAATATGAAAAAAAATAAAATCTACGAACCCACTTTCTCTTTATTTTGGATTGGAGCTGATGTTTTTACTTTTTGTTATATAAAATATTTGATTGTCTGTGGTGATAAAAGGAATGATGTACTTTTAGACTGGTAACTTAAATTTTTTATAAATTTAATTGATCAGTTGAAAACAGTGATAGTAATGAAAAAAAGCAGTTGTAAAATGTTGAAAGGACATGAAGAGAGATAGAGAGAGTAATTGGAATTGGAACTTGAGCTTTGCATAGCACAGGGACATGGTTAGGTCCATAATTAACCTCTTTTCTACCTAAATTCAAACCCATTCATTGAAGAGCCATCATCTCTCACTGTCACATCATTAATGCACAATGCTATCTACCTCTTCTTCAACTCAACCCCCGCACGCACGTTTCACTTCAAACTTCAAACTCTATGTATTTCATTTCTCATCATACTACCATGTCAAGTGTTATTATTCAATCAAACTCATCATAACCTAATTATCATACATCTCATCACAACTAACTTCACCACAAAAGTTGTTGATACAAAATTACAAATGAATTTTCTTAGTAGTCACAAACTGATTTTAACCTAATTCAAATTGGTTTATAAAATGCCAGGTTGAAAATTGAACATCTTTAGCATTAAACTAGGCATTAAGATGATCGAAATTGAAGTTGTTGCTGAATTTCCTTTGACATATTTTCGGATAAGTGTGCAGGGTGTTCTCACTGAAATTGTGCTGTGTTGTGTGTATTTGCGTCATGTATGTATCTATTGCTTCGTGAGTTTTCTTTCTCTCAAAAGTGTTGATATCTTATTTCTTTCTGACTGACCAAACTCTGAAAGTAGTACCATCACACGGTCAGACTAATTATGCTGCACACGTGTCCTTTCAACTTTATCTCCTCATATAAAATTCAACTATTATTATTCTATATTTTTCTTGCTGGCTATTTCAATTTCAGATTTTTTTAAATAATATTCACTTTCCTTTATTTTGCTGTAAAATAACAGTAAAATCTAAAATAAAAGTCTCCATGTGAATCATTTTCAACAAGGTTATTTTGAAAATCACAAAATTAAAATAGACGATCCTACAGTTTTAGGATTAATGTGTAAAAATATATAAAATAATTCATTAAATCAAATGTATAAATAACAAACACATTGAAATAATTATATATAATACATAGAAAGTAAATAACTAATTATATATATAATATTTATAAGATCTAAAAATTAAATAACTAATTATATATATAATATCTATAATATAATCATATTTTCATTCTAATATCCTTTCTAATCCGATATTTAAAATCTGTTTGATTATACGTCTATTTTGTATTCTAATATCCCTTTCTAACCTGATACTTAAAGTTAGTTTGACTATACGTGTTTTCTTTTAAAAACAGCTATTGGTAAAAGAATTTTGTTGATAAGTGTTTTGTATACTGGTTTAAGAATTAAAAAAAATATTTTTTTACAATAAATAAACCAAAAGTGTTTTACTCGTTCTTATGAAAAAATTTGGTTTTAATTTTTAAGTAATATTCTTAGTTTCTGGTTATTATATATCAGGAATTAAAAATGAATTATTTTTACTAAAATGTGTCTAAGTGCATTTCTTTTGTTTCTTTTATATTTTTAACTTTTTAATATGTGATTTTTGGTTTGCAAGACACTTTCAAACATTTTTATATGGTTTTTAAACTATAAAAGATTAAAAAAAAAACTAAAAAAGTGAAATAGTAAAACCATTGATATAATTTAGAATCCTGCTAAATTGATATCCACTTTTTTTTATTCTTTTACATCACCTAACAAACCTTAATACTATTATTTAATATTTTTTTACATTATTTAATTATCTTTTATTATATACATTTTTTAAAACAATCACATCAATGTATATTTTTTCTATAACTTCAACGAAACCATGGCTTAATAACATGTCTTAATAGTAGTAGGTATTGAGTATTAATGAGTTTCTGAGTGATAATGTGCTCCTCGAAAGTTTAACTCTATTTTCGTTGACTATTGATGTTGAAATCACTGTGCAACAACGGAAAAGGAAAAAGAAGCAAATATGAGGGCGTTTGTTGAAGCTTTGTCTGAACGTAGCACAGCACATGCAAGTTTTCAGAAAGCTTTTGCAGCTGAGATTAACATGACATGCATGAATCCCAAGCACGTCAGACACCAGACATTTTTTTTCTGCGTTCTCCTCATCCTTCATTCGCCGTGGGAAAGCTACTCTGTCATAACACAAAAAAGAAAAAAAAAAAAACAATCATGAATAATAATAATAACTTGTCTCACTCACCTCATCAAACACGCATAACGGTAGAATTAACTAAGAAATGACACTAACGTAGTAACGTTCCACTATATGTACATTGTAAAGACCAAAGTTATTAATAATAAAAAATTTTGAAATTTCAAAATACCCAAATTTTTTAAATATTCAAGTTTGCTTTCAATTTGCGTATGAGAAATGTCTACACTCAGCATTCTTTTTATTCAACGTAAAAGCAGTAGAAGTTAGGTCTATTTAAACGAGTTTTTTTTATAATAATTTATATGAAAAATATAAAATTAATTTTGTCATATAAGTTAAAGTTAACTACGTATAATTAAAAATAAATATTTTGAAAATTATATAAAAGTCTCTATAAAGTAACTTATGTATAAACTAATTTTAGCCAATATGTTTTTTTTTTCTTGTAAAAACAATTTACGCTATTATATACTCTTAATTCCTTTAAAAATTTAATGTTTAAATGGAAGTCAGAGTCAACGCAGGGTAGCAAGAATTTAGCTTAAGAGTAAAATATCTCCTTCTTCACACTTTTGAAGGAGTACTATTTTCCAAATTAGACCCTAAAGTATCTTATTATTTTCTTTTAAAAATTAAACAGTTTGAATATAAGTTTAATAGATTAATTAGAAGGAGAATGATCTTTTTACAAAACAACTTATGTTAACCTCATTTCAATTATAAAATATTTATGTTTAAGTGAGTCAGCAAGTAATTCAATAAAAAAATATTTAAAATTTAAATTATTTGTATATTGGTTCTATCAAATAAATTGGTCATCATACATAGCTCTAATTATAACAATGAATACATGTTGGTCCAAAATACATGTGTAATAATTTCTAAGAGGACCATCTATTTTACTGTGCAAAAATGTCAAAGATATGAATGAAGTCGTCGGCTATAACAAACTATATTTAATGCTACCACGGACTCTTATTTCGAGTAATTAAGAGTGTATTATATCCATTATTTGTATACAATACAAGTTTAATCACATATTTAATCTTAAGTTTTCAAAATTAAACAAATTTAATATATTATTATATTAGTTGATTATTTACAGCAGAAAGCTGACTTGTTGTTAATAATAACAGTCACATGCAGGGTATTAATAAGAGTAAAGTTTAAAATCGTTTTCTATTAATGGTAAATCAAAATGAATGAATTGTGAAAACTAAAAAATAAAATAGGGAATTAAATTAAATATATTCACGAAACTAAGAGAGTACAACTAAGGTGGATTAACACAAAGAGTAATGTGATTTTTGAAAATGTTTTTTTTGAAGTATTTTAGTTTTGAAATGTGTGAGGGGTAAATGGAGAAGCATTGAACTACATTGTGATGTATTAATGGAGTAGACATAATAGTAATTGGTGCAGAAGGCACAGAGAAGAGTCCAAAGTCTAGAACCTAGCGACGGGACAAACAGAGTCCTGAGACACCCATTAACCTACGAAATTAGAATTGTTGAATTTGAGTTGGAGTTCGTAGTGGTGATAGACGTGGGTGTTTGGTCAATTTTAAGGTAGCATAAGGTTTTGATTTTTTGGTGTGAAACAATTGTGGGGAGAAAATATATGCGAGTAGTGGGTATGAATTTTACGGATTGAGAAGGGTATTGTTTGGCATGTGAAGAGAGTTTGAGTGCATGTGGTTAGGGAAGAACATGTGAAACGAGGTGTGGTATGGGGTGTTGTGATATCACAGCAGTGGAAAGTGAGTGATGTTGGTGCAATGCAGTGAAGTGGAAGACAAACAGTGTTGCCTCTGATGGGGCCTCAGCCCTGCAACATTAGTGTTGTGTGCAATAGTTGGTGAACAAAAAACACTTTTTTTTTTCTTCTGTCTAGAGAATTGTGTTCTACACTTGTACGAGTACACACAGTTTATTTTAAGAAAACAAATTTTGCTTAGTTGATTAATCTAAACAGACACTTGTTTATTTTTTTTCTTTGTGCTGTCTTCTGGCTCATGTTCCTACTCATGAGTTTCATTTCAGGTATTCGAATTGAAAGTTGAGTTCTTTTGCACTGAGACAAAATTTCAGTCACATTGAATACTTCATAAATACTTTCCCCTTGGTAATTTACGTTTTCTATTTCTTTTGAATTGAAAGGGCATTGAAGAATATGAACTATGCACGTCAACTTCCTTAACAAGTACTCAGCCCAATGGAAGATAACAACAAATGTCCCTCATATTCCCTTTGGGTTTGGGGTTGTAATTATTTCTAGCACTCCGACAATGTTCGATGAGTCCAAATAATGCTTCAACTTGTTAGTGCCAATTGTACTGTTAACACATTACTTGGTCAGAAGTGTGAATATTCTCAGTTATATGTGACTAAATTTCATATGGACTTCAGTCTGCTTAATGCCTAAAGGATCACCATGTTGATTACCAAAAATAATATCTTTGTTGTGTTAGGTACCAGAGTAACAGAGTATTTTCACTCACACAGCTAAAATTTGAGTAGAGAAAGAGGAAATTGACACAGATTATTTTACGTGGAAAACCCTCAACGAATAAGGGAAAAACCACGGGCAAC